>Ga0209382_10001817_pt1 | contig 32685 bp, 28 predicted proteins | sample SoiMetdeltSBSDD5_FD_187599 | JGI IMG/M metagenome (GOLD analysis project Ga0209382, IMG submission 187599) | Bulk soil microbial communities from a Populus tree surrounding site in Tennessee, USA - Soil MetaG P. deltoides SBSDD5 (SPAdes) (version 2) | ecosystem: Environmental > Terrestrial >...
GCGGTCGAGCCGCGCGTCCATCGTCGGGGCAAGCATCTCGGCCATCGCGGCGACGCTGTTGGTGATCAGGCGGGACGGTACGTCGCCGTCCATGAACTGGGTCTCCTGCGCGTGTGGCAGCCACTTCGCCCAGTCCCAGTGATCCGCGTTGGCGTCGGAGCGTACGACGGCGATCTGCACCTCGTGGGGGGCGTGGAACGTCGCTAACTCCATGGCCATCGACGCGGCGAGATCGCGGGTCGCCGCCGGCGTACCCAAGATGGTCAGCGTGCCGGTGCTCCGCAGGTCGACGGTGATCGGCTGGTCGCGGAGAACGGAGTAGCGGGCGTGCAGCTCCTTGGCGGCCTGTAGGCACACCGGGTCGAACTCGTTGAGCGGCCCGGTGTCGGCCGCCATCGTGAGCGGCGACACGAGCGGCTGATCGCCGGTGCCGATGCGTGCGAGGAGGAAGTCAGAGTCCTGCAGCCGCCGTTCCCAGCGCCGTGCGTCGTTGCGAGCGAGGTCGACCAGGTTCTCCGTCAGCGGATGCCGCCAGGCCTCACTGCGCCGCTGGACGGCGATCCGGGCGCGCAGCGTGTGGCGCATCTGCTCGATGTAGTCCAGATAGCGTTCGCGTCCCTCGCGCAGCTGCTTCTTGGGACCGGTGCGCTGGCTCACGACCATGATGACGGCGAAGCAGATGGCGCCGCAGAAGACCAGCAGGCTGGCGACCGCCTGGATCTTGCTGGCTCCCGCCGTCAACGCACCGGTGAGCGCGCCCGTGCCCATCATCATCGGCATCATCATCATGCCGAGCCAGGCCACCGCCGGGGGTGCTTGTGGCGTGCCGGGCGGCTCGGCGATCTCGAGGTTGCCCGGATCGACGGTCGGCGGCGCAGTACGCGGCGGTCGCTTCACGAGCGTGGTCGTCACAGCACAGACTCCTCATTCGTTGTCCCGCCCAGGCACCGTCACGGTGGGTGTGGTGACATGGACAACGATATGCTCCCGCTGACCTCGGGGCTATCGGTGTGTGGTGGCGGCCGGGGTGACGCTCGCGCACAGATGATCGACTCGACCGGGGAGGCCTGGTGCTCACCGCCTACAGCCGCGTGACCGTCGTCAGCGGTGCCCGGAAGGTCGATCTCGCGCTCCCGAGCGCACTCCCGGTGGCCGACGTCGTGCCGCAGGTGCTGCGCTACTGCATTCCGGACGGCGACGAGCACCGCCAGACCGCGTTCACACTCGCCCGACTCGGCGGCCTGCCACTGTCGCTCAACCAGACGCTGGCCGAGGCCGGCGTCCTCGACGGCGAGGTCCTGGAGCTGCGTGGCGAGGGTGCTGCGGTCCGGCCGGCGCTCGTCGAGGACGTCCGCGACGCTCTCGAGGACAGCGTCGACGCCGCCGGGGGCTGGTGGACATCCCGTACGACGCTGACCTTCAGCCTGCTGTCGGGCGCGGTCGTGCTCGCCCTGCTCGCCTTCGTGCAGTACCAGTTCCCCGAGCTGATCGGTGGCAGCTCCGACGCCCGCCTGGTGTCGGCGTTCACCGCACTCGCCGTGTCCTTCGGACTGATGGTGTGGGCGGCGGCGTTCAACCACGGCTGGGTCGCTCAGGTCCTGGCCGCGGTCACGATGGCCTGGGCCTTCCTGTCCGGGACCGAGGTCGGCCTCGCCGCCGAGCTCGATCCCCTCGTGGTCCTCTTGCTGGGCTGGATTTTCGTCGCCGGCGTCGTCGCGCTCGCGCGGGTGTGCACGGAGTACGCCATGTCGCACGTGACCGCGGCTGTCGTCCTGGTGGCGACCGGACTCGCGGTGAGCTTCCTCGGCCTGGCCGACGTCGACATCCACCAGGTGCACCGGATCGCGCCGGCCGTGGTGATGCTCGCTGCGGGAGTGCTGCCGCGCCTGACCCTGTCGGTCGGCGGCCTCGCCAGTGCGGACTATCGAGTACGCCATGCCGGCCGGATCAGTGGGGTGAGCCTGGCGAACCGCTACCGGCAGAGCAACTGGATGCTGATCGGCGGCCTGGTCGGCATCTCCCTCGTCGTGGTCTGGTGCTGTCTGTGGCTGACCTTCAGCACCGGATCGTGGGACCGCTACCTCGCGCTCAGCGTCGGCGCGGCGGCCCTGCTGCGGTCGCGGGTCTACTCGCGGACGCCGCACATGGTGCCGTTGCGGGCTGCCGCCGTCGCGATCGGCGTCATGCAGCTGGTCCGGCTCACCGAGGACGTCCCGGAGCTTCGCGAGTGGGTGATCCCGGGGTTCGCCGCCGCGGCACTGCTCCTGGTGGCGATCAGCAGTCTCCCGATGACCGACATCACGCGGGCGCAGATCAAGCGGGTGCTCAACATCGCCGAGTTCCTTGTCATCGTCGACATGGTCGTGGTGACGATGGGCGCCGCCGGTCTGTTCAGCGAGATCCAGGACAAGCTATGAACCGCCGGGTGGGAGTGAGAGCCGATGCCTGACGAGGAAGACGGCCTGACCGAGGAGGAGCTCGAGGCTCGACGTCGGGCTTCGGCCCAAGAGGCGGCCGGTGACCTCGCGCGCATGGGCGTCGATCCGCGGCTGCTCGGTCTCGACCCCGTGTCGGCGCCGTCCACGCACCAGGGCCCGCCGTCGGCCGAGCCGACCGGACCGGCGCGACCCCCGGACAGGCCCGGCGGCGAGGCGCCGTCCGGGCATCCCACGCCGGGCGGCGACCGGGTCCCAGGCGATCGGGGCGACGTCGTGCCGTTGCGACCGGAGTTCGCCGGTCCGCCGCCGATGCCGGGCGGTCCGCCACCGACACCACCGCAGTCTGCGGGCCCGCCGATGAACCCGGCCCTCGGGCCGCCGCCGGGCCAGTACTTCGCGCCCCCGGCCGAGCCGGCTCCGATGTCGCCGCCGGCCGTTCCCGACCCACAGCGCTCGGCGAACGCCCCGGTCGAGGCACTCCTCGCTCGCACGGCGGCGGCCAAGCCGGCCCCCAATACCTCCGGCCGCTGGGTCAAGGCGGTCACCTTCGGTCTCGTGACCCCGGACGCGGCCGAGACCCTCGGGTCCGAACGCATGTTGGTCGGCGCATTGCGTACGCGGCAGAACGACCGTCGCGTCGTGGCGTTCAACGCCGGCAAGGGTGGGGTCGGCACGACGACAGTGGCGATGGGTGTCGCGACCGCTTTCGCCGCGCTCCGTGAAGATCCGACCGTCCTCGTCGACGCGCATTCCGGCACCGCGTCGCTGGGACAGATGCTGGGGGTGCCGGCTGCACTGACCGGTCGCGACCTGGTCGCCGACGCCGAGGCGGGTCCGACGATCGTTCCCGGCGGACTGCGCGTCGTCGACGGCTCCGGTTGGGGCACGCCGCTGCGCCGGGCCGATGTGCCGCCGCTGCTGGACCGACTCGGTCGCGACCACACGTTCACTCTGGTCGACGTCGGCAACGACCCGGGGGAGGCCGCGTACGCCGCGCTCGCCCGCAGCGACCAGACCGTCATCGTCACGTGTGCCGGAGCGTGGGGACTGTCGAGCGCCCGCGTGGCGGCGGCGCGACTGCGCGACGTCGACACCTTCGCGATCGACCGAGCGATCTACGTCGTGGTGTGCACCAACGACGAGTCTTATCGCAAGGTTCATCGCGAGGTCATGCAGCGGCTCGCCCAGGGACCGGTGCGCGCCGTCGTCGTCCCGCCCGATCCGGAGCTCGCTGCCGGTCAGCCGTTCGACCCGAGCCGGGTTCGCCCGGCGACCCGGGAGGCGATGCTCGAGGTCGCGGCCGCGATCGCCGTCACGAGTGGCCTGCACTGATGTCGACGATCCCGCCCGAGCCGCCGCCGCGGTCGGCGGAGCCGCCACCGGCGCCGGAGTTCGACATCCCGAACGCCGAGAAGTACATGCTCGAGGCGGATGTCATGCGGCGGCGGCAGCTGCGGTCGGCCCTGCTGCACGGCTCGACAAGGACCTGGCGCGAGCATCGAAAGGTCTGGCCCGGCGTGGTGGCCGGTCTCGTCGCGGGCGGCCTGATCATCGCGGTGCTCGCGGTGAAGACCGCCTACGACAAGGACAAGGAGAGCGAGCAGGATGCAGCCCTGCTTGAGTTCTGCGACTCCTACCTCGCGAACCAGCCCGTGCTGCAGAGTGAGGACCTCGATCTCACCGAGCCCGACGAGGTCGAGAACGCCGCGGGCTTGGCACGTGACCTGAACGAGCTGGTGCCGGAACACCTCGCCGACGAGGTGGCGGCCGACGTCGAGACGATCGCGGACCAGTTCGACCGGATGGTCGACGACGAGGACGATCCGCAGCGGCTCGAGCAGCTCAACGAAGCCCCTGAGATGGACCAGGCCCGGGCCAACGTGGAGAGCTTCAGCAACAAGCACTGCGACGACGTGTGAGGCGATCTGTGCTGGTGACAGCGCGAGTGAGGTGTCGTGTACCTTGTGTACGGACTCTGGTGCGTCGGGGGCCTCGGGCCACGCCTGAGCCCGTCCTATGCGTCGTGGCTCCCGTGATGATCCGAGAGGTTGGCGATGGCTGACACCCGTACGTCCCCTAGCCGCCGCGCGGCGTCGAACAGCGGTGCCCGGCTGCCCTCGACGCGCGAACGCCGGCCGGCGCTCGCCGCCCTCGCGGTGCTGCTGATCGTCGGCGGCGCGTTCGCCAGCGGATTCCTCGCCCTGCAGGCCGGCAACCGCGCCGACTACCTGCGGGTCAGCAGCGAGGTGCCACAGGGTGCCGAGATCACCGACGAACAGCTCGATACCGTGAGCCTGCCCGAGGACATGGACGGCGCCATCTCCGTCGACGACAAGGATGCCGTCGTCGGACTGCGCGCCGTCACCCATCTGCTGCCGGGCACCATCCTCACCGACGAGATGGTCACCGACGAGGCGGCGATCCAAGAGGGCATGGAGAGCGTGTCGTTCGGGCTGGAGATCAGCAACATCGACTCCGATCTCGACGAGGGCGCCGCCCTCGCCGTCTACGCCATTCCCGAAGACGATGGCCCCGCGGATCGCTACGAAGCGACCTTGGTCTCGGTCGACTATCCCGAGGACGGCAGCAGCGTCGGCGGCGACAGCAGCACGTCCTCGGTCCAGGTCAAGGTGCTGATGGACGACGACGATGCCGCCGCGATCCAGTCCGCCATCGTCGACGACCGCGTCTCGATCACCGAGATCGCGCCGCCACCGCCCGGCACGTCGCAGGACAACGGCGGTGAGTGAGCCGAGATGGGTTTGATCGCCATCGCCTCGGCCAAGGGTTCGCCGGGTGCCACCACGACCGCGTTGCTGTTCGGCGCGCTGTGGCCGCGCCCGGTGATCGTGGCCGAGTGCGATCCGCACGGGGGCGACGTCGCCGCCCGGCTGCCGGCCGTCGACGGCGGTGTGATCGACCCCGATCGCGGGCTGCTCAGCCTGGGTGCCGCCGGGCGCAAGCTGCTGCGTCCCGAACTGGTGCCCGAACACACCCAGCGGATCTCAGGCGGTCTCGACGTCCTTGTGGGTGTGCGGATGCCGGAGCAGTCGGGCGGTCTCGCCCAGCAGTGGGGCCAGCTCGGCCCGATCTTCGGCGGCATTCCCGGCTACGACGTCATCGCCGATGCTGGACGACTGGGCGCGGCGACGCCGCAGAACGTCATGCTGCCGTCCGCGACCGATCTGGTCATGGTGTGCGACAGCCAGCCGAGCAACGTCGTCCACCTGCGCGAGCGCATCCTCGCCCTGCAGCCGTCGTTGCGTCCCGAGTCGACGAACGGGACCCGGATCCACATCGCCGTCGTCGCCGATCCCAAGCGGCGGCAGGCCGTGCGCGAGATCGGCGAGGCGATGCGCCGGGCCGCCGCGTCGGTGGCCGACGTCTATCACCTCGCCGACGACCCCAAGGGAGCCGGCTTCTTCGCCGAGGAGAGCTCAGGCCGTCCCGACCGGACCGCCCTCGTCAAGTCGGCGCTCCCGGTCGTCGCCCGACTCGCGGCCGACACCCAGCCGTTCTTCATCGAACCGTCGATGCAACCTGTCGAGCCAGGCGAGACGTCCCAGTGGCCTGGGTGGCAAGCGCAGCAGCAACAGCCGCCACCCGGTGTCCCCACAGGCGGAGGTGAGCATCGGTGATCGACCACGATCTGGTCCGACAGTTGCGGGTCCAGGTGGCCGACCGGCTGAACGACCAGCGCCGGCGCGACCAGATGAACGGCGTCCCCGCCATGTCGGTCGAGGACGAGCGCGAGTACGCCCGGTCGCTGATCGTCCAGGTTCTCGAGGACCATGCGCGGTTCGAGATCGCCGAGGGCCGTACTCCGCCGTCGGCCGACGACGAGGCGTCGCTAGCCTCCGCCATCCACTCGGCACTGTTCGGCGTCGGACGGCTGCAGCCACTGCTCGACGACCCCGAGGTCGAGAACGTCGACATCAACGGCTGCGACCACGTCTTCGTGCAGTACGGCGACGGCCGCGAGGAACGACTGCCCCCGGTCGCCGAGGACGACGAGGAGCTCGTCGAGCTGATCCAGGTGCTGGCCGCCCACACCGGACTCTCGAGCCGGCCGTTCGACTCGGCCAACCCCCAGCTCGATCTGCGACTCCCCGACGGCTCCCGGCTGTCGGCTGTGATGAACGTCTGTGCCCGTCCCGCCGTCTCGATCCGCAAGGCCCGGCTCGGCCGAGTGTTCCTGGACGAGCTCGTCACCAACGCCACGCTGAGCCACGACGTCGCGTCGTTCCTCAAGGCGGCTGTCGGCGCCCGCAAGAACATCATGATCGCCGGCGCGACCAATGCGGGGAAGACGACACTGCTACGCGCGCTGGCCAACGAGATCCGGCCGGGCGAGCGACTCGTGACGGTCGAGCGCGCGCTGGAGCTCGGACTCGGTGAGTTCGAGGACCTGCACCCCAACGTCGTCTCGTTCGAGGAGCGGTTGCCCAACTCCGAAGGCGTCGGCGGCGTCAACATGGCCGAGCTGGTGCGGCGCTCGCTGCGGATGAACCCGTCTCGGGTGATCGTCGGTGAGGTGCTCGGCGACGAGATCGTGACGATGCTCAACGCGATGAGCCAGGGCAACGACGGCTCGCTGTCGACGATCCACGCCAACTCCTCGCTCGAGGTGTTCAACCGGATCGGGACCTACGCGATCCAGGCGCAGGAGCGGCTGCCGATCGACGCGACCAACATGCTGATCGCCGGCGCGCTCGACTTCGTCGTGTTCCTCCGCAAGCACAACGACTACGTCACCGGCGGCGTGCAGCGCCGCGTCGTCGAGAGCATCCGCGAGGTCGTCGGCCACGACGGCCAGGTGCTGTCGAGCGAGGTCTTCGCGCCGGATCCCGACGGACGTGCGGCAGCCCACGCGCCGATCTCGTGCATCGCCGACCTCGAGGCGGAGGGCTACCGGCCGATCGTCCACGGCAGGTGGGCCGGTTGATCGAGGAGTATCGCCTACCGCTCGCGATCACCGCCGGCACGCTCGCCGGCGTGGGTCTGCTGCTCCTGGTGCTCTCGATCGTGGGGCTCCCTCGGCGTCAGGCGGCGACGCCCGGACGCGGGGGCGGTGGCGGTCTCGACCTGCAGCGGTCCACCGTCAGGCTGGCGATCGGCGTCGGCGTCGGACTCGTCCTGCTCGTCGTCACGCGATGGGTCGTCCTGGCCGTGGCGATCGGGCTGCTCGTCGCGCTGTGGGACCAGATCTTCGGCGGCGTGCAGTCCGAGCGCAGGTCGATCAACCGGCTCGACGGCCTGGCCGCCTGGACCGAGTCGCTGCGCGACACCATCGCCGGTGCGGTCGGCCTCGAGCAGGCGATCCCGGCGACAGCGGTCAACGCGTCGCCCACCATCCGGCCCTCGCTCAACCTCCTCGTCGACCGGCTTCGGGTACGCGAGCCGCTGCCGAGCGCACTACTGAAGTTCTCCGACGACCTCGACGACTCGTCGGCCGACCTGATCGTCGCGGCCCTGATCCTCAACTCCCGGCTGCGCGGCCCCGGCCTCCGTGACGTGCTCGGCGCCCTCGCCGAGTCGGTGCGCGAAGAGCTCGACCTCAGGCGCCGCGTCGAGGGCAGCCGCCGGAGCACCCGCCGAAGCGTTCAGCTCGTCGTCGCCATCACGCTGCTTGTGCCCGGGTTCCTGGTCCTGTTCAACCAGGAGTACGTCGAGCCGTACGCCACTGTCGAGGGGCAGCTGGTGCTCACCGTAGTGATCGCCATCTTCGGACTGGGAATCGTCTGGCTGCGCCGCCTGGCCGGTGTCGAAGCGCCCGAACGGTTCCTGATCGAGAGTCGGCACCAGCGGGCGGCGGACACGACCCATGCCGAGGTGACGACGGGATGATCCTGCAGCTGTTCGCGGGCGCCGTCGCCGGTCTCGGCGTGTTGCTGTTGGCGTACGTGTTCGTCCGGCCGCGTGCCGGGGTCGGGGCGACGCTGGCGCGGATCGACTCCGGACGCCGGACCCAGCAGGCCATGACGACCAGCGCCGCCGGCGGCCGAGCCGACGGCCGCCTCGATCAGATGAAGCTGTCGATCGGCGAGCGGGTCGAGGCCGAAGCGACCGCGAGGGGCTGGACCTTCGCCCGTACTCGCTCCGACCTCACGGTCATGAACCGCACCTTCGCCGCGCACATGGGCACCAAGATCTTGTTCGCGTTGTTCGGACTGATCTGGTTCCCACTGATCCTCCTGGTCGTGGGATTCGGCGGCACGACGGCGCCGGCCATCGTCGGCATCGGATGTGCGGTCCTGTTCTACTTCCTGCCCGACGCCCAGCTGCATCGGGAGGCGGAGAAGCGGCGTCGCGACTTCCGCCACGTGATGGGGTCTTTCCTCGACCTGGTCGCGATGAACCTGGCCGGCGGGCGCGGCCTCCCCGAGGCCCTGATGGCGGCGTCGTCGATCGGTGAGCACTGGGCGATGATCCGGATCCGGCAGGCGCTCAGCAACGCCCGCATCGTCGGCATCACACCGTGGGAGGGCATCGCACAGCTCGGCCGCGACCTCGGAGTCGAGGAGCTCCGCGATCTCGCCTCGGCGCTGGCGCTGTCCGGCGACGAGGGCGCGAAGATCCGGGCGTCCCTGATGGCGCGGGCGGAGAGCCTTCGACGCAAGGAGCTGGCCGACGTCGAGGGCTCGGCCGGCGAGAGCTCGCAGTCGATGCTGCTGGCCCAGATGCTGATCGCCGTGGCCTTCTTGATATTCCTCGTCTACCCCGCGTTGGCGCGACTCCAATGAGGGGGCACTAGATTGAGCCTGCTGAGCGGAGACCGCGTCCACCCTGAACACCGGCACCGTCACATTCGCGGGAGGATCTGATCGTGACTGAGCTTCGCTATGCCCTGCTGCTGATCACCTACGTCCGGGCCCGTGCGGCGCAGGCACGCCGCGCCGGACGGAGCGAGCTCGGCGCGTCGGCCTTGGAGTGGGCCATCATCTCGGCCATCGTCGTCGGTCTCGCCGTCATCATCACGGCCGTGATCCGCAACGTGGTCCAAGACAAGGCGAACGAGATCGAACAAGCGCCCTAGTCACGAACGAAATCGGATCGGGGCCATGAGACGTCGGCGCGACGACCGGGCGGCGAGCACGCTGGAGATGGCGTTCATCGCGCCGGTGTTCTTGCTGCTCATCTTCGGCATCGTCGAGTTCGGTCTGTGGATGTACGCCCGCAACGTCGTGACCCTGTCGGCCCGCGAGGGTGCGTCGTACCTGCGAGTCTCCGGTGCCATCGACGACCCGGCCGGCTGGGAGGGCGCGGCCGAGGAGACCGCCCTCGCCTACGCGAACCAGGTCGGCCTGATGACCGACGTCACGGCGACCGCGTCGAGTGACGACGAGCAGGCGACCGTTGAAGTGTGCGGCCACTACGCGCACCCGATGGGCATCCTCTCCGACTCGCCGGTCTGCCAGACGGTGACGGTCGAGATCGAGCAGTTCGAGCCGGACCCGGGGGAGCCGCAATGAGAGGGCGCGGCGACTCCGGGGGCACGATCTCGCTCGAACTGGCCGTGCTCGCGATCCCACTGATCATGCTGATGATGCTGATGTGGGCGTTCGGGGTCTACGCCCAGGCGGAGTCGCTGAGCGACCAGGCCGCCCGCGACGCCGTTCGGGCCGCGTCGCAGTCCCGCAGCGCCGGCGAGGCGGAGGAGAAGATCGCCGCCGCGGTCGAGTCGACCACCGAGGACGCGGAGTACGTCGGCCGCTACATGGACTGCAGTGTCGATCCGGACCTCCCGCAGCCGTTCAACGCGCAGCCGGCGATCTCCCAAGCCGAGATGGTCACCGTCTCGGTCACTGTGACGTGCTCGGTCGATCTGAGCGCGGCCGCGTTCGTGCCGCTGAGCAACGTCACGGTCGAGTCGACCTTCGTCAGCCCGCTCGACTCCTATCGGGGGTACTACCCATGAGGATTCGACGCCGCAACCGCGAGCGCGGCTCGATCACACCGTTCGTGATCATCGTGGCCATCGCGCTGCTCTTCCTCGCCGCCTTGGTGATCGACGGCTCGCGGCAGCTGTCGGCCCGCGCCCGCGCGATCGCGTACGCCGAGGAGGCCGCCCGCGCCGGCGCCCAGAAGATCAATCTCGAGGAAGGCTTCATCCAGCTGCTCCAAGACGACGCCTACGCCGCGGTCGACGACTACTGCTCCGTGGCGATGGCCGAGGACGACAGCATCACGGCGTGCGCCGCCACCGGGATCGTCGAGAACACCAACAACGGCCAGGTCGCGTCGCTCACGGTCGAGGTCGAGGTGCAGTACGACCCGATCCTGCTCGACATGTTCACCGGCACCGCCGGCACCCTCGTGTCCGGCGAGGCGACCGCGCATCCGATCGAGGGCATCCTCGAACCCGAGTTCGGCGAGTTCACGCCGCCACCGCCGGTCGTCGACACCGAGCCGGTCGACCCAGGAATCCCCACGGGGACGACCGGCGGCACGATCGAGGTCCCGTCGCCACCGCCGCCCTGCCGGGATCCCGGCGAACCGCCGCCGCCGAGAGACGACATCTGCCCGGACGGCCCGGGTCCGGAGGATCCCGGCGGTCCCGGACCGGATCCGACCGACGGTCCCGGACCGGACCCGACCGACGGTCCCGATCCGGATCCGACCGACGGACCGGGAGGACCAGGTGGACCAGGAGATGGGGGGAACTGATCCGATGCGGACTCCTAGCGCGGCCGGCGCCGTCGCGATCGTGCTGCTCGCCGTCGTGGCGGCCGGCTGCAGCGACGACGCGGACAGCTCCTTCGTGCCTCACGGCGAGGTCGGCTCGCCGCCGCCGGGGAACCCCGAGACGGTCGACACCGTCGTCGACATCGAGACCGGACGATGGAGAAACGACGCGATGATCCCGACGCTCGTCGAGTATCTCGAGGCCCGCCAGTCCAGCATGCGCGAGCGGCGCATCGTCCCCGACATGGTGGAGACCGCCACGTTCCAGTGGATCCAGCAGCAGCGATTGGTGATCGCCGACGCCGAGGACCGCGGCTGGACCGTTCCGGCGGAGGCGCGGATGCGCGTCGTCGGTGTCGAGGCGGGCAACGCCGACGCCGTCGTACGCGTCTGTATGTGGGGACCTTCGGTCGATTTCGTCGACGCAAAATCGGGCGAACCGGTCCGGTCACAGCAGCGACAGTGGTATCCGTTTGATGTCAAGATGGTGCTGGCTGGCGACCGCTGGTACGTTTCAGCGGCTGCCGAGGGAGCATTCGCGTGCGAGGTGGGCAAGGGATGAGACGAAGCTCGGGGCGGACGTTGAGGAGAACACGTGCAAGCGTCGCAGCCGGTCTGCTGGCCGCTGCCGCCGTGCTCGTGAGCCCGATCTCAACGGCCGCGGCGGGACCGGCCGATGCGGTGGCTCCGGCCGCCAGCACATCCGTCGGCGGCGCCAGTTCCACGGCCGGTGGATTCGGACTGCCGCAGGGCTCCCTGCCGGTCACGGCGTCGACCGCGCCCAGCGCCGACGACTCCACCGGGAGTGCTGGCAGCTGCACCGGCTACGCGACCGGCGTCGGAGCCGGCATCTACTGCTACGGCGGCGAGACGAGCGGTACGCCACTCGACCTCATCGACCGGTTCCCGGGCCAGACCTTCGACCCGTGCCGCGTCTACGACATTCCGACCGGGATGAAGGCGCCCCACAATCCCACTCCCGACAAGGGTCGCTACTACCTGTCGGCTTGCCTCGAGGACGTCGAGCTCGACGATCCGTTCGGCGGCGAGCCCCGCGTCACTTTGCAGTTCGTCTACGTCGACTTCTCCGAGCCGGATCCCACCGAGTGGAATCCGAACCCGCTGGAGGAGTACCTCTGGGCCCTGGTCCAGTCCAACTACCCGGTGCCGTTCGTGACGGCCTGGCCGACCCACATCCCGCGCGTCGGCACCCCGACCTGGTTCCAGTTTCGCTGGCTCGACGAGGACCTTCAGGCGGCGACCCAGGGACCGTACGCCGGCAACGAGGACGGCGGTCCCTATCTGGAGCTCAACTACGGCGGCGTACGCCTGATGGCCAGGTCGGCCGGCGTCCGTGTCGTTCCGCAGGTCGAGGGCATGGAGCCGGCGCGCTGTGGCAGCGTGCCGAAGCCCTACAACCAGGACGCCGAGCCGACCCTCGAGGCGCAGGACAACCCGTGCTACGTCGTCTTCGAGCACTCGAGCGCGGCGGCCGAGGAGCTCACGCCGGACGACGTCCCGCTGCCGGAGACCGACCCGGACTACCCGGTGCCGATGTTCGTGCTCAACGTCGAAGTCCGGTGGCACGTCACGATGCAGGGCGAGGGTGACAACGACGATCTCGGCATCCACACCTTCACCGCCTACCAGCAGATCCCGGTGTCCGAGGTGACCGGCCTGGTCGGTCAGGACTTCTGATCGGTGCCAGCGACCCGTCCGAATCAGCCGACCCGGCTGCCGAGCCAAAGCCGGGGAAGCAAGCGCGGAGGAGAGGTCGTCCGCGGCCTCGTCGGGCTGCTCGCCACCCTGATCGTGGTCGTCGGGCTGCCGGCCGGGTTGGTGCTGCTGGTCGGCAACCCGCTTCCCGAGGAGGCGCCCAACGGCGACTGGCTGACCGCGGAGATCTCCACCGACACCCTGCTCGCCGTCCTCGCCATCGTCTTGTGGCTGGCCTGGCTGCACTTCGTGATCTGCCTGTTCGTCGAGCTGGTGAGCGACCGCCGCGGGCGCGGGCTGGCGCCGCATGTTCCCGGCGGCGGTGTCGGGACGCAAGCGCTTGCCCGACGTCTCGTCAGCGCCGTTCTGCTGCTGGCCGGCACGTCGGCCGCGACGCTGCCGGCGGCGACCGCGAGCAGCGACCGGGCGCCGGATCCGGCACCCGGCGCGGCTGGGACGGCCTCGGCGACCGTCGCCGCGCAGCAAGCCGGCGACCGTGTCCCGCAGGCGGTGGACCGCAACGCCGAGGGCGTCGTGAAGTACTACGAGGTGCAGCCGCCCAGCGGCCGCCACTACGACACACTCTGGGACATTGCTGAGCGGATCCTCGGCAGCGGACTGCGCTACAAGGAGATCTTCGAGCTCAACCACGGCGTGCTGCAGCCGGACGGCCGCAAGCTGACGAACGCCGACCTGATCCAGCCGGGCTGGCTGCTCCAGCTCCCCGGTGACGCCGAGGGCGCCGGCTTGAAGGTCGTGGACCATCGGGTCTCACCCCAGTCCGCTCCGACACCTGGCGTTGACGACACCGAGCAGTCCGCCGAGTCCGAAGCCTCCGCCACCCCGGATTCGGAACGGGCCGAGGCCGAGGCGTCCCGCGACGGCGACCTTCGCGACGAGCCCGGAGGCGAGGAACCGTCCGACAACGCCGAGTCCGGGGCGACCTCGGAGTCCGAAACCCGCCTCGAGGCCGACGAGTTCGACCCCGTCGTGGTCGGCGAGGACGACCGGACCGAGAGCGAAGCGGCCGAGACCGAGACCGAGGCGCCGGAGGACGAGGCCTCGGAGTCGGCTGCCGACGAGAACGTCTGGGCCCCGACCTTCGGCGTCGCGGGCGGGCTGCTCGCCGCGGGCATCCTGGTCGGCCTGCGGCGGCGTCGGCTCGCCGGGTCGCAGCTGTTCCTGCGGGCGCCGAGTCCGGACGGCGGCCCGGCCGGACCGCAGGGCCTCACGGTCGCCGACCGCGAGTCCGACCTGCGGTGGGAGTCCGACCCGGCGGCGGCGGACCTGCTGAACCGGGGACTGCGCGCCTGGCCGCCCGCGTTGTACGGCGGTCCCGTGCCGCAGCCCACCCACTGCGTCGTCACGCCCGACGGTTTGTCAGCCGTCTTCGCCGATCCTCCGAACGTCGCCGCGCCGCCGCCGTGGCGCCCGGGCGGCGACGGCCGCGTGTGGACGCTCCGGCAGGACGATCATCGGCGGCTCTTCGGCGGGCCGCCCGCCCTGGTGCCGTTCCCCGGCCTCGTCGCGTTCGGCCGGCTCGCCGACGGGTCGGTGCTCTACATGGATCTCGAGGCCTTCCCGGGCGCCATCAGCATCGGCGGCGACGCCGACGTCGCGCGTTCGATCGCGATGAGCTGGGCGGTCGACCTGGCCGTACACGCATGGGCGGACGAGCGCCGGGTCTGGCTGGTCGGCTTCGCCGATGCGCCGGCGGAGGTCGGGGGACCGGCGATGCGGGTCGTCGACGACGTGGATCGGGTCCTCGAGTCGCTCGAGCGCTCCACCCGGCGGCAGCATGCCGAGTGCCAACGGCTCGGAGTCGAGACCATCGCCGCCGGACGGGTCGCCGAGCCGGACGCCCGGATGTGGGGGAGCGATCTCGTCGTGCTGTCCGGAGTGCCGTCGGAGGACACGCTGTCCCGGCTCCAGGAGCTGGCCGCTCGGCCGGACCACGCCGTCGCCGTCGTCATCGTCGGCGACACCCCCCACGCGGCCGCCCGGCTGGCCGCGTCGTCCGAGGGCCGGCTGTGGTCCGGACCGCTCGGAATCGACGTCACCGCCCAACGCCTCGACGTCGAGGCCTATCGGGGCCTGGTCGATGTCTTCGCCGACGCCGACCGCACCGATGCCGAGCCGGCCGACGGTCTCGGCGGGTTGACCGCTCCCGAGCTCGACGGGTCGGTGTTCGACCCCGACAGCCGGCAGCCGGTCGAGATCGGCATCCTCGGACCGGTCGCCGTCGAGGCCGACGGACCCGTGGAGGAAGCTCGCCGCGGCCTGCTCACCGAGCTCGTCGTCTACGTCGCCTTGCATCCCGAGGGCGTCCATCCCCACGCGCTCACCGCGGCGCTGTGGCCGCGCGGGGTCTCCGACGACGTCGTCGACTCGACCCTCGCCGCTGCCCAGACCTGGCTCGGCGACTCGGACGGTACGCCGCGGCTGGCGATGCTCGACGGCCGTTGGACGGTTCGACGCAGCGGTGTCCGATTCGACTGGGATCTGTTCAAGGCGCTGGTCAACGCGCACGAGGAGCACAGCGCCGACCAGGTCGCCGTGCTGAGTCAGGCTCTGGGTCTCGTCCGCGGTGAGCCGTGGTCCGAGCTGCCGGCGCGCAGCTACGGCTGGCTGGCCTACGACACGGTCGACGACGACGCCCGCGTCGCCGTCGTCCTCGCCGCCCGACGCCTGGCCGCCGTCAATGCCGAGCGCGGCGACGGCCGGGGGGCCCGCGACGCGATCCTGCGCGGCCTCCAGGTGGCACCCGCGGCTGAGGATCTCTGGCAGGACGCGCTCCGGCTGGCCGCGAAGCTGGGCAGCCGCGGCGACGTGCGGGCGGTGGCCGACGAGATGTACACCGCCATCGAGACGCGCGGCTCGCCCGCAGGGACAGCCCCCGAGACCGATGCTCTGGTCGAGGAGCTCATCCCCGGCTATCGCCGGCACAGCGCGGCCTGACCCGTGTCTGCGACGGCCGCCCGGACGATCACGGTCGACGCCGAACGCCTCGGCGGCTGGCTCGACCGCTTCGAGGCGCGGCACGGTTCCCTGACCTGGGATCTCGACGACGACGCGGCAACGGCGCGGGCGACCGACGGCGCGACCGCGTCGATCCGGTTGCCCGGGCGGCTGCCCGCGATGCTCGAAGGGCAGAGCGTGGCGGCGTCGGCGGTCGGTTTCGACACGTTCGGATTGCTGCTCGTCCGCCGCGGCGGCTATGCGGTCGGCCGGGTCGAGAACGCTCGAGTGGTCGCGTCCCGTACTGGCACCCGCTACGTCCAGGGCCAGACCAAGGCCGGTGGCCAGAGCCAGAAACGGTATGCCCGCCGACGGGCCAACCAGGCGGCCGCGCTGGCCCGGGACGCGGCCGCGGCGGTCGACGACATCCTAGGCTCCTGGACCGGGCTAGTCGTCGGTGGCGGCGACCGCGCGCTCGTACGCGACGTGCTCGACGCGGCCCGGCACGGCTCGGCGCTGTCGGAGCGGATCTCGACGCGGTGGCTCGACGTGGGCAACCCGCGCCGTCGGGTCCTCGACGAGTCGGTCGCCGCCGCCCGGGCCGCCCGCATCACCCTCAACGAGTTGGCCTGACGCGCGCCCTCCGACTCGGCGACCCCGTAGACTGAGCGCCATGCTGCTCCAGGTGCGCACCGCGGACTAGGGCACACGTGCGCCCAGCGCCATCCCTTTTGTCCCGTACGCCACCTTCAATCGCCCTGGAGCACCCCTCATGTTGACTGCGCACGAACTCGATGTCCGCGCGGGTCCTCTCCTTCTCCTGTCCGGCGCCTCGTTTCGGATCGGGCCCGGTGACCGAGTCGGCCTCGTCGGCCGCAACGGCGCCGGCAAGACCACGCTGACTCGCATCCTGGCCGGTGAGGGCCAGGCCGCCGCCGGGCGAGTCACCCGTACCGGATCGGTCGGCTACCTACCGCAGGACCCGCGGACCGGCGACCTCACGGTGAGTGCGCAGGAGCGTGTCCTGTCGGCCCGCGGTCTCGACCGAGTCGTCAAGCGGCTCCGCTCCGCCGAGACCGAGATGGCCTCCGACGATCCCGACCATCGCGAGCGGGCCATGCGGCGCTACGCCAACGCCGACGCCGAACTGCATGCCGGCGGGGGCTACGCCGCCGAGGCGGAGGCCGCCGTCATCGCGGCCAGCCTGGGCCTGCCCAACCGGGTGCTCACCCAGCCGCTCCGGACGCTCTCGGGCGGCCAGCGGCGCCGGGTCGAGCTGGCCCGGATCCTGTTCTCGGGTGCCGAGACGCTGCTGCTCGACGAGCCGACCAACCACCTCGATGCCGACTCGATCGTCTGGCTGCGTGGCTTTCTCGCGGCACATCGCGGCGGACTCGTCGTGATCAGCCACGACACGGCGCTGCTCGAGCACACCGTGAACCGGGTGTTCCATCTGGACGCGAATCGCGCGCAGCTCGACACGTACAGTCTCGGCTGGTCGGCGTACCTGCAACAGCGCGAGACCGACGAGCGGCGCCGCCACCGCGAGCGGGCCAACGCCGAGCGGAAGGCCTCGGCGCTGATGGCGCAGGCCGACAAGATGCGAGCCAAGGCGACGAAGGCGAGCGCCGCCCACAACATGGAGCGCCGGGCGCAGCGACTCCTCGGTGGCTTGGAGGCCGAGCGCCGTGGCGATCGGATCGCCAAGATCCGGTTCCCGGCCCCGGCGCCCTGCGGCAAGACGCCGCTGCGAGCGGAGGGGCTGAGCAAGTCGTACGGCTCGCTCGAGGTGTTCACCGATGTGGACCTGGCCATCGACAAGGGCAGCCGGGTCGTCGTGCTCGGCCTCAACGGCGCCGGCAAGACGACCCTGCTGCGCATCCTCGGTGGTCTCGAGCCCGCGGACACCGGTGTCGTGGCGCCGGGACACGGCCTCAAGCTCGGCTACTACGCCCAGGAGCACGAGACGCTGGAGCTCGAACGTACGGTCGCCGACAACATGGCGTCGGCGGCGCCGGATCTCGACGACTCGACCCGGCGACGCGTGCTCGGCTCGTTCCTCTTCTCCGGCGACGACGCGCACAAGCCGGCCAGGGTGCTGTCCGGTGGCGAGAAGACCCGGCTGGCGCTCGCGACGCTGGTCGTGTCGAGTGCGAACGTCCTGCTTCTCGACGAGCCGACCAACAACCTCGATCCCGCCTCGCGCGGCGAGGTGCTGCGAGCGATCCGGACGTACGAGGGCGCCATCGTGCTGGTGACGCACGACGAGGGCGCGGTCGAGGCGCTGTCCCCGGATCGGGTCCTGATCCTGCCCGACGCCGTCGAGGACCTGTGGAGCGAGGACTACACCGAGCTCGTGGCGCTGGCCTGACTCTTACGACGATCGATCAGCTGTGCAGCAATTCGTCATATTGTCGGGGACCCTCCGGCATCCTCTTCTACGGCTGACGGAACTTGCCCGCAGAGCATTGACGCAATTCGGGATCGGGCGTTCTATCTTTCGCGGAGGCGTCAATTTCATACCGCACTCTTGGGGGCGCAACGTCGCTACGAGAGAACCCTTCTGTGGCGTCGGTGGCGCCGACGGCAAGCCAGCCAGCGACGCCATCACGCTAAGAAAGGGCGGTCACGGTGTCCTTACGTCCCCTTATCCTCGCTGCCTCGGCGGCCCTGCTGATCCCCGGCGCCGTGCTCGCGGCGCCCGCCGCGAGCGGCGGCAGCATCGACGCCGGCCCGGAGTCGGCCGTCGCCACGAGTCCCGAAGATCTTGCGATCAACTACGTCGAGCAGCACGCCAAGGAGCTCGGTCTCAAGACCGAGGATGTCAGCGACGTCTTCGTGCTGTCGACCTACCCCAGCAAGCACACTGGCGTGACGCACGTCAGCCTCAATCAGCGCTTCCAAGGGCTTGAGGTCTTCGGCGGTCAGGCCACCGTCAACGTCAACCCCGACGGCAGCATCCTCTACGTCGGCAACAGCTTTGTCCCCAACCTTCGGCAGGCCGGGCCAGGCGCCGCCGACCTCCAGGCCGTCGAGGCGGTCGCGGCCGCGGCCGACGAGCTCAACCTCGACCGACCAGGCGATGTGCGGGTCACCAAGGCGGCCAGAAGCGCTGGCGGGGAGACGGTGCTGTCCGGCGGCGACATCTCGAACTCACCCATCCCGGCCCGCCAGGGCTGGCAGCCCACCAAGGACGGCCTACGCCTGAGCTGGCAGTTGGTGATCGACGATGCGTCCGGCGACCACCTGTGGAACGCCACCATCGACGCGCGGACCGGCGAACTGCTCAACGTCGACGACTGGGTGATCTCCACCCCGCGGAGCGCCTTGGTGTCGTCGCTCGCCCGTACCAGCGCCGCGGAGTCGGCGGCCGCCGAGAACCTCGCGGCCGGTCGTACTGAGTGGTTGTCCTCGGACCAGGTCGAGGACGGGACGAGCTACCGGGCCTACCCGCAGGAGAGCCCGAACGACGCAGACCGGGTGCTGTTCGAGAACCCGGCCGACGGCTTGGGCTCGCCCTTCGGCTGGCACGACACCAACGGCGAACCGGGAGCCGAGTTCCGCACCACCCGGGGCAACAACGTCCGCGCCTACCTCGACGAGGACGGGGACGACTCGCCCGACTTCGGCGGTCAGCCGGACGGCGGTGCGGACATGACGTTCGACGATCTGGTGGATCTGAACGAGCACCCCCAGAACTACCGTGACGCCACCGTGACGAACCTGTTCTTCTGGTGCAACACCATCCACGACCTGTGGTACCGGTACGGGTTCGACGAGGCATCCGGGAACTTCCAGGCGAACAACTACGGTCGCGGCGGGTTCGCCAACGACGAGGTGCGCTGCCAGGCGCAGAGCGGCGCTGGGACCAACAACGCCAACTTCCGAACCCCGGTCGACGGCGACACGATGAGCTTCCCGAGAATGCGTATGTACTTGTGGCCGGGTAACCAGTTCGGTTCCCAGAACCAGCTGGTCATCGACGGGGTCGGCGAGTTTGCCACGGACTACGCCCGAGTTACCCCGGCACCGACCGTCGCCGGGATGTCGGGGCTGACGTTCGTCGACGGCGGCACCGGCTGTGACGCAGGCACCTACCCGGACCAGTTGCCGACGGGCGACTGGGCCGCCATGCTCGACGGCGACCTCCAGCTTCCCTTGACGTGCGACAACGTCCAGCGGATCGAGATCGCCGAAGATCTCGGTGCGAGTGCTGTCGTGGTGCAGCAGGGCACGTCCCCCACTTCCGAGGCCAATCGGAACAACCCTCGGATCATCGGCGGCATCCTCACCATGTTCGACTCCGAGGAGGGCGACAACGACGACATCCAGGACGGCTCGATCGGCGGCGACTACCGTCCGAGCATTCCCGCGGTGAGTGTCGGGGAGAACGACGGCGAGACCATCAGGGCGGCCATCGCCGCCGGCCCGACGACAGGCAGCCTACGGAAACACCCCGCCCACCCTGGCATTCGGGACGGCGACTTCGACATCGGCGTGATCATGCACGAGTACGGGCACGGTCTGTCGAACCGTCTCACCGGCGGCCCGACGATCAACTGCCTCGGCGGAGTCGAGCAGATGGGTGAGGGCTGGAGCGACTACATGGCCACCGCGGCCCTCATCGACCCGGAGGTCGACGACCCGGACGGCACCCGAGGCATGGGGACGTACGTCATCTTCCAGGACGACCGCGGTGACGGCGGGATCCGGAACCGGCCGTACTCGCGGACCATGGACATCCAGCCGTTCACCTATGACAGCATCAGGAGCAACTCCTGGCTGGGCAACTCGACCATCGTCGCACCGCATCAGGTGGGACACGGCTGGGCTTCGATCCTGTGGGACCTGACCTGGAACATGATCGACACGTACGGGTTCAACCCGAACCTGTATGACTCGTGGGACACCGGCGGGAACAACCTGGCGTACCAGCTGGTGATCGACGGCATGAAGATGCAGGGCTGCTTCCCAGGCTTCGTCGACGGCCGCAATGGGATCCTGGCCGCCGACCAGGCGCTCACCGGTGGCGAGAACCAGTGCATGATCTGGGCGGCGTTCGCGCGGCGCGGGCTGGGCTTCAGCGCCCAGCAGGGCAGCAGTGCCAACCGCGACGACAACGCCGAGGCGATGGACACGCACCCGGACTGCGCCGGCGGGTTCACCGGGCCGGTGCGAGACGAGCCGCAGCTGAATCGGGCCGCGGCGGGACGCACGGTGCCGATGAACTTCGTCCGACCCGAGCTCATGGGGCTGGACATCTTGGCGTCGAACTCGCCGTACTCCCGGCAGGTCAACTGCGAGACGTTGGCCACCGAGATTCCCGGATCGGAGTTCGTCACGCCGGGAGCCCTGCCGGTGGCCGCCGAAACGCCCGGCAACTCGACGCTGACCCGTGATCCTGGCGGTCGCTACCAGTACCCGTGGCAGACCGAGGAGGGCTGGGTCGACACCTGCAGGGAGTTCGTCCTGACACTCGACAACGGCGAGCAACATCGGGCCTACTTCCGGTTCGTCGAGTCCGACTAGGGGTGTCCGCCGCGGTCCTGGCGGCGTGAGGGAAGGCAGGCACGGAGCCCGGTGGGGACTGGCTGGCCCCACTCCCACACCGCGGCTCCGTGCCTGATCCTCGCGATTGGGGCCATTAGGGTCAGGCCATGCCCTACCTCACTACCGAGCGGCTCGACGCCGCCGGTCTGCGGCTCGACGCCGCCGGCCCGGTCCTGACGATCACGCTGAATCGTCCCGACGTACGCAACGCGCAGACGCCGGCGATGTGGCGGGCGCTGGCCGCGATCGGATCGGCGGTCGACGGAGACATCCGCGTCGTCGTACTGCGCGGAGCGGGTCCGTCGTTCTCGGCCGGACTCGACCGGCGGATGATGACGCCCGAGGGCATCGACGGCGAGCGCAACCTGCCTGAGATCGCGGCCCTGCCGGACGACGTCGCGCTGGCGCAGATCGGGGCGTACCAGGAGGCGTTCACCTGGTGGCGCCGACCCGAGATCCTGAGCGTCGCGGCAGTGCAGGGAGCGGCGGTGGGCGCGGGATTCCAGCTCGCTCTGGCCTGCGACCTCCGGGTGATCGCCGACGACGCGCGATTCTGCATGCGAGAGCCGGCTCTCGGCTTGGTGCCCGACCTGGGCGGCACGAAGCCGCTCGTCGAGGCCGTGGGCTATGCCCGCGCTCTCGAGATCTGCGCCACTGGGCGATGGGTCGACGCCCACGAGGCGGTCGACTCCGGGTTGGCGACCGTTGGCGTCCAGGCGCCCGAGCTCGACGGCGCGGTGTCGGACCTGGTCGCCGCCCTGACGGTGGCGCCGGTGGCGGCGGTACGGGCGACGAAGGCGCTCCTCCGGGATGCCGCCGGCCGGTCGTACGCCGCGCAACTCGACGCCGAACGACGGGCGCAGCTCGGCAGGCTGCGGGACCTGGCCGCCGGACTCGGGACCGGACCCACCGATCTCGCCCGGTGACCCTCCCAGAGGGCATCATGATGGCGGAGTGTTCTGCCCGCATTGACACCGGGAGCGACGTGACCGGCCCAGCGCAACGACTACGCGGACTGATGGCGCTGATCGCCATCCTGGCACTGCTCGGCGGCGTGCCCTATGCCCTGTGGACGTGGGGAGGCGGGGCGCCATGGCCGTCGAGCGCGCCCAGCTCCGATTGGTTCAGCGAGTCGCTCGGCGCCGAGCAGATCCTCGGCATCCTCGTGGCGGTGCTCTGGATCGCCTGGGCGCACTTCGCGAGCTGCGTCGTGGTCGAGGCGGTGCAGGGCAGCCGCTCCCGCGTGCACGTGCCGGGCGGCAGCGTCGGCACCCAGACCCTGGCCCGCCGGCTGGTCGCCTCGGCGATGCTACTGGTCGGGTCCGCCGCCGTCGCGATGCCGACGGCCACGGCGGCGGCCAGCCCCCATGCGGAGCACTCCGCGGTCGCGTCGCAGTTCAGCTCGTCCGGCGACGCGCGACAGGCCTCGCAGCAGACCGCCAGCCCACAGGAGGGTGCGGTCAAGCAACCGGCGTCCAAGCCCACCGAGCTCAAGCCGGGCCTCGCGATCCGCACGCCGCAGGGTGTGAAGTACGAGGTGCAGCCGCCGCACAACCGGCAGTACGACTGCCTGTGGGACATCGCCGAGCGCTACCTCGACGACGGGCTGCGGTGGAAGGAGATCTACCAGCTCAACAAGGACGTCGTGCAGCCCGACGGCAACTCCCTCCAGGACCCCGACCTCATCTATCCCGGCTGGATCCTGCAGCTTCCCGACGACGCCGAAGGCCCGGGGATCATCACCCTCAGCGGCGACAACGGCGACACGAAGCAGATGGACAACCACGCCGAGAACAAGGTCCAAGAGCACGACGGCGACGACGAGCAGGACGTGTTGATCCGGGGCGACCAGGATCAGCAGCAGGACGTCGTCGGCAGTGGGGGAGGCGCGTCCGAGGACGGCGACGTCAGCCAGTGGGCGGCTCCACTCGGCGTCGGTGGTGGCCTGGTCGCGGCCAGCCTGCTGCTCGCCCTGCGTCGCCGGCGCGGCTGGCAGGGTGGGGAACCCGGCGGCGGTGGCGGTCTCAAGCCAGGCGACGAGGCCAACCTCCGGCTCGCCGCGGACGGTCCGGCCGCCCTGCTCGTGGACCGCTCGATGCGCCAGCTCGCCCATTCCACCTATCAGGCCGGGCATGCGGCCCCGCCGGTGCGAGCGGCGTACGTCAACGAGCAGACGCTCACGATCGCCTTCGAGTCCCCGGTGTTGATGGGGGTTCCCCATGGCTGGCGGTCCTCCCCGGACGGGCGGATGTGGATGGTCGACCGGGTGATCGCGGACGGCTTCGACCCGCCGGTCGGTGTCGCGTCGCCATGTCCGACGCTCGCGACGGTCGGCCGCACCGGGGACGGCACGATCGTCATGGCCAACCTCGCTGCCGCGGGTGGGCTCGTCGCACTGGGCGGCGCGATGCCGACGGCCTACGAGGTCGCGCTCTCGATGGCGCTCGAGCTCGCGACCGGACCGTGGACCGACGCATTGCACGTGACGCTGGTCGGCTTTCGGGAGAACCTCACCGATCTCGCGCCGCACCGAGTACGCCAGGTCGCCGATGTCAACGCGGCACTCGCCGCCGTCGATCCGGCGCGGCCGGCGGTCGTGCTGATCGCGCATCCGCCGACCGCCGAGCAGGAGCAGCGACTGGCGGCGGCGATCGCGCAGCGCCAGCTCAGCGGCGGCGTTGTCGTCGGCGAGGCCGCCGGCGCCAGGTGGCGGCTCGACGCGACGCCCGACGGCCGGCTGACGAACCAGCAACTCGGCCTCGACGTCGCCGCGCAGCGAGTGCCGACGGCGGCAGCCGCTCGCATGGTCGAGCTGTTCCGCTGGGCCGACGCCGGCCGCACGGCGACCCCGGCCAGGGTCGCGCCGCAGCCGGTGCCTGGCTTCGACTCCACGATGCTCGAGCGCGGTGCGAAGCCGGCCGCCTCGGTACGGTTGCTCGGAACGGTCAAGGTCACCGCGCCGGGTGAGATCGACGCCTCTCGCGTCGAGCTCGCCACCGAGGTCGTCGCCTATCTCGCCCTGCATCCCGCGGGCGTACACCCGAGTGTCCTGACGTCGGCGATCTGGCCACGCGGTGTCACCGACGAGGTCGTCGACGCGTCCGTCGGCCACGTCCAGAGCTGGCTCGGCACCGGCCCCGACGGACGTGAGCGGCTGTTCCAGGACGACGAGCAGCGCTGGCGACTCGACCTGCGCCACGTCCGAGTCGACTGGCACGTCCTGCGGGCCCTGGTGGCTCGGGCCGAGCGGGCCGACGACCCGACGATGGACCTCGCGTCTGCCCTGTCGTGCGTCGAGGGCCCGGCGTTCGACGAGCTGCCGGCCCATCGCTACTCCTGGCTGGCCAACACGTCCGCCGTCCGCGACATCCAGGCGGCGGTCGTCGGTGTCGCGTTGCGGGTGTCGAGCGTCGCCGCCGAAGCGGGCGACCTCGGACTGGCCCACGAGTCGCTGCGCACCGGGCTCGACATGGTCCCCGCCTGCGAAGAGCTGTGGCGTGCGGAGCTCCGGCTCGCCCATCGGCACGGCAGCACCGAGGCGCTGCACCAGGTGGCCGACGAGATGTTCGTCGCGATCGGCCGGCACGGGTCGCCGCGAGGGGCGGAGGCGCAGACCGTGGCGTTGGTCGAGGAGTTGCTGCCGGGCTACGGACGGGTGCCAGCCGGCAAGATCGCCTGAGCTGCTGGCGGGGTTGGGTCCCGTGAGCATCACCGGTGCCACGGACGGACCACAGACCCGGACTCAGATCGACGGTTCGCGGCACGGGCGTTACGCCTGAGACAACAGGCGCCGAGGTGTGGTCGGATTCGTGCATGAATGGTTCACGCCGGGCTGCGACGCCGACGATTTATGCGCACCTCAGCACCTCGCTGCTGGTTGGCGCCCGCCTGTGGTTTCGGGCCTTCCGTGGGGACGGGGTGTTCGCTGGTGGCGAACGTACGGCTGTCGGTGGCCGTCCTTAGGCTGAGCCGGGAAGATCGAGCCTCTGACGAGCGTTGAGGTTGACCGATGAGTGGCACTATGGGCGGCTGGATGGCGATGCGCTCGTACTCGTCGGATCGGTCGGTGACGAGTCAGCGACTGGCGCCGGGGACGACCGCACGCGTGGTGAGGTATGCCCGCCCCTATCGCCGGCAGATCGTCGCGTTCCTCGTGATGGTCGTCGCCACCGCGCTGCTCGTGGTCGCGACGCCGCTGATCTTCAAGAAGATCGTCGACGACGGCGTCATGCAGCAAGACACCAGCCTGGTCGTCTGGCTGGCCCTGCTGGTTGCCCTGATCGCCGTGTTCGAGGCCATCCTCACGCTCGCACAGCGCTGGTGCTCGGCACGCATCGGTGAGGGTCTGATCTACGACCTGCGCACCGACGTCTTCAGCCATGTCCAGCGACTGCCGGTCGCGTTCTTCACGCGTACGCAGACCGGTGCGCTCGTCTCGCGGCTCAACAGCGACGTGGTCGGAGCGCAGCGGGCATTCACGTCGACGCTGTCCGGTGTCGTCTCCAACATCGTCAGCCTGGTGATGGTCGTCGGGGCGATGCTGTTCCTGTCCTGGCAGATCACGCTGGTGGCGTTCGCCCTGCTGCCGCTGTTCATCCTGCCGGCGCGTTGGGCCGGCACGAAGCTCGCCGGGCTCAGCCGCGATCAGATGCAGCTCAACGCCGAGATGGGCTCGTCGATGACCGAGCGCTTCCATGTCGGCGGCGCCATGCTGGTGAAGCTGTTCGGCCGCGCCGACGACGAGGACAAGGCGTTCGACGAGAAGGCCGCGAGCGTCCGCGACCTCGGCGTCCAGGTCGCCATGACGAGCCGGATCTTCTTCACAGCCTTGACCCTTGTCGCTTCGCTCGCGACCGCCCTGGTCTACGGCATCGGCGGCGTCATGGGCGTCAACGGTGCCCTATCGGTCGGCACCCTGCTCGCCCTGGCCGCGCTGATCGGGCGCCTCTACGGACCGCTGACCGGCCTGTCCAATGTCCACGTCGACGTCATGACCGCCATGGTGAGCTTCGAGCGGGTCTTCGAGGTCCTCGACCTGCCGTCGATGATCGAGGACGACCCGGACGCGACGCCGCTACCCGCCGACGCTCCGGCGAGCATCCGGTTCGACCACGTGCGGTTCCGCTATCCGGGCGCCGAGGACGTGTCGCTGGCCAGCCTCGAGACGGTCAGTGCGCCCGGCGGCGGCGGTCACGACGATGTGCTCCACGACGTGTCGTTCGACGTCCGGCCGGGCGAGATGGTCGCGCTGGTGGGCCATTCCGGAGCCGGCAAGTCCACGATCACGCACCTGGTGACGCGGCTCTACGACGTCACCGGCGGAAGCGTACGGGTCGGCGGTGAGGACGTACGCGACGTGACGCAGGAGTCGTTGCGGCGGCAGGTCGGCTACGTCACGCAGGACGCCCACATGTTCCACGACACGATCGCGGCCAACCTGCGCTACGCCCGGCCGGACGCCACCGACGAGGAGATCACCGCCGCGTTGGAGGCGGCGCAGATCCGACGGCTCGTCGACAGCCTGCCCGACGGGCTCGATACGATCGTGGGCGACCGCGGCTATCGGCTTTCCGGCGGCGAGCGCCAGCGGCTCGCGATCGCGCGGCTGCTGCTCAAAGCCCCGCAGATCGTCGTGCTCGACGAGGCCACAGCCCACCTCGACTCCGAGTCGGAAGCCGCCCTCCAGCGGGCGCTCGACACGGCGCTGGAGGGCCGGACGTCGCTGATCATCGCCCACCGGCTGTCCACGGTCCGCCAAGCCGACCGGATCCTGGTCGTCGACCACGGCCGGATCGTCGAGCAGGGCAGCCATGCCGAGCTGCTCGCCGTGGGCGGGCCCTATGCCGATCTCTACCGCACCCAGTTCGACACCAGCCCGATGCCAGTCGCCAACGGCGTCGCCGACCTGCCGGCGTTCGAGGGAGCGAGCCACCCCCTACGCTGAGCCCATGGACCTCGGACTGCGGGATCAGACCTACATCGTCACCGGAGCGAGTCGCGGACTGGGTGCCGCCTCGGCCCAGGAACTGGTCGGCGACGGTGCGAAGGTCGTGGTGTCGAGCCGATCCGTCGAGTCCCTGGCACCCCTGACCGAGATCCTCGGCACCAACAACTGCGAAGCCGTCGTCGCCGACAACGCCGATCCACAGACGCCCGATCGGCTGGTTTCCGCGGCCCAGAATCGATGGGGCCGCCTCCACGGTGCGCTGATCAGCGTCGGGGGACCGACGACCGGGCCGATCACGGCGATCTCCGACGAGCAGTGGCGGGATGCGTTCGAGTCGGTGTTCCTCGGAGCGCTTCGGATCGCGCGCGCTGTCGCGGACAACCTGCCGGACGGCGGGTCGATCGTCTTCGTCCTGTCGTCGTCCGTACGCAGCCCCATCCCCGGACTGTCCGTGTCGAACGGCCTGCGACCCGGCCTCGCGATGGCGGCCAAGACCCTCGCCGACGAGCTCGGGCCGCAGGGCATCCGGGTCAACGGCCTGATGCCCGGCCGGGTCGACACCGAGCGGGTCCGCGAGCTGGACGCGATGAGCGGCGATCCTGACGAGGCCCGTAGCCGGAACGAACAGCTGATTCCGTTGCGCAGGTACGGCCTGCCGGAGGAGTTCGGCCGGGTCGCCGCGTTCCTGCTGTCGCCGGCGGCGTCGTTCGTCAGCGGCGCGTTCGTCCCGGTCGACGGCGGCATGCTCCGGGCCGTGTGAGCCGGGCGGCCTACCAGTCGCCGTCCATCAGGCCGAGCCGCCCGCGACTGTCAGCTGGTCAGCGTGTACGCGGTCGAGACCAGCCCGATGTGGCTGAAGGCCTGCGGGAAGTTGCCGACGAGCCGGCCAAGTCGCTGGTCGTACTCCTCGGCCAGCAGGCCGACGTCGTTGCGCAGGTCGAGCAGCCGCTCGAACTGGGCGCGGGCCTCGTCGACCCGGCCGATGCGATGCAGGGCGTCCGCGAGCCAGAACGAGCACGCGAGGAAGCTGCCTTCGCTGCCGGGCAGCCCGTCGACGTCTCCGGAGTCCGCCGTCCGCGAGGTGTCGTAGCGCATGACGAGACCGTCACTGCCCAGGTCGCGCTGGATGGCCTCGACCGTGCTGACGATGCGGGGATCGTCGGACGGCAGGAACCCGAGCCGGGGGAGCAGCAGCAGGGCGGCGTCGAGCCGTCGGCTCCCGAACGCCTGGGTGAACGCTCCGAGTTCCGGGTCCCAGCCGTCGCGGCAGACCCGGTCCCGGATCCGGTCGGCCATCTCCCGCCAGTGCTTCGCCAGGTCGGACCGGCCCCACGTCGTCGCGGACTCGGCCATCCGGTCGAAGGCGACCCAGCACATCACCTTGGAGTAGGTGAAGTGCTGCCGTGGCCCGCGCACCTCCCACAGGCCCTCGTCGGGCTGCTCCCACACCGTCTCGACATGCTCCGCCATGGCGATCAGCATGTTGACGGCATCGTCGTCGCGGTGGACTCCGCCGGAGCGGGCCCGATTGAGCGCGTCGATGACCTCGCCGTAGACGTCGAGCTGGGTCTGCGTCGCGGCGGCATTGCCGATCCGTACCGGCGCCGAGTCCTCGTACCCCTTCAGCCAGTCGCAGACGAATTCGGGCAGGCGGGTCTCACCGGCGACGCCGTACATGATCTGCATGTCGCGGGGTGATCCGGCGACCGCTCGCCGCAGCCAACCGCGCCATCGGGCGGCCTCCTCGGTGTAGCCGGCCGCGAGCATGGCGTCCAGCGTCAGCGACGCGTCGCGCAACCAGCAGTAGCGGTAGTCCCAGTTGCGGACACCGCCGAGGTCCTCGGGGAGGGACGTGGTCAAAGCAGCGACAATGCCGCCGGTCGGCTCGTACGTCAGCCCCTTCAGCGTGACGACCGAGCGCATGACGGCCTCCCTGTAGTCCGGGGGCGGCCGGCATCGCCGGGACCACGACTCCCAGGCATCGATCGTCTCGGCCAGGGCCCGGTCGGCATCGACCGGATCGGGCGGCGGGTCCTGCGACGGGTGCCAGGTCAAGACAAAACGGACCCGATCGCCCTCGGCGACGCTGAAGTCGGAGACGGTGGAGTAGTCCTCGCCGCGAACGGGTACGTCGGACGACAGATAGACCGCGTCGGGGCCGGCCAGGCCGACGACCTGGTCGCCGCGGCGGCGTACCCACGGGATCCGCTGGCCGTAGTCGAACCGCAGCCGCAGCACCGACCGCATCGGCACCCGTCCGCGTACTCCCTCGACGATCCGGACGACGTCCGGCGCGCGATGCCGCTGCGGCATGAAGTCGAGGACGCGGACCGATCCCGCGGTCGAGTCCCAGGTCGACTCGAGGACCAGGGTGTCGCCGACGTAGCGGCGCGACGTCGCCCGTCCACCGTCGGCGGGTGCGAGGGTCCAATGCCCGTTGTCCCGCTCGCCGACCAGGGCGGCGAAGCAGGCGCCGGAGTCGAAGCGGGGCAAGCACAGCCAGTCGATGCTGCCGTCCCGTCCGACCAGTGCTCCGGTCTGCAGGTCGCCGATCAGTGCATAGTCCTCGATCGGGCTCGCCACGTGGTCCTCTCTTCAGCTCTGGGAACTCGTCGACGCGGGCTGCCGGGTCTCCGCGACCGGCTCCCGTCGGCGCGGATGTGCCTCGGTCCAAGCGAACCAGCCGTATCCCACGAGCGCCAGCGCGGCGAAGAACCACCACTGCAGGCCGTAGAAGAAGTGCGGTCCCTGTCCCAGGTCGGGCTCCTCGGTCGCGGCCAGACCGGCGTCGGCGGACGGCTGCTGCTCGATGAGCGAGATCCAGCCGGGGACTACCTCGTAGGGGAGGCCGTCCGCGATGTCGGCGCTGTCGACCGCGCGTACGGTGCCGTCGTCGGGCGTGGTGGCCCAGTCCTCTGCCCCGCTGTCCACGCGCAGCCAGCCGGTGACGTCTACCGACCCGGTCGGCGCCGCCGGCGGGCTCGGCACGTCGGAGGGACCGCTGGTCGCGATCCAGCCGCGGTCGACGAGCACCGCTTGCCCGTCGGCGACGACCAGCGGCGTCAGAACCTCGACTCCGGGCCCGACCTCGCGGGTCTGCTGGGTCAGGACGATCTGATTCTCGGAGTCGTAGCTCCCGCTGGCGGTGACCCGCCGCCACTCGTCGTCGGGGTCGACGGCGCCGCCCGCCGGGGCGATGCCCTCCACGGGGACCGGCTCGGTCGCCAGGTTGGCCTCGATCCGCTCGTTGTCGGCCCGCCGCTCGTCGAGCCGGTCGAACTGCCACCTGCCCAACTGCACGCAGACGCCGGCGACCACCAGGACCAACGCCGCCAAGGCGAGCCAGCGGCCGCTGAGCAGGAACCGATACACGTCTCGACGGTAGCGGCCAACTCGAGGGTGGGTGGAGCGGCGTGCTCGACCAGTCGCGCTCTGCGGATCAGGCGTCGCTCACTGGCACCCGTTCGCGCAGGAAACCGCGCAGGTCGAGGAACTCCGCGAGCGACGCCTCGTGCTCCGGGCAGGCGAGCCAGGTCTTGCGCCGCTCGGGATCGTGGATCTTCGGATTGTTCCACTTGAGCGCAGTCGTCGCCGGGGCCCGGCAGCCCTTCGCCGAGCAGACGAGCGCCCGGTCGGGCGACGGCTCGGGAGCTTCCATCAGGTGTCCTGGGGTGGGGATCCGGGGCGAGATCGGCCGGAAAATAGGTGGTGCCGGACAGCCACGGGGGGAGCCGTCCGGCACCGAACGCTCCGACGGGGGAGGCGGAGCGTGAAACCCATGATGGCACGAGTCCGGTTCATGAGACCAGAGAGGGAGAAAACGTTGTCAGAGTCCCCCCAATTTTCGCAGGTCAGGACGGGCCGGAACCATCCACATGCTGGGACGGACCCGGCTGCAGTGAGCCTCGCGCATCGGGAGAGAAGCTCTCGGCCCGGGGCGGCGGACGGCGGCTGACGGCGTTGGCCATGACGACCGCGATGTAGGGCAGGAACAGCGCTGCCGCGAGGAACACCCACCGGATCCAGGAGTCGATCACGACGGCCGCGACGAAACACGCCGTCCGTACCAGCATCGACAGCAGGTAACGGATCTGACGGTGTCGGAGGTCGTCGCTGTGCGCGGTGCGGGCATCCGTGATCCGCACGGCATCCGGCTCACGGCGTTCCATACCTCCACGGTACGCCCAATGCCAGGATGATGACGCAGTCGTACGAGAGGACTTCGATGTCGAACCGCACCTACCGCGTAACCGAGATCGTCGGCACGTCACCCGACGGGCTGGACACCGCCATCACCAACGGCATCACCCGGGCCGCCCAGACGCTTCGCCATCTCGACTGGTTCGAGGTGACGCAGATCCGGGGCCACATCCTGGACAACGCCGTGTCGCACTACCAGGTGACGATGAAGATCGGATTCCGCCTCGAGGACGACGAGTAGGCCCACGCCGGTCGCACCGGTTTCGGCGTACCGACCGGTACCCGATAGCGTCGCGCAGAGATCGAGTGAACGCCGGCCACACCGCCAGATTCAAGGGGAGTCACTGTGGGCAGGTCCGTACTGGTGACCGGGGGCAATCGCGGCATCGGGCTCGCCATCGCTGAGGCCTTCGTCGCCTGCGGTGACCAGGTCGCGATCACGCTCCGTTCGGGGGAGCCGCCGGAGGGGATGTACGGCGTTCGCTGTGACGTCACCGACGCGGAGCAGGTCGACCGGGCCGTCGACGAGGTCACAGAGCAGCAAGGCCCGGTCGAGGTCTTGGTGGCCAACGCCGGCATCACTCGCGACACCCTGATCCTGCGGATGAGCGACGAGGACTGGTCGTCGGTGATCGACACCAACCTCACCGGCTCGTTCCGGGTCGCCAAGCGCGTCGCCCGCGGCATGCTTCGACTGCGACGGGGCCGGATCATCTTCATCTCCTCGGTGGTCGGGCTGCTCGGGAGCGCCGGGCAGGTCAACTACGCCGCCAGCAAGTCCGGCCTCGTCGGCATGGCCCGGTCGCTCGCTCGTGAGCTCGGGAGCCGCAACATCACGGCCAACGTGGTCGCGCCGGGCTTCATCGAGACTGCGCTCACCGAGGTGCTGCCCGACGACAAGAAGACCGAATACCTCGGGCAGATCCCGCTGGGCCGCTACGCCACCGTCGACGAGGTGGCGGGGGTCGTGCGGTTTCTGGCGTCCGACGACGCGGGCTACATCAGCGGTGCCGTCATCCCCGTCGACGGTGGCTTGGGCATGGGCCACTGAACGCGAGCAACTGACCGTCTAGGAAGGGACCCGGTCGTGGGAATCCTCGAAGGCAAGCGCATTCTGGTCGCCGGCGTGACCGTCGACAGCTCGATCGGCTTCGCGGTCGCCAGGGTGGCGCAGGAGGAGGGCGCCCAGGT
>Ga0209382_10001818_pt1 | contig 32678 bp, 31 predicted proteins | sample SoiMetdeltSBSDD5_FD_187599 | JGI IMG/M metagenome (GOLD analysis project Ga0209382, IMG submission 187599) | Bulk soil microbial communities from a Populus tree surrounding site in Tennessee, USA - Soil MetaG P. deltoides SBSDD5 (SPAdes) (version 2) | ecosystem: Environmental > Terrestrial >...
CCTGCTCCGCCAATACCTTCGTAATCGCCGCCGTCAACGACGTCTTCCCATGGTCAACATGACCAATCGTCCCAACGTTGCAGTGCGGCTTCGTCCGCTCAAACTTCTCTTTCGACATGGATTTCTCCGCTCTCCTTTTCCCTCGTTATCCGTATCGGTTCAGGCGAACTTCGCCTGCACCTCCTCGGCGACGTTCGAGGGGACCTGTGCATAGTGGTCGAACTGCATCGTGAAGGTCGCGCGCCCCTGCGACATTGAGCGCAGCGTATTGACGTAGCCGAACATGTTCGCGAGCGGGACCATCGCATTGATCACATTGGCATTGCCGCGCATGTCCTGCCCTTGGATCTGCCCGCGCCGCGAATTAAGGTCTCCGATGACCGAGCCGGTATAGTCCTCCGGCGTAACCACCTCGACCTTCATGACCGGCTCGAGCAGAACCGATTTGCCTTCCTGCAAGGCCTCGCGCAAAGCCGTGCGCGCGGCGATCTCAAACGCGAGCGCGGACGAGTCGACCTCGTGATAGGCGCCATCCACCAGCGTGACCTTGAGATCGACCACCGGAAAACCGGCCAGAACGCCTGAGCCGAGCACCGACACCAAGCCCTTCTCGACGCCGGGAATGAACTCCTTCGGCACTACGCCGCCGACGATCTTGTTCTCGAACTGGAACGGCGTTCCAGGCTTGGTCGGCTCGGCGATGATCTTGACGCGCGCGAATTGACCCGAGCCGCCGGTTTGCTTCTTGTGGGTATAGTCCCTGGTAACGTTTCTGCTGATCCTCTCGCGGTAAGCGACTTGCGGCGCGCCGATATTGGCGTCCACCTTGTAGGTGCGCTTGAGTATATCGACCTTGATGTCGAGGTGCAGCTCGCCCATGCCCTTGAGGATGGTTTGTCCGGACTCCTGGTCGGTGGTCACCCGGAACGAAGGATCCTCGGCCGCAAGCTTGGCAAGCGCCACCCCGAGCTTTTCCTGGTCGGCCTTCGATTTCGGCTCGATCGCGATCTCGATCACCGGGTCCGGGAATTCCATCTTTTCGAGGATCACCGGCTTGTGCGGATCGCACAGCGTATCGCCGGTGCGAACCTCCTTGAGCCCGGCGAGCGCGACGATGTCGCCGGCATAGGCTTCCTTGATGTCCTCGCGGTTGTTGGCGTGCATCAGCAACATCCGGCCGATGCGCTCCTTGCGATCCTTGGTCGAGTTGACGACGCCGGTGCCGCTCTGCAGCACCCCGGAATAGATCCGGCAGAACGTGATGGTGCCGACGAACGGATCGTCCATGATCTTGAACGCCAGCAGCGCCATGGGCTCGCTGTCCGACGCTTTGCGGACGACCTCGTTGCCCTTGTCGTCGATCCCTTTGATGGACGGAACGTCCAGCGGCGACGGCAGATAATCGACCACGGCGTCGAGCAGCGGCTGCACGCCCTTGTTCTTGAACGCTGAGCCCGCCAGCACGGGATAGAATGCCCCGTTGATGACCGCCTTGCGGATCAGCCGCTTGAGCGTCGCCTCGTCCGGCTCCTTGCCGTCGAGATAGGCGGTCATGGCGTCGTCATCGAGCTCGACTGCCGCCTCCACCAGCGCCTGCCGATACTCGGCAGCCTGCGCCTTCATGTCGTCCGGAATGTCGATATCGTGGTACTTTGCGCCGAGGCCCTCGTCCTCCCAGACCACGCCCTTCATGCGCACCAGGTCGACGATGCCCTTGAACTGGCTCTCCGCGCCGATCGGCAGCTGGATGGCGATCGGCCTGGCGCCCAACCGAGTCTTGATGTCCTCGAGACACTTGAAGAAGTCGGCGCCGATCTTGTCCATCTTGTTGGCGAACACGATGCGCGGGACCTTGTACTTGTCGCCCTGGCGCCAGACCGTCTCGGTCTGCGGCTCAACGCCCTGGTTCGAATCGAGGACGCAGACGGCGCCATCGAGCACGCGCAGCGAGCGCTCGACCTCGATGGTGAAGTCGACGTGGCCCGGCGTATCGATGATGTTGAGGCGCTTGTCGTTCCAGAACGCCGTGGTCGCGGCCGAGGTGATGGTAATGCCGCGCTCCTGCTCCTGCTCCATCCAGTCCATCGTCGCGGCGCCCTCGTGCACCTCGCCGATCTTGTGGCTCTTGCCGGTGTAATAGAGGATCCGTTCGGTCGTCGTCGTCTTGCCGGCATCGATGTGCGCCATGATGCCGAAGTTACGATAGTCCTCAATTTTGTGGCTGCGGGGCATTGCACAAATCCTGACGCTTGATTGCCGTTTGCTTGCGGCTACCAGCGGTAATGCGAGAAAGCCCGGTTGGCCTCCGCCATCCGATGCGTGTCTTCGCGCTTCTTGACTGCGTTCCCCCGGTTGTTCGAAGCATCGAGCAGCTCGGCCGACAGCCGCTCGGTCATGGTCTTTTCGTTGCGATCGCGCGCCGCCGAGATGATCCAGCGAATGCCGAGCGCCTGCCGGCGGTCGGTCCGCACCTCGACCGGAACCTGATAGGTGGCCCCGCCGACGCGCCGCGAGCGCACCTCGATCGCCGGCATGACGTTGTCGAGCGCCTGCTGGAACACGCTGATCGGGTTCTGCTTGGTCTTGCCCTCGATGGTGTCGAGCGCGCCGTAGACGATCGCCTCCGCGACCGACTTCTTGCCGTCGTGCATGATCGAGTTCATGAACTTGGTGACGACGACGTTGCTGAACTTCGGATCCGGGAGGATTTCGCGCTTCTCGGCACGGTGACGGCGAGACATGATTGCGTCCTGTTTCCGTTGTCGTCAGGTCATTTCGGCCGCTTGGCGCCGTACTTCGAGCGGCGCTGCTTGCGGTTCTTGACCCCCTGCGTGTCGAGCACGCCGCGCAGGATGTGATAGCGCACGCCCGGCAGGTCCTTGACGCGGCCGCCGCGGATCATCACCACCGAGTGCTCCTGCAGGTTGTGGCCCTCGCCCGGGATGTAGCCGATCACCTCGAAGCCATTGGTGAGCCGCACCTTGGCGACCTTGCGCAAGGCCGAGTTCGGCTTCTTGGGCGTCGTCGTATAGACGCGGGTGCAAACACCGCGCTTCTGCGGGCTCTGCTGCAGGGCCGGCACCTTCTTGCGCGCCTTCACCTGCACCCGCGGCTTGCGGATCAACTGATTGATCGTCGGCATCCGACCTCGTCCAAGTCTCCAGGGGCCGCCGGCCCCGCGCGCAAAACGAAACTGCGCCATCCGCCTCAAAGTGCGGCGGCGCTCGCTCACCACAGAGGACCACGCAGGCGGTATGCCTCCGCGGTCATGCACCAGCTATTCTGACAGCCACTGTCAGGGGCAGCGTCTGAGGCTCGTGGATCGAGGCGCTTGGGCGCGCCGTGCCGATGTCAGGAAACTCACCGCCTGCCGGAAAGTGCGCGGTATGTATCGGCCGGCTGCGCCCAAGTCAATAGCATCGGCGTGGAAGAAGTCCCGGATTTTCAAGGGCTGAAGGCGCTGCGACCACCGGTCGCGAGGAGGTGGCATGGGCGCCGCCCCGACAACCGCAAGCGGCACGAGGGGCCTCCTGTTCATTGGACGCAACGGTCAACGCCGCCGCGCCCCCGGCGGATGCGCCGAGCGCCCGGCCGCAACCCGGGTCGCGAACACGCGTACCGCCGGAGGTGGAAAGGCCGCCCCGGAAGACGGCCTTTCGTTGGCAAACCGTGCCGTTTGCGGGCAGCGCCGAGAATCGTCACTCCGCCGCGGGCAGCGCCTCCTGCGCCTGCTTGGCGGCCTCGCGCTCGCGCTCCTCCAGAATGAGGGTGTCGCGACGGGCCGCGACTTCGCGCAGCTCGTTCATGGTCGCGCCGGTGCCGGCCGGAATCAGCCGGCCGACGATGACGTTCTCCTTGAGCCCATCGAGGGTGTCGTGCTTGCCGTTGACAGCGGCCTCGGTCAGCACGCGGGTCGTCTCCTGGAAGGAGGCGGCCGAGATGAACGAGCGGGTCTGCAGCGAGGCCTTGGTGATGCCGAGCAGCACCGGATGTGCCGCCGCCGGCTTCTTGCCCTCGTCCTTCGCCCGCGCATTGATCTCGTCGAAGTCGATGCGATCGAGCTGCTCGCCCTGGATCAGGTCGGTGTCGCCGGCATCGTCGATTTCAACCTTCTGCAGCATCTGGCGAACGATCACCTCGATGTGCTTGTCGTTGATGCTCACGCCCTGCAGCCGATAGACCTCCTGGATCTCGTTGACCAGGTACGCGGCAAGGTCCTCGACGCCCTTGACAGCGAGGATGTCGTGCGGCGCCGGATTGCCCTCGACGATGAAGTCGCCCTTCTCGATGATGTCGCCATCCTGCAGATGGATGTGCTTGCCCTTCGGGATCAGGTACTCCTTCGGCTCGACGCCCTTCTCGCTCGGCTCGATGGTCAGCCGGCGCTTGTTCTTGTAGTCGCGCCCGAACCGCACTGTCCCGGAGACCTCGGCAATCACCGCGGCCTCCTTCGGCCGCCGGGCCTCGAACAGCTCCGCCACCCGCGGCAAGCCGCCGGTGATGTCGCGGGTCTTGGCGCTTTCGGTCGGAATACGCGCGATGACGTCGCCCGCCTTCACGTGCCCACCCGGATCCACCGAGATGATGGCGTCGACCGCGAGCTGGTAGCGCGCTTCGCCTCCGCGGCCGAGCTTGAGGATCTTGCCGTCCTTGCCCTCCTTGCTCTTGATGACGATCGCCGGCCGCAAATCCTGCTGGCCGCGCGCCGAGCCGGCGCGCCAATCGACGACCACGCGCTTGGCAATGAAGGTCGATTCGTCGATCGTCTCCGACATCGACTGGCCTTCGACCAGATCCTCGAAGGCGACATAGCCATCGACCTCGGTCAGCACCGGGCGGGTGTAGGGGTCCCACTCCGCGATCCGCTGGCCGCGTTTGATCTTGTCGCCCTCGTCCACTTTCACGCGCGCGCCGTACTGGATGCGGTGCACCGCGCGCTCGCTGCCGTCGGGGTCGGCGACGACGACCGCCATGTTGCGGCCGATCGCGACCAGCTCGCCGTCGGAGTTGCGCACCAGTGCGCGATTCCGGACTTGAATCGTCCCGTCGAAGTTCGACTCGATGAACGACTGTTCGGAGATCTGCGCCGCACCGCCGATGTGGAACGTGCGCATGGTGAGCTGCGTGCCCGGCTCGCCGATCGACTGGGCGGCGATCACGCCGACCGCCTCGCCCATGTTCACCGGCGTGCCGCGCGCAAGATCGCGTCCATAGCAGGTGCCGCACACTCCGTTCGTGGTCTCGCAGGTGAGCACCGAGCGGATGCGCACCTCCTGCACGCCGGCCTGGGTAATGGCATCGACCTGCGCTTCCTCGAGCAGCGTGTTCTTCTTCACGATCACCTTGTGCGAGGACGGGTCGCGGATATCCTCGGCCGTGGTGCGGCCCAGGATGCGGCTGGCGAGCGAGGCAACCACCTGCCCGGCGTCGACGATGGCGCGCACCTTGATGCCGGCCGAGGTGCCGCAGTCGACTGCCGTCACGATGCAGTCCTGCGCCACGTCGACCAGACGGCGGGTCAGGTAGCCGGAGTTCGCGGTCTTGAGCGCGGTATCGGCCAGACCCTTGCGCGCACCGTGCGTCGAGTTGAAGTACTCGAGCACCGAAAGCCCTTCCTTGAAGTTGGAGATGATCGGGCTTTCGATGATTTCGCCGCTCGGCTTTGCCATCGCGCCGCGCATGCCGGCGAGCTGCTTCATCTGCGCCGGCGAGCCGCGGGCGCCGGAGTGCGCCATCATGTAGATCGAGTTGATCGGCACCTCTCGGCCGCTCTTGGGGTCCCTCTTGACCGACGAGATCTCCCGCATCATCTCGTCGGCGATGCGGTCGGTGCACTTCGACCAGGCGTCGACCACCTTGTTGTACTTCTCGCCGGGCGTGATCAGGCCGTCGTTTTGCTGCTGTTCGTACTCCTTGGCGAGCGTGCGGGTCTCCTCCACGATCTTCCACTTCGAATTCGGCACGACCATGTCGTCCTTGCCGAACGAGATCCCGGCCTTAAAGGCGTGATGGAAGCCAAGCGCCATCACGCGGTCGCAGAAGATCACCGTCTCCTTCTGTCCGCAGTGACGGTAGACCGTGTCGATCATGTTGGAGATTTCCCGCTTCGTCATCAGCTTGTTGACGAGGTCGAACGGGACCTTCTCGTTGTGCGGCAGCACCTGCCCGAGCATGACGCGGCCGGGCGTCGTGTCGTACCACTTGCGCGCGGACTGGCCGTTCTCGTCGACACCCTCCCAGCGGTATTTGATCTTGCTGTGCCAGGTGATGATCTTCTCGGCCAGGGCGTGCTCGATCTCGGCAATGTCGCCGAACGCCTTACCCTCGCCGGGCTCACCCTCGCGCAGCAGCGACAGGTAGTAGAGGCCGAGCACGATGTCCTGTGACGGCACGATGATCGGCGAGCCGTTGGCCGGATGCAGGATGTTGTTGGTCGACATCATCAGCACGCGCGCCTCGAGCTGTGCCTCGAGCGAGAGCGGCACGTGCACGGCCATCTGGTCGCCGTCGAAGTCGGCGTTGAACGCCGCGCACACCAGCGGATGCAGCTGGATCGCCTTGCCTTCGATCAGCACCGGCTCGAACGCCTGGATGCCCAGTCGGTGCAGCGTGGGGGCGCGATTGAGCAGCACCGGGTGCTCGCGGATCACCTCGTCCAGGATATCCCAGACTTCCGGCTTCTCCTTCTCGACCAGCTTCTTGGCCTGCTTGACCGTGGTGGACAGTCCCTTGGCCTCCAGGCGCGAATAGATGAACGGCTTGAACAGCTCGAGCGCCATTTTCTTCGGCAGCCCGCACTGGTGCAGCTTCAGCTCCGGCCCGACCACGATCACCGAGCGGCCGGAATAGTCCACGCGCTTTCCAAGCAGGTTCTGCCGGAACCGGCCCTGCTTGCCCTTGAGCATGTCGGCGAGCGACTTGAGCGGCCGCTTGTTGGCGCCGGTGATGACGCGGCCGCGCCGACCATTGTCGAACAGCGCGTCGACCGCCTCCTGCAACATCCGCTTCTCATTGCGGATGATGATATCGGGCGCGCGCAGCTCGATCAGCCGCTTGAGCCGATTGTTGCGGTTGATGACGCGGCGATAGAGGTCGTTGAGGTCGGAGGTTGCGAAACGGCCGCCGTCGAGCGGCACCAGCGGCCGCAAATCCGGCGGAATCACCGGCACCTGGGTGAGGATCATCCACTCGGGCTTGTTGCCGGATTGCTGGAAGGCCTCGACGATCTTCAGCCGCTTGGCGATCTTCTTCTTCTTGATGTCGGAATCGGTCTCGGCCATCTCCTGGCGCAGGTCGACCTGGATCTTGCCGAGGTCGAGCGCCTTGAGCATCTCGCGGATCGCCTCGGCGCCGATCAAGGCGGTAAAGGAGTCCTGGCCGTACTCGTCCTGTGCCTTGAGATACTCATCCTCGCTCAGAAGCTGGCGATCCTTGAGCGGGGTCAGCCCCGGCTCGATCACCACGTAGCTTTCGAAATACAGGATGCGCTCGAGATCCTTCAGCGTCATGTCGAGCAACAGCCCGATCCGCGACGGCAGCGACTTCAGGAACCAGATGTGGGCGACCGGGGCGGCCAGCTCGATGTGGCCCATGCGCTCGCGCCGGACCCGAGACAACGTCACCTCGACGCCGCACTTCTCGCAGATGATGCCCTTGTACTTCATGCGCTTGTACTTGCCGCACAAGCACTCGTAGTCCTTGATCGGCCCGAAGATGCGCGCGCAGAACAAGCCGTCGCGCTCGGGCTTGAAGGTGCGGTAGTTGATGGTTTCCGGCTTCCTGATCTCGCCGTACGACCACGAGAGAATCTTATCCGGGCTCGCGATCGAGATGCGGATCTGGTCGAAGACCTGCGCCGGCACCTGCGGGCTGAAAAGATTCATTACTTCTTGGTTCATCGATATCTCCGCTTGGAGCTATTCGGATACGGATGACAGAGGGCGGACAACAGACGACGGGCTGTGCGGCGTCTTCCTGGTCTGTCGTCTGTCTTCCGTCGTCTGTTCTCTGGTCTACTCGGCCGCCTCTGCCGTCCCTTCCAAGCCGTGGCCGCCGCGGCCCTGCTTGGAATTGTGCAGATCGACATTGAGGCCGAGCGAACGCATCTCTTTCACCAGCACGTTGAACGATTCGGGGATGCCTGCCTCGAAGGTGTCGTCGCCGCGCACGACCGCCTCATAGACCTTGGTGCGGCCGGCGACGTCGTCCGACTTGACCGTCAGCATCTCCTGCAGCGTGTATGCGGCGCCGTAAGCTTCAAGCGCCCATACCTCCATTTCGCCGAACCGCTGACCGCCGAACTGCGCCTTGCCGCCCAGCGGCTGCTGGGTGACCAGGCTGTACGGACCGATCGAGCGCGCGTGGATCTTGTCGTCGACCAGGTGATGGAGCTTGAGCATGTAGATGTAGCCGACCGTCACCTTGCGATCGAACGCCTCGCCGGTGCGCCCGTCGAACAGCATCACCTGACCGGAGTGCTCCAGGCCCGCAAGGTCGAGCATCTTCTCGATGTCTGCCTCCTTGGCGCCGTCGAACACCGGCGTCGCAATCGGGACGCCATGGCGCAGGTTGCCGGCAAGCTCGATCAGTTCGCCGTCCTCCAGCGTTTTGATCGTCTCCTCGTCGCCGTATACCTTCTTCAGGGCCTCCTTGATCGGCCGCATGTCCTGGCGCGACATATAGGCATCGTAGGCTTGACCGATGCGCTGGCCGAGGCCGGCGCACGCCCAGCCGAGATGCGTTTCCAGGATCTGTCCGACGTTCATGCGGCTCGGCACGCCGAGCGGATTGAGCACGATGTCGACCGAGGTGCCGTCTTCGAGGAACGGCATGTCCTCGGCCGGCACGATCTTCGACACTACGCCCTTGTTGCCGTGCCGGCCGGCCATCTTGTCGCCCGGCTGGATCTTGCGCTTCACCGCCACGAAGACCTTGACCATCTTCATGACGCCGGGCGGAAGTTCGTCGCCGCGCTGCAGCTTCTCGACCTTGTCGAGGAAGCGCTGCTCGAGGCCCTTCTTCGACTCGTCGTACTGCTTCCGGATGGCCTCGATCTCGGCCATCGCCTTGTCGTTCGACAGCGCGAACTGCCACCACTGCGAGCGCGGATACTCTTCCAGCACCGCCTTGGTGATGCGGGTGTCCTTCTTGAAGCCCTTCGGACCGGCCACCCCGTTCTTGTTCTCGAGGATCTCGGCCACCCGCCCGTAGACGTTGCGATCGAGGATCGCCTGCTCGTCATCGCGGTCCTTGGCGAGGCGTTCGATCTCCTCGCGCTCGATCGCCAGCGCGCGCTCGTCCTTCTCCACGCCGTGGCGGTTGAAAACCCGCACCTCGACCACGGTGCCCTGCACACCGGGCGGCACGCGCAGCGAGGTGTCCCGCACGTCGGAGGCCTTCTCGCCGAAGATGGCGCGAAGCAGCTTCTCTTCCGGCGTCATCGGGCTCTCGCCCTTGGGGGTGATCTTGCCGCACAGGATGTCGCCGGCGTGCACCTCGGCGCCGATGTAGACGATACCGGCCTCGTCGAGGTTCTTGAGCGCCTCCTCCGAGACGTTCGGGATGTCGCGCGTGATCTCCTCCGGCCCGAGCTTGGTGTCGCGGGCCATGACCTCGAATTCCTCGATGTGGATCGAGGTGAAGACGTCGTCCTTGACGATCTTCTCGGACAACAGGATGGAGTCCTCGAAGTTGTAGCCGTTCCACGGCATGAACGCGACCAGCACGTTGCGGCCGAGCGCGAGCTCGCCGAGATCGGTGGAGGGACCGTCGGCAATGATGTCGCCCTGCCTGACCTGGTCGCCTACCTGCACCAGCGGGCGCTGGTTGATGCAGGTCGACTGATTCGACCGCTGGAACTTCTGCAGTCGGTAGATGTCGACGCCCGACTTGGTCGGATCGAGGTCGCCGGTCGCACGCACCACGATACGGGTGGCGTCGACCTGATCGACGACGCCGGTGCGCCGGGCGGCGATGGCGGCGCCCGAATCGCGCGCCACCACGCCTTCCATGCCGGTGCCGACGAACGGCGCCTCGGCACGCACCAGCGGCACCGCCTGCCGCTGCATGTTGGAGCCCATCAGCGCGCGGTTGGCGTCGTCGTTCTCGAGAAACGGAATGAGCGCCGCCGCCACCGACACCAGCTGCTTCGGCGACACGTCCATGTAGTCGACCTTGTCGGGCGAGATCATGAGCACGTCGCCGGCATGCCGGCACACGATCAGATCCTCGGCGAAGCGCCCGCGGCTATCGACCGCCTGGTTGGCCTGCGCCACGTAGTAGCGCCCCTCCTCCATGGCCGAGAGGTAGACCACGTCGTCGGTGACGCGCCCGTCCTTCACCTTGCGATAAGGGGTCTCGATGAAACCGTACTTGTTCACGCGCGCGTAGGTCGCGAGCGAGTTGATCAGGCCGATGTTGGGACCTTCCGGCGTCTCGATCGGGCAGATGCGGCCGTAGTGGGTCGGATGCACGTCTCGCACCTCGAAACCCGCCCGCTCGCGCGTGAGCCCGCCCGGCCCGAGCGCCGACAGGCGCCGTTTGTGGGTAATCTCCGAGAGCGGATTGGTCTGATCCATGAACTGCGAGAGCTGCGATGAGCCGAAGAACTCGCGCACCGCGGCGGCCGCCGGCTTGGCATTGATCAAGTCCTGCGGCATCACGGTGTCGATATCGACCGAGGACATGCGCTCCTTGATGGCGCGCTCCATGCGCAGCAAGCCGATCCGGTATTGGTTTTCCATCAGTTCGCCGACCGAACGCACGCGGCGATTGCCGAGGTGGTCGATGTCGTCGATTTCGCCGCGGCCGTCGCGCAGGTCGACCAGCGTGCGGATGACCGCAATGATGTCGTCCTTGCGCAGCACCCGCATGGTGTCGGGCGCGTCGAGCTCGAGCCGCATGTTCATCTTCACGCGGCCGACTGCCGAGAGGTCGTAGCGCTCCGGGTCGAAAAACATCGAGTGGAACATCGCCTGCGCGGTATCGAGCGTCGGCGGCTCGCCGGGACGCATGACGCGGTAGATGTCGAACAGCGCGTCCTCGCGCGTCATGTTCTTGTCGACGCTGAGCGTGTTGCGGATGTAGGCGCCGACATTGACGTGGTCGATGTCGAGCACCGGGATTTCCTTGTAGCCCGCCTCGTTGAGCACCTTGAGGGTCTTCTCGGTGATCTCCTCGCCGGCCTCGACGTAGATCTCGCCGGTCTTCGGGTTGACGAGGTCCTCGGCGATATAGCGCCCGACCAGCTCCTCGTCGGTGACGCGCAGGAACTTCAGACCCTTGTCGGCCAGCGCCCGCGCTTGCCGCACCGTCAGCTTCTTGCCGGCCTCCAGCACGACCTTGCCGCTGTCGGCGTCGACCATGTCGTTGATGGCCTTGTAGCCACGCATGCGGTTGGCGTCGAACGGCATGCGCCATCCGTCCTTGGCCCGTTTGTAGACGATCTTCTTATAGAAGGTCGCAAGGATCTCCTCGCCATCCATGGCGAGCGCGAACAGGAGCGACGTGACTGGAATCTTCCGGCGCCGATCGATGCGCGCGTGCACGATGTCCTTGGCGTCGAACTCGATGTCGAGCCAGGAGCCTCGGTACGGGATGATACGGGCTGCGAACAACAGCTTGCCGGACGAGTGGGTCTTGCCCTTGTCGTGGTCGAAAAACACCCCCGGCGAGCGGTGCATCTGCGAGACGATCACGCGCTCGGTGCCGTTGACGATGAAGGTGCCGTTGTTGGTCATCAGCGGGATGTCGCCCATGTAGACATCCTGCTCCTTGATGTCCTTGACGGACTTGGCGCCGGTCTCCTCGTCGATGTCGAACACGATCAGGCGCAGCGTCACCTTCAGCGGAGCCGCATAGGTCATGCCCCGCTGGCGGCACTCGTCGACGTCGTATTTCGGCGCCTCGAATTCGTACTTGACGAATTCAAGCATGGCGGTGCCCGAGAAATCGGAGATCGGGAACACCGACTTGAACACCGCCTGCAAGCCGTCGTCGGGTCGTCCGCCCTGCGGCTCCGCGATCTGCAGAAACTGGTCGTACGATGCCTTCTGAACCTCGATCAGGTTGGGCATCTCGGCGATCTCATGAATCTTGCCGAAGAACTTGCGGACCCGCTTGCGACCGGTCAAAGTCTGCGCCATCGTGCCTCTCGCTTCATCGCCTGCCGTACCGGTTCGCTGGAACCGCGGCGGTTTGCGTCGACCTGCGGCCTGACGCCAAAAGCCGGGTGCGCGTTGGCGCGCGCCCGGTGTCCATCTTTTCCGTCGCCCGCGCGCGCGGGCGAGCTGCCATCACCATACGCACCGATTGAGCACGCGATCCCGGCTCACGCTTGGTTCGGTCGGGTCGATCAATTGCGGGGCTCACGCCCGCTCCGGTCACTTGAGCTCGACCTTGGCCCCTGCCTTCTCGAGCTGCGCCTTGACCTTTTCGGCTTCATCCTTGTTCACGCCTTCCTTCACCGGCTTGGGCGCCCCCTCGACCAGGTCCTTGGCTTCCTTCAGGCCAAGTCCGGTGAGCGCTCGCACCTCTTTGATCACCTCGATCTTCTTCTCGCCGATGGCCGCCAGAACGACCGTGAACTCGGTTTTTTCCTCGACAGGCGCGGCGGCCGCCGCCGCCGGACCCGCCGCTACTGCGACCGCAGCGGCAGCAGAAACGCCCCACTTCTCCTCGAGCATCTTGGCGAGCTCGGCCGCCTCCAGGACGGTGAGGTTGGACAACTCTTCGACGATCTTTGAGAGATCGGCCATGATATAGTTCCTTTTTTGGTTCGAACCAGAGGGTTAACGGAATTTATGCAGCCTCGCCGCCCTTGGCGGCGTAGGCGCCGAGCACGCGGGCGACCTTGGCGGCCGGGGCATTGACCACCTGAGCGATCTTGGTTGCCGGAGCCTGGATCAAGCCCACGAGCTTCGCCCGCAGTTCATCAAGCGAAGGCAGCGACGCCAGCGCCTTGACGCCGCTCGCATCGAGCACGGTCGTGCCCATGGCCCCGCCCAGGATCACGAGCTTGTCGTTGGCCTTGGCAAAGTCGCTGGCGACCTTCGGGGCGGCGACCGGGTCGCCCGAGAACGCGAGCAGCGTGGGGCCTTTGAGCAACGCCGAAATAGAGGCTACATCAGTGCCTTGGAGAGCGATCTTAGCAAGACGGTTCTTCGTCACCTTGACGCTCGCGCCAGCTTGGCGCATCTGCCGGCGCAGCGCCGACATCTGCGCCACCGTCAATCCGGCATAGTGGCAAACCACCACCACATTGGTGGTCTTGAACACTTGCTGGAGCGACGCGACGAGTTCAGTCTTCTCAGCTCGGTCCATGGACGCTCTTCGCGTTCGGCGGATCCGAGGACCCGCGGGGTTGCACCTGCCGACTCGCCAGTCTTGGCTCGACTGTTGAGCCGACGGACGGCGACGACTTCAAGCCTGTCCGCCGGACGCGGCGCCTGCTCGGCTCCACATCAGGTGCAAGGGTTCGAACCGATTCCACATCAAGGCCTTACGCCCTGATGCGGAGAAACCGCTTCGCCCATCTATGCAGGCCTTGCCGATTAAGCCGGGAATTCGCCGGCGCCTGCAGTCTCGGACAGGTTTGGCCTACCGGAACCCCGGTGCGGCCGCACGCTTCGCGAAAATCGATAGCCTCTGCCTCCCCTTCAAGCCGAATCCCGGAGGATGCCCAAAAGGAAAGCGGTCCTTCAGCCGGTGTTTTTCGAAAAGCGCACAGAGACGCGCCGTGAAAACCGGGCCGGCACGCCCTGCCGATGCTCTAGCCGGTTCGAGGGGGCTTTGGCAAGACCCCGGCAAGACCCCGCGCGAATAAAATGGCACGCTTGGTATGTGCCTTGCATGAGATTATTCGGGGGCCAGAGGGTGAGAGGCCTTGGATGAACGCTCGACCCGGACACAACGCCGGTCCACCGTTGGACGAGGACGGCCCTCCTTGGGGCGATGGAGACCCTTACCTCTACTTTTGCTGGGATCGCGCCTGGAGGCAGACCTGGAAGCAGGTTCCCTACGATATCGTGATGCTGCGGCAGCAGCGGGCCGATGCGCTCGGCCTGACCTACGAGGAATATACGCTGGAGATCCTGGAACGCGGTCGGCATCTACAGGTCGGCGACACAGGGCGGATCAAGGCGATCAAGCGCGCGCGGTTCTGGCGATAGTGATGCGCCGGTAAGCGTCACCTGCCGCCAGCGCCCCTCGACGCGGCCGCCGGTTCCGCGTTAAAGCAGTTGGCGCCCCGATCGGACGAAAGGTTCGCCCGAGAAAATAGAGCAGAAACAACGCGGCTAGAAACAGGCCTTGCGACGGCTGTCGATCCCTATCGGCCGCGCGGACTGTCCCCCCGAAGCAGGAAATCACCAGTGATCGACCTCTACACTTGGACCACTCCGAACGGCCGCAAGGCGTCCATCGCGCTCGAGGAGCTCGCGATCCCGTACCAGGCGCATGCCATCGACATCTCCAAGGACGAGCAGTTTGCGCCCGACTTCCTCAAGATCAGCCCCAACAACCGGATCCCGGCCATCGTCGATCGCGACAACAATTTCTCGCTGATGGAGTCCGGGGCGATCCTCATCTACCTCGCCGAGAAGGCGGGAAAGCTGCTGCCCAAGGACGCGCAGAAGCGCTTTCGCGTGCTCGAGTGGCTGATGTGGCAGATGGGCGGCCCAGGGCCCATGCTCGGGCAGGTCCACCACTTCGTGAAGTACAACAAGGGCAAGGCCCCCTACGCGGAGGAGCGCTATCTGAAGGAGGCGCACCGGCTCTACGGCGTGCTCGACAAGCAGCTCGCCAACCGCGAATACGTTGCCGACGACTACTCGATCGCCGATATCGCGATCTGGCCGTGGATCTCGCGGTTCGAGTGGCAGACGGTCGACCTGAACCAGTATCCAAACGTCAAGCGCTGGTATGTGGCGATCGCCAATCGGCCGGCCGTACAGAAGGGCTATCAGGTGCCGAAATTCGTGACTGATATTCCGATGCCGTAAGGCGTGCTCGGCCTCGGCTCGTCTGCACCGGCGCCCGATATCTGTTGGCTTGGATAGCCTGGGATGGCGCCGGGGGCAGCTACGCACCCCCGGGGCCAAAAACGAGGCGGCGCTCAGCCGCTGCTGGCGCTTGCGGCGAGCATGGATGGCTCGACCTTCACGCCCGGCCCCATCGTGGACGATATCGCGACCCGTTGCACGAAGGTGCCCTTGGCGCCGGCAGGCCTTGCCTTCTGCACCGCGTCGGCAAATGCCCGGATGTTTTCGACCAGCTTGTCCTCGGCGAACGAGGCCTTGCCTACGCCGGCCTGCACAATCCCGGCCTTCTCCACGCGGAACTCGACCGAGCCGCCCTTGGCGCCTTTGACCGCGTTGGCGATGTCCATCGTCACGGTGCCGACCTTGGGATTCGGCATCAGGCCGCGCGGGCCCAAAACCTTACCGAGGCGCCCGACCAGCGGCATCATATCGGGGGTCGCGACCACGCGGTCGAAGTCGATCGCGCCTCCCTGCACTTTCTCGACCAGATCCTCCGCCCCGACCACATCCGCGCCGGCAGCCGTGGCCTCCTCCGCCTTGGCGCCGCGGGCGAACACCGCCACCCGCACGTTGCGCCCCGAGCCGTTCGGGAGGTTGACCACGCCGCGCACCATCTGGTCGGCGTGTCGCGGATCGACCCCGAGATTCATCGCGACTTCGATCGTTTCGTCGAACTTCGCCTTCGCCCGCGCTTTCACCAGCTTCACCGCCTCGGCCAGCGGGTAGGCCTTCTCGCGATCGATGCCCTCGCGCGCTTTCATCGTGCGCTTGCCATGCTGTGCCATCGCCTCACCCCCTCACCTCGAGGCCCATCGAGCGGGCCGAGCCTTCGACCATGCGCATGGCGGCTTCCACCGTGTCGCAGTTGAGGTCCTTCATCTTCTGCTGCGCGATTTCCATGACCTGTGCCTTGCTGACGGAGCCGACCGCCCCGCGTCCCGGCGTCTTTGCGCCGCTTTGGATGTTCGCCGCCTTTTTGAGGAAGAAGGACACTGGCGGCGTCTTCATCTCGAAAGTGAACGAGCGATCCTGATACACCGTGATGACAACGGGAATCGGCGCGCCCTTCTCCATGTTCTGGGTCTGGGCGTTGAACGCCTTGCAGAACTCCATGATATTGAGGCCACGTTGCCCAAGCGCCGGCCCAATCGGTGGCGACGGATTGGCGCTGCCCGCGGGCACCTGCAGCTTGACGTACCCGGTTACTTTCTTTGCCACTTCAATCTCCTAGCGGTCGCTCTTAAGCGACCAGTTTAGGGGCCGTGGTGCGGACGCTGCCGGCTGGCGACCGGGCTTCCTCCCACGTCGGATCCATTCCGACGGCTGTCGTCAGAGCTTCTCCACCTGTCCGAATTCCAGCTCCACCGGCGTTGCGCGCCCGAAGATCGACACTGCGACCTTCACCCGCGAGCGGGCATCGTCGACTTCCTCCACCACCCCGTTGAACGACGCGAATGGGCCGTCGGAGACGCGCACCTGCTCTCCGATCTCGAACGTGACCGAGGGTTTCGGGCGCTCGATGCCCTCCTGCACCTGGTGCAGGATGCGGCCAGCCTCCGCCTCGGAGATCGGCATCGGCTTGTTGTCGGTCCCCAGGAAGCCGGTGACCTTGGGGGTGTTCTTGATGAGGTGATAGGCCTCGTCGGTAAGGTCCATCTTCACCAGGACATAGCCGGGGAAGAACTTGCGCTCGGCATCCACCTTCCGCCCGCGCCGAACTTCCACCACCTTTTCCTTCGGCACCATGATTTCCTCGAACAGATGGTCGAGGTGGCGCTGCTTCGCCTGTTCGCGAATGGAATCCGCCACCTTGTTCTCGAAGTTCGAGTAGGCGTGGACGATGTACCAGCGCTTCGCCTTTGCTTCTGCCAATGCCATTTTAGCCGCCGATGCCCAGCGCGAAGGTGACCGCGATCCGGATGATCTGATCCGCTATCAGAAAAAAGATCGAGGCCAGCAAGACCATGACGAAGACCATGCCGGTGGTGATCACCGTCTCGCGCCGCGTCGGCCAGGTGACCTTTTCGGTCTCCGAGCGGACCTCCTGCAGGAACTTGAACGGGCGGATCTTCGCCATCTTGGGGACTTCGCGCGCTTCGATCTCACATGCCCCGTTGTCACCCGATCCCCTTTCGAGGATTGAGGCCAACAGGGCCTTTTTTGGGAAACTCAAGCCGGCGGAAGTCCGTCACCGGGCCGCCGAGCGAGGCCTGTTACCTACTGCGGCCCACCGGCAAAATCAAGGCGCGTTGCCGGCGCCAGCCGGAGCCGGCGCGCCGCCACGCCCCCGGCGGGCAGGAGTGGAGGTGCGGCGAGCTGGGCGTATTCGATCCGCAACGGCCTGTCGCGGATCGCCATCGGAGGCTCTCGTACGCTTTCGGCACGCGCTTTGACCATGGTTGACCTTGGTCTCAAGCCTTGCCGAGGAGGCGAGGCGAGCGTATCGATTCGAGACCGGAAACAGCGGGCTGGCAACCGCGGCATGAAGGATCGCGCAATGATGGCACAGAGACTTGCTCTGCCGCCGCGGGGCAGGCGCGTCGCTTTCGTCCTGCTCCTCGGCGGTTTCCTCGGCTGCTTGGCGACTCCCGGCCGCGCTGCCGGCCTCGAATGCCCCGAGGTCGGCCCCGGCGCGGTGCCCAACCTTTTGGCCCACCTCAAGCAGCCGCCGCTCATGGCGAGCGGGAACAGCGTCGATCTCGCCAACGAAATCTACGATGCGATCAATCGGCTGCAGATCGAGCAGCCCAATATCTCGTACACCGACCTCACGAACGCCCTCATCGCCGCATATTGCCCGTTGGTGGCGAACGCGCCGCACCTGACGACCATCGAAAAATGGCATCGCATGCGGCAGTTCGATGCGATCCTGCGCCAGCAGCTCGCCGCCGATACGATGCCGCAGGGGTCACTGATCATCGCCAACGTTCCGCTTCCGCCGGCCGTCTACCGGGAGCTCCGGAGCCAGGCGGCGGCCGCCAATATGACGCCGGCGCAACTCATGACCGCCATCCTGGCGCGCGCGGCCGGCAGGTAGCGTTTGCGGCGCCTGCGTCGGCGGCTGGCGCCAGCGCGTGGGATCGCGCGCCGAACGAGCGGGAGGCCGGCGTGGAAGAGATCGGACGCCTCGTCGGCTACCTGGAGTCGTTCGTCCGCGACTACGGCGTCGCCGCCGTGACGGTCATCCTGGCGCTCGAAGCGCTGGGCGCGCCGTTGCCGGGCGAAACGTTGCTCATCTTCGCGTCGGTTCTTGCCGGGCGCGGCGACATGTCGTTGCCGGCCCTTCTGTTCTCCGCATGGGCCGGATCCGTGCTGGGCGACAATATCGGGTATGCAATTGGCAGAAAGCTCGGCCGAACCGCCGTCATGCGCTACGGCGCTCGGATCGGACTGACCGCGCATCGCTTCGACGCCGTCGAGCGGGTGTTCGCGCGATACGGCGCAGCGACCGTCGCGTTTGCTCGCTTCGTCAACGTCCTGCGCCAGCTCAACGGCATCGTGGCGGGGACCCTGGGAATGGAGTGGCAGCGGTTCCTCGTGTTCAACGCACTCGGAGCCGCCCTGTGGGTGACGCTGTGGGTGCTGGGCGCATTCTTTCTCAGCGAGCAAATTGCGGCCATGACGTGGCTTGCGCATCGGCTCGGGATCGTGGGGGGCACAATGGTGGCGGTGGCGCTGGTCGTCAGCCTTGTTTTTCCTGTGGCACCGCGGACGCGGCCCCAGGCGGACCCCGCCGCAATGACAAGGACGGACACGCGGCGGGGCGCGGGCAACGTCGGCGAGGGAGCGGCCATGCCGTCTAAGCCGCTCCCTCTGAGCTCCACCCCGGCATGAGCGGCGGAGCCCGATCCCGGTCAAGCGCCGGCGATCGGAATGGCGACGAACCGTGTGGCTTCGCCCGACTTCACCCGCATCAGCACCGTGCGCTTGGCATTGGCACGGGCATCGGCCAGCACCTTGCGGACCTCGGCCGGCGTCGAGACCGCCTTGCCGCCGACATCGAGAATGACGTCGCCGGTCTTGACGCCCTGGTCGGCGGCCCGTCCGTCGGGGTCGATCCCGACGACGACTACGCCTTCGCCGCCGGCACCCGCCACCTTGCTGGCCGGCGCGAGCATCAGGCCGACACGCGGCGCATTGTCTCCTGCCGTCTCGCCTTTCTCGGCCGCCGCACGGGCCTGGCGCTCCTGCGGCAACTCACCGAGCGTCATCGACAGCGTCTTCGTCTCGCCCTTGCGCAACACGGCGAGCTTGACGGTGGAACCCGGATCCATGCGGCCGATCTTCCTGGCGAAATCGCGAGCGTCCTTGATCGTCTCGCCGTTGAGCGTGGTGACGACGTCGCCCGCGAGGATGCCGGCCTTGGCGGCGGGGCTGTCGGACTGCGGCTCGACCACCAGCGCGCCGTCCGCCTTCTTGAGCCCAAGGCTGTCGGCAATGTCCGCCGTCACCGGCTGGATCTGCACACCGATCCATCCACGGATGACGACACCCTTGTCCTTGAGCTGGGCAACCACGGACTTCACCGTGTCGGCCGGAACCGCGAAGCCGATGCCGACCGATCCGCCGGACGGCGAGAAGATCGCCGTGTTGACCCCGATCACGTTGCCGTCGATGTCGAAAGTGGGCCCACCGGAATTGCCCTGGTTGATCGGCGCGTCGATCTGGATGAAGTCGTCATACGGACCGGCACCGATGTCGCGCCCGCGCGCCGAGACGATGCCGGCCGTCACGGTGCCGCCGAGGCCGAACGGATTGCCGACGGCGACCACCCAGTCGCCGATGCGGGAGGTCTTCTCGGCGAGCTTGACGAAAGGAAAATCACCTCGACCGTCGACCTTGATGAGCGCAAGATCGGTCTTGGGATCAGTGCCGATCACCTTGGCGGTGTACGTCTTGCCGTTGTCGGTCGTCACTTCGACGCTCTCGGCCTTGTCGACGACGTGGTGGTTGGTCACCGCGTAGCCGTCCGCCGACAGGAAGAAGCCCGAGCCCTGGCCCGTGGTCTTCCGTCCGTGCGGCGTGCTGGGATTCGTGCCCTCGGGCATTCCAAAGCGGCGAAAGAAACGCTCGAACGGCAAATCGCGCAGCGTCGGGTTTTCGCTGCCGAAATTCATCGACTCGGCGCCGCCGTTGCTCTTGACGCGGACCGAGATCACGGCGGGCTTCACCTTCTCGACGAGATCGGCGAAGCTGGCGGGATGCGCCGTGGTCTGGGCGTAGGCCCGAGCGGACAGCGCCGAGACGTTTCCTTGCGGCAGCATGCTGATCATCGCGGCAGCACCGAGGCCGGCGACGCCGGCCAGCAACGTGAGGCGGCGCGCGGCGAGGAGGCCGCGGCCGGTGGAATCTTTGGTCGAAGTCATGCGGAACTCCCTCTGGCTTTCGGTGCGCGGCGGCACCGTCCGGCCGGGAACATAGGAGCTGCCACGTTACGCCACGCTGTCGGCGGGATTACGGTTTCGCAAAGTTGCAAGCGATGGCGAGCGGCGAGGCTGCGCCATGAACACGCGGATCCACCGGTTTTGTCGTCGATCAGGCGCACGCGAAGCAATTGGCATGCAGTGCGCCGTTTCCCCTCGGGCTTGATCCTCGGCAACCCGATCATCGAGCAGATGCGGGCGAGAGCAAGCCACGATCCAGGCACGATCGTCACGGCCGTGACCGGCGCGCTGGGCAACGCGTTCGGCCAGGATCCGGGACGCATGCGGTTGCAGGCACTCGTGTTCAGCGCGCCGAGGCGCTGAACAATGCCGTCGCAGCAGGACGCGGACTTGCCATCGCCATCCGTCGGTGCAGGTCGAGCATGATCCAGAAGCTGCCGCCGACCATGATGAAGATCAGAATGGCGGCGAACACGATCGCCACCAGGTTCTCGCGCGGCGTGGTGGTGAGATCGAGGTGCAGGAAATAGCGCAGGTGCACCAGCACCTGGATGACTGCGGCGACGCCGATGACAATCAAGGTGTGCGGCTTCGGCAACGCGTTGGTGGCGACCAGCGCGAACGGAATCGCAGTGAGAACGAGGGCCAGCGCGAAGCCGATGAGGTACGACTTGCGGCCGTGAGCGTTGCCGCTGCGCGAGCGTTCCATGTCAGAGCACCCCTGGCAGGTACACGACCGAGAAGATGCCGATCCAGACGATGTCGAGGAAATGCCAGAACAGGCCGAGCCGCAGGAACCGGGAGGCTACCGGCGCGGTCAGTCCCTTGATGACGACCTGGCTCATCATGATGAGGATGAAGACGAGGCCGAAGCTCACGTGCAGGCCATGGGTGCCGACCAGGGCGAAGAAGGCCGACAGAAAGCCGCTGCGGTCAGGACCGGCACCGGCCTGAATGAGGCCGTGAAACTCGCGGATCTCCAGGCCGACGAATCCGAGCCCGAGCACGAACGTGACGACGAGCCAAGCCAGCACGCCCGCGGTTTTCCCGGATTTCATCGCCACGGACGCAAAGCCGAAGGTGATGCTGCTGGACAGGAGCAGCATGGTCTCGGCGAAGGCGTTCGGCAGGCTGAACAGGGTCTTGCCGCTCGGGCCGCCGGCGGTGTTGTAAACCATGACCGCATAGGTGGCGAACAGCAGCGAAAAGATGATCGCGTCGCTCATCAGATAGAGCCAGAATCCGAACGCGCGCTCCTCGTGCACGTCCGACTCCGTCGGCGGGTGGCCCGGCGGCCCCGCGGCCGCGACCAATGCTTCCGCGGTCATGTCACGCTCTCGCGCAGCCGCTGCGTTGCGAAATAAGGATTGCCCGCTACCGCGGAGCGAGCGGCGCTCTCCAGCACCTGGTGGCGCTGCTGCTCGATCTTCTCGACCTCGGCGGCGGGCAGGCGGTACTCGGCATCGTCATCGAAGGTGCGCGCGATGACGACGACCCACATGCCCAGGGCGCAGACGACGACCAGCCACCAGATGTGCCACACCACCGCGAACCCGAGCACGAAGGCGAGACCGCCCAGAATAGCGCCCGCGCCGGTGTTCTTCGGCATGTTGATGTCCACGTAGCGGTCCGGTCGGCGATAGGCGACGCCGCGCGCTTTCATGTCGTGGAAGGCGTCGATATCGCGAACCTGCGGCGGCACGGCGAAATTGTAGGGCGCCGGCGGCGACGCGGTCAGCCACTCCAGGGTGCGGCCGTTCCACGGGTCGCCGCTGAGATCGAGCGCCTGCTGCCGTTGCCGCACGCTGACCACCAGCTGGACGACCAGACAGGCGATGCCGAGCAGCACCAGGCAGGCGCCCGCCGCGGCGACGATCAGGTACGGCTGCCAGGCGGCGACGTTGTAGTGCTCCATGCGGCGCGGCATGCCCATGAAGCCCAGGATGTAGAGCGGCATGAAGGCGAGGTAGAAGCCGATCAGCCAGCACCAGAACGACCGCGCGCCCCAGCGCGCGTCCAGCGTGAAGCCGAAGGCCTTGGGGAACCAGTACATGTATCCGGCGAAATATCCGAACAGCGCGCCGGGAATCAGCATGTTGTGGAAGTGCGCGACCAGGAAGGTGGTGTTGTGCATCAGGTAGTCGGCCGGCGGCATCGCCAGCAGCACCCCGGTCATGCCGCCGATGACGAAGGTCACGATGAAGCCCAGGGTCCACAGCATCGATGGATGGAAATGGATTCGGCCGCGGTACATGGTGAAGAGCCAGTCGAACACCTTAACCCCGGTCGGGACCGCGATGATCATGGTGGCGATGCCGAAGAAGGCATTGACGTTGGCGCTCGAGCCCATGGTGAAGAAGTGGTGCAGCCAGACCGTGAACGACAGGAGGGCGATCGCGGCGGTGGCGTAGACCAGCGACTCGTAGCCGAACAGGCGCTTGGCGGAGAACGTCGCCACCACCTCGGAGTAGATGCCGAAGGCCGGCAGGATCAGGATGTAGACTTCCGGGTGGCCCCAGATCCAGAACAGGTTGGGGTAGTTCATCATGTTGCCGCCGTCGCCGCTGGTGAAGAAGTGCATGCCGAGCAGGCGATCGAGCGCCAGCAGCGCGCACACCACGGTCAGCGCCGGAAAAGCGAACACCATCAGGATGCTGCTGCAGAACGCCGTCCACGTGAACAGCGGCATCCGCATCAAGGTCATGCCGGGGGCGCGTCGCTTGAAGATAGTCACGACGAAATTGATGCCGGTCAGCGTGGTGCCGACGCCACTGATCAGGATCGCCCACAGCCAGTAGTCGACGCCCACGCCCGGGCTGTATTGCGCGCCCGAATAGGGCGGATAGCCGGTCCAGCCCGCGGTCGAGAACTTGCCGATCACCAGCGACACCATCACCAGCCCGGCGCCGGCAGCGGTGAGCCAGAGGCTCACCGCGTTGAGGAACGGGAAGGCGACGTCACGCGCGCCGATCTGCTGCGGAACCACGATGTTGATCAGCCCGGTCAGGAACGGCATCGCCATGAAGAAAATCATGATGGTGCCGTGCGAGCTGAAGATCTGGTCGAAATGCTCCGGCGGCAGGTAGCCGTCGGAGTTGACCGCGATCGCCTGCTGGGCGCGCATCATGATGGCGTCGACAAAGCCGCGCATCAGCATGATCAGCGCCAGGGTCACGTACATGATGCCGATGCGCTTGTGGTCGACGCTGGTCACCCAATCGCTCCACAGCGTGCGCCACCACCCGAACCAGCTGATCGCCGCCATGACGACGAGCGCACCGCCGACCGTGACCAGCGCGCCGCCCATCGCGACCCAGCTGTAGAACGGCAGGGCATCGATGGTCAGCTTGCCGAGCATCTCGAAATCTCCGGGCGGTTAGAGCGCATCCCGATTGGCTGAATCGGGATACGCGCACACGTCCCCTCCGGAAAACCGGTTGCTGGTTTGCTGGGACATGCGCTTAGCGGGCGGTCGGGTGACCGGCATGCGCCCGGCCGCGGGTGTATCTTGCGATGATCTGGTCGAACAGCTTCGGCTCGACCGCCGAATAGTACGTCACCGGATGGCCGCGGCTGCGCGCGGCAAGCGCCCGATAGGCGGCGGCATCGAGCTTGTCCGGCGATTGCTTGACCTTCGTCACCCAGGCGTCGAACTCCTCGGGCGCCGCGGCAATGGCCTGGAAGTGCTGGTCGGCAAAGCCGGCGCCGCTGTACTGGGTGTTGCGGCCGGTGAACTTCCCGGGCGCGTCGGCCAGCAGCTGCAGCCGCGTCTGCATGCCGGCCATCGCGTAGATCTGCCCGCCTAAGGCCGGGATGAAGAACGAGTTCATGACCGTGTCCGAGGTGATCCGCAGGCTGAGCGGCGTCCGGCTGGGAAAGACCAGCTGGTTGACCGCAGCGATCCCCTGCGCCGGATAGATAAACAGCCACTTCCAGTCCTGCGCGACCACCTCGACCTCGAGTGGCGGCACCGCCGAATCGATCCGCTTGTAGGGATCGAGCCTGTGCGTGTAGGTCCACAACAGGACGCCGAGCGTGATGACGATCAGCGCCGGCACCAGCCAGATCACCGCGTCGATGCCGACCGAATAGGACCAGTCGGGGGCGTAGCTGGCGTTGCGATTGGAAGCGCGGTAGCGCCAGGCAAACAGGAACGCCATGACGAAGACCGGGATGACCACGATCAGCATCACGAAGAACGCCGTGAACAGCAGGTCGCGCTCGGCCAGCGCGATGGGCCCCTTGGGGTCGAGGATGGGGGCATGGCTCAGGTCGCAGCCGCCGGCCATGAGGGCGGCGCCGAGGGCCAGGGGGATGCGATACGCTCCTTGAGCGAGAGCTGATTTCACGGTGCGTGCCACGCCGTTCGATCGGGAAGTTCTTGTTGTATTTTATTCCTCTGGGGACCACTGAGGACCGATAGGAGTGAGGAGGATAAGAGTTCTAAAGAGCGCAGCGCAATATCGCTGTAAAAATGCCCCGGGCGCACCGCTCGCAGGTCGCTCGCATTGAGCGCGCGCCGGCATGATTGCACGATTGCCGGGAACGCTAATCTCTGAGGCGTCATGATGGCCTGCCCCAGGCCCGAACCGCCGGGCCTGGCATTGACGAATGGTCGCCTTGCTCCCGACCGCAGGAGCTTGGCCCCCTGGTGCACGAGCTCGTCCACTGCATCGGCCTCACCAATTGCGCCCACAGCAAGGATGACGTCTTCATCGCCATCCCGGTGATTTCGGTCGGGGCAAGCGTGGGCGGAAAGGTGCTTCCGCTTGATGGCAGCGGCTCCATCCCGGCCCCGAAGCTCGGCGCGAACACGATCATGAAGATCAAGAAGGCATGGGAGATCCCGTAGATCAGCGAGCCTGGCCGGGCTCTCGCAAAAAAGCAGGCGAAGAGATGAGAAGGTTCTGTGGCGCCGCCTGCCCTTCACGGTCACCGCGCAGGACAGCCAGGACGCGATCGAGCGCGCGATCACGGAATACGAAGTGCCGGAGCGCACGCGCTGGCGGATCAGCGTGCGGCGGGAAGCGGGATCACCGCAGAAAGTCTCCGCCACGGGGAGGCGTGGCAGGGGCTCGGGGTCGCTAAAGTGCGCCTTGGGGACATCTCAGAGGCGCGCCTCGTGCTCAGCATCGAATGGGCCTGCAAAAACGCCCCCCATGGCGGTGCCAACCGCGATACCGACCCCAGCGGCAGCGCCAGTGGCACCCATGCGCGTTTTCGACAAGATTTAGTTCGTACATACTCGCCGGCAGCGCCCCGGCTCCAGCCCCGAACGGTGTGGCCGCAGCCGAATTGATGAACAAGACTAGACCACAGGCAGCGCAGATCACGCAGAGACACAATCGAGCCATGTCGCCCTCCTTGTCGAGACCATGGTTATAGCGCCTTTAGCGTGGTCGAACCATCTGGCAGCGCGGCAACGGCCTAGCGTACCTACGGCTCGGCACTCGCACGCGTGGCAACGGAGGCGAACATGCCAACGGCCCTCGACATGAAGGCGGACGACTGGCATTTGAAAGCGGATACGATGCTGAAGAAATCCAAGGACAACGATTTCGGCATCGCGTTCAAGCTGGGAAGCCCGCAGCTTCGGTTCGCCTGCACCTGGCCATAGTCGGCAGTCTCAGCGGGTCGGATCTTCCCGCTTCACTGGACGCGTTCCGTAGCTCTGCTGGACAACCTCATTGGAAAGCCGTTCTCCGTGCACGACATCAACGGCCTGCCGGGGGCGGTTCGCCCGATCAGTCAAGCACTTTGATGGCGAAGTGCTTCGATCGCTACGGCCCCACCCAGAACGGCACTTTGCCCGCCAAAGCTCGCAACTTATCGCGCGGAACGTCGGCTTCCGGCACCTCGAAGTAGCCCTCCATCTGTGCCAGCACGTATTGGTTGGGGACATGGATGAAGACGTCCATGTTCTCACAAATTGGAGCCATGAGGTCCATCATCATCGCCATGTTCTCAGGGCAGCCAAGCGCGAGGAATATCGTCATGAATTGACGCTGGTCGGCAGCGTAGTGGGCGCCGCGCGGATAACGCTTTCTCGCCCAGAGCATTTCGCATCCTCGTCACAAGAACTTAATTGCAATCGCAGCACGGCCGGCGAGGTGGCCAGCCTTTGGCTATCGGCGTCCCGACCTGCGAGTGGGCGCAGGCGGCTGGTCTAAGCTCTTAGACGCGCGGTCTGCTGCCTTGGTTCATTGAAAACCAGCAGGCTTGGCATTCGGGCGCCCGCCGGCCAGGCGATCTAAATCACGAATCGTTTGAACGCGGGCGCGTGATCGCGCGTCTAAGCGGCCGGTGAAGGCAAGGCCGCCATCTCCAGTCCATGGCGTGACAGTCGCCCGTGTCGGCGCTGATCGCGCTCGGCGCCCTCGGCGTCATCACTTACCTGGTGCGCACGAAAAAGGGGGGTCTCAACGTGAATCCCAGATTGTTGCTCGGCGCCGCCATCGGCGCGGTCGCATTCTTGTTTGCGGTGACTGCGGTCCTCGGGAGTTGGTACACGATCGACGTGCGCGAGCGCGGCGTCATTCTGCGCAACGGCGCGTTCGTTGGCATCGCGCAGCCGGGGCTCGGGTTCAAACTGCCATGGTTGGACAGCGTGGTGAAGATGTCGCTCGAAACCTACAAGCTGCCATTCCTCAAGATGTCGAGCTATTCGCGTGACCAGCAGGAGGCGAAGCTTGATGTGTCGGTGATTCTGCGCACGAAAGCGGATGGCGTTGACGATCTCTATCAGCAATACGGTTCGCTGCAAGGCTTTGTCGATCGCGTTGTCGCCCCGCGCGTCAACCAGCAAACCAAGATCGTATTCGGTCGGTTCAATGCTGAAACCGCGATCCGCGAGCGTGGACGCCTCAATACGGAAATCGAAGCAGCCGTTGTCGAACACGTGGGCGTCGGCAAGGATTCGCCGGTGGTGATCGAATCGGTGCAGCTTGAAAATATTGATTTCTCGGAAGCCTACGAGAAATCGATTGAGCAGCGGATGCTTGCCGAAGTCGAGGTCCAGAAGCTTCGGCAGAACGCCGAGCGCGAGAAGGTTCAAGCCGAGATCGTGGTCACCCAGGCCAAGGCGAAGGCAGACGCCATCCGTGCGGAAGCGCAAGCGCAGGCCGACGCGATCAAGTTGCGTGGCAATGCGGAAGCGCAGGCCATCGACGCGAGAGGCAAGGCGCTCGCTTCAAATCCTGCGCTCGTCACGCTGGTGCAAGCCGAACGCTGGAACGGCGTTCTGCCGGTGACGATGGTTCCGGGCGGGGGCGTGCCAATGCTGGCGTTGGGGAAGTGATGAACAAACCGCCCCGCCAACGGGTGGGGCTTTCGGAGGCGGTGCAGGTGCCGTTATGCGGAACGCGCGCCTACGCGCATCCTGGGCGATTCCTTTGGGGGCGGGTGCGCTGGCCTGTGCCGCCGCCGCGATCGGAGCGCGGGCGACCCCCAGCTTAGGAGGAACGTGGCGGGGATCAGTTGATAGGGGAGCCAAGGGGAGCTTATTTTCTGCGTAAACGCATTTCCATTACATCGACGGACAACTGGTCGACGTAGCGGCGTTCAATGGTCTCAACCCATTCGTCAGCAAAGCGATCGCCGTCCTCCTTGGCCACAGCTTGAGCCGCTTTGCGTTTTTCCGCGACGCACGATAGGGCAGCCAAGCGCGCCACGACCGGAGCGCTTTCTGTGCTTTGTGCGTATCGTGCTGCTGCCGCATCGGCACAGGCTCGCCACTTTGCAATCTCGGTTTTTGAATCTTGCGCCACCACATCTGTGGCCAATACGCATCCAAGGAGAACCAGGGACAGTTCGCGCATTTTGCGGCTCCTTTAGATGGATTGCACCCACACGCGCGGCTCGGATCATACTTACCCCTGGTAGCGGTTTTGTCACCGAGAACATCGGCGCGTCGGCACCGTCGAGGTCACAAGCGGAAACGACGCGATCGAGCGCGCGATCAAGGAATACGACGTGCCCGAGCGGGAGCGCTGGAGGATCAGCGTGCGGTGGGAAGCCTGAAGGCCCCCGGAGAGCGCGCGACGGCTGCCCTAGCCGACCTTGTTCGCGGCAATATTGTACTTGACGTCGTGGCCGGTGCCGGCGCCGCCACGCTCGGTCTGCTCCTTGTACTCGTACTTGAATTTCTCGAAGTTCAGCGTGACGTTCTCGGTCAACCGGTCTTCGCCGCCGGACCCGCCGGTGTGCAGCCCGGTCACGATGATGGTCTCCATCTCGATCTTGATGTACTCGAGGGCGTTGTCGCCGCCGGCCTTGCGCACGACGAGCGTGCCTTTGTCGATGTGCTTGCCGGTGCAGATCGCCTTCAGGAGGTCGGCGCTCGCGGCGTCGACGTAGTGGGTGAAATTGAGGTCCTGAACCGACACCTTGCCGGCACCGGCGCCGCCGCCCATGTGGGCGGTGCCGCTCTGACTGGCGCCCCATGACCATGCGAGGACATCGATTTCGTTCTTGTGCTTGGTGTCCTTTGACTCGCCCTTGGATGCACGAACTTGTCGCACCCCGAAATTCCAGGTGCGTCGCACCCGCCGATAGTTCAGCGCAATCCTGCCGGACTGGCAGGAGTGGAGGGACTCGAACCCCCAACCCCCGGTTTTGGAGACCGGTGCTCTAACCAGTTGAGCTACACTCCTAGGCCCTGCGGCAGAGGCGTTCGTTGCATCGCGTCCGGGGCCTTATCTGGGGGTTTGCTACCCATTTGCTACCGAACACCTGCAAGTCACCTGCCCTACCGTCTGTTTATGGCGGCTACCAACGCGGCGTCAACCTTGGCGAGGGCGTCCTCCTGGGTGTTCGGCATCGGTTGCGAGTGGATGCCATGCTGACGGAGATGCTCGAATGCCGAACCGCAGGTTCCCCCTGCGACGCTTCAACGCGACTGGTGAGAGCATCTACCGCAAATCAGTCACTCTTCACTTTTCGGCCGCTACCGCTCCCGCCACAGCGAAACCGGGCGCTCGTCCTGGCGCCAGCTGTTCGTGTTCGCGCGCCAACTGGCAAAGGGCATTCGGCGTCGGGGCTCTCGACGGCCGGCGGTTCCCAAGGCTTCAGCCGCAGACTGCAAGGAGAACGTCCATCCGAAGGGAGAACGTCCATCCGAAGGTCGTTCAGGAACGCAGGTGCGCCGGCCGGCTGAGGGGGGGCCCGCCGTAACCGACCGGCGCGTGCATGGGTGGCGACATGTCACCCGTGCCGCTCAGTCAGGCCAGTGGTACTGGGTGAAATCAATATAACGGAGGATATAGCGCTGCCGGCGGACGTTAATATGACGAGCCGATTGCTGGCGAGCCATGGCGAACGAGATCGGCGGGTTCGTGTAGGCGGGTAAGGCTTCAACGCTGTTTAGGCGCGCTCGCGACAAGCCCGTCGGCGAGTGACAAACCCGCGGTTCGAGCATCGGGTGTCATGCCAGTCGCCGGGCGACCTGGACGTTTCTGGATTGCGCGCTGGCCGGGTCCAAATAAGAAACGGGCGGGAAGCTAGCGGCTCCCTCGCTTGCAACCGAACCCAGGTTTAGGGGCGATTGTCCGGCGCCTGCTCGGTTGCGGGATCGTTGAAGCCACCTGCCAGCTTGGCTGCGTTCGCGGTCCCCTCTCGGTAACCGGCGCGGTGGGCCACGCGGACAACGCCCGCTACGATAGCGGTTGCACGGTCGCACTTGCGAGAGTGCTGTCCATCTGTTCCGGTGTAAGCGTCACACTCGACGATCTGATGAGCGACCGCGCGAGCAATGTTCGTCGCACGCTGCTCCTCGCTCATCGAACGTTGTTCGGCCAGCACGCGGTCGGCCACGCGTGCCAGGTAATTCGGGTCAACCTTGCCGGCCATCACCTGGCTTTCCGACTGCTGCCCCAAGCGCCAGGCCGAGCGCACGGAAGCTTGCGCTTGACGTGCGCGCAAGACGTCTTGGCCCATTGCAGGTTCGACGAGAGACCGCCCATGCTGACCTCCAGCACTGGCCCGGTGTCGCAAAGCATACCCCTGGTGGAGCCTGACGGCAATTTCGGCGCGCCAGCGCGCCGACCTCGTTCCTCACTCGATGATTGAGGCGACGACGCCTGCGCCGACGGTGCGGCCGCCCTCGCGGATGGCGAAGCGCAGCTTCTCCTCCATCGCGATCGGCACGATCAGCTCGACCGTCATCGTCACGTTGTCGCCCGGCATCACCATCTCGGTCCCCTCCGGAAGGTGCACGACCCCGGTCACGTCCGTGGTCCGGAAATAAAACTGCGGACGATAGTTGGTGAAAAACGGCGTGTGTCGCCCGCCCTCCTCCTTGGTCAGGATGTAGGCCTCCGCCTTGAACTTCGTGTGCGGCTTCACCGACCCGGGCTTGCACAGTACCTGCCCGCGCTCAACCTCCTCACGCTTCGTCCCGCGCAGCAGGCACCCCACATTGTCCCCCGCCTCCCCCTGGTCCAGAAGCTTGCGGAACATCTCAACCCCGGTCACCGTCGTCTTCGTCGTCGGCTTCAAGCCAACAATCTCAACCTCCTCCCCAACCTTGATCACGCCGCGCTCAATCCGACCCGTCACAACCGTCCCGCGACCTGAAATCGAGAAAACGTCCTCCACTGGCATCAAAAACGGCTGGTCCTTCGGGCGCTCAGGCTGCGGAATGTAGGCGTCAACCGCCTTCATCAGCTCCAGCACCGACTCCTTCCCGATCTTCGCCTCCCGGTCCTCCAGCGCGCACAGCGCCGATCCCTTGATCACCGGAATGTCGTCCCCAGGAAAGTCGTACTTCGACAACAGCTCGCGCACCTCAAGCTCCACAAGCTCCAAAAGCTCAGGGTCGTCCACCATGTCAACCTTGTTGAGATAAACGACCAGCGCCGGAACCCCTACCTGCCGCGCCAGAAGTATGTGCTCCCGCGTCTGCGGCATCGGTCCATCCGCCGCCGAAACAACCAGGATCGCACCGTCCATCTGCGCCGCACCCGTGATCATGTTCTTCACGTAGTCCGCATGCCCGGGACAGTCGACATGCGCGTAGTGCCGATGGTCCGTCTGGTACTCAACATGCGCCGTCGCAATCGTGATCCCGCGCGCCTTCTCCTCAGGCGCCTTGTCAATCTGGTCGTACGCCGTGTACTGCGCCTTCCCCTGCTCCGCCAATACCTTCGTAATCGCCGCCGTCAACGACGTCTTCCCATGGTCAACATGACCAATCGTCCCAACGTTGCAGTGCGGCTTCGTCCGCTCAAACTTCTCTTTCGACATGGGACTTTCGCTTCCGCTCTCGAGGTAATGTTGGCGCGACGCTCAGGTCGGATCGATGCTTTCGCAACGCCGACTTCCGCCGGTGAACCCGAATTTCCGCTAAAGCCTTCATCGTTGAGCTTACACGATCACTGACGCGTGCTGGAGCGCGTGAAGGAAGCGAACCCTCGTCATCGGCTTGGAAGGCGGGTGCATGGCCATGAACTCCGCTAAACCAGTACTGCATTTGTGCCTGGCTCGGCAGGTCGGCTTCTTCGGAAAGCAAACGCCTGCCCTCAATAGCCGCACCTGCGATGCGGAGCAAGCGCTGACCACCCGGGCGAGCGAAGCAAGCGGGCGCGATATGAACAAGCGCGCTCCTCTCAACCCGAAGGCGTTCCGCAAGGGCTGGCTGCCGGACCGAAATTGGGTTAGGAAGTACCCACCAACGGACAGAGCGCCGAGCCGCACTTGAATTTGCGATGGGCGGAACTTCCGGAGCGCTTCTTGCGGGAGGAGTATCACAATTTTAGACATCGAAGCGCGCCGAGTCCGGGATGTGTTGATCATCAACATCAGGGGAAGGATCGACAGCCTTTCGGCCCGTGATGCGCATGACCGCATCCTGAGTATCGTGCGCGACGACGATATGCGGGTCTTGCTCAACCTGGAAAAGCTGGCGTACCTGACCAGCGCGGGGCTTCGTGTCATCCTGCAGACAGCCAAGCTGTTGGATGAAAAGCGCGGCGAGCTCAAGGTTTGCAAAGCCACCGGCCTGGTGAAGGACGCGCTTGACCTTGTTGGTGCTCATAGCCTGATCAAAATGTATGACACCGAGTATGACGCATGCTCCGCATTTGGCGCTTGATTGCCACCCCATCGTTCGCGTCGGGTGGACCGCGATCGAACGTCGTTGCAAAATCTGGCGCCCGGCTTAGCCGTCGGCAGCGATCTTGCTCCCACATCGGCTCAAACGCTCGCACGCGGCCCGACAAGCGTCGCGTCAGGGGATCGGCGCCGGCGGCGTCATTGGTCG
>Ga0209382_10001819_pt1 | contig 32677 bp, 29 predicted proteins | sample SoiMetdeltSBSDD5_FD_187599 | JGI IMG/M metagenome (GOLD analysis project Ga0209382, IMG submission 187599) | Bulk soil microbial communities from a Populus tree surrounding site in Tennessee, USA - Soil MetaG P. deltoides SBSDD5 (SPAdes) (version 2) | ecosystem: Environmental > Terrestrial >...
GCCGCTGCCGGTCAGCGTGCGCAGGATCGCGAGCGGCATCAGCTCCGCGGGAAATCCAGTCGCGTTCATCACCGGCTGCAACGACGCGGTCAGCAGTTCCATCGCGCCGGACGCGCGGAACATCCCGATCGCGACGAGAATCCCGACCAGGAACGGGATGATCTTGATCGCGACGTCGAAGCCTTCCTTCGCGCCGTCGACGAAGACGTCGTACACCTTCACCTTGCGGATCATCCCGATGAGCGGGATGCTCACGAGCATCACCGGAATGGCCCAGAGCGAGATCTGCTCGAGCGTGTAGCGGATCACTCGCTCACCTCAGCGACCACGACCTGGTCGCGCTTGTAGAAGCGCTGCAGGAACTTCGCGGCGAGCACCGCGGCCACGGTGCCGATGAACGTCGCCACGAGGGACGTGCTGATGATCGCCGTCGGATTGACCGAGCCGGCCGCGGCGAGCACGCCGATCATCGTCGCGGGGATCAGTTGCACGCCCGATGTGTTCATGGCCATGAATGTGACCATCGGATTCGTGGCCGTGTCCTTGTCCTCGTTCAGCGTCTGCAGCTCTTCCATCGCCTTGATACCGAGGGGCGTCGCGGCGTTGTTGAGGCCGAGCATGTTCGCGGCGATCGACATCACGATCGCGCCGTTCGCGGGATGGTCCGCGGGAACTTCAGGAAACAGCCAGCGCAGCACGGGACGCAGGAGACGGCCGAGCAGCGTGACCAGTCCCGAGGCTTCGGCGATGCGCATGACGCCGAGCCACAGCGTCATCACGCCGACGAGTCCGATCGCGATCTCGACGCCCGTTTTCGCGGAGTCGATCGCGGCTTTCGAGACCGCTTCCGCGGTTCCGTTGAAGGCGGCCACCACCAACGCGATGGCCATGAGTCCGAACCAGATGTAGTTGAGCATGCGTGCGCTATTGTGACACCGTGCTCATCCTTCTCCTCGCGGCATTCCTCGACCTCAACGACGGCTGGAAATACGCGTTGACTTCGCCGAATGCGCCGCGGCCGGTCGAGGAGAGCGCGTGGGTCGACGCCTTCGTGCTGCGCGCGGATCGCGACCGTTGGTATCGCGTGACGCTTCCCGCGAATCTGCCGAACGACGCGCACCTCGTCTTCCGTTCGTACGTTCCCGCGTTCGAGCTTTTCCTCGAACAGCAGCGTTTCTACGCGTTTCGCGATGACACGGCCGGCGGGCATCTGCGTCTGCACGACGCGCCGCTGCCGCGCGATGCCGCGGGCAGGCGACTCTACGTGTACATCCCCGCCGGCTCGGAGACGCCGCTGTTCGGCGGATCACCGCTCATCGCATCGCGCGAGGACGTCCCGCGCGCGATGGTGCGCGCGGTCACGAGTCCGCTCGACGCCGACCTCGAGGACGTGATCGTCGGCATGATCCTGATCGTCATCGGCCTGGCGTCGATCGCGATCTCGCGCATGCGTCGGAGCGCGAACGCGAGCACGCTGCTGTGGTTCGGCATCTTTGCGGCGCTGTACGGCCTCCGGCTCGTCGTCGACGGCTACTTCCTCCTGCTCCTCGGCGCCTCGACGCAGAGCGTCCGCTACGCGGAGTCGTGGATCTCGTACGTCATTTCGGTGCCGGGATGGATGCTCGCGCGCAAGCTGATCGGCGACGGGTGGAAGTCTTCGTTGCGGTGGCAGGTGTGGGTCTTCGCGATTTTCGCGCCGATCGCGATTGCTTCCGACGTCCTCCGCCGCGATCCCGGGTCATTGGATTCGCTGAACAACGTGCTGGTCATCCTCGGCGCCGCGAACATCGGCGTGAGTCTCATTCTCGCGCGCCCACGCCTCACGCGCGAGCTGCGGGTGGTGACGGTCGGCGCGGTGGTGTTCCTGGCCTTCGCGCTGACGAACAACCTCTCCGCCCTCGGCATGCTGCCGTTCGACACCTTCGACGAGACGCCGGGCTTCCTCGTCTTCGAGGCCGCGCTGACTTACGCCGCGGTGCGAATGTTCGTGCGCGGGGAACGGGAGCGCCTCGCGCTCGACGGCGAGCTCGCAACGGCGCGCGAGATCCAACGCTCGATTCTTCCGACAATGATGCCTTCCGTGCGCGGACTGCGCTTCGCCGCACGCTACGATCCGGCGTCGTCGGTCGCGGGCGATCTGTACGACTTCGTCGCGGTGGATGACTCGCATGTGGGCGTGCTGGTCGCGGATGTCTCGGGACACGGTGTGCCCGCGGCGTTGATCGCGTCGATGGTGAAGGTCGCGGTGTCGTCGCACACACGACTCGCCGACGATCCCGCGGCGTTGCTGCGGGAGTTGAACGCCACGTTGCGCCTCGACGTGCGCCGCAATTTCGTGACGGCCACGTATCTCTGGCTGGACATGGACGCGCGCACGGTGACGGTGAGCAACGCCGGTCACGCGCCACCGGTGCTCGTCCGCGGCAATGACGTGCTGGAGCTCGGTCCGCACGGCGTCCTCCTCGGCCGCTTCACTGGAGCGTCGTATCAGTCCGCAACGGTTCCGCTGCAATCCGGCGATCGCATCGCCGCGTGGACGGACGGAATCACCGAGGCGCGCAACGCGCGCGATGAACAGTTCGGGGAGGAGCGTCTGCACGCGCTGCTGCGTGCGCGCGCGTCGGTCGATGACGTGGTGAACGCGGTGCTCGCGTGGCGCGTGGAGAAGGACGCGGACGATTTGACGATGGTGGTAGTGGAGGTTACGTAGCTTCCACGTACGCGCGCGGGATCGTCAGCGTCAGCGGCGATGGCAAGCGCGTGGCCAGTTCTCCGAACACATCCGCCTCCCCTGCCACTTCGCGCCATGCGGGAAGGAAGCCGAAGCCGATGAAGTCGTGGGACAGCAGCGCGGCGCCGTTCGCGTAGCGCATCGTGAATGTGTCTTCGATCTCGGCGCGGACGAAGAAGCCAGCGCTGTCGAGGAGCTTGCGAACGCTTTCGAGCGTCGCGCGGTGTTCGATGTGCGCGCGCAGCGCGGAGCGTCTGTCCGCGGGGAGCACGGATTCGAATACTTCATAAAACTCGCGCATGTGGCCGACGAGGTTCGTCGTCAACGCGAGCACGCCGCCGCGGCGCAACACGCGCCGGCATTCCACGACGGCCGCGTGCGCGTCGGCGAAGTTGTTGAGACCGAGGTTCGAGACGACGAGATCGAAGGCATGGTTGCGGAACGGCAGGGCGGCGGCGTCGCCGATGTGCAGCGCAGCATTGCTGACGCGCGACTGACGGCGCTTGCGGTCCGCGCGCGCGACCGCGGTCACCCAAGGATCGAGTCCGTGCACGAATGATCCGGGTCCGAGGCGCTGTGCGAGCTCGAGCAGCGGGAAGCCGGTGCCGCAGCCGACGTCGAGCGCGATCGTGTTCGCGTGCAGCGGTACGCGCTCGAGCATCACGGAGCCGAACATCGCGGACCAGAGCGGCAGCTCGTCGTAGGCGTCGACGAAAGAGGGAGCGTCGAAATCGTGCGTCACCGTGAAAGAGTATCGTGTGCGTGTGAATCCGCGCGACGCCCTGATCCGCGTCCTCCGCAGCGCCTGCTCCGGCGAGCTGGCGGCGATCCACGCGTACCGCGGGCACGCGGCGAGCGTGAGGTCCAGCGAGGAGCGGGAGCGGATTCTCACGATCAAGGACGAAGAAGCGCATCACCTGGAGATCGTGCTCGGCCTGCTCGCCAGTCTCGAATCTTCTCCGAGCAGGAAACGCGACGCGCTGTTCTGGTGCATCGGCAAGACGATCAGCTTCCTCTGCCGCATCGGCGGATGGTTCATTCCGATGTACGGCGCAGGACGACTGGAGCGCTCGAACATCGTCGAGTACGAGGACGCGGCGCGCTACGCGCAGGCGCTCGGCCGCACGGACATGATCGAATGCCTGCTGGAGATGGCGGAGGTGGAGTGGGAGCACGAGAAGTACTTCCGCGAGAGGATCCTCGGGCATTGGATGCTGCGCGTGTTTCCGATCTGGTCCGCGCCGCCGCCGAAGGAGAAGATCCGCGCGGGTTTGGGGGGCCGGCGCCTCGCCGGCCGTTCCGCCGGCGCCCTCGCCGGCCAGGGGGCCAGCGTTACGGCCGGCGGGGCGCCGGCCCCCCGTGTGATGAATTCACGACGATGACGACGGATTCGACGTTCGTCGCGGCGCTCTCTAGTGCCTCGCGCATGACCTCGAGCGCGCGCTCGAAGCGGAAGCGCGCGTGGCCAGTGGCGAAGATCGGCATCGCGACGGTGCGTACGTGCAACTCGTCCGCGCGCACGAGCGCGTTGCGCACGCAGGCGCGAATGATCGCGTCCGACGAAATGTGCGTCGACGGATCGCTGGCGACGCAGTGAATCGCGGCGCGGTACGGGAGCTTGCCGGCCGTCGTGACGTGTGCGGAGCCGGGCGGCATCCGTTTGCGTCCGGAGCGCGCGAGCACGTCTTCGCAGGCGCGCAGCACTTCGAATCCACCGCGCTCGCGCACCGCGCCGCCCGTGCCCATCATCAGCGTGAGGCGCGAGTTCGTCGAAGTGCAGATCACATCCGCCGGCGCCTCGGTGATGTCGCCGTCGAACCGCGTGATGTTCAGGACCACTCCCCCGTCGTCAGGTAGTCGTGGATGCCCGCCGCGGCCTTGCGCCCCGCGCCCATCGCGAGAATCACGGTCGCTCCGCCAGTGACGATGTCGCCGCCCGCGAAGACGCCGCGCTTGGACGTGCGCAACGTTTCGGGATCGGCTTCGATGTAGTTCTTGTGGGTCGTATTCAGATCGGGTGTCGTCGACTGCACGATTGGATTCGCGCTCGTGCCCACGGCGACGATACAGACGTCGGCGTGAATGACGTGCTCCGAACCGGCGACGGGTACGGGACGGCGGCGTCCGGATTCATCTGCTTCACCGAGCTCCATGTTCGTGACGCGCACGCCGGTGAGCCAGCCTTTCGCATCGCCGATCAGCTCGACGGGATTCGTGAGCGTTCGGAAGTCGACGCCTTCTTCCTTCGCGTGCTTCACCTCTTCCTTTCGCGCCGGCATCTCCGCTTCGCTGCGGCGATAGACGAGCGTCGCGTTGCGCGCGCCGAGACGCAGCGCCGTGCGCACGGCATCCATCGCGGTGTTGCCGCCGCCGACGACCACGACGTCACGATCGCGGCAGTCGTACACCGGCTCGTCGAACTCGGGGAAGCGATACGCGCGCATCAGGTTCACGCGCGTGAGGAACTCGTTCGCCGAATAGACGCCGTTGAGATGCTCGCCGGGGACGCCGAGGAATTGCGGGAGGCCCGCGCCGGTCGCGACGAACACAGCGTCGTAGCCTTCCTCGTCGAACAGCTCGTCGAGCGTCACGGTCTTGCCGACGACTACGTTCGTCTCGAACGCGACACCCATCTGCCGCAGCACGTCCACTTCCTGGCGGACGATGTCCTTCGGCAGGCGGAACTCCGGGATGCCGTAGACCAGCACGCCGCCCAGCTCGTGAAGCGCTTCGAACACGCGGACTTCGTGGCCCTTCTGAATGAGATCGCCGGCGCAACTGAGTCCCGCAGGGCCGCTGCCGACGATGCCGACTTTGCGTCCGGTCGGCGGTGCGATTTCCGGAATGCCCACGCGACCGACGGAACGCTCGTAATCGGCGACGAAGCGCTCGAGATGGCCGATGGCGAGCGAGTCGACGCGCTTGGCCATCAGACAATCGCCCTCGCATTGCTCTTCCTGCGGACAGACGCGGCCGGTGATCGCGGGCAACGCGTTGTCTTTGCGGATCACGGCGGCGGCGCCGAGGTAATCGCCCTCGATGATCTTCGCGACGAACAGCTTCACGTCGACGCCGACGGGACAGCCCTTCGTACAGGTTGGCTTCGCGCACGTCAGACAGCGCAGCGCTTCCGCGTTTGCGAGATCGGGGTTGAAGCCGAGGTTCACTTCCTCGAAGTTGCGTGCGCGCACGTGTGCGTCGCACTCGGGCATGTGTTGCCGCGGAAGCTTCATCCGCTCCTTGTTCGGGATGGTGTTAGGCATTCGCGCACCGGCTTTCCTTGTACTGCGAGAACGCGAGTTGTTCCTGCTCGCGATACATCGCGTTGCGCTGCGAGAGAATCTGGAAGTCGACACCGTGCGCGTCGAACTCGGGGCCGTCGACGCAGGCAAACGCGCTCTTGCCGTCGATGATCACTCGGCAACCGCCGCACATGCCGGTGCCGTCGACCATGATCGAGTTGAGGCTGACCATCGTTTTGATCCGCGGCTCACGAGTCACATCGGCGACAGCTCGCATCATCGGAATGGGGCCGATCGCGAGGACGAAATCCGCGCGATCGATGAGCGCGCGCAACTTGTCCGTCACCAGTCCCTTCTCGCCGTAACTGCCGTCGTCGGTCATCACGAAGACTTCGTCGCTGACGGCGCGAACTTCGTCTTCCAGGATGAGCAGGTCCTTCGTGCGCGCGCCGAGGATCGAGACGACATGATTCCCGGCATCGCGCATGGCACGAGCAGTGGGAAGAGCAATGGCAGTTCCGACGCCACCACCAATGACAACCACCGTGCCATAGAGATCGACTTCCGACGGTTTGCCGAGGGGGCCGACCACGTCCAGGATGGAGTCGCCGGCCTCGAGCTCGTTGAGGAGCGACGTCGTCTTGCCCACTCCCTGGACCACGATCTGGATCGTGCCCCGTTCGAGATTGGATCCCTTGATGGTGAGCGGAATGCGCTCGCCATGCTCGTGCAGGCGGACGATGACGAACTGGCCCGCGCGCTGCTTCTTCGCGATGCGCGGCGCTTCGATCTCGAGCTGCTTTACACCAGGACCAAGGACTCCTGCGGACACGATTCGGAACATACGGTCTCCCTCAGCGACTCGAAACGCGCGGTGAAGAAGCGCAGCGTGGGCGGCTCGTAGGCCATCGACAGACCGGCGATCTGCTCGCGCTGCGCGAAGAGCTCCTGAATCGAATAGGCGACGACGTCCATGTGCCGGTCGGTGTACACGCGGCGAGGAATCGTCAGCCGCACGAGCTCGAGTCGCGGTCTACGGTTCTCACCCGTCAGCGGATCGCGTCCCGCCGAGACGATGCCCCGCTCCATCGCGCGCACGCCGCTGTCGACGTACAGCGCGGCGGCGAGCGCCTGCGCGGGAAACTGTTCCTGATCGAGGTGCGGGAGGAAGCGGCGCGCGTCGAGGAAGACGGCGTGGCCGCCGATCGGCTCGACGATCGGAATGCCGGCGGCGCGAAGTTGCTCGCCAAGGTAGCGGACCTGGCGGATGCGGTGGGCGATGTAGTCGTCGTCCACCATCTCGCGGATCCCTTGCGCGATCGCCTCCATGTCGCGCCCGGCGAGACCGCCGTAGGTCGGCATTCCTTCGAAGATCACGACCTGTTCGCGAGCCTGCTGGAGGATCCACTTCTCGTTCATCGCCAGGAAGCCGCCGATGTTGACGAGGCAGTCCTTCTTCGCCGACATCGTGCAGCCGTCGACGTACGACATCATCTCGCGAAGGATCGCGCGTACCGTTTTGTCCGCGTAACCGTCCTCGCGTTCTTTGATGAAGTACGCGTTCTCGACCGCGCGCGTCGCGTCGCACCAGACGCGGATGCCGTAGCGCGTGCAGAGGTCGCGAACGTCGCGCAGGTTCTGCATCGACACGGGCTGGCCGCCGGCGAGGTTCACCGTGACGGCGACGTTGACGTACGGGATGTTCTCGGCGCCGTAGTGGTCGATGACCGCGGCGAGCTTGAGCAGGTCGACGTTACCTTTGAAGGGATGCCACGCGGTGGGGTCGTGCGCTTCGTCGATGACGACGTCGACGAACGTGCCGCCCTGCATCTCCTGATGCACGCGCGTGGTGGTGAAGTACATGTTGCCCGGGAGGATGTGGCCGGGGCGGATGAGGATGCGGGAGATGAGGTGCTCGGCGCCGCGGCCCTGGTGTGTGGGGACGACGTGCTTGAAGCCGTAGGTCTCGCGGACGGTGCGTTCCATCGCGTAGAACGAGCGCGCGCCGGCGTAGGCCTCGTCGCCCATCATGAGCGCGGACCACTGGCGGTCGCTCATGGCGTTGGTGCCGCTGTCGGTGAGGAGATCGATGTAGACGTCTTCGCCGCGAAGGAGGAAGGTGTTGTACCCCGCCTCGGCGATGGCCCGCTCGCGCTCTTCGCGGGTGGTCATGCGAATGGGCTCGACGGATTTGATGCGGTAGGGCTCTGCAACAGGTCGTGCCATGAACGGGAAGTTAGCAATGGCGCGCACGAGCGGGATGGATTACGGCTCACGCCGGGCGGTGACGGGTGTCACGACGTAGGGCGTGGCTTCAGCCCGCCTCCCCCCGTGGAGGGCGGGCTGAAGCCGCGCCCTACGTTCGTGCTAAAACGCGCGGCGTGAGACGCGCGGTCCCGTTCCTTCTGCTCTTCCTCTCATGCGTGAAGCCCGAGACGCCCGCGCCGCCGCCGCGGCCGAACATTCTCCTCGTCACGCTCGACACGACGCGCGCGGACGCGATCGGGCCGTACACGCCCACCTTCAACGCACTCGCCGCTCGCGGCTTACAGTTCCGTTACGCGTACGCCACGGTTCCGCAGACGCTGCCGTCGCACGCGTCGATGTTCACGGGGCTCTATCCCGCCGGACATGGAGTGCACGAGAACGCGCGCCCGCTCGATGAAAAACACCCGCTCATCGCCGAGCGCCTGAAGGCCGCCGGTTATCGTACGGCGGCGTTCATCTCGGCCTTCGCGCTCGCCAAACGATTCGGGATCGCCCGCGGGTTCGAGGTCTACGACGAGGCCTTCGGCAACGGAAACGCGGAGCGGCCCGCGAAAGAGACCACCGATCGCGCGTTGGCCTGGCTGGCCGGGACGTCGGAGCAGCCGCTGTTTCTCTGGGTGCATTACTACGATCCGCACTATCCGTACACGCCACCCGAACCGTTTCGCGCGCAACACGCGAAGCAGCCTTACCTCGGCGAAGTGGCGTCGATGGATGAGCAGATGGGCCGCCTGATCGCGGCGTTCGAAAAGAAAGGTGCGGCTGCGATCATCGTCCTCGCCGATCACGGCGAAGGCCTCGGCGATCACGGCGAGCAGCAACACGGCAATCTTCTCTACCAGGCGACGATGCACGTCCCGCTGGTCATCGCCGGTCCCGGCGTTGCTGCCGGCTCGAATGACGAGGCGGTGACGACGCGGCGCGTCTTCCACACCATCCTCGACTGGGCGGGAATCGACGCGACGAACAGCCTCCGCACGCGCGCATCGGAAGTCGTCATGGGCGAAGCGATGAAGCCGTTCCTCGACTACGGCTGGCAGCCGCAGGTCATGGCGGTCGAAGGAAAGACGAAGACGATTCTCGCGGGACGAACAGAAGTCTACGACGTCGTGGCAGATCCCGGGGAGACTCGAGACCTGGCGACGAAGACAGATCTTTCGCGCCCGGTCCGCGCGGCGTTGCGCGACTACCCGCTTCCATCCGAGCAAGCGGCGACGAGCGAGGAGCTCGATGACGAAGGTCGCCGCAAGCTCGCCAGTCTCGGCTACGTCGCTTCGACCGTGAAGCCGGTCGTCCGCGCGGATGCTCCGCGGCCGGCGGACATGACGAGTCTGTATCCGATCCTCGACCGTGCCGCGTTGCTGTTCGTCGCGGAGCAATACGAGGAGGCGATTCCGTTGCTGCAACAAATCCTCGCCTCGGATCGGACGAACCTGGACAGCGCGTTGCGTCTGGCGACGGCGCACTCTTCCCTCGGCCATGAGACCGAGGCGCTCGAGGCATTCCGCCGCGCCGAGGCCATCGCGCCGGATTCGATCGACGTGCGCACGTATCTGGCGCTGCACCTCGCGCGCGGGAAAGACTGGCAAAGGTCCGTGCCGATGCTCGAGCAGATCGTGGCGCAGACGCCGAACAAGGTCCCTGCGCTCGAAGCGTTGGCACTCGTACGCGAGCGACAGGGACGTCTCGACGACGCCATTGCACTCAGGCAGAAGCTCTACTCGCTACGCACGCCGAGCGCGCCAGAGTTGATCGCCATGGGAAGCCTGGCCATGCGGACCGGCCAGACCGCGCTGGCGATCGACTTCTTCGAGCGCGCGCGCGCCGCGCAGGGCAATGCGTTCCGAAACGATCTCGAGCTGGGCGTCCTGCTGCTCGCCGCAGGCCGTCTCGTCGAGGCGCGTGACGCGCTCGATCGCGTTCCGGCGTCTCATCCCGGATATTCGATGGCGCTGTTCAAACGCGCTCAGGTCAGCGTTCTGCTGCGTGAGCCCGACGCGGAGGCTCGCATCGCCGCGGCGCGAGCGCGCGCCGATGACGTGACGCGCGGGCTCATCGCAAACGAGCGGCTCTTCCAGAAATAAAAAGCCCGGCGTTGCCGCCGGGCTTTCGTTACTGCACGAGACCTATCGACTAGAACTGCACGCGCGCCATGATCTGGTAACGGCGCGGCGCGTAGAACGAGTTCGGGTATGGCGCGTTGACCCGCGCTCCCGGTGCGAGATTGAGGGCCGCAAGTACGGAAGCGGGAATCGATGAGGGGATGTCCACCGTGGGAACATCCGTGCGCGTGGTGAATCCCAGCGTTCCGACTCTCGTCTCGTAGTTGTAACCGGTCTGCTTGTCATAGAGGTTGAAGACATCCAGGATGAGCTGCAGCGTCGTGCCGCGGATCAACGCGATGTTTTGTGTGTACTTCACGTCGAGCTGATGATGCGCGGGCGAGCGGCGCCTTCCGGCCGGTTCCGCGTAGCGGTTCGTGTCGCTGGTCGAACCGGTGAGCGGCCGATACGGAAGAACGCTCTCGAGCTGGTACGGCTGGCCGGACTGATACAGGCCGAACGCGCCGACCGTGGCCCGCCACGGAAGATCGTATCCGGTGGTGACCTTCGCGACATTCCGACGGTCGCCGCGGAGATCGCCGTACTTGAAGTCCCAGAGCTGCCGGCCCGCGCCGTCGCCGATGTTCGAGGAGCCGATGAAGATCGCGGCGTCATTCGCGCTGCTGAACGAAGAGTTGTCCTGGTCCATGTTGCCGTAGTAGTGGCTATAGGTGTAGGAGCCGTTGAGATAGAGATTGCTGCCGCGCCACGACGATTCCATCGTCGCCTCGTAGTACTTCGTGAAAGCGCCGTCGAGGTTCGCGATGACGTACGACGATCCGCTGCCGATCGCGTTGCGAATCGTGCCCGGGGTGGCCACCGTGCCGAGGTTCGGGACGTACGGATCGCGCGGGATTCCAGCGGGCGCGTTGAAGTCGTTGCGCGCATTGTTGTTCGTGTCTTCGAGGAAGTCCGACCCTTCGCGGTAACGGCCGTAGACTCGCGTCGACCAGCCGGGCGTGAGCTGCTGACCGGTGCCGACGGTGAACTCTTCGAGGAACGGGTGTTTGATGCCCTCCTGGAACCACTTGCCCGAAGATGAGGCATTCGGCTGAATGCCCATGAGCGCACCGGTCTGATCGAAGTAGACATTGAGCTGCGCCACGAGATTGCGATCCCACGACGCTGCGCGCGCGTCCGAGTTCGCCGCCGGGCTGTACCGGCCGTAGCTGACGTACACGGTGTCCGAGCCGTTGTAGGCCCACGTGGCGCCCAGTCGCGGCTGAATCATCTCGTCGAAGCCGAAAGTGTGCATCTTGTACTTCGTTCCAGGAGATGCGACGTAGCCGGCGACGTTATCCGCCTTGGCGAGACCCTGACCGTACAGCACGTCCTCGCTGAGAAGCACGCCGACATTGAAGGACCAATTGTTCAAGCGGATGGTGTCGTTGAACTCGATATTCTGAGACTTGAACTCGGAATGGATCTCCGGAACGTCACGCGCGCCCTGCTGGCTGACGGCCGCCACGAAGAACGCGGGCTTGGCGGTTCCACATGCGCTGGCCGGGCAGGTGCCGGCAGTTCCGACTCCAGCGGGGACGCTGATCAGGCCCCAGCCGTTCGAGGACTGGAAACGATCCTCGGAATCGGTATAGCGCTGATAACCCACGTGCAGGTCGTGCGTCATTTTGCCGCCCAGCGAGTAGTTGTACCCAAGCTGGAAGCCCTTCCGGAAGAAGCTGTCGTCATCCCGTGCAAACTGACCGAATCCGACCGTGCCGCCGCCCGTGCGCTGACCGGCCACGCAGTTCAGGCCGAGCGACGACGGGTTCTGGGGGCAGATGTAGCCGTATTTGTCGACGAACGGCGCGATGAACGCGTTCTGGGCCGCATTCCCGACGATCGGAGAAGGAACGGCCAGGCGGCCGCTCGTGCCGAGGTTGGTGAGATCGAGCTGCGTGCCCACGGTGAAGGCAACATTCGTATCCGACACGAAGTCGGCGGTTCCGAAGCCCGGGTTGCGGTAATCCGTGAACTTGAACGTGGCGAAGCTGTTGGGATTGATGATCCACGACGACTCGAACGTCCCGATCTTGAGCTCCGTGTCATAGCCCGTGCCGGTCGTTGACGCGCGGAACGAGCCGAACGCGTCTCCCGATGTCTCTACCGTATGCGAGTCGCGGTAGCTCGCGTTGAGGAGCAGCGACTGGATCGGAGTGGCGGTGAGCTTTGCGAAATACTCGTTTCGCTCGCTCGTGAACTCCGGCAATTCTCCGTAGAGATTCGCCTGGTTGTCGCGCGTGGCCTCGGGCCGGTAATAAGAACCGTAGAAGAACAGCCGGTCCTGGAGGATCGGTCCACCGATGTTGGCCGTGATCCAGGTGCGTTCCTGGTCATACTTCAGGTTCTGAGTTCCTTCCTGATCGGCCACGAAGTCCGGGTGCATGAGCTGGTAGCTCACTTCGCCGAATAGTTTGTTCTGCCCCGACTTGCTGGCCGAGTCGATGAGGAATCCGGCCGCGCGATTGAAGTCGATGGCCGTCGCGCCGCCGCGAACGACGTTCACCTGGGCCACGTCGCGCGTGTTGGGCTCGACGTTCAACACGCCGAACAGCGGCATCGTGACGTTCACGCCGTCGAACATGTACACGTTGTCCTGGCCGCTCGCGCCGGCGCTCGGGCCGCGCACCGTGTCCTGTGTGTACATCACGCCCGGGATGAGCTTCTGCAGATCGCGATAGTCCTGCGTCAGCGGCAGGGACGCGATTTCCTTGCTGGATAGACTGCTCTGGATCTCGGTCGACTCGCGGTCGACCAGCGTGGCCTCGGCCGTGACGGTGATGGTCTCGGCAACGGTTTGCACGCCCATCGCCGCGTCCACGAACACGTTCTGGCCGACGAGGGCCTCGGCTCTTCGGGTCACCGTCTGCATTCCGCTCAGGCTGAAGGTGAGCGTGTAGGTTCCCGGCTGGAGCGCGGGCAAGCGATAGTCACCGTTGCCGTCCGAGACGGTCACGCGCGGCTGCGGAAGTACGTTGGAGCGCGCTTCGACGGTGACACCAGGAAGTGGGGCGTTGTCAGCGGTGATCTTCCCGCTGATCGAACCCGTCTGCTGAGCGAGCGCCAGTGGCGCGATGAGAAAGACGAGGGAGAGAATCGAACGGATGACACGACTTGCTGTCATGGAACCTCCTCACGGACCTGCGTGGAACGACTGGTCGGTATCCTAACGAAGTTTTGGACGCTGCGTATCCGTTTTTCCGTCAAGGAGTGCAAGGAGTCACTGCAGCGGCCATTCGAGCTCGCCGAGGAAACGCTCGTCCTCGCGCCAGTCCTCGTGCACGGCGACGTGGAGGTCGAGGAACACTTTCGTGCCGAGGATGGACTCGAGCTCCTTCCGCGCCTCGGTGCCGATGCGTTTGATCATCGACCCCTGCTTGCCGACGATGATCCCCTTCTGCGACGCGCGCTCGACGTAGATCGTCGCGTAAATGGTGATCATCCCCGACTCCGCATCCTCCTCGAAACGCTCCACGTTCACCGCGGTCGTGTACGGAAGTTCCTCGGACGTGTGCTGCAGAACTTTCTCGCGCACGAGCTCCGAGGCGAGGAAGCGTTCCGGCTGCGTCGTGTAATCCTCTTTCGGAAAGCGTGCCTCGCCGCGACCGACGCTGCTGAAGAAGAGCTCCGTCAGTTTCTCGATGCCCTCCCCTTTCGCCGCGGAGATCGGCACGAGCTCATCGAAGATGCCGAAGCCGTTGTACTGCTCCATCAGCGGCAGGAGCTTGTGCTTCTTCAGCAGATCGATCTTGTTGAGGATCACCACGCGCTTCGCGTCGGGGTTCTGTTCCTTCTCCTGCCGCAGCAGATCGATGACGAACTGATCGCCGCGGCCGAAAGGCTCCGTGGCGTCGACGATCAGCGCGATCACGTCGGCTTCGCTGAGCGACGAGCGAACGTGATCCATCATCCGCACGTTCAATTTGTGCAGCGGCTTGTGAATGCCGGGCGTGTCGAGGAACGCGATCTGTCCGCGCTCGTGGTTGAGAATGCCGACGATGCGGTTGCGCGTCGTCTGCGGCTTCGCCGAGACGATGGAGACTTTTTGTCCGAGGATGCGGTTGATGAGCGTCGACTTGCCGGCGTTGGGACGGCCGACCAATGCGACGACGCCGAACTTGCTCGTGAGATCGTTCATGCTTTGTGAGAAGAAATTGAAAATTGAAAATTGAAAATTGAAAAAGCTCCGCCCACGAGTTCTGGTGCTCTTTTTTCAATTTTCAATTTCTCAATTTTCAATTTCGTCTTCCTCCGCGCGCCAGTTCGGGTCCTTGCGCACCTTCACGCGATAGATCCTCTTGCGGTCCGCTCGCTCGATCTCGAACAGCCACCCACTCTTCGGGACGATCGTACCGACCTTGGGCACGCGCCCGAGGGTGGTGAAGATCATGCCCGCGACGGTCTCGTAATCCTCGTCGGCGAGCTTCGCGTGGAGCGTTTCCTCGAGCGCGTGGACGCGGAGCAACCCGCTGACGAGCCATGTGCCGTCGCCGACGTCGACCACCGTCGCTTCCTCGTCCTCGTGCTCGTCGCCAATCTCGCCCACGATCTCTTCGATGATGTCCTCGGTGGTCACGATGCCGGCAGTGCCGCCGTATTCGTCGACGACGACCGCGATCTGCAGGTGCTCGCTCTGAAACTCGCGCAGCAACTCCTGGACCTTCTTCGTCTCGGAGACGAAGTACGGAGGCCGCGCGATCGACGCGGCGGACGGATTCTCGTTCTTCAGCACCGCGTCGAGCACGTCCTTCACGTGCACGATGCCGGTGATCTGATCGATGTTGTCCTCGTAGATCGGAATGCGCGCGTACTTCGACTCGCTGAACAACTTCGCCAGCTCCGCGATCGGCCGGCGCGCGTCGAACGTGGCGACGTCGATGCGCGGCGTCATGATCTCGTGCGCGAGGCGGTCGCCGAAGTCGACGATCGACTGCAGCATCTTCCCTTCCGAGGGCTCGATGATCCCTTCTTCCTCGCCGACGTCGATGTACGCCTGCACTTCCGCGTCCGTCACTTCCTCTTCTTCCTCGCCTTCATGCTGTTTGCGATCGAGGCGCTCGAGGAACTTGCGCATTGGAAAGAGGAAGGGCCAGAAGACGTAATACATCGTGCGCGTGAACGGGATGAGCGCGCGCAGGATCACCTCGCCCGTGTCTTCATCGACGAGAGCGAGGAGAACTTTCCAGACGAGAACCGCGGCGGACCAGATCAGAACGCTCGTGAAGACGGCGCTGCCGGTCGGCTTCTCGTCGTTGACCATCGTCGTCGCGCCGGCGCCGATGACGAGGGCGATCTGCAACAGCCCGCCACTGACGAGCAGGAAATCGTCGACGTCGAATTTGCTGAAGCGCGAAGTCCCTTCCTCGGCGTCCGTGGTCAGGCGGCGCAGCCGGACGGGGCTGAGCTGCAGGGCGAAGGTGCTGAGGGCGTCGAAGATGAGATAGAAGACGCCGCAGACGGAGGCGACCAGGACCCAGTGGAGATGCAGGCTACTTCCCATTCGGTCGGCGGATTCTAGCTGATGAGCATGGCCGCGAGCGCCGCCATGAGGCTCGCCTTCATGAGGCCCTCCGCGCGCTTGTGCAGAACGTTGAACGCACGCCGCTCCGGGTGGTCCTCCGCCATGTCGGGCGTCAGATGCACGCGCCGCGCCTCCAGCTTCGATTCGAGCCAGGCGAGCTCGTAGAGGACCGTAGCGGCGAGGACGCCGAGGGCCGCCCAGCGGAGGGAGATCCAGAGTGTGGAGGTGCGCTCCCAGAGGGCGTGCTTCACACCGGCGGCGGCGATCGTGGCGACGAGCGCGCCGAGGCGCAGGCGCGCGAAACGGCGAAGGGTCGGACCGAAGATGCCGCCGGCCTGCGGCCGCGGCAGCGCCCGAAAAAGCGCAGGCGCGACCAGCGCGCCGAGCGCGATCGTGCCGCCGATCCAGATGGCGAGGCCGAGGTGGTAGACGAAGTTCGTGAAGAGATGGAGCCAGTTGGGCATATTCAAGGCGCTGAGCGTAATCTAAAGAACATGAACGCGCTCCTCCTGCTGCTCACGCTGACGTCGACGCTCGTGCTGCGCTCCGGCGATCGCATCGTCGTGGAGGGAACACCGCGCGAGGCGGATGGCGTGTACACGTTCCGCAGCGGCGGATTGCTGTACTCACTCCCCGCGTCGGAAGTGCTGCGCATCGAGGACGTGCCCGCGGCTGTGAAGGAGACGCCGACGAAGAAGCTGCGGGTGTCAGAGGAGGAGCGGAAGCGGTTGCTCGAGGAGTTGGCGAAGAATCACGACGGACAGCCTCCGCAGCCGCAGAAGCTGCTCGACGATCCGCCTCCGCCGCCCGCGTCGGATCCGGACGAGGCGCATTGGCGCGCGCGTGCACGCGCCCACGAGGAGAACATCCGCCGCGCGCAGGAGGATCTGGCCCTGCTCGAAATGCGCGCGGAAGAGCTCCGCGAGCAGATCCACTCGTTCGTGAGCCTCGGCTATCAGCCACGCCAGTTCACGTATCAGACGACGCAGCTCGCGCGCGCTCTCGAGCAGATCCCGGCCGCGAAACTGGAGATCACCCGCGCCGAACGCGCGTGGCAGGAGTTCCAGGAGGATGCGCGGAAAGCGGGTGTGCTGCCGGGATGGCTCAGGTAATGTAGGGCGTGGCTTCAGCCCGCCTCCCGGAATGGGCGGGCTGAAGCCTCGCCCTACGTCGGTAACGGTCCGAACGTCTCCGTGATCATCGCGCTCGAATCCGCGTTGATGCCGTCGATCGCCTTCCGCGCGCGATCGAGGAACGGGTCGAAGCCGGAGGCCATCACCAACGACTCCTTGATCGCGACGCGATTGCGCTCGACGAGCATTTCGATCGAGCCGCTCTCGTGCGTGATGTGGCCCGCGCGGGCGAGCGGATCGAAATCGCCGGCGTAGAGGATGTTCCGCGCATCCGGTTCGTAGAGGACGCAGATGCGGCGCGGGTCGGAGACCGCGACCATGTGCAGCACGATGCTGCGGATCGGCGCGATGCCGACGTCTCCGGCGAGGAACACGACCGGACGACGGTCGTTCTCCGGCAACAGGAAATCTCCGTACGGTCCGTCGACCGCGATCTCCGCTCCCGCTTCCAGGCGCCGCAGCGCTTCCCCGCCTTTGCCGGAACCGACGCGCACGCAGATCTGCACGGCCTCGGGACGCTGCGGCGCGGACGCGATCGTGTAAGCGCGCGACACACCTTCGGGGAACCGGAAGTTCACCCACTGGCCGGGCTCGAAAGCGAACGGATCGCTGAACGAGATCGTGAGCTGCAACACGCTGGGCGCGAGCGGCTGGATCTCCGTGACAATCGCGTTGTGTCGCATCAGCGCGGATTGTATCCGCGAGGCGCGGGTCAGAACCACATGCCGGCTTTGGAGAGCTTCGCGATCTTCTTGAGAATGCGGTCTTTCTTGAAACCGCGCAGGTGATCGACGAAAAGCGTGCCGTTGAGGTGGTCGATCTCGTGGCACATCGCGCGGGCCATGAGTCCATCGCCCCACATCTCGCGTTGCGTACCGTTGCGGTCGAGGTAGCGCAGCTTCACGCGCTCGGGACGGGTGACGATCTCGACGAAGTCCGGGATCGACAGGCATCCCTCCTCTTCCGTGATCTCGCCGAGTGCGTCGACGATCTCGGGATTGATGAAGACATAACACTCGCCGGGACGCTTGCCGACGGACAAGTCGATGAGCATGAGCCGCTTGGAGACGCCAACCTGATTGGCCGCGAGGCCGACGCCCGGCGCGGCGTACATCGTCTCGATCATGTCGTCGATCAGCTTTTGAATCGACGCGTCGATCTCCGTCACCAGCTCCGCCGGCTGGCGAAGAACGTCATCCCCATATTTGCGAATCGGCAGTACGGCCACAGTCAGCGTTTTCCCTTCAGACTTTCGATCATCGCCTCGACGGTGTGGTTCGCACGCTTCTTGTAGAACTCATCCAGCACTTTGCGGATCCCGGGATACTTCGACAGCACGCCGTCGAGCTTGTCCTTGTCGAGACGAAGCAGCTCGGTGCGCTGGGATGCGGTGATGGTTGCCGTGCGAGGCTTCCCGGTCAACACGCTGACTTCTCCGAAAAAATCCCCTTCGCCGAGCCGTGCGAGATACAGCGTGCCGGCGTTGCCGCGGGTGTAAACCTTCACCTCGCCGGACGCGATCAGATACATCGAGGAGCCGGGATCGCCCTCGTTGATGATGACGCTCCCCTCGTCGTGCGACTCGACCTCCATCTCGCGGACGACGGCCTCGCGCTCTTCGTTGGAGAGCATCTCGAACAAAGGGCTCTTCGGGACGGGACGCGTGAACAGCGGCTCGGTCTTGCCCGCGGAATCCTCGGCCGGCTTCGGCAGGTGCTCCTTCGCCTTCTCCGCCTTCTTGCGGACGGCAATCGCCTGCACAGTGAGCCCGTTGTCCTCGTAATACTTCGCGGTGGCCTCGTACTGGACGATCGCTTCGTCGATCATCCCCGCGCCTGAAAGCGCGTCGGCGTACTGGAGACGGATGCGCGGGTTCGACGCATATTTCTCGTGCTCGCGCTTGAGCAGAGGAACCGCGCGTGCGTACTCACGCCGCGCGAGCAGAGTCGCGCCGCTTTCGGTTTCTTCAGGCATGGCGACGTATTCTAATACTCCCCTGATTCCGTCCAATCTCTGAACGACGCTACGAATGCTGGACGGGATCTTCCATCCTCCTCATCCGCTAACTGCCTGAAGAAGTGCGGCTTGTGCGAAACCCCTCGGTGGTTTGCCGCTTGAAGTGATCGAGCGAGGAGATCTATTCGATGCGGCCCAGGACGATCCTTTTGATCGACGACGAAGACGACATCCGTGAAGTGGCGACGCTCACGCTGGAAACGATGGGCGACTTCGTAGTGACGAGCGCGTCGAGTGGCGAAGCCGGAATCGAATGCGCCACGCGCGAGCTCCCGGACGCGATCCTGCTCGACGTGATGATGCCGGAGCTCGACGGGCCGTCGACGCTCGCGCGTCTGCGCGCGATCGCGGGGACGCGCGACATCCCGGTGATCTTCCTGACCGCGAAGGTGCAGGCCGTCGATCGCCGCCACCTGGCCGACCTCGGCGCGGCAGGCATCATCGCGAAGCCGTTCGATCCGATGACGCTGGCCGAGGAAGTGACGTCGCTGCTGCAGGGCGCGACCGTCAGTACTTGATGCGCTCGAGCTCCGCTTTCGCGCTCGAGGCGGGGCTCGAGTACGGATAGCGCTGGATTACCTGCTCCAGCGTGCGGCGCGCGAGCGCGAGATCGCCCGTACGCTCCTGCGACATGGCGATCTTGAAAAGCGCGTCGGGCGCTTTGTTCTGCGTCGAGTAATCCGTGACGACGCGTTGGTAGAAGCGGACAGCGTTCGAGTAGTCCTTCGCGGCGAAGTAGATCTCGCCCAGCCAGAAGAGGGCGTTGTCGGCGAGGTCGCCGCTCGGATCGGCTTCGTAAACGCTTTCGAACGTGCGTCGCGCGTCGGCGTGACTGCCGCGGCCGAAGAGCATGATCGCCTGGCGATAGTCCTCGGCGATCTGCGCTCCCACCAGCGCGGCTTGGGGCTGTTGGGGCGACGTAGGACGGGCTTCAGCCCGTCCCTCCTCGGGAGGCGTTGCACGCGCTTCGACGGGCACTGGACGGGCTGAAGCCCGTCCTACGTCCGTCGCGGCGCTGGTCTCTTCCAACTGCGAGATGCGCTGATTGAGCACGTCGATTCGTTCGAGTAGCTCGGTGAGCTGCGTCTGCAGTTCGCTCACGCGCGAATCGGCCGCGGGCAGCGGCGCCGGCATCGTCTCCGGCTCGCCGCCCGGCGAGGACGCGCAGGCAAAGGCGAAAACGGCGACGAGGGCGGCGACGCAGATTCTCTTCATGCTTTGATTTCGGTCAGGCGGCGGCGAGCCTGCTCGGCGTATCCACTCTGCGGGAACTCGGTGATGACGCGCTCGAAGTAGAGACGGGCCTCGCCGTTGCGTCCGAGTCTCGCGAGCGTCTGTCCGAGGTCGAAGAAGACCGCGTCGCGCGCCGCGAAGTTCGGATACGAGTCGATGAGGAAGTTCAGGCGCTGTGACGCCGCCAGCCAGCTCCCGCGCTTCATGTAGAAGCGGGCGATGATGTGCTCGTGCCGCGCGAGGCGGTCCAGCACTTCCTGGCGCCGCGCCTCCGCCTCAGGCTTGAGCGGACTGTTCGGATAGGCGCGGATCACATCGTTGAACTTTTCCAGCGCCTCGCGGGTCTTCTGCTGGTCGCGGTCGGGCTTCTCCATCTGCTTGAACGAGCACATCGCAATGCGCAGCGTCGCGTAGTCGGCCTGATCGCTGGTGGGATAGCGGTTGATGAAGTCGCGGTACTTGTACTGAGCCTCGACGAGGTTCACCGGGTCGCCCTGCTCGTAGTACGTGTCCGCGATGCGCAGCAGGCTCCGGCGGCCGAGGACGTCGTTCGGATAGGTCTCGTAGGTGTGCGTGTAGTAGCTGCGCGCCTTCTGCCAGTTCCTCTTGGCGAAGTGGTCTTCCCCGCGCTGGTACAACTGCTCCTTGGTCATCCGAAGCAGTTCGGGGTCGACGACGGCGCGGAAGCGGCGGGGGCCGCGGTGACACGCACTCGCGACCAACAGCGTGGCCACGAGCAGGATGATGGTGTTTCTGAGCTTCAAATGTCCTCCGGAACTCATACCTTCGTGCCCGTAACAGCATCTCGAATCGCCTGAATTGCATCACCTCGGTTGGACTGCCCGAAAACGGCAGAGCCCGCGACGAGGATGCTGGCGCCGGCGGTGACGACGTGGGGCGCGGTCTTCGTGTCGATGCCGCCGTCCACTTCGATTTCCACAGCGAGGCCCCTCTCCCGAACGAGTCTGGAGATATGACGAATCTTGGGCACCACAGGTTCTATGAACTTCTGCCCCCCGAATCCGGGATTCACCGTCATGACCAGGATGTAGTCGCAGAAATCGAGGGCCGTCGTCAGCGATTCCGCGCTCGTTGCCGGATTGATGGCGATTCCGGCCTTCGCGCCGCCGTCGCGGATCAGTTGCAGCGCGCGCTGGAGATGCGGCTCAGTCTCGACGTGGATCGAGATCATGTCCGCGCCCGCGTCGAGGAATGCCGGGATGAACTTCTGCGGCTCGCTGATCATCAGATGGCAGTCGAACGGGAGCTTCGTCCTCTTCCGCAGCGCCTTGATGATCGGCGGCCCGATGGTGATGTTCGGGACGAAGTGGCCGTCCATCACGTCGAGGTGAAGGAGGTCCGCGTCGACGACGGTCTCGAGCTCTTCGGCGAGGCGCGCGAAGTCGGCGGAGAGAAGGGATGGTGCGATCTTGATCATGCGTCGGATCAGGGCGTGGCGCCCTCGATGATGGAGGTTTCCTCCTGTCTCGACACCACGACCGAGATCGGGTCCCGGCTGCTCACCGGTGCGCCGCGGAGAGGATACTGCCGAATGATGGTGCCGTCCGGGATTCCGGGATAGGCCTCGAACTTCACCTGCTCGACGGTGAGACCGCGCGCTTCCAGCGCGGGTCGCACGAAGTCGAGGCGGCGGTCGATGAGGTCGGGCATGACGAAGCGTGGCGGCGCGGCCGGAACTGCAACGAGCAACGAAACGTCGCTCTGCGGTCCGACGACGGTGCCGTTCGGCGGATCTGCTGCGAGAACGCCACGCACGTCGGCCTCGACGTACCCTAGATTCCCGAGCTTGAGGTTCTGCTGGCCGAGGCGCAGCATGCCCGTTCCGGGCGTTTCGTTCGAGAGATCGGGAACGCGGAGGACGAGAGGTCCCGCGCTCAGCTCCACGCGCAGCGTCGAGCCGCGCTTGATGAAGCTCGCCGCGCCGGGCGTGCGGTTCTGCCAGACGATGTGACCGACCGGCACCTTGTCCGAATTGCGCCGGCGCTGCTCATCGACCTCGAGCTCCACGCCGAGGTCGCTGGTGAGCCGGCGCGCATCCGCGATCGACCTCCCGATCAGGTTCGGCGTCGGCAGTGATCGCCCTTTCACGAAGAACGTGAACCAGAAATAGGTGCTGCCGCCGAATGCAGCGAGGAGCAACACGGTGAACAGGACTTGTTGGAGACAGCCGCGCCTCATCGCCGCTCGGCCCGCTCGCCCTTATCGGTGTGACGCTCGATTCCGCGCTCGCGATCGGCGCGGAACTCCGCCTCGTCGTACTTGCGGTCGTGATCGCGCGCGATGAGCAGCGGGATCAGCGCCTCTTTCCAGACGTCTTCCACGCGCTCGGCGAAGACGAAGGTCAACGCGTTCTTCGTCTCTTCCGGCACTTCGCTGAGGTCCTTGCGATTTCCCTCCGGCAGGACGATCGTCTTGATGTTCGCGCGATGCGCGGCCATCGCCTTCTCCTTGACCCCGCCGATGGAGAGGACTTTGCCGCGCAGCGTGATCTCGCCGCTCATCGCGACATCGTGGCGCACCGGACGATCGCCCATCACCGACGCAATGCACGTCGCGATGGCGACGCCGGCGGACGGGCCGTCTTTCGGAATCGCTCCCGCGGGGAAGTGAATGTGCACGTCGAAGTCGGCGAATCGCTTGTCTTCGATCTCCAGCTCGTGGGCCTTCGAGCGCACGTACGAATACGCCGCCTGCACCGACTCGCGCATGACGTCGCCGAGCTGGCCGGTGACGGTCGTGCGTCCGGTGCCGGGCATTCGCGTCGCTTCGATGAACATGATCTCGCCGCCGAACGACGTCCACGCGAGGCCGGTCGTGACGCCGATCTCCGGATGACGCTCCGCGAACTCGTGCTCGAATTTCGGGAGACCGAGGTAGGTCTCGATGTCGGCGTTCTTGACTTCGAAAACCTGCTGCGCGGCCGCGGCATCGGAATCGGCGCTTGCGACTTTCCGTGCGATCTTCCGCAGGATCGTCGCCAGGTTGCGCTCGAGATTGCGCACGCCCGCCTCGGCCGTGTAATCGCGGATGGACGTCAGGATCGCTTCGTCGTCGATCTTCACCTGCTCCGCGCTCAGGCCGTGGTTCTCGAGCAACTCGGGAATGAGGTGCTTGGTCGCGATCACGAGCTTCTCGTTCTCCGTGTAGCCCGAGAGGCGGATCACTTCCATGCGATCGCGAAGCGGGCTTGGAATCATGTCCAGCACGTTCGCGGTGCAGATGAAGAGCGTGTGCGAAAGATCGTACGGGATCTCGACGTAGCGGTCGACGAACGTGTGGTTCTGCTTCGGATCGAGAACCTCCAGCAACGCCGATGACGGATCGCCGCGGAAGTCTTTTCCGATCTTGTCGATCTCGTCGATCATGATGAGCGGGTTGTTCACGGCGACCTGGATGTAGCTGGTGATCAGCTTTCCGGGCATCGCGCCGATGTAGGTCTTGCGATGACCGCGGATCTCCGACTCGTCCGTCACGCCGCCGACGGCCATGCGCACGAACTTGCGTCCGAGCGCGTCCGCGATCGCGCTGCCGAGGGAGGTCTTGCCGACTCCGGGAGGCCCGACGAAGCAGAGGATCGGTCCCTTCAGATCACCCTTGAGCTTGAGCACCGCGAGGAACTCGAGGATGCGCTCCTTCACTTTGTCGAGACCGTAATGCCGATCTTCGAGAATGGCCTCCGCCTTCATGAGATCGAGCGTGTCCTCCGTGTGCTGCGTCCACGGCAACTGCAGGATGATGTCGAGGTGACCCTTGATGACCGCGTAGTCCGACGACGACGCTGACAGCTGCCCCATGCGCGTCACTTCGCGCCGGAGCTGGAGCTTGTGGTCCTCGCCGATCGGGAGGGCTTCGATGCGCTCGCGGTAGCTGTCCGCTTCGCGCTCCGCGGGATTCGTCTCGCCGAGCTCGTCCTGGATGATGCGGAGCTGTTCGCGCAGGTAGCTCTCGCGGTCGCGGCGGTCGATGTTCGTCTGGATCTGGCGCTGCAGTTCGCGGTCGACGGTCGCGCGTCCGAGGTCGCGTTGCACGTAGTCGACGAGGAGCTCGATGCGCTCGATCGGATTCACCGTCTCGAGCAGGAGCTGCTTCTCTTCGAGTGGCAGGTTCACAAATCCGGAGAGAAGGTCCGCGAACGTGTCCGGACCCTCGACGATGTTCATGCGGAGGATGTTCAGGAGCTCGTTCGAGTACTTCGAGTCACTCTCGACGAGCTTCTCGAACAGCGACAGCGCGCGGTTCATGAGCTGCTCGGTCTTGACCGTCTTCGGGATCGGCCGCGGCGCGACCTCGCGCAGACGGGCTTCGAAATACGGCTCGTTCTGCAGCATCTGCACGAGCTCGACGCGCTGTCGTCCCTGCAGGAACAGCTGGTAGCGGTCGGAGGAGAGCGGCAGGCGTTGCACGATCGCCGCGAGGACGCCGATCGGCGCGAGATCGCTCGGGCGCGGGTTCTCCTTGTCGCCCGATTTCTGGCAGAACGCCGCGATCAGGTTCTGATCGTCGGGGAGGCTCTTGAGCAGGCGCACGTTGCGGTCGATGCCGACCTGCAGCGAGAGAACGCCGCCGGGAAAGAGCACCGACGAAACGAGCGGAATGATCGGCAGGCGATTGGGCACGTCGAGATCGACCCAGTCCGGACCACCGTGGTTGTTCGACTTACCTTTTGCAGTTTGAGCCATTTAGTTGTTTGTCTCGGCACGCGAATTGTAGAAAATGCCCCTCGCCTGAACAATCGTTCTGAGCCATTCGAAAAATCGATGATCGACAACAAGGCAGCGGAGGGATTTGCAGATCCGACCCTGAAGCGTGCGGATTTGCACTGCCACAGCCGATTTTCCGTCTTCAAGTACTTCCGCAGGGCGAACACACGCGACTGCTACAACCCACCCGAGGACGTCTACCGGATCGCGAAAGAGCGCGGGATGTCGTACGTGACGCTCACCGATCACGATTCGATCGATGGCGCCCTGTACCTGCTCAACAAGTACCCCGACATGAAGGACTTCTTCATCGGGGAAGAAGTCGAGACCTATTTTCCCGAGACCGGACAAAGGATCCACATCGGAGTATGGGGCCTGAACGAAGAGCAGCATCGCGAAATACAACGTTTGCGCCCGAATATCCGCGAGCTCATCCCTTACATGAAGTCGCAGCGGCTGCTGTTCGGGATCAACCACCTCTTCCAGAACTATCGGATGAAGAACGTCGCCGGCCGCTACATCGCCGAGCTGCTGGAGATGTTCGAGATCTTCGAGGTGCTGAACGGCGCGATGGCGTCGTTTCACAACCGGATGGTGCAGCAGCTCGTCGAGCACGTGCGCGAGCACCACGGCAAGCACATCTCGATGGTCGGAGGCTCGGACGCGCACACGCTGAAGCACGTTGCAAAGGTGCACACGGTGTCGCGCGGCGAGACGGTGGAAGAGTTCCTCGACAACGTTCGCACCGGCAACTGCTTCGCGTGGGGCAGCGAGATGCGCTTCCGCGAGCTCGTGGCCGACATCTATCTGCTGACGATCGCCTACAACAGCGAGATGGGCAACGACCTCCGCTCGACCGACTACACGGCGATGGACAAGACCATCCAGCTCGCCGGAAGACTCGCCTCGATCCCGACCGCGATCTCCGGCATCCCCGCCGCGATCACGTCGCTGAACTATCTCAAGCAGATCGTGGTGACGAAGGGGCTGGCGTACCGGTTCGCGAAGCTGGTGGAGGAGATCCGCCCGGGGTTCGGGGGGTCCTGAGTTTATCCCGCGCGCAGACGCGGGATCTCTGGTGCTCCCGCGGCAAGGTATCCCACGTGCGGCGAACGCGCCGCGCCTGTCGGATCGATGAACGCGGTATCACCGGAGATCCCGCGTCTGCGCGCGGGATAGACTGGAGAGCAACCCCGCGAACAATTCCACCAGCTCCGCCACCTGATAATTCGCGTTCAGGCCCGACGGATTCGGCAGCACCCACACTCTCGTCTCCCCGATCGCCTTTTCCTGCAATCCGAGCTTCGCCTTCGGGCGTTCGAACGCCGTGCGGTACGCGCCGATGCCGACGATGGCGAGGTACCGCGGCGTGTACCGTTTCACCTTGCGCGTCAGGATGCGCGCGCCTTCGAGCAGTTCTTCGCGCGTGAGCTCGTCCGCGGCGGCAGTCGCGCGGGCGACGACGTTCGTGATGCCGCAGCCGAGGTCCAGGAGCTCGCGTTGCTCCGACGGATGGAAGAGCCGCGGCGTGAATCCCGCGCGATGGAGCGTCGGCCAGAAGCGATTGCCGGGGCGGCCGAAGTGCTGCTGCACCGCGGCGGTGTAGAGACCGGGATTGATGCCGCAGAAGAGGACGTCGAGATTCGGTTTGATGACGTCCGGCAGCGTCTTGCCCGCGGCGGCGGCGATCTGCGCAGCCGTCGGTTTCAGAAATTAACCGCGAGGCCGCCGATGTACTTCTTCGAGCGTCCGTCCGCCATGACCGTGTCGATCAGGTACGGCGAGTTCTCCGCGCGCGCGAGCTCGAGTCCGAACAGCAGCTTGATGTCGATCGGCAGATAGAGCGACTGCGACATGCGCACGTGGATGCGCTCGGAGCGATAGTCCTGGTCTCCCTGTTCCGCCGGCTGCTGAATGTCGCGATACGAGACCGCGATGGAGGTGCGCGTCGGATTGAACGTCGACTGCAAGTCGCCGGCGATGTAGACCTTCTCGCGCGGCTGCGCGAGATCGCGATGCGACGCCGTCCCGGCGGTGGTCGCGACGTCGACGGCGAGCACGTTGCCGAACTGCCTGCGATACGCGAGACGGATGTCGCGGCGGACGTCGCCGGCGTCGACTTCGAGCCCGTCCCAGAACTGATTCTGCTCGTCCGCGAAGATCAGGCGCAGCGCCTCATCGACTTCCGTGATCGTCGCGATCGCGGAGAAGCGGTTGGCCTCGTCGTCGCCGGTCACGATCCCGAACGTATACGTGTACCGCGGCAGCGCCCGTCCATCCTCGGACCAGTAAACGATGCTCGGCAGCGCGACGACGGCGGTGTTCGTGTCGCGGTCGAGCACCTTCACCATCGCCGAGCCGACGATCGAAGTGTTCTCGGTGAGCTTCCACTCCGCGCCCGTGCGCGGAGCCCACTGCTGCCCTTCCATTCCGATGCGGCTGTCGACGCCGTAATGCAGGATGAACGAGGGCACGAGCGCGACGGTGCCGTTCGCCGAAAGATCTGCAGTGCGGAAGGTGTCGATTTGCCCGCTGAAGCTCTCCTGCTTCACGCGCAGCGCGACGCCGAGGTCGTTGCGGCGGGTATGCATCACGGGGACGGTGCCGGCGACTTCGAAGAGTTGCGATCCCATCGGCGCGTCGCGGAACAGATTCTCCTGTTCGAAGTACCGTACCTGCACGTGCGCCGGTCCGTTGCGCCATTCGAAGTTGTGCGAGCGGACGTCAGCCTCGCGATCGGTCTCCGCCGCGTCGGCATACGTCCATGAGCTCTGCGTCGAAGCGAGGCGGTACGACTGATCGCCCGAGTTGCGGAACTCCATCGACATCACGCTCGACTCGGCGAGCGCGTCGCCGAAGCGCACGTTGTCGGTAGGATCTTCGAAACGACGCAGGTTGCCGCGAAGGCCGACCTGCCAGGAGTCACTGAGCCGGCCCTGCACGCCGAGCGCGGTCTGCGCGAAGGCAGGATTCGAAGCGCGGTTCGTGACGCCAGTCAGCGAAAGCATCTCGCCGCGGAAACGGGGAACGTCGTACGAGGCGACCTCGGCGGGCTCCAGTGTCGCGTCGAGCTCGCGGAGGACATCCGCGGGAAGCGAGCCGCGCAGTTCCCAGATCTCCTGACTCGGCGATTTCTTCGCCTTTTTCTCGGTGTCGAGCTTGAGCGCGACGCGATGACTGGAGCGCGTCGGAACGATGGTCGTGATCGCGGGGAGGAAGCCCTGCTTGACGGCGATGATCTTGTAGATACCGCCGCGGAGCTGCGGAAGACTGAAGCTGCCGTCGTTGGCGGTGTAGGTCTGAACGGACTGGAAGTCCTGAAGATTGAGGGCGATGACGAGGACGTTCGAGAGCGGGCGAGCTGCGTTGCTGACGGTTCCGAGGACTTCCAGCACCGCTGGCAGCGGCGCCTGGGATCTTGCCGGCACGGCCACGATGATCATCGCGGTCGCTACGGCGAGTGCTCGAAACCGGCGCATAAACCCCCTCCGTTCGATGTACGAGACTGCACTTGGAAACGCCGCCCCCGGCCACCTCTCATTCCCGGCGCCGAAGAAATCGGATCTTCCGGGCGGAATCGTATGCGGATGTTACACCCGGATCGCGGCGATGCAACCCGCGTAACGGTTTGTTTCGCTCTACGCCAGAACCCGGTGCACGCGGAGAAGGTTCGTTTTCGACCGCTGATAGATCGGCGACCCCATCAGGATCACAAGCCGGTCCCCCACCCGCACGATGTCCTTCGACAGCAGAAAGTCATCCACGCGATCGACGATCTGCTCGTGGAACTCCCCTGCTTCGCGGAGCACGAACGGCTGCACGCCCCACATCAGATTCATCCGCCGCGCGACCCACACCGAGGGCGTGAGCGCGATGATCGGGACCTTCGGACGGAACTTCGACATCAGCCGCGCGGCGAAACCGGTCTGCGTGAAGACCACGAGGTACTTCGCGTCGAGCTGCTCGGCCGCGTAATTCGCCGCGCCCGCCAGCGCGTCCGTGAACTCGTCGGCCTCGGAGATCTTGCGGAACGGCTCGCGCTCCCACGGCACATCGACGTGCCGCGAAGCCTCGGCCGCGAAGATGATGCGCGCCATCATCTGCACCGCTTCCACCGGATACTTGCCCGACGCCGTCTCCGCGGAGAGCATGACCGTGTCCGAGCCGTCGAAGATCGCGTTCGCTACATCCGATGCTTCCGCGCGCGTCGGACGAGAGTTCGTCGTCATCGACTCGAGCATCTGCGTCGCGGTGATGGCGAATCTCCCCGACAAGCTCGCACGCGCGAGGATCTTCTTCTGCATGATCGGCACGGCCTCGGGCGGGAGCTCCACGCCGAGGTCGCCGCGCGCGACCATCACGCCGTCGCTGACTTCGAGGATCTCGTCGAGGTTGTCGATCGCCTGCGGCTTCTCCAGCTTCGCGATCACGTGCAGCTCGTCGCCACCGTGCTCGTGAAGCAACTCGCGGAGACCGACGATGTCGCTCTTGCGCCGGATGAACGAGGCCGCGACGTAGTCGAGCTTCTGCTCGACCGCGAACTTCACGTCGATGCGGTCCTTCTCCGTGATCGCGGGAATGGTGAGCTCGGAGTCGGGGAAGTTCATCCCCTTCTTCGACGAGATCGGACCGCCGTGAATGACGCGCGTCGAGACGTGTGTGTCGTCCACGCCAGTGACGACCAGCTCCACGAGGCCGTCGTTGATGAGGATGCGATGACCGATGCGGACCTCGTGCGGCAGCGGCGTGAACGGCGTCGAAACGCGCTTCGCGTCACCGACGAGCGGTTCGGTGGTGATGACGAACGGCTGACCGGACTCGAGGTACTGCACGCCCTCGACCTCGCCGATGCGGAGCTTCGGGCCCTGGATGTCGCCGACAATCGGGATGTACCGTCCGAGCTCCGTTGCCACATCGCGCACCGTGGCGATGACCTTCAGATGATCTTCGTGTTTTCCGTGAGAAAAGTTGAGGCGGAATGCGTCGACGCCCGACGTGAGCAGGCGATGGATCATCTCCTCGCTGCTGCTCGCCGGTCCGAGAGTCGCTAAGATCTTCGTGCGCCGCATGACTTTGCGCACTTTATATGAAGCCGCTACAACCGATCCTCACCGCCCATTTCTTCGCGCTGCTGAACGACGAGCTGGTCGCGCTGCTGCGCGGCTTGTCCGCGGAGGAATGGAGTTCGCCGACGGTCGCGGGGGCGTGGACGGTAAAGGACGTCGCCGCGCATCTGCTCGACACGACGCTGCGGCGCCTTTCCATGCATCGCGACGGACATGAGCCGCCGCCGCGCGACTTCACGACGATCGGCGCGCTGGTCAACGACCTCAATGCCGAGGGAGTGGGTTACGCGCGGCGATTGAGTCCGTCGATGTTGATCGACATGCACGCGCGCTACGGCGTGCAACTGGCGGAGTTCTTCACCTCGCTCGATCCGAATGCGCCTGCGAAGTGGAGCGTGAGCTGGGCGGGCGAAGAAGAATCACGGATGTGGTTCGACGTCGCGCGCGAGCTCACGGAGAAATGGCATCACCAGCAGCAGATTCGCGACGCGACGGGACGTCCGCCGCTGTACGAGCGCTATCTCGCGCCGGTGATCGACACGTTCGTTCGCGCGCTGCCGTTCACCTATCGCGACGTCGAGGCTCCGGAGGGAACGACGATCGTTCTGCGCGTCGATGACGCGGCGTGGTCGCTCGTTCGGGAGGGCGGGTGGCGGTTGTACGCGGGCTCCGGTTCAGCCACGACGACCGTGACGCTGACCGGCGATGTTGCGTGGCGGCTGTTCACGCGGCAGAAGATCGATCCCCGCGCGGTGATCGAGGGCGAAGAGCGCTACGCGCATCCCGCCCTGCACATGACCTCGATCATCTGATGTGGAGTGCGGAGGCAACGCCTCCGCTTTCCAATGCCGCAGTGTATGAAAGCGGAGGCGTTGCCTCCGCACTCCACATCAAACCGCGAGCATTGGCTGCAGCGTGCGCCCCAGCACCTGCGCGATCGCGTCCACCTGGCGCACCACGTCCTCGAACGCCTCCGGCAGGAGCGCCTGCGGCCCGTCCGAGAGCGCCTCTTCCGGCTTGTGATGCACTTCGATGATCACGCCATCCGCGCCCGCGGCGATCGCCGCGCGCGACATCGGCAGGACTTTGTTGCGCTTGCCCGTGCCGTGGCTCGGGTCGACGAGGATCGGCAGATGGCTGATGCGCTTGATCGCGGGGACGACCGACAGATCGAGCGTGTTGCGCGTGTGATCGGCGAACGTCCGCACCCCGCGCTCACACAACACGACGTTGTAGTTCCCCTCGGACATCACATACTCGGCCGACAGCAGGAGCTCCTCGAGCGTGGCCGCCATGCCGCGCTTCAGAAGGACCGGCTTGCGCGCGCGGCCGGCGCTCTTGAGCAGCGAGAAGTTCTGCATGTTGCGCGCGCCGATCTGGATGCAGTCCGCGTACTGCTCGACGAGCAGCAGCGACTCATGATCGACCGCCTCGGTGATGACCGGCAGGTCGAACTCCTCACGCACGCGCGCCAGAATCTCCAGCGCCTGCTCGCCCAGTCCCTGGAACGAATACGGCGAGGTGCGCGGCTTGTACGCGCCGCCGCGGAAGAGCTGGCCACCGGCGCGCTTGACGTGCTCCGCGATCGCGCGGGTCTGGTCGAGCGACTCGACCGCGCATGGACCGCCGATGACGATGACGCCCCTGCCGCCGACGTCCACGCCTCCGATGTTGATCACCGAGTCGTCCGGCTTGGCCTCGCGGCTCACCAGCTTGTAGGCGTGCGAGACAGGAATGACTTCCTTGACGCCGGGGAAGTTCTCGAGGATCTGCGGATTGGCTTTTCCGCTGTGGCCGGTGATGCCGATCGCGGTGCGGGTCGCACCGGGAATCGGATGAGCCCGGAAGCCCATCCGCTCGATGTGGCGGACGACGGCTTCGATCTGCTCCGGCCGCGCGGCGGCCTCCATGACGACGAGCATTCGGTGATTTCTCCTGGACGGTCCGTGGCGGCGCGGAATCGGCTCCGCGGCGCGCGGTGTTTTGCGACTCGCCAGTATAATCGACCGTCTGCTGCCACAGATTCCGGAGACTCTGATGAAGAAAACCTTGTCGCTGCTCGCCCTGATGGCCCTCGTGGCCGTTCCCTCGTTCGCGAAGTACATCGTGGTCCTCAAGGACGGCACCCGTTACAGCGCGAAAGCGAAGTGGACGATCGTGAACGGCAAGGCACTCGTGCTGCTCGAAAACGGGCAGTCGCTGAGTCTCGATCCGTCACTGATCGACGTCGCGCGCTCGGAGCAGCTCACGAAGATCGGCATGGCCAACGCCACCGTGCTCGACATGAATACGAGCACCGCCACGCCAGCGCAGCAGCCGAAAACGTCTCTGGGCGATCAGATCAAGCTGCGCGCACCTCGGCCAGCGCAACCGCAGGCCTCCGCGCCGGCGACGCCGAAGACCTCCGTCGCGCCGATCACCGGCGCGGGAAAGATCTCGGATCAGGTCATCGAGAAATTCGACCGCGCGTTCGAGAACATCGGGATCTTCGAGAAGAAGATCATCTCCACGGGAGCCACGAGCCTTCGCGCGGACATGACTGTGGACACCGAGGATCGCGTGTTCAATGCGATCTCCGCGACTTCGTATTTGATGGTGCGCAACGCCGGCGTCGAGAACACCCGCATCGAGATGGTCGAGCTGT
>Ga0209382_10001820_pt1 | contig 32644 bp, 30 predicted proteins | sample SoiMetdeltSBSDD5_FD_187599 | JGI IMG/M metagenome (GOLD analysis project Ga0209382, IMG submission 187599) | Bulk soil microbial communities from a Populus tree surrounding site in Tennessee, USA - Soil MetaG P. deltoides SBSDD5 (SPAdes) (version 2) | ecosystem: Environmental > Terrestrial >...
CTCGTGCTCGTCGGCGGCGGCCCGCGTGTTGGCGTCGTCGTGGCCGAAGCTCGCCCACGCGGCCGGTGGCGCGGCCTTGTCGTCGCTCGACTTGCTGTCGTTGCCGTCACTGCCGCAGGCCGCGGTGGCGGCCCCGACCAGCAGGGCGATGCCGAGCGCGGCGATCGGCCCGATCCTCGTGTTGACCATCGTTCAACCCCCGGCTCGTAACTCTTGCACATGTCGTGCAACGTCGCCGGGACGACGGCAGCCCCTCAGGATGTGTCAGGACCGCACGAGCCGCTCGATCGCCCGGGTCGCCTCGCTGACCATCTCCCCGGCGTGCTCGGCGTCCTCACCTCGGGCCGCATCGCTGACGCAGTGGCGGATGTGCTCGTCGAGCAGGCCGACCGCGACGCTCTGCAGCGCCTTGGTGACCGCGCTGACCTGGGTCAGCACGTCGATGCAGTAGGTGTCCTCGTCGATCATCCGCTGGATGCCCCGCACCTGGCCTTCGATGCGGGCGAGGCGCTTGCGGTAGTCGTCCTTGTTCATCGTGTAGCCGCGCACGACAGCAGGATACCACCTGGGGGTATCGAGTCGGTGGGGCGTTCAGCCTTCGACCACGATGTGGACCTTCATGCCACTGTCGTAGTGGCCGGGCTCGTGGCAACCGATCTCGAAGACCCCGGCCTCGTCGAAGGTGTAGGCCAGCTCGCCGGTCTCGCCGGGCGGGACGACGACGCCGCCCTCCCCGGCGCTACCAGTGGGCTCGTCCGACCCGTCGCCCATGGGCATCGAGGTGGACGAGGACGTCGAGCTCGCCTCGTCCATGTCGTGGGTCATCTCGGACTCGTGCTCGACCTGCTCCTCGGGCGTGCCGACGAACGCGTCGTGGTCGATGGTCCCCTGGTTGGTGAACCGGAAGGTGACGGTGTCGCCCTTCTCGACCGAGAGCGCCGAGGGATCGAAGTCGTTGTCGACCATCCGGACGGCGACCGTCTTCGGCCCGCTGCTGTCGCCGGTCACGCTGTCGTCGTCGTCATCACCACTGCTGCAGGCCGCCACGATCAGGGAGAGGCTCCCGAGCGCGCCAAGGGTCGTGAGGAGGTGTCGGTGTCGCACGGGGCGATGCTACGACATGTTGTCGTAGAGTCGCACGACGGTCACGATCGTCGGCGGCCGTCCGGGACACCGCCCAGGCGGCCAGCGCTGTCGTCAGGGGCACCGAAGCCATGAGCCCGATCGACCCGACCAGCGTCTGCACGATCTCGACGGCGACGGTCTCGGTGGTCATCACGTCGCCCAGCCCCAGGCCCGACTGGGTGAACAGCAGCAGCAACGGCAGTGCCGCCGCCGAGTAGGCCAGGACCAGGGTGTTCACCGTCGAGGCGATGTGGTCGCGCCCGATCCGGATGCCCCTGGCGTACAACTCCCGCCCCGAGGCGTCGGGGTCGCTGTGGTGGAGCTCCCAGATCGCGGACACCTGGGTGATCGTCACGTCGTCCAGCACGCCGAGCGCGCCGATGATGACCGCGGCGAGCATCAGCCCCCGGAAGTCGAGGTCCGGCGCGAACGTCAGCAGGTTGATCGACTCCTCCGACCCCAGCCCGCTCAGGTGGACGGCGTCGGCGAAGATCGACGCCAGCCCGGCGGTGAGCAGCAGGGCGGCCAGCGTGCCCAACAGTGCGACGGTGGTGCGCTCGTTGACCCCGTGGGCCAGGTAGAGGACGGCGAAGGCGATGATCGACGCGCCGGTCAGGGCCACGCCGAGCGGCGACACCCCATGCAGCAGCGCGGGGAAGACATACACGAGAAGCACCACGCCGCTGACCGCGATGCCGGCCAGCGCCAGCAGCCCCCGCCACCGGCCGAGCAGGATCACCGCCAAGGCGAAGACGATGGCCAGCATCCAGAGCCCGGAGCTGCGCTGGATGTCGAGGAAGCTGAAGCGTGAGCCCGCGGGGGTGTCGGCGCCGGCGTCGGCGACCACGATCTTGGCGCCGGCCTGCAGTCGGGACGCGGGCGTCTGGTCGGCGAGGTTGTACTCGAGCTGGCTCTCGGTGCCTTCGGCGCCACCCTCGCTGATCCGGATGGTCAGGGCCCGGCAGTCCTCCTTCGGCTGGTAGGAGCAGGGCAGCACCTCGGAGTCGACGACCGTGGCGTTCACCCGGTGGCCGAAGCCCAGCTCCTCCTTGTGCAGCTTGACGTCGCCCCGGGGCCACCAGACCAGCAGGCCGACGAGGGTTGCCACGGCGGCGATGGCCACCGCTCCGTAGAGGATCCGCTTGACCGGCGAGCCTTGGAGGGCGTCCCAATCCTCGCCGCCGAAGTCGGCACCGTGCGTGTGGCCGTGGTGGTGCGGGTGCGACACGGCCCCCGAGTCTTGCTGATCAGGTCGCGGCGGGTGCGGCAGTTGCGTCGGCTTCGTCTTGGGCGGCTTGGATGGTGCGGGTGTTGACGATGGGGGCCATGAGGGCGGCCATGGCGATGGTGCCCAGGCCGCCGGCGACGAAGGGGGCGCGGAGGCCGAAGTTGTCGGCGATCAGCCCGCCCACCAGCGAGCCGATGGGGATGGCCCCCCAGCCGATGAACCGGTAGGCGCTGTTGACCCGGCCGAGCAGGGCGTCGGGGATGATGCTCTGGCGCAGCGACACGGTTATGACGTTCCACACCACGGTCCAGAAGCCGATGACGAGGAAGAACAGGCCCACCTGCCACGCCACCGACAGCGCACCTATGGTCGCCTGGCACCCGCCCATGATGATCAGGGAGGCGCCAAGGCTGACGCCCGACCCGACCCGGCCGATCAGCCGCTCGCCGACCAGGCTTCCCACGACGCTGCCCACGGCGCAGCAGGTGATCAACAGGCCGTAGCCGGCGGCGCCCAGGCCGAGGATGTCCTGGGCGAACAGGACCAGGATGACGATGGCCGCCTGGTACATGAGGTTGATGGCTCCGAGCACCAGGGCCAGCGTCCGCAGCACCCGGTGGTGCCACAGCCAGCGGAGGCCCTCGGCGATGTCGCCGCGGATCTCCCGGAGGACGGCCGTCGCCCCGGCGTCGCTCGGGGCGGCCCGCGCCCGATCGGCCCGGTAGTTGCCCGGAAGGAACGCCACCATGACGGCGGCGCCCACGAACGAACCGGCGTCGAGGAAGAACGGCGTCGCCGCGGCGCCCGCGAAGAGGAGGCCGCCCAGCGGCGGGCCGGCGAACTCGTTGGCGACGATCTGGCCGGCGTAGAGGCGCCCATTGGCCTTGGGAAGCAGCGGGCGCTCGACCAGCGACGGCAGGATCGCCTGCGACGCGTTGTCGAAGAGCGTCTCGGCCGTGCCGAGGACGAAGGCGGCGGCGAAGATCAACGGCAGGTTGGCCCGGTCGACGGCCACGAGAAGGGCGAGGCCGCCAACGACCGCCGCCCGGAACACGTCGACCCGCCACATGACCAGGCGGCGGTCCCAGCGGTCGACCAGGGCACCGGCGACGAGCGAGAAGAGCAGCCACGGCAGGAACTGGGCGATGCCCAGCAGCGACAGCAGGAACGGGTCCCGGGTCAGCGACGCCGCGAGCAACGGGAACGCCGCGATCGACACCCCGTCCCCGAGGTTCGAGATGGTGCTCGCCATCCAGAGGCGCCAGTAGCGGCCGTCCACGGGCCTGGAGGCTACGAAGCGTGGTAGCAACGCGGCTCATGGATATCGCTGCGGGGGATCCGATCGAGGCCGTGGACGTCGTCGAGGCGATGTGGGCCGCGGTCTACGACCGGGACTGGGACCGGCTGGCGGGCTTCTTCACCGAGGACTCGATCTACTACGACGTCCCGACCGGCCCGACCACGGCTGCCCGCGGTCCCGAGGGGATCATCGCCCGGCTGCGGCTGGGCCTCGACGAGCTGGTCGGCTACTCGCACGTGCCCGGCCAGGTGGCGGCCACCGGCGAGACCGTCATGGTCGAGCACGCCGAGACCTGGACGTGGGCCGGCGGCGAGACCGTGACGCTCCCGTTCGTGACCGTGCACCGGGTCGTCGGAGCGCACGTCCTGCTCTGGAAGGACTACTGGGACTACGAGACCCTGCGCTCCGCCGCCCCGCCCGACTGGGAGGAGCGGCTGATGGCGGCCGACGTGTCGGCGTGGCTGTACGACGCGACGGGCGTCGCCTAGGCCGCGGCCGACCTGACCACCCGGTAGCGCAGGTGGGTGACGCCCTCGGACGGCGTTGCGCCGATCTGCTCGAGGTCGATGGGGTCGGGGCCGAAGTGCTCGAGCAGCCGGACCCCGCCGCCCAGGAGGCACGGCGTCAGGTCGAGGTGGACCTCGTCGAGCCGGCCGTCCCGCAGCAGCTGCTGGGCGATGCTGGCCCCGGAGATCGAGACGTACTTGTCGCCGGCGACCTTGCCGGCCCGTTCGACCGCGTCGTCCAGGTCGGTGGCGAACTCGACCCGCGGGCTCCACTCGCCCTCGGTGGGCGGCTCGTGGGTGAGGACGAAGATCGGCACGTCGACCGGGTGGCCGCCGCTCCAGCCGTTGGCGATGTCGAACGTGCGGCGGCCGCTGATGATCGCCCCGCAGTCGGTGAACCACGACTGCACCACCGGGACGCTGGCGTCGGGCGGAGCGAGCCAGCGGTCGACCCGGTTCGACTCCGGCCCGGCGCTCATCCACGTGAAGAGCCGCTCCCCGCCGCGGCCGAGCGGCAGCTCGACCCCGTCGTCGGGGCCGGCGATGTAGCCGTCGAGGGAGACGCTGAGTCCGACAAGGATCTTGCTCATGCCCATATGACTTCCCCGACGCTGAACACTCATCGGTCGGGCCGGCAGCGGGCCCCCACGAGGCGGCACTGACCGTGGTGAGGCGTCAGCACACTCGGCGGTCAGACCGCGTATCGCGTTCGTTCACGGCTGAGAAAGCGCCAGTTTGCGCAGCTTTTCGGCAGAGGACGAGACGATTCGCCTACGTTTGCTGAACATGGCTGGGGGTAGCGGCAGGCACCCGATCAGATTGGGGATCTACATGACCAAACATCGCACTCCGTACGCGGTCGCGCTCGCGTTCGTGGCGCTGATCGCCTCGTCCATCGCTGCAGGGGCAGCACCGACGAGGGCGACCGCACCGGATGCAGGCACGTCTGCGCGGCAGCCGTCCGGCTCCGCGCAGGAGTACGTCGTCGCGTTCACCGGGAGCTCCGATGCCGCGGTCGCCACGGTGACCAAGGCGGGCGGACAGGTCGTCAGCGTCAATGAGGGCATGCACCTCGCGCTGGTCGAGACCAAGTCCAGCAGCTTCGCCAGCAAGGTGTCGGGCGCCACCGGCGTGCGCGGCGTGATCCGCAACCACGCCGTCGGCGAGACCCGGCCCGGCATGGCCCATCGCTATGCGGCCAACCGTCCCAACGTCGAGGAAGAGCACGCAGCCGGCAAGGCGGCGGGCTCGGCCAAGGCGAGCAGGGGCCGGGGCGTCGAGCCACTGGCCAACCTCCAGTGGGACATGCAGATGATCGGCGCCACGCCGACCGGTGCGTGGAAGAAGGCCACTGGCAAGGGCGTGGACGTCGCGATCATCGACACGGGCATCGACGCCAGCCACCCGGACATCGCCCCGAACTTCGACTCCCGGCGGTCCCGGAACTTCACGATGGACATCCCGGGCCCGGCGGACCTGCTCAACGACGGTCCCTGTGAGGTCCCGACGTGCATCGACCCGGCCAACGTCGACGACGGCGGCCACGGCACCCACGTCGCGGGCACGGTCGGCGCCGCCCGGAACGGCCTCGGCATCGCCGGCGTCGCCCCGGACGTCAAGCTGATCAACCTGCGGGCCGGTCAGGACTCGGGCTTCTTCTTCCTGTACGAGACGGTCGCCGCCCTCACCGAGGCCGGCAACCTGCACGTCGACGTCGTGAACATGAGCTTCTTCACCGACCCGTGGCTCTACAACTGCGCCTCGCGGGACGACTACATCAGCGGTGAGGTCAGCGACGCCCAGATCGCCGAGCAGGCGCTCATCCGTCAGCTGGTCCTGGAAGCCGTGAAGTACGCGTCGGACCGGGGCGTGACCCTGGTGGGTGCGGCGGGCAACGAGCACGCCAACATGGCGCTGCCGACCCGTGCCGACCTCGAGACCAGCCCGGACTTCCCGGCGCTGCCCGACGGTACCCCCGTCAACCTCACCCCCCGCGTGGTGAAGAAGAGCTGCCTCGACCTGCCCAACGAGGCACCGCAGGTCATCGGCGTGTCGTCGGTCGGCCCGTCGACCACCAAGGCCGACTACTCCAACTACGGCCTGGGCGATGTCGAGGTGTCGGCGCCCGGCGGCTGGTTCCGTGACTTCTTCGGGACCCCGCAGCACCGGACGAACCAGAACCTCATCCTGTCGTCGTACCCGTTGCACGTCGCCATCGAGGAAGGCCTCGCTGACGAGAACGGCAACCCGACCGACGACAGCTCGGTGAAGTCCTGCAACAGCCGGGGCGTCTGCGGGTTCTACCACTACCTGCAGGGCACCTCGATGGCTTCGCCCCACGCTGCGGGCGTCGCTGCGCTGATCATCGACCGCTTCGGTCATCACACCCGCGGTGGCGGTAGGGCCCTCTCGCCGACGACCGTCCAGCGGATCATGGAGCGGACGGCCACCGACCACGCCTGCCCTGCCGGCGGTGTGGAGGACTACACCGACGAAGGCCGTGACCCGTCCTTCAACGCCGTGTGCGATGGCACCACGGCCGAGAACGGGCTCTACGGCGAAGGCATCGTCAGCGCCGTCAACGCGGTGCGTTGAACGCGGTGAGCCAGCGGTAGCGCGGCCGCTGGCATGACAACGGTGTCCCACGGTGGCTCGCTTGCCACCGTGGGACACCGCCGCGAAAAACCCGCTGTTTTCCGAGTTTTCGTCGCTTTCGTGACGGCGTGAGCAACTAACTTCTCGCCTTCGTGTCCGATAGCGAGCCAGACATCCTCTGGCATCTAGAGCCCTACGATCCCGACGTCGACGACCCCCCGGATCCGGGCGAGCACGACTGCATCGGCGAGACCGAGGACGTGCCGATCGACCTGCCGGCGGCTGGGGCCACCGGGTCCGCCGGGGCTGCCGAGGCTGCCGCTGGGGAGGGTGGGGCTGTTGGCACATAGCAGCTGGGGTCAGGGCTGGCCGAACTGCAACCGCTCGAACATCGTCACGCTGGTGCGCAGAGACGGCCTCCGCCTGCCCGTCCATCGGGAGATCGCCCCCCTCATCGCCCTGCTCATGGACATCACCGAAGCCATGGGTTACGACATCCGCCCCGACTGGTGCTGGGGCTACGCGTGCAGGGCTGTGGCCGGGACGAACATCGCGTCGCAGCACTCCTGGGGGACGGCGGTCGACCTCAATGCGCCGGTGAACCCCCGCCGGCGGCCGTTGACGACGAACATCCCGCGGCGGGTGCGGGACGTGTGGAAGGCCAACGGGTTCCGGTGGGGTGGCGACTTCCGGACGTCGGTGCCGGACCCGATGCACTTCGAGTTCACCGGCAGCGTCGCCGACGCCCGGCGGATCACGGCCAACCTCCGGAAGTTCCTCGGCGGGGGCCATCCGCCGCCCGTGCCCCACCCGCCGCCGACGGCGCCGGGAGTGAAGGGCCGGATCATGGAGCTGCAGCGGCTGCTCCGGGTCACCGCCGACGGGATCATCGGGCCGAAGACGGTCGCCGCGATGCGTCGCAACATGATCAGCGCGCGCCGCGACTTCCCCGGCAACCACAACCCCAACCTGGTGTCGTGGCTGCAGCGGCAGGGGCGCCGCAAGGGCTACGCCCTGCGGGTCGACGGCAAGGTCGGGCCCCAGGTGAACCACCTCATCGTGGTCGTCCTCGGCCAGCGCGACGGCATCTGCGGCGAGAACGGCTACCGCGCCGCCGTCCGCTAGCGACTCGCGCTAGCGGCGGGGGCGGCCGAAGAGGGAGCCGACCAGGTCGGCGAGAGGGCTGTTGTCCTCGGTGGTGGTCGAAGAAGGCGGGGGAGCCGTGGGGCGAGCGGTGGTCCCTGACGCCGACTCGGCACCGCCTTGGGGCTCGGTGGCCGAAGTCCCGTCCGACGACGATGGGACCTGAGAGCCGAGCTCCGAGCCCGAGCTCGTGGTGGGGTCGTCGCCGGCCGCGGTCGTCGGGAGGGTGGTCGGGGGCTCGGTGCCGTCGGCGAGCTCGCCGTCGCCCGGGACCGAGCCGGGGTCCGACGCGCCGAGCGTGGTGCCGACGTCGTCGCCGCTCGTGACGCTCACCGCGGTCGCGTCGGCCAGCGGGCCGGCGTCGGTGACCAGGCGCGGGGAAGGGTCGGCCGCGGCCGTCAGGTCGCCGGTCGCCTGCTGCGCCTGGGCGAGGCCCTTGGCGAACGCGTCGGGCCACACGAAGCCGATCTGCCACGCCGCCAGCAGAGCGGCGGCCGATCCGACGACCGCGGTAGCCGACGGGCGCCGCTGCCACCACCGGGGCACCTGTGCCACCACCCGCCCGGTGACCCGGGACGTGATGTAGAACATGCCGACCACCGGCAGCAGGATCAGGCACAGCCCGAGCAGCCCGTTGGCTGTGGCTACGACCGAGAACCCGCCGGGCACCGCGCCCGTCAGCTGCCGCCACTGGGCGCCGGCCGAGCCCCACGCCGCGCCGGCGAGCCGGGGCATGACCAGCACCAGCAGCACGACGTTGCCCAGCAGCACGGGCACGGTCAGTGCCACCCAGCCGGCGATGATGCGCCGGGCCCGCGGCGTCAGCTCGTCGAGCTTGGTGCGGGCGGCATGCCGGCTGGTCGGATCGCGCCGCTTGAACAGCGACATGAGCACCGGCTGCAGGTAGGCGAAGAGGTTGGGGACGCCGGCCAGGTCGCTGACGACGTAGTAGCCGTCGAGCCGCACGAACGGCAGGAACTGGCGCAGCGTCTCGAGCTCGGCGACCACCAGGTACACGAGCAGCGGCCGGAAGCCGGTGGCCAGGTACGCCGCGGTGACGCCGAGGGTGAACAGCCCGTTGAAGTACACGCCGCCGAGGTCGGTGCGCAGCCGCCCGCCCCGGTCGAGCCGGTAGGAGTCGGTGACGTCGGTGTAGAAGACCGGCCACACCAGGTAGAGGCCCGCGCCCATGGCGCCCGGCGTGGCGCCGCTGTAGCGGGCCGCGGTCGCGTGCCCGGTCTCGTGGAAGATGCCGGCGAGCAGGGTCATCCCGGTGATGATGAGCACCAGCTGGGGGTGGAAGACGATCTCTCGCGCACCGTCCGCCAGCGCCGCTCGCTGGGAGCCGAAGCCGAACAGCCACACGTTCATGGCGGCCACGCCGACGAGGGCGGCGACCACCACCGGGAGGTGGAAGAGGGGCAGCAGGAACCGGGTGGCGACGCGATGGACCCGGGCCGGGATCAGCGGCACCCGCAGCTTCAGCGCGAGGAGGGCGTTGGCCCGGGGCGACCGGACGACGCTGCCGTCGGCGCTGGCGATGAGGCCGGCCGGCCGCAGCTTCTGGTTGACGAGGTAGGCGACGTTCTCGACGCTGACCGTCCGGCCGAACTCCTCGCTGACCCTCACCGCCACCTGGTGGAGGTGGTAGCCGGCGGCGAGGCACGTGGTCACGAGGTAGATGAGCTCGGTGACCTGGACGACCTGACCGTCGCTCCGCTTGACGAGGTAGGGCGCCTCCTTGAAGCCCGACCCCTTGTACTTGCCGAGCAGCTCGATGCCGTCGGCCAGCTGCAGCCTCTCGCCCGCCAGGTCGAGCGGGGCGGTGACGTCGTCGTCCACCACCGTGTCGTCGTCTGCGATTGCCACGCCTCTCCCTCCAGGAAGGGGAAGGGGGTGGGCTCCACGAAGCCCACCCCCTGATCCGCCGTTGAAATCCTCCGGGGGTCCTACAGGATCCCGATGAGGAGGTTGTCGATGTCGACGCCGTCGTTGTCGTGGCCGCTGAAGACGTTGACGTCCTTCACCACGTTGACGTCATGGACGTTCACGCTCGTGGCCACCAGGCCGCCGAAGACCCCGGGCTTGCAGCAGCCGCCGCCCCAGCCGGTCATGACCTCGCGGGCGGGCAGGTACTCGGCTGACTGGAGCTCGAGCTCCTCGTTGGAAAGTGCCATTGTGCTTTTGATCTCCACTCGTTGCTTGCAGCATCTGGCCTAGGCATTCACCTAGGGCCCGCCAACTTCCTGAACGGGCGGCGGGCAACGTAACGGCCACCCTGAGCGCTGTAAAGGGTGGTTCGACAGGAAGAACCGCTGCTCACGGTCTTACATCGTAAGCACAGGAGGTCACGGTGGGTGGGAGAGGCGAGGCGATAATTAGGAATATCTCTGGCCGCCGCGTCGACCGGAATTCGACCCAATACCGGCGCTCGGGCGCGCCAAAAGACCCACCGCAACAGCTGTCCGTACCACTCCCAGCGCACGCACCCTAGTGAGCGCCAACACGCAGGGTGACGGAATCGGGGCGGTTTTCCGGCGTGGCACGATGGGCGTGATGAGCAAGACGGATTGGAACCCGGTGCTCCGCGAGGAGTTCGCCAAGCCCTACTGGGCCGAGCTGCAGCAGTTCGTGATCGGCGAGCGCGCCAAGGGCACTGTGTACCCGCCCCACGACGAGGTCTTCGCCGCCCTCCACCTCACGTCCTACGCGGAGGTGAAGGCGGTCATCCTGGGCCAGGACCCGTACCACGGCCCCAACCAGGCCCACGGACTGTGCTTCTCGGTGCGCAAGGGCGTGCCACTACCGCCGTCCCTGCAGAACATCTTCAAGGAGCTCGAGCAGGACGTGGGCTGCACGGCGCCCGACCACGGCTGCCTCGACCACTGGGCCCGCCAGGGGGTGCTGCTGTTGAACGCGACGCTGACCGTCCGGCGGTCGCAGGCGGCGTCGCACCAGGGCAAGGGCTGGGAGGTGTTCACCGACGAGGTCCTGCGCATGGTCAACGAGAAGCAGGAGCGGGTGGTGTTCATCCTGTGGGGTGCGTCGGCCCGCAAGAAGAAGGCGCTGATCGACACCTCGCGCCACGTCATCATCGAGTCGCCCCACCCGTCGCCGCTGTCGGCGTCGAGCGGGTTCTTCGGCAGCCGCCCGTTCTCCCGGGCCAACGCCGCGCTGGTCGAGGCCGGCCGCGAGCCGATCGACTGGTCCATCCCCGACTGATCGGTAGCCTCCGGCTCATGGCCGACTGCACCCACATCGATGAGATCGCGGACGTGACCCCGTCGAGCGACGGCTGCGAGGACTGCCTCAGGATCGGCGGCCGCTGGGTCCACCTTCGGATGTGCATGACCTGCGGCCACATCGGCTGCTGCGACAGCTCGCCCAACCGCCATGCCACCGCGCACTGGAAGGAGACGGACCACCCCATCGTCCGCTCCTACGAGCCGGGCGAGGACTGGTGGTGGTGCTACACCGACCAGCTCATCCCCGACCTCCCCGAAGACCCCCCTTCCCCCTCCCACCCCTAAGGGGTCTGCGGGGTCCTCGCCCAGCGGGTCATCAGGGAGAGGCAGTAGGGGCGGGGGCGGAGGGAGCAGGTGCCGCACTGGTCGCCCGGGGGGAGCTTGAGGAGGAGGCAGCAGGTGCGGCGGAGGGGGAACGTGACCTCGGGGCCGTCGGCGTCGGCGGGGACCGTGACCAGCTCGATGGTGCGGGCGAGATCGGGGCGGGCCCGGAGGATCCGGTCCCGGTAGGGCGCCGCCGCCGGGCCGACCTGCGTCGCCACGCTCGCCACCGCCAGCGCGGCGCTGCCCCACAGGTGACGGCCGCCGCTGCGCATGGTCCGCCGCACTGCGGCGATCAGCGTCGCCACCGCCGCCACCTGCTCGGCCGGGCCCGCCGGCGCGGCGCCCAGCGGCAGCGGATCGCCCAGCACCCCCTCGACGAACAGCGGCACCAGCTTGTCGCCCGGCGGCGCCGACGCCGAGCCGGAGCGCAACCCGACGACCACCCCCGACGGCCCCTCCCGGAGGAGCACGTTGGCCGCGCTGAAGTCGAGCAGCAGCCGCCGGGTCAGCAGCAGCTCGGTCGCCACGGTGACCACCACGGAGATCGCTTCCCGCACCACCTGGGCGACCACCAACCCGAAGTCGGCGCTGCCGAAGCGGGGCCCGGCCGCGGCGACCAGGGACCCCAGTGAAGCGGGCGACGACAGCAGGTCGGCGACCGGCAGCCAGCCGCCGTCGGAAGACGTCGGGACGACCGGGCGCGGCGCCAAACGGCCGTAGACCAGCGCCGATAGCCGCGCGAGCTCCGCCTCCGAGCCATTAGGGCCGCTTAACACAGGAAGTGCATTCAACTCGACAGCGGGCCGCCGAGCAAGGCTTGTCGGGCAACAAGGATTAACGCGACTGCCATTGCACGCGGTGTGAAAATCCGCTTATCGTCTCGGCCGTGGGCGAGACGAATGTCACAGACGGCAGGCTGCTGCGTGCCAGCCGGACTCGGGACAAGGTCGTCGATGCGTTGCTCACCCTCATCGACCAGGGGAGCCTTCGCCCCACTGCCCGCGAGATCGCGGCGCAGGCCGGCGTCTCCCTCCGGTCGCTGTACGTCCACTTCGACGACGTCGAGGCGCTCTTCTACGCCGCGGCCGTTCGTCACGCGGAGCGCGGGGCCAAGCTCATCCCCGCACCCGTCACCGAGGGCTCCTTCGAAGAGCGCCTCGACGCCTTCGTCAACCGACGGAGCTTGATCTACGAGTTTGGCCACAACATCCGCCGGGCCGCGGTGTTGCAGGAACCGTTCTCGCTTGCCATCCGGACCATCCTCGAGGAGGCGCGCCAGATGGGCCGCGCCGAGATCGAGTGCGTGTTCGGCCCCGAACTGGCAGGTGCCGAGCCGAACCAGCGACGTCTCACCCTGGCTTCGCTGGATGTCGCCTCGGCTGCTTCGGGGTGGGATGTGCTGCGGGAGCAACACGGCCTGGACGTCGACGAGGCGGTCGCCGTGATGCGCGCCGCTGTCCGTGCCGCCGTCCGACCTCTGGCACACACCTAGCTACCACCGAACAACCGACCAGTCGCGGGGGGACACGTGACGACTCAGGCGTCAGGCGCAAGGGGCGCAATCGGCGGGGCGGCCGGAAGGGATCTGCTGCGACGCGTCGGGCAAGTCGCGTCGGGGCCGTTCGAGTGGGTGATCCCGCTCGGCGGCATGCTGCTGATCCAGCAGCTCTTCCTGCCCGCCACCTGGGGCGTCGTGCTCGACGGCGCGCTGTACGGCGGCCGCATCGCGCTCATCGCCCTCGGCATCACGCTGGTCTACCGGGCCAACCGCATCGTGAACTTCGCCCAGGGCGACGTCGGCGGCCTGCCCGCCGTGCTCGGCGTGATGCTGGTGATCGCCTGGCAGTGGAGCTACTGGCTGGGCCTGGCGGTGGGCTTGGCGGCGGCGCTGCTGCTCGGCGCCCTGGTCGAGACCCTGATCATCCGCCGCTTCAGCGAGGCCCCCCGGCTGGTGCTGACCGTCGCCACCATCGGCCTCGCCCAGGCGCTGACCGCCGGCGCGTTCCTGCTTCCCCGGGCGTTCGGCCAGGACTTCGGCGAGAGCCTGCCCCAGCCCTTCGGCGCCCACTTCACCTTCGGCGGCACCACGTTCTACGGGCACGACATCCTGACGATCATCGTCGTGCCGATCGCGCTGCTCCTCCTCGCGATCTTCCTGCAGCGCTCGACGATCGGGGTCGCCATCATCGGCGCCGCCGAGCGACCCGACCGGGCGGCCGGGCTCGGCATCCCGGTCAAGCGGTTGCACACGGTCGTGTGGGCGGTGGCCGCGGTGCTGTCGTTCCTGGCGATGTACCTCCGGGCCGGGGTGGTCGGCCTGCAGATCGGCACGGCGCTGCCGGTGTTCTTCCTGGTCCAGGCGCTGGCGGCGGCGGTGTTCGGCCGCTTCAGCAAGTTCACGACGGTCGGCGCCTCGGCCATCGGCATCGGCATCCTCGACCGGGCGATCGTCTTCCAGGACTGGCGGCTGCCGGCCCACGACAACCTGCTCGTGTTCGGCGTCGTGCTGGTCGGCCTGATCCTCGTGCCCCGGCGGGGCAGCGGCCGGGTCGACGCCGATGCCTCGACGTGGCAGGCCACCTGCGAGGTTCGGCCTGTCCCTCGGGAGCTGAAGGGGATCGCCGAGGTCCGGGCGGCGTCGATCATCGGCTGGGCCGTCGCCGGGGTCTTCGTGTTCACGCTGCCGTTGTGGCTGTCGAGCAGCCAGATGTCGCTGGCCACCGTGATCGTGATCTTCGGGATCGTCGCCGCCTCGCTGGTGGTGCTCACCGGCTGGGGCGGCCAGGTGAGCCTGGGCCACATGGCGTTCGTCGGCGTGGGTGCCGCGGTCGGCGGCAAGCTCACCGACCAGGGCTGGGACCTCGGGCTGTCGATGCTCGCCGCCGGGCTCGTCGGCGGTCTGGCGGCGGTCGTCGTCGGCTATCCGGCGCTACGGCGGAGGGGCCTCACGCTGGCGGTGAGCACGCTGGCGTTCGCGCTGCTGGTCCACGAGTACGTGCTGAGCCCGACCGTCAGCGACTGGCTGCCCGACGACCGCATCGAGAACCCGACGCTGCTCGGCGCCATCCCGATCCGCAGCGAGCACGCCGTGTTCAACGTGAGCGTGGTGACGCTGCTGCTGGCGCTGGCGATGGTCACCGGGCTGCGCCGCAGCCGGACCGGACGGGTGCTGATCGCCATCCGCGAGAACGAGCGGGCCGCGCAGTCCTACGGCGTCAACGTCATCCGCACCCAGCTGGCCGCGTTCGCCCTGTCGGGGTTCCTGGCGGCGCTGGCGGGGGCGCTGTACGTCCAGCAGGCCCACGACCTCGACCCCGGGCCCTACGCGCCCGAGCGCAGCCTGCAGCTGTTCTGCATGGTGGTCATCGGCGGGCTCGGGTCGGTGTCGGGCGCGCTCCTCGGGACCATCTACGTGCAGGGCGCCGACTTCTTCCTGCCCGCCGAGTGGAAGTTCCTGGCCAGCGGCGTCGGCCTGCTGGCGATGCTGATGATCTTCCCGAGCGGCCTCGGCGGCCTGGTGGCGATGGGCCGGGACAGCTGGCTCCGCTGGGTCGCGAAGCGCCGCGGCATCGTCGTCCCGAGCCTCATGGGTGAACGTCTCGCCGACGAGGCCGAGGGACCACCGGAACGAGACGAGACCGGTGAGCCGATAGCCCCAGGAGCCGAGGACACCGACCAGGAGGCGGCGATCGCATGAGCATCGAGACCGCTGCCGCCGCGACCACCCCCGCCGCCGTCGGCGAGTCGCGGTTCGCCCGCTGGAGGCGGACGACCACGGCCGGGGGGCCGCTGTTCCCGCTGGTCGTCCTGTTCGGGCTCAACATGGTCGACGAGCTCGACCGCACGGCGTTCGGGGTCCTGACCCCCGACATCCGCGACCACTTCGGCCTCAGCCTCGGCGGCATCCTCACCGTCATCGCGCTCTCGACGGTCGTGGCGCTGATCATCGCGGTCCCCATCGGCTTCTACGCCGACCGCCTGCCCCGCATCCCGCTGATGGTCGCCGGCGCCAGCCTCTGGGCCGTGTTCAGCGCGACCACCGGCCTCGCCGCCGGGCTCTGGATGCTGGGCATCTCGCGGGCCGGGGCCGGCCTCGGCCGGGCGGTCAACGACCCGGTCCACAACGCTCTCCTGGCCGACTACTACGACATCCCGGTCCGCAACCGCGTCTACTCGATCCACCGCTACGCCAACCCGTTCGGCCAGTTGGTCGGGGCGGTCAGCGCCGGCCTGCTCGCCAAGTACTTCGGCTGGCGGCTGCCGTTCTTCGTCTACGCCATCGCCACCGTGATCTTCATCACGCTGGCGCTGAAGCTCCGCGACCCCGGCCGCGGCCACTTCGAGCGCCGGGCCATCGGTGCGTCCGAGGAGGCCATCGCCACCGAGGAGACGCCGCCGTCGTGGGCCGAGTCGTGGCGCGTGGTCTGGGCGGTCCGCAGCCAGCGCCGCATCTACTACTCGCTGCCGTTCGTGGCGATCGGGTTCATCGGCCTGGTTGCGCTGGGCGGTCTCTACTACGAGCAGATCTTCAACCTCGACTCGGCCGAACGGGGCTACCTCGTGGCCCTGGTCGAGGGGCCGGCCGAGCTCTTCGGCCTGCTCGTCGGCATCCCGCTGGCGACCCGGCTGATGCTGAAGGGCCCCGGCCACGTGATGCAGTTCCTGGCGAAGATCTCGTTCCTGATCTCGGGAGTCTGGGTGATCTTCGCCTACGCCCCGAACCTGGTGATCGCCGTGGCCGCCAACTCGGTGATGTCGGCGGCCGTGTTCATGCTGATCCCCGGCATCTTCGCCGTCATGTCGCTGGCGGTCCCGCCGAAGGTCCGCTCGTTCGGTTACGCCATGGGCGCGCTGTGGGTGCTTCCCGGGCTGCTGGCGCTGCCGTTCATCGGGGCCATCGGCGACGCCCACGGCCTGCGCCTCGGCCTGGTGTGCGCGGCGCCGATCTTCCTGGTCGGTGGTCTGATCCTCGCCTCCAGCGGCGCCTTCGTGGCCGACGACATCAACCGGGTCTGGCGCACCTCGGCGACGCTGTCGGAGGTCGCCCACCTGCGCAAGCAGGGCAAGGTGAAGCTGCTCGTGGCCCGGGACGTGTGCGTCCACTACGGCCCCGTGCAGGTGCTGTTCGGCGTCGACCTGGAGGTCGACGAGGGCGAGATCGTGGCGCTGCTCGGCACCAACGGCGCCGGCAAGTCGACGTTGCTGAAGGCGATCTCCGGCCTGGTGGAGGCCAGCGACGGGGCGATCATCTTCGACGGCCGCGACATGACGCACACGCCGCCCGACGAGGTCGCCAAGCGCGGCGTCGCCCAGGTGCCCGGCGGCCAGGGCGTGTTCACCCAGCTGAGCGTCGCCGACAACCTGCGGCTGGCCGGCTGGCAGCAGCAGATCGACGACGACGAGCTGAAGATCGCCACCGAGCGGGTCCTGGAGACCTTCCCCATCCTGCGGGAGCGCTGGAACGTCGACGCCGGCGACCTGTCCGGCGGCCAGCAGCAGATGCTGACCCTCGGCATGGCGTTCATCGGCCGGCCCCGCCTGCTGATGATCGACGAGCTCTCGCTCGGCCTGTCGCCCGCGGTGGTCGGCCAGCTGCTCGAGATGGTGCGGATGCTGCGGGAGCAGGGCACCACGATCATCCTCGTCGAGCAGTCGGTGAACGTGGCGCTGACCGTCGCCGAGCGGGCCTACTTCATGGAGAAGGGCGAGATCCGCTTCGAGGGCCCGACCGAGGAGCTCCTCGCCCGCCCCGACCTGCTGCGCTCGGTGTTCTTCTCGGCGTCGAACCCCGTCGCCGTGGCCCCTGAGCTGGAGGTGGCGGCTGTCGAGGCCAAGGTCAACGGCAGCAACGGCGAGGAGCCACCGCTGCCGGTGCTGGAGGTGCGGGAGATCGTCAAGCGCTTCGGTGGCGTCCGGGCGCTCGACGGCGTGTCGTTCGACGTGGCCCCCAACGAGATCCTCGGGTTCATCGGGCCCAACGGCGCCGGCAAGACGACGCTGTTCGACGTCATCTCGGGCTTCGACCGCCAGCACCAGAGCGGCACGGTCCGGCTGCGCCGCAACGGCGACATCTACGACCTCCACGACGTGCCCACCCACGTCCGCTCGTGGCGGGGCCTGGGCCGGTCGTTCCAGGACGGGCGGCTGTTCCCGGGCCTGACCGTGGCCGAGACGATCGCCGTGGCGCTGGAGCAGCACGTCGAGGTGCGCGACCCGATCGCCGCCACCCTGCACCTGCCGGCCGTGGCCGACTCCGAGGAGCAGGTCGACCTGGCGGTCGCCGACCTCGTCGACCTGCTGGGCCTCGGCAGCTACCGGGACAAGTTCGTGCGCGAGCTGTCGACCGGCACCCGCCGCATCGTCGACCTTGCCTGCGTGCTGGCCCAAGGGCCGAAGGTCGTGCTGCTCGACGAGCCCTCCAGCGGCATCGCCCAGCGCGAGACCGAAGCGCTCGGCCCGGTGCTGCGCCGGGTGCGGGAGGAGCTGGGCGCCAGCCTGCTGGTCATCGAGCACGACCTGCCGCTGCTGCTCTCGATCGCCGATCGCATGATCGCGCTCGACCTGGGACGCCTCGTCGTCGACGGCGATCCCCACGACGTCATCAACCATCCGAGGGTCGTCGAGTCATACCTGGGCACCGACGCATCCGCCATCGCGAGATCAGGAGCGCATTGATCGGCCCGCGGCCCAGGCACGAGGCACAGGGGGAACGCTTCGATGTCGCAACTCAAGCGCTACGGACCCGTCGTGGGCGTCGCCGTGCTGGCGATCGGTGCAGTCGCACTGTTCGGCCGGGGCGGCGACGACGAGGACAAGGACGGTGACGCGTCCAGTTCGCGAGTCGACAATGCCGCGCTGATCCGCAGCGGCCCGATGACGCCGGAGAAGGCCCGGCTCGTGGGCGAGGACGACGTCGACTTCGGCCCCAACTGCGACACCGAGCGGGGCCTCCTCAAGCTGCCCACGGTCCTCTCCCCGCCGTGCGTCGCGCCGTTCAGCGGCGACAACGGCGGCGACACCAGCCCGGGCGTGACGAAGGACGAGATCCTGATCATCGCCTACGCCACCGACCCCAAGCTCGACCCGCTGGGCGCGTCGATCGTGTCCGGGGGCGGCGCCGACATCGACCTGGCCAAGAACGAGGAGGCGGGCCGCAACTACGTGCGCCTCTACAACACCATCTTCGAGACCTACGGCCGGACGGTGAAGGTCGAGCGCTTCGTCGGCTCCGGCGCCTCCAGCGACATCGATGCCGCCAAGGCAGACGCCATCAAGATCGCCGAGAAGCGGCCCTTCGCCGTCGTCGGCGGGCCCGCACTGGCGACCACCCCCTTCGCCACCGAGCTCGCTTCCCGCCACATCATCTGCGGTCCCGGCTGCTCGGTCGCCGAGCCCGACAGCATGATCGAGAAGTACTACCCGTACATCTGGGAGCCCGGCGCGACGCCGCTGCAGACGACTGCGCTGGCCGCCGAGATGGTCGGCAAGCTCGCCCCGCCCGGCAAGGCCGAGCTGGCGGGGGACGCCGCGACCAAGGCGAAGGACCGGGTGTACGCGCTGGTCCACTACGACACCCCGGCGGGCGACCAGCAGGAGGCCTTCGAGGACCTGCGGGACCGCCTCCGGGAGCAGGGCGTCAAGATCGCGGTCGACGCCCCGTTCCTGCTCGACATCCCCAAGGCCCAGGAGACGGCCCGGACGATCATCGCCCGGCTCGAGCAGGAGCACGTCACCACGGTCATCTACTACGGCGACCCGTTCACGCCCGGCCCCCTCACCAAGGAGGCCACCCGCCAGGACTTCCACCCCGAGTGGATCCTCGGGCCCAGCGCGCTCGGCGACTCCACCTTCTTCGCCCGGATGATGGACGGCGAGCAGTGGAGCCACGGCTTCGGCATGTCGCTGCTGTCCGGGCGGGCCGCCCCCGAGACCAACGACTCGGTGAAGATCTACCAGTGGGCGTTCGGTGAGGACCCGCCGTCCAACACCGTCACCGTCACCGAGCCGCCGCTGCGGTTCATCTTCGCCGGCATCCACATGGCCGGGCCGAAGCTGACGCCCGAGACGTTCCGGGACGGGCTGTTCCGGCTGCCGCCGGCGGGCGGGGGGCCGACGATCCCCGAGGTCTCGTGGGGCAGCCACGGCATCTGGCCGTCGCTCGACTACGGCCAGATCGACGACATGACCCTCATCTGGTGGGACCCCGACGTGTCCGGCGACGACGAGATCGGCGTCGACGGCGACGGCATGTACCGCTACGCCGACCACGGGAAGCGCTACGAGCTGGGCGAGCTCCCGGACTCCATCGAGGACGCCCGGCTCTTCGACGACGACGTCTCCGAGACGATCTTCGAGCAGCAACCTGCCGAGGACGTCGCCCCGACCTACCCCGAACCCGATCTGTAGAAGGAGCGAACCATGTCGACCACCGACGACGAGACCCCGGCCCAGGAGGAGGCGAGCAAGCCCACCCTGGCCGAGCAGCGGGCCGCCCGCGAGGCGGAACGCCAGGCCAAGAAGAGCAACGGCAACGGCGGCCTCCCCCGGGCTGCGAAGCGCTACGGCCCGTTCGTGGCCATCGCGCTGCTGGTCGTCGGGGCGGTGGCCATCTTCAGCAGCCGCGACAGCGGCGGCGACGACGATGACACCGCGGCCGGCGGCGCGAAGCTCACCACCGACGAGCGCGAGCTGACGCTGAGCGGTCCCATGACCCCGGAGAAGGCGGAGCTGCAGGGCAAGGACGTCGACTTCGGCGACAAGTGCGACACGACCACCGGGCGGATCAAGGTCCCGTCGATCTACGCGCCGCCGTGCGTCGAGCCGTTCACCGGCGACAACGGAGGCGCCACCTACCAGGGCGTCACCGACAAGGAGATCCTGGTGGTCCGGTACGACGTCGACCCGTCGATCGACCCGGTCGGCTCGGCGCTCGCGCGCATGTCGGGCATCGAGACCAACCCCAAGACGGCGTTCCAGACGGCGTCGGACTACGTCGACACCTACAACAAGACCTTCGAGCTGTACGGCCGCAAGGTGAAGATCGTGGACTTCGCCGGCACCGGTCGCTCCGACGACGCCGAGCGGGCCAAGGCCGACGCGCTCGCGATCTCCGAGATGAAGCCGTTCGCGGTCATCAACAGCCCGCTGCAGTCGAACCCGGTGTTCGCGGAGGAGATGGCCCACCACAAGATCATGTGCATCTCGCCGTGCGGTGTGGCCCTGCCGAAGAAGACCCTCGACCGGGTGGCGCCCTACGCGTGGAGCGTCGGCCCGACCCCCGATCAGGCCGCGGCGATGACCGCCGAGCTCGTCGGCAACCTCGCCGGTCCGGGCAAGGCCGAGCTCGCCGGTGATTCGCTCAAGTCCAAGGACCGCAAGTACGCGCTCGTCCACTACAACACCGCCGCCGGCGACCACACCGGGGTGGCGGAAGCCCTGAGCGCCGCGCTGAAGGACAACGGCGTCGACGTCAGCGACGACATCGAGTACCTGCTGAAGCCGGAGACCATCGCCGAGGACGCCCGGACGATCGTCGCCCGGCTCAAGAGCAAGGGCATCACGAGCGTCATCTTCTACGGCGACCCGCTGATGCCGGCCTCGCTCACCAAGGAGGCCACCGCCCAGAGCTACGAGCCCGAGTGGTTCCTCGGCCCCAACCTGCTGGCCGACACCGCCACGTTCGGCCGCACCTTCGACCAGGAGCAGTGGACCCACGGCTTCGGCATCGGCCTGAACCCGATCCAGGGCCGGGACGAGGTCGGCGAGGCCTGGAGGATCTACCACTGGGCCACCGGCAAGGACCAGCCGCCCAACGACAACTACGCGGCGATCCACCCCGGCATCCGCAACATGTTCATCGGCATCCAGCTGGCCGGGCCGGACCTGAACCCGGAGACCTTCCGGGACGGCATGTTCCGCTACCCGACCAGCGGCGGCCACCCGGTGCGGGCCCAGCTGTCCTACGGTGACCACGGGGTCTGGGACGACCCGGTCGACTGGGGTGGCTCGGACGACGCCTCGGTCATCTGGTGGGATCCCGACGCCGAGGGCACCAACGAGGCCGGCGAGTTCGGCAAGGGCATGTACCGCTTCGCCAACGGGGCCGAGCGCTACACGATCGGGCACTTCCCGAAGACCGCCGACGACGCGGGCCTGTTCGACAAGGACTCGTCGATGACGATCTACGACCAGGACCCACCCGGCTCCGAGCACGACGACTACCCTCCGCCCCGATAGCTCTTCTCGAATCTGCGACGTTCGTGGCCCGTAGAGGGCCACGAACGTCGGCAGTTTCGGTTCAGGTAGGGCGTGCCTGTCGGCGGACGGAGGACGATTGCGTTGTTGGGTCCATGGTGCGTGTAGAGCGGGCAGACAGGTTCGACGGCGAGTTCGACGCGGTGCTCTCCGCCGCGCACCAGGGCGCGCCCTGGGCGTTCGAGCGGATCTTCAGCGCGCTCAGCCCCGTTGTCCGGGGCTACCTGCGGCTGCAGGGCGCCAACGAGCCCGAGGACCTCACCAGCGAGGTGTTCATCGCCGTGCTCCGCAACATCGGCAGCTTCCAGGGCGACGAGGCGGGCTTCCGGTCCTGGGTGTTCACCATCGCCCACCGCCGCCTGATAGACGAGCGGCGCCGGGCCCCGCGGCTGCAGCTGCTGGTGCCGCTGGAGGACGACTTCGACGCGCCATCCTCGGACGACGTCGCGGAGCTGGCCCTCGGGTCGCTGGGCGTCGAACGGGTCCGCGACCTGTGCGAGCGCCTGGTCCCGGACCAGCGCGACGTGCTGCTGCTTCGCCTGCTCGGCCGGCTCATGATCGACGAGGTCGCCGAGCTCCTCGACAAGACCCCCGGGGCGGTGAAGGCCCTGCAACGGCGGGGTTTTCGGGCCATCGGGCGGATCCTGGAGAAGGAAGGCGTACCCCTGTGAGCGGGCCCGTCGATGACGACGCTGGAATGAGCGACACTTCGCAGATCCATCGGCGCTGGGACGTGGATGACGCAACAGTCGAGGCGATCATCTTCGAGCGTCCAGTCGCCGCCGAGCACGAGCCGTTGGCGGCTTTTGCCCGACAGGTGCGCAATGCGGCGGTGGACCTGCCGGGGCCGGCCCCCACGGAGGAGCTCGCGCGGATCCTGCGCGGTGACGACGTCGTCACCATCCAGGGGAGAACATCCGTGCAATCACGACGAGCAGCCGCACTGGGAAAGGTCGCCGGTCTCGGCCTTGTCGCCAAGTTCGCGCTGGGGACCTCGGTGGCCGCTGCCAGCGTCGCGTCGGCCGGCGCGGCGGGGGTGCTGCCCGCAGCCGCTGATCACGCGGTGCGCAACGCCATCGAAGCCGTCACGCCCGTCGACTTCCATGACCAGAGCGAGCACCCCGACAACTTCGGGGACCGGGTCTCCCGGGACGCAACGGGGGAGAGCGACGGCGAGAAGGGCGTCGACGGACAGAAGATCGCCGAGGACGCGCCTGGTTCCGACCACCGCCCGGACCACGCCGCCAACGGCGACGGCTCGGGTCAACCCGACTCGACGGGGTTGACCCGAGCCAACGAAACGCCCGCCGCCCCGCATGCGCCGGACTCGGTGCCGGGCGGCCCCGAGTGCAAGGACGCCGACGACCCGGCGGGCCCGCCGCAGGACGGGTGCACGCCCGACCCGGCGACGCCGACCACGCCGACGACGCCGACGGTGCCCGAGCAGGCTGGCTCGCACGCCAGCCGCTGACGGGCCGAGATTTCCACCAAAGAAGCGGCACCGAGGGCGTACCCCTATGCACTCTCTGGGCGATCACGACCCTGCGAGAAGTAGGCGCTCGGCGTGTGGGGTGGACAGCCATCCCGGGAGCACTCACCGAGCTGACAAGACAGGGGTACCAATGGTGCATGCGAAGCGGATGCACTTGGTGCCGGCGGCGGTCTTCGGCGGCATGTTCGCCCTCACCGCGGCCGGCATCAGTGCGGCAGGAGCGCAACAGCCTCCTGCCGATCCGCCCGGAAACAACGGCACGATCAAGGTCGACGATGTGCCGTTCGACGATCATCCGAACAACGAGCCCCACGTGGGCTGCGAGTTCCAGATCGACTTCTACGGCTACGACGAGGGCGACCTGTCGGCCGACGTCACGTTCGAGGCCCAGCCGCCGACCACCCGCGACGGCGACGACCAGGTCCTGCTCGAGGACGAGGTCTTCATCGGCGGGGATGCGGCCGGTGGGGGCACCGACCTCGACGCCAGCCAGACCTACGACCTGAGCAACGCTCTGGATGCCATAGAGCCGCACCCGGTGCAGGGCTGGCACGTCAAGCTCACGATCAACGCCGAGGGTTCGCAGGGCGCCGACGTGAAGCACAAGGTCTTCTGGATTTCGGGCTGCCTCGACGTCCCGCCGGTGACCACGACCACCACGTCGACCACCAAGCCTGGTGATCACGGCGGTGGTGGCGGTGGCGGCGGCGAGGTCACCCCGCCGCCGCCGGCGACCCCGATCGAGGAGCCGCCGCCGAACACCGGCTGAGGCCGGGTAGCTGTCTGCAGCCCCTGGGCAATCCCCTTGTTACCCCGCTCTGCCCAGGGGCGGCAGACATCCCGCTTGGCAGAGCGGGCGGTGCTGGGATTACGTGCGTCCCCACCGCCCGCCGCCACGCGTTTTGCACCTGTTTCAGGCCGGATTCCTTGGGTAAGCGAGACCCATGGCATGGATCATCCTGGCGGGGGTGGTGGCGGTCGTCCTGCCGATCGTGGTGGCGAGCTACCGCGCCCGGTCTCGATCCGCGTCGCTGCGGCGGCGCTTCGGGCCCGAGTACGAGCGGCTCCTCGCCCGGGGTGGTGATCGGCGCAGCGTCGAAGGCCACCTCCGCGACCTCGTGAAGCGGCGGGAGGGCCTCGACATCCACGACCCCGACATCGACGAGCTCAGCCGGTTCCGCCAGCGCTGGCACGATCTGCAGCTGAGCTTCGTCGACGATCCTGCCGCCAGCGTCGAGGCCGCCGAGGCCCTGCTGGCCGAGGTGATCGCCGCCCGCGGCTACCCGGCCGGGTCGCTCTCCCAGCGTCTCGCGCTGCTGTCGGTGGACCATCCCCGGCTGATCGAGAGCTACCGGACGGCGGTCACGAGCCCGCGCCGCGACATCGACGACCTGAGGACCGCCTTCCGGAAGTACCGGACGGTCTTCGACGAGCTGGCGGGAGATGGCGTGCGGCGCCCCTTGCGGCTCGTTCACTCCACGAAGGGACGTGCCCGTGAGGATCAAGGACGCACGAACCGGCAAGCAAGTGCCGGCGCCTGAGAACGAGCTCCCGGACACCGAGGAGCTCGAGCTGACCGACGAGACCGACGAGACCGACGAGCCCGACGCCGAGCTCGAGGTCGAAGCGCTCGACGACACCGACACCGATGTCGACCCTGACGACATCGACGACGACGTCGACGAGCTCGACCCGACCGACGAGACCGAGGAGCCCGGCGACCCCGATCCGCCCGACGACACCGACGACGTCAGCGCCTTCGAGCTGCTGCCCCGGGACCCGCTGAAGGAACTCGTCGAGCACGACGGACCGCTGCTGTTCGACGCCCGCTCCTACCAGGAGCGCTGGAACAGCATCCAGATCGGCTTCGTCGACGAGCCGCACTACGCGGTCGAGAGCGCCGGGCGCCTGCTGGCGGAGGTCCTCGGCGAGGTGGCCAGCACCTTCGCCAGCAAGCGCAAGGACCTGGAGTCCCAGTGGCGACACGATCGTGAGATCTCGACGGAGGAGCTCCGCCTCGCCTTCCGGGGCTACCGGGCCTTCTTCCAGCGCGTCATCGCGCTCTGACTAGTCGCTCGAGAACTCGAAGTCCTTCGCGAACGGGGCTTCGTGCTCCGCGACCACCAGCTCGAGGCCGATCGGCTTGTCCGGGTTGGGCTTGAAGATGGAGTTGGCCCGCGGCGGATCGCGATCGTCGGGCTTGCCCCAGCCGTAGGTGCCGAACACGTCGCCGAAGTCGATCTCGTCGATGGAGTTCATCGCTTCGACGATCCCTTCCCGGGACAGGTCGCCGTTCTTGACGGCGGCCTCGAGCACCTGGTGCACGGCCTTCGATTCCAAGTAGCCGAAGTTGTAGTAGATGTCCGGCACCTGGTCGGGGGCGTACGTGTCCTGGATGCGCAGCAGCTCCTTCATCCCCGGCGCCGAGGTGTCGCCGTACTCGGGGCCCTCGGACACCCAGATGAAGTTCTTCTGCAGGTAGGGCATCAGCGGCGAGTCGACGAAGGCGCCGATCCACGTCGGCGACTGGCCCATCCACTGCGGGGCGAAGCCCAGCTCGGCCGCCTTGGCGAGCGCGCTGCCGGTGTCGGTCGGGGTCGACGTCAACCACACCAGCTCGCACCCCTTGCCCTGCAGCTGGGTGATCTGAGCGGTGAAGTCGGGGTTGCCGACCGGGAAGGTCGCCTCGTCGGCGAGCGTCATGCCGAGCTTGTCGAGCGCGAAGTCGACGCCCGCCTGGCCGGCCTCACCGTAGGGGTCGTCCTGGCGCAGGGTGCAGATCTTCTTCTGCTCGCTGCCGCCGCCCTCGGTGACCCACCAGTCGATGCCGTTGATGGCCTGGATCTGGTACGGCGCCCCGAGCGGCAGCAGGTTCTGCTCCCGCACCCAGAACGAGTCGAGCGACGCCGGCTGGGCGACGATGTTGTCGGCCGTGAGCTGCTCGAGCAGGGCATTGACGATGGGGGTGCCCAACAGCTGGTTGAACATCACCACGTCGCCCTTGATCTGGTTGTACTTCTGCACGGCCGTGGGGGCGTCGTACGCCGAGTCCTCGATGACGAGCTCGACCTTGTACTTGCCTCCGACGCCCTTCAGCTCCTTGTTGACGTAGTCCCAGTACGCCTTGTTGCCGTTGGTCAGCGGCTCGCCGATGACCGCCACCCGGCCGCTGGTCGGGGTGATCACCCCGAGCTTGATGGTCTTCCCGTCGAAGCCGGGTCCGGATGCCGGCGCGCCGCCGTTGCCGCCCTTGTCGGCCTTGTCGGAGGCGTCGTCGTCATCCCGACCACCTCCGCAGGCCGACACCAGGAGGGCCAGCGCCGCGAGCACGGTCACCCGTCGGCACCACCTGTGTCGTTTCACGTTGTCTTCCCCCTCTTGTTGTGCTGAGGACCTAGTAGGAGAAGGGCCACGTCAGGAACCAGGTCTTCACCCGGAACCACAGCGCCGCGAGCCCGCGGGGCTCGAACAGCAGGAACAGGACGATGGCGAGGCCGAAGAGGATGGCGTTGGCCTCGCCGATGGTGAACCAGCCCGGCTCGCCGACGCCGTTGGTGATGAGCCGGTCGAACAGGCCGATGCTGCTGTTCTGCTCGATGACCGAGCGCCCGCCCCACACGAACACCGCGCCGAGGATCGACCCGACGATCGTCCCGAGCCCTCCGATGATGATCATCGCCACGTAGTTGATGGCCAGGAAGAGGCTGAACTCGCCCGGGCTCACGTACTGCTGCAGCAACCCGTAGAGCGAGCCGGCCAGCGCGGCGTAGGCGCTCGACCAGGCGAAGGCGCCGACCTTGTAGCGGGCGAGGTTCACGCCGATGACCTCGGCCGACAGGTCGCGGTCGCGGATCGCCTGCATGGCCCGGCCCGGCCGGCTGCGGGTCAGGTTCACCGCCAGCAGCGCGGTGACGGCGACCAGCGCCCAGGTCAGCCAGAAGAAGCTCTGCTCGAACGTGTAGGCCTCACCGCCCAGCTCGATGCCCTCCTTGAAGTCGAGCGGGCCGAGGGTCATCGGCGCCTGGCTGAGGCTGATGCCGTTGCCGCCGCCGGTGACGCTGTCCCAGTTGTTCCACAGGTGCTCGCCCAGGAACACCAGGCCCAGGGTGACCACGACCAGGTAGTTGCCCCGCAGTCGCAGCGCGAACGGCCCGATCACCGCGCCGACGGTGAAGCCGATGAGCGTCGCGAGCGCCAGGTAGGCGGGCAACGGCCAGCCCCGCTCACCGCCGAAGTAGGCGGCCGTGTAGGCGCCGACGCCGACGAAGAAGGCGTGGCCGAGCGAGATCTGGCCGGTGTAGCCGGTGAGCAGGTTGAGGCCGATGGCGCCGATGGCGAAGATCCCGCACATCGCCATGATCCGGAGGCCGGGGTCGCCGAAGTACGTGGGGATCCAGAGGTACAGCACCACTGCGGCGACCAGGGCGGCCCAGCGCCACGGGTCGCGGCGGGGGCTGCGCAGCAGCTTGACCTCGTCGAGGTAGCTGAGCGCCATGGTCCGGGAGGTGCTCACGTCATGCCCTCCGGACTTCCTTCGTGCCGAACAGGCCGTAGGGCCGGATCAGCAGGATCACGATCATCACCAGATAGGGCGAGACCCGCTCGAAGCTCTCGCCCACCCAGTCGAAGTACTCGGGGGCCAGCAGGGCGGTGAACTGCTGGACCAGGCCGATGATCACCCCGCCGATCGCGGCGCCGAGCGGGGAGTCGAGGCCGCCGAGGATGATCGCCGGGAACGCGATCAGCGCCAGGCTGCCGGTAGCCGGGCTGAGCTGCGTCGCCCCGGCGGCGAGGGTGGCCCCGGCCAGGGCAGCGACCAGCCCGGCGATCGCCCAGGCGGCCCGGTAGACCCGGCGGGCGGGGATGCCCTGGGCCATGGCCGCCTCGGGGTCGAGGGCGGCGGCGCGCATCGCCAGCCCGAGCGTCGAGAAGCGGAAGAAGGCGAAGAACCCGGCCAGCACCGCCGCCGTGAACGCGATGGTCCACAGGTCACGATCGGCGACCGTCACCCCGAACACGTCCCGGGTGCGGATGCCCCACGGGTCGCCGAGGTTGTGGTTGTCGGGGCCCCAGACCGCGGTGGTCAGGTTGTCGAGGACGAACAGGATCCCGATCGTCGCCATGATCACAGTGGCCGGCTGCTCGCCGACCATGTGGCGCAGCACCAGCGCCTCGATGACCACGCCGATCAGGGCGCCGGCGGCCATGGCCATCAGCAGCGCCAGGTAGAAGTTCAGCTCCCACGTGTGGGCGAAGTTGAAGGTCAGGTAGCTGCCGAGCAGCACGAGGCTGGCCTGGGCGAAGTTGATGACCCCGGTGGCCTTGAAGATGATCGAGAACCCGAGGGCGATCAGCGCGTACTTGCAGCCGACCGCCACACCGGAGAACCCGGTCTGCCACAGGTCGTCGCCGGTGATTGCCGCGACGAAGCTCATGCGTAGAGCTCCTCGATCATCGGGCCGAACGCCGTCTCGATGGCCCGGCGCTTGACCTTCTGGGTGGCGGTCACCTCGCCGTCCTCCTGCTCCAGCTCCTTGGGCAGCAGGGCGAAGTGCTTGACCTGCTCGACGGGGGCGAGCTCGCGGTTGACCCGGTCCACCACGTCGAGGATGAGCGCCTTGACCTCGGGCTTGGACGACAGGTCGGCGTAGGTGGTGAACGGCAGCTGCTGCTGCAGCGCCCACCGGCCGACCGTGTCCAGCTCGATGCCGATCAGCGCGACCAGGTAGCGCCGCTGGTCGCCGATGACCACGGCCTCCCGCACGTAGGGCGACACCTTCAGCCGGTTCTCGATCTCCGACGGGCTGATGTTCTTGCCGCCGGCGGTGATGACGATGTCCTTCTTGCGGTCGGTGATCGTGAGGAACCCGTCGTCGTCGAGCTGGCCGACGTCGCCGGTGTGCAGCCAGCCGTCCTCGTCGATGGCCTCGGCGGTGGCCTCCGGGTTGCGGAAGTAGCCGAGGAACGTGCCGGGCCCTCGGGTCAGGATCTCGCCGTCCTCGGCGATGCGCAGCTCGCATCCCGGCACGGCCTTGCCGACCTTGCCGATGCGGACGTCGTCGGCCGGCGTGACCGTCGCCTGGGCGGTGTTCTCGGTCATGCCGTAGCCCTCCAGCACCGGCACGCCCAGCGCCCACAGCCACTCCAGGACCTGGGGGGCGATCGGCGCCGCGCCCGACAGCGCGTAGCGGATGCGGGCCATGCCGACCTTCTCCCGCAGCGACCGGTACAGCAGCAGCCACCCGAGCGCGTACTGGAGCCTCCCGAGTGGCCCCAGGCTGGTCCGCCAGCGGCGACGGGCCAGCCTGGCGCCCCGAGCCATCCAGAACCGGTAGTTGGCCCGCTTCAGCCAGCCGGCGTCCTCCATGCGGATCGACACCGTGGCCATGAGCTTCTCCCACACCCTCGGGACGCCGAGGAAGAACGTGGGCTGGACCTCGCGGAGGTCGGCGGTGAGGTCGTCGAGGCCGTCGCCGAAGTTGACGACGTACCCGTGGGCGAGGGCGTCGATGACCGACACCAGCCGCTCGGCGATGTGGCACAGCGGCAGGTACGACAGCACCTCGTCGTCGGCCGACACCGTGTACACCAGCTGGCCGTTGGCCGCGGCGGCGAGCAGGTTGTCGTGCGAGAGCATGGCGCCCTTGGGCGGGCCGGTGGTGCCCGAGGTGTAGACGATGATCGCCGCCTCGGTGGGGTCGAGCTCGGCGACGAGGGCCGCATAGTCGTCGAGGCCGCCCCGCTCCTGGCCGAGCTTCTCCAGCTCGGCGAACGTCATCAGCAAGGGGTCGTCGAGGTCGACGCCCCGGGGGTCGACCACCACGATGTGCTGCAGCTCGGGCAGCTGGTCGCGGACGGCCAGCGCCTTGTCGACCTGCTCCTCGTCCTCGGCGACCAGCACCGTGGCGCCCGAGTGGTCGAGCAGGTACTGCACCTCGGCGGAGGGGGAGGTGGGGTAGACGCCCACCGTGATGGCCCCGATGCCCTGGGTCCCGAGGTCGGCCAGCAGCCAGGCCGGGCGGTTGAGGCTGTGCACCGCCACCCGGTCTCCGGGCCCGACGCCGAGCGCCTTCAGGCCGAGCCCGACCGCCGCGGCCCGCTCGGCATAGGCGTCCCAGCGGTACTGCTTCCAGATGCCCAGGTCCTTCTTGCGCATCGCGATGTCGTGCGGTGTCGCGGCCGCTCGTTCGAGCAGGAGGGCAGGGAGGGTGGCCGGGCTCGCGGTCGGTTCCATCACGAACCTCCCAGGTAGGCCTCGATGACCTTGGGGTCGGTGCGGACGTCCTCGGGGTCGCCGATGGCGATGACGACCCCGAAGTCGAGGGCCAGCACCCGGTCGGCGATGTCCATGACCAGGTGCATGTCGTGGTCGACGAGGATGATCGACAGGCCCAGCTCCTGGCGGACCTCGAGGATGGAGCGGGCCATGTCCTCGGTCTCCTCGAGGTTCATGCCGGCCACCGGCTCGTCGAGCAGCAGCAGCTTGGGCTCCATCGCCAGGGCCCGGCCCAGCTCGATGCGCTTCTGGATGCCGAACGGGAGCATGCCGACCGGCTGGCGGCGGTAGGGCGCCAGCTCCAGGAGGTCGACGATCTCCTCGACCTTGGCCCGGTGCTCGACCTCCTCCCGGCGGGCCCGGCCGAAGCGGACTGCGCCGGCGAGGAAGCCGGTGCGCATCAGGTGGTGGCGGCCGAGCAGCAGGTTGTCGATGAGCGTGAGGCGGGTGAAGAGCCCGAGGTTCTGGAACGTGCGGCCGACGCCGAGGGCCGCCACCCGGGCCGGGCGCTCGCCGACCAACTGGTGGCCGTCGAGCTCGATCGACCCGCTCTGGGGGCGGTAGACGGCGGAGAGGCAGTTGAAGATCGAGGTCTTGCCGGCGCCGTTGGGCCCGATGATGGCGTACAGCTCGTCGGGCCGGACGTCGAAGGTCACGTCGCTCAGCGCCGCGACCCCACCGAACCTGAGGCTCACCTCTCTGACGTCCAGCAACGCCTCGGCCATGGCTTCACGCCCCCCAGCTCTTGCGGCGGCGGTAGGTCTTCACGTTCCGGAACGAGTGCTGGGCGACGCCGTCCCGGCCGCCGATGCCCAGGTAGAACTCCCGGATGTCCTTGTCGGCGAGCAGCTCGTCGCCGGGGCCGTCCCGCACCACCCGGCCGTGCTCCAGGACGTAGCCGTGGTCGGCGATGGCGAGCGCCATCGTGGCGTTCTGCTCGACCAGCAGGACGCTCGTGCCCTGCTGGTTGATGTCGACGACGATGTCGCGGATCTGGGCGACGACCTTCGGCGCCAGCCCGAGCGACGGCTCGTCGAGCAGCAGCACCCGGGGTGCCGACATGAGCGCTCGGCCGATGGCCAGCATCTGCTGCTCGCCGCCCGACAGGTAGCCGGCGGTCTGGCTGCGGCGGTCGGCGAGGAGGGGGAAGAGGTCGAGGACCCGGGTGCGGTTCTCGCCCACGGCCGTGCGGTTGGTGTAGGCGCCGATGCGGAGGTTCTCCTCGACGGTCAGCTCGGCGAAGATGCGCCGGCCCTCCATGACCTGGGTGAGGCCCTGCTTCACGCGGGCGGCCGGGTCGGCGTCGGTGATGTCGACGCCGGCGAGGTGGACGCTGCCCTTGGTGACCTTGCCCCGGTGGACACCCAGCAGGCCGGTGACCGCCGACAGCAGGGTCGTCTTGCCCGCCCCGTTGGCGCCCAACAGCGCCACGATCTGCCCCGGCGCCACCTCGAGGCTGACACCCCGGAGCACCAGGACGACATCGTTGTAGACGACCTCGAGGTTCGCGACCGCGAGGTCAGCTGTGCTGCCCATGACGCGATCCCCCCGGTGCGCCTAGCATGAGACACTACTTAGGTCCGTCTCATGTGTCTAGTGTCACATTCCTCCGTTATGAGACCAAGCGGATGGGGCTGTCCGGCGGCCTACCCGTACGAGTTATGGGCGCCGAACATCAACTCCACCGCGCGGTCGTCTAGCAGCACAGCATCACAACCCGAGACACGGTGAGCTGTCTGCGCCCCTGCATAGGACCGATCTTGTGAGACAACCAACGGCAGTGTCGCAACGAGGCGGCAAGGCCGCCGGCGCGCCTGCGCGGCGGTCTGCACCCGCGTCCGCATCGGTGCCGGTGCCCGCGTCGGCACCTGGGTCGTTCGCGGCGCCTGGGACGCTGCCGGGGTCTGCGCCCAGCCGAGGGGACCTCCTGGCCCTGGCCCGACGGCGGTTCCTGAAGGGGCTACGGCTCGACATGCGGGCCATGGCCCGTGAGCTGCGGGTCAGCCGGGCGACCGTGTACCGCTGGGCCGGCAACCACGACCAGCTGCTGAGCGAGGTGCTGTCCGGCCTCGCCCTCGAGACCTTCCGGGTCGCCGAGACCGGGGTGCGGCAGCGGGGCCGGGCCCGGGTGCTCGAGGTCTACCGGCGGTTCCTGA
>Ga0209382_10001821_pt1 | contig 32637 bp, 23 predicted proteins | sample SoiMetdeltSBSDD5_FD_187599 | JGI IMG/M metagenome (GOLD analysis project Ga0209382, IMG submission 187599) | Bulk soil microbial communities from a Populus tree surrounding site in Tennessee, USA - Soil MetaG P. deltoides SBSDD5 (SPAdes) (version 2) | ecosystem: Environmental > Terrestrial >...
GCCCGGTTCCGCATCCACCGAGCAATACCGGTATTCGTGAAGGGGACGCCTCGAGTGCGCCATGCACCCGACGCTCGAACCCCGCCGCTGGACCGATCCCCGCTACTCCGGTTCTCCGCTCTTCATTCAATGTGTCCGCCCCCTCATCGGGATTCTGATGCCACGGGCATCAGCCGTCGCAATCGCGTCTTCATACCCCGCGTCAACATGGCGCGCGACGCCAATTCCAGGATCGGCGGTGAGCACTCGCTCGAGACGCTCGTCCGCTTCCGCTGTACCGTCCGCCACTATCACCATCCCGGCATGCAGTGAGTAACCGATGCCAACGCCGCCGCCGTGATGCACCGACACCCAGGTCGCCCCCGCCGACGCGTTGAGCAGCGCGTTGAGGATCGGCCAGTCGGCGATCGCATCGCTGCCGTCACGCATGCCCTCCGTCTCACGATTGGGTGAGGCCACCGAGCCCGTATCGAGATGATCGCGGCCGATGACGATCGGCGCGCGGAGCTGCTTCGTGCGTACGAGCTCGTTGATCTTCAGTCCGAACCGTGCGCGCGCGCCGTAGCCGAGCCAGCAGATGCGCGCAGGCAGACCTTGAAACGCGACGCGCTCGCGCGCCATGCGAATCCAGCGACAGAGTGCGGCATCGTCCGCAAACATGTCGAGCGCTGCCTCATCGGTTACACGGATGTCGTCAGGATCACCGGACAGTGCTGCCCAGCGGAACGGTCCCTTGCCTTCGCAGAACAGAGGCCGCACATATTCGGGCACGAAGCCGGGAATGTCAAACGCGTTTTTCACGCCGGCCTCTTTCGCCTGAGCGCGAATGTTGTTGCCGTAGTCGAACGTGACTGCGCCACGCGCTTTCAGCGCGAGCATCGCGTCCACATGTCGGCCCATCGACGCCAGTGAACGCTCGATGTACGCGTCCGGGTCGCGCTCGCGCAGGCGCATCGCTTCAGCAAGCGTCATGCCGCCGGGCACGTAGCCGTTGAGCGCGTCGTGCGCCGAGGTCTGATCGGTGAGCACGTCTGGTACCACATCACGGCGCACGAGCTCAGGCAGCACGTCAGCGGCATTTCCTTCGAGACCGATCGACCGCGCGACCTTGTCGCGCTGCCAGCTGGCGAGCGTCTGCAGCGCCTCATCGAGGTTCGCGGTCGCCGCGTCGAGATAACGGGTCTCGAGCCGCCGTTCAATGCGGTGACGGTCGACTTCGATCACCAGGGCCGCCGCACCGTTCATCGTCGCCGCTAGCGGCTGCGCGCCGCCCATGCCGCCAAGGCCCGCGGTGACGACCGTCCGTCCGCTCAGACTGCCACTAAAGTGCCGGTGCGCAGCGGCGGCGAAAGTCTCGTAGGTGCCCTGCAGGATCCCTTGTGTGCCGATATAGATCCAACTGCCGGCCGTCATCTGACCGTACATCGTCAGGCCGCGGTGTTCGAGCTCGCGGAAATTCTGCCAGGTCGCCCATGCGGGTACCAGCATGGCGTTGGCGATGATCACCCGCGGCGCGCCGGTGTGGGTGCGAAACACGGCAACCGGTTTGCCAGACTGCACGAGCAGGGTTTCGTCGTGCTCGAGCCTCCGCAACTCGTCGACGATGACATCGAAGGCCTCCCAATTGCGGGCGGCTTTCCCCGAGCCGCCGTAGACAACTAGATCGTCGGGCCGTTCGGCGACCTCGGGGTCGAGGTTGTTCATCAGCATCCGCAGCGCCGCTTCCTGCGGCCATCCCTTGCACGACAGCTCGGTGCCTCGCGGCGCGCGAATGGTGCGAATGCCGATCGTCATCACATGAAATGCCGGATCGCCGGGACCGTTGTCGGCAATCGGAAAGATCAGACCTTAAGAATGCGGCGCGTGCTTGTCAATCGATCCGCGAAAAAAAAACTATTTGACTTTCAGCGCGCACGCGCGTTCGAGATCGCCGGCCTCGATCATCGCAGTAATCTGCACGATGTCCGGCGACGGCGGACGATCGCGCTCGAGTGTCGGCACACGCAGCCGAATAGTTTCATGCACACGCATGAGCGGCGCCGACGACGTCAGCGGCGCGAGCAGATCGATCGCCTGGCACGCGCACAACACCTCGACGGCGACGACCTGCCGCGCGAGCTCGAGCGCGCGTGAGGCCTTGATCGCCGACGCCATGCTCATGCTGACATGGTCTTCGGTATTTCCTGATGTCGGGATCGTGTCTACGCTCGCCGGATGCGCGTTCGTCTTCAGCTCCGACGTCAGCGCCGCGGCCGTCACCTGCGCCATCATCAACCCCGACTGCAGGCCGCCGTGGCGCGTCAGGAAAGCCGGCAGGCCGCTGCTCGACGGGTTGACGAGCCGATCCGAGCGACGCTCGCTGATCGTGGCCAGCTGGGCGAGGCCGAGGCACAGCACATCGGCCGCCACGCTGACCGGCGCGCCGTGAAAATTCCCACCGGAGACGATCTCGCCGGTGTCGGCGAACACCATCGGATTGTCGGTCGCGGCATTGGCCTCGGCGTCGAAGATGCGGTGCGCGAAGCCGAAGGCATCCCGCGCCGTGCCGTGCACCTGCGCGGCGCAGCGCATGGAATAGGCGTCCTGCACCCGGCCGCAGTTGGCATGCGCGTCGTTGATTGGGCTGTCGGCCAGCAGATTTCTGAGATTTTCGGCGGCCGTACGTTGACCGGCGAGGCCGCGGGCATCATGAATCCGCCGATCGAACGGCTTGGTCGAGCCCTGAAGACCGTCGATGCTGAGCGCGGCGGCAATATCGGCGGCTCGAGCCAGCCGCAGCGCGCCGGCCAGCGTCAGGCCGAGGAGCGCCGTCGACGGCTGCGTCCCGTTGATCAGCGCAAGGCCTTCTTTCGGTGCCAGCGATGCCGGTTTCAGGCCGGCGCGCGCCAACGCCGTGGCGCCAGGCTCACGCCCGCCATCGTGCCAGGCGTCCCCTTCGCCAATCAGCACGAGCCCGAGGTGCGCCAGCGGCGCGAGGTCGCCGCTGGCGCCGACCGATCCCCGCGACGGCACGATTGGATGCACGCGATGGTTGAGCAGCGCCAGCAGCAGCTCCAGTGTCTCGAGGCGAATGCCGGAGAAGCCTTTCGCCAGCACGTTCGCCCGCAGCGCCATCGTCGCGCGGACGACCGGCACCGGCAGCGGCTCGCCGACGCCGGCGGCGTGGCTGCGCAGAAGATTGAGCTGGAGCTCGGCGAGCGAGTCGTGGGCGATGCGAACGTTGGCGAAGTTGCCGAAGCCGGTGTTGATACCGTACGCCGGCGTATCGTGGTCGGCAGCCTGGTCGACGACAACGCGCGCGGCGCGGACACGGTCGCGGGAGATATCGCTCAGCCAGACCTGCTCGTCGCCATACGCGACTGCAACGAGGTCGTCGAGCGTGAGCGAATCGCCGTCGAGAAGGATCATGTCGGAACCACGAAGGTCACGAAGATCACGATGGCCACGATAGAGACTATCTCTCTAGTCTACGTTTTTCGTGTGCTTCGTGATCTTCGTGTTCTTCGTGATTAAATCTACGGTTGGATGAAAACGAATATCGCTGTTCTGGGCGCACAGTGGGGCGACGAAGGCAAAGGCAAGATCGTCGACATGCTGACGCCGCACTTCTCGGCCGTCGCACGCTATCAGGGTGGCCACAACGCCGGACACACGGTGTATGTGAACGGCAAGAAGTTCGTGCTGCACCTGATTCCGTCCGGGATCCTGCATCCGGGCGTGACGTGCCTGATCGGCAACGGTGTGGTGATCGACCCGCAGGCGCTCTTCGCCGAGGTCGAGGAACTGGCCCGCAACGGTGTCACCGTCGATGGCCGGCTGCGGATTAGCGAGAAGGCACACATCATCCTGCCGTATCACCGCGAGCTCGACGTGCTGTCGGAAGCCCGTCGTGGCGAACGCAAGATCGGCACGACCTCGCGCGGCATCGGTCCCGCCTACGAGGACAAGATCGGCCGCCGCGGCATCCGCGTCTGCGATCTGCTCGGTGACCGTGCCGCACTCGCCGATGAAGTGCGCGAGAACGTCAGCGCGCGCAACCGGATGATCATCGACTCGACGCTCGACTGGAAGCCAGTCTTCGATCAAGTGGTGGCGTTCGGTGAGCGAATGCGTCCGTGGGTGGCCGATGTGTCGCTGTCGCTGCACACGATGATCGCCGAAGGAAAACCGGTGATGTTCGAGGGCGCGCAGGCGACGCTGCTCGATATCGATCACGGCACGTATCCATTCGTGACGTCGTCCAATGCGTCGATCGGCGGCGTCTGCACCGGGCTGGGCGTGCCGGCGCGGGCGATTGGCGGCGTACTCGGTGTGGCCAAGGCCTATACGACGCGCGTGGGCGAGGGGCCGCTGCCAACGGAACTGTCTGGCGCACTGGCCGATCGGCTGCGCGAGAGCGGTCAGGAATATGGCGCGTCGACCGGCCGTCCGCGTCGCTGCGGCTGGTACGATGCGGTGGTCGTGCGCTATTCCGCGCGCGTCAACGGCCTCGATGCCATCGCCTTGACCAAGCTCGATGTGCTCGATGGCCTGCCCGAGGTGCTGATCTGCACCGGCTATAAGACGAATGCCGGCACGATCACGGAGTTCCCGGCCGATCTGCGAATGCTCTCGGGTGCCGAGCCGATCTACGAACGCATGCCCGGCTGGTCGTCGCCCACCAAAGGCATCACCGAGTTCGACCAACTGCCGGACGACGCACAACGCTACGTCAAGCGTCTGGAAGAAGTCAGCGACGTGGACTGCGCGATTATCTCGACGGGGTCGGATCGGCGCGAGACGATCCTGAAGCGCGGTTCCGCGGTGGAGCGCTGGTTGTCTAATTGACCTTGTTCGCGTCGATGAAGCGATCGACGTTGCCGGCTTCGGCGTCGTAGAACTCGATACCGGCGCGATACACCGGGCCGGACTTCGGCATCTCGAATGCTGCCCACGCCACTCCGGCCATGACGCGAATCGGGCTCTCAGGATCGGGCAGCGTCATGCGCACCCGCTGATTCGGCTTGAGGATCGTCGGCGAGATGACTTGCGCGCCGACGACCGACACGTTGATCAGCGTCGCCGGGTTGCCGTCGATCGTCACTTCGATGCCTTTGTTCACGATGAACCGCGGCGCGCGACGGGTGCCCCGCTGATCGAGCGGCGCCGCACCGGCGGGCGGTGACGGCGGCGCCGCGACGGGCGCTGGCTCGGCCGTCGCCACCACTGCAGGCGCTGCCTCTTTCTTCTTCTTGGGCGTCAGCGGCTTGCCGTCGTGTGAGACGATCTTGATTTCGCAGCCGGCGAGCGATGGGTCGGCTTTGATGCGCTTGATCAGCGCCGCGCCGCGCGAAGTCGACGCGAACAGCTTTTCCAGGACGATCGCCAACGGCTTCTCGCGCGTGATCGCTTCGAGCGCCTTGAGCGCGTCGGCGTCGGAGAAGGCCAGGGCATCCGCGAAGTCGTGGTCCTTCAACGCTTGAAGATGTTCTGGAGCGGCGATGAGGACCGTCTGGGCCACTGAGTTGTCAGTCTAACTCAAAACTCCACAGCGAAAACTCAAAGACCGTCCGCATGCGCGGCACCCGATCGACATTGTGTGCATTGGCATGACACAGAATAGAGACGTGAGTACGGCAGCGGTCCGTTGTCTGGATCTTCGCAAGCGCTACGGCGATGTCGTCGCGGTCGACGGACTGTCCCTCGACGTCCTGCGTGGCGAGTGCTTCGGTCTGCTCGGACCGAACGGCGCCGGCAAGACCACGACGATCGAGATCCTCGAAGGCCTGCTGACACCGGACTCCGGCGACGTCGAAGTGCTGGGCCTGCGCTGGCAGCGCGATGAGCGCGAGCTGCGTCAGCGGCTGGGAATCCAGCTGCAGGAGTCGCAGTTCATCGACAAGTTGACCGTCGAGGAGACGCTGCGTGTCTTCCGCTCGTTCTATGACCGCGGCAAGACGATCGATGAGCTGCTCGCGCTCGTCGAGCTCGAGAGCAAGCGTACGAGCTGGGTGGTCAAGCTGTCGGGCGGCCAGAAGCAGCGCCTGTCGATTGCCTGCGCGCTCGTCGGCGATCCCGATCTGCTGTTTCTCGACGAGCCCAGCACCGGACTCGATCCGCAATCGCGCCGGCAGCTGTGGGGCGTGCTGCAGCGCTTCCGCAGTGGCGGTGGCACCATCCTGCTGACGACGCACTACATGGACGAGGCCGAAGTGCTGTGCGATCGCGTGGCGATCGTCGACCATGGCCGGATCATCGCGATCGATACACCGAAGGCACTGGTCGCCGGGCTCGGCGCGCCAAAGGTCGTCGTCCACGAAGGCACGCTCGAAGACGTCTTCATGTCGCTGACGGGACGGCACCTGCGTGACGAGTAACGGCGCGCGCGGCGGAGCGCATCATCCGCTCGTCGAGCTCACGCTCGCCCGTCTTCGCGAGTTCGTGCGCGAACCAGAGGCGCTCTTCTGGTCTTTTTTCTTTCCGATTGTCATGTCGGTGGCGATGGCGATCGCGTTCCCCTCACAGGGTTCGCAGCCCGTTCGCGTCGGCGTGCCGCCGGGCGCCGCGTCGGATCTGCTCCGCAGGACCCTGTCGTCCGACTCGAGCGTCCTCGTCCGCGAGGTGCCCGCGGACGAGGAGCTTCGCCAGCTTCGAGAGGGCGACGTGCACGTGATCGTGCGGCCCGGTGATCCGCCGACATACCGCTTCGATTCCGATCGCGAGGAGAGCCGCATCGCGCGGCTGGTCGTGGACGATGTACTAAAGCGAGCGGCGGGGCGAGGCGATCCGTGGCACGCGCGCGAAGATGCGGTCGCGGTCCCGGGGTCGCGCTACGTGGACTGGCTCATCCCCGGCATCGTCGCGCTCGGCATCATGAACAATTCGATGTGGAGCATCGGATTCATGACCGTCCAGATGCGGTTGCGGAAGCTGCTGAAGCGACTGGCGGCGAGCCCGATGAAGAAGTGGGAGTTCTTGCTTGCCCAGGTGCTGGCGCGTCTGCTTTTTCTCGGTCCGGAGGTGGCAGTGCCGTTGGTATTCGGCGCGCTGGCATTCGGCATGCCCGTCCGCGGCTCGGTCGTGAACGTCGCGATCGTGGCGTTGATCGGGGCCCTGGCGTTCGGATCGATTGGCCTGCTGGTCGGCAGCCGCGTGCGCACCCTCGAGGCCGTCTCAGGTCTGATGAACCTGTGCATGGTGCCGATGTGGGTGCTGAGCGGCGTGTTCTTCTCCTCGGCCAACTTTCCCGAGCCGGTTCAGCCGCTGATCCGCGCGCTGCCGCTCACCGCAGTGGTCGATGCGCTACGCGCGGTGGTGCTCGAAGGCGCCACGCTCGGCGGCATTCGCGCCGAGCTGGCAACGTTGGCCGCGTGGACGATCCTCCCGTTCACTATCGGCCTGCGAATTTTTAAATGGCGGTAATCAATTTTCGATTGATGATCTTCGATCGACGATTCGTTGATTGGAAATTCTTGATTGATGATTGTTGCGGTTGAGCCTCGTTGCTCCGCTCTTCCGTTTTCAATCACCATTCACCAATCAACAATCACCAACGAAATCAACAATCAAAGATCGCCCAATCACCAATGCTCTAATTGGTCGAACCCGTATCGAACGACGAGCCTGCGAATACCTGCCGGCCGTCGGCAAGCGTGACGGTCCTTGCGTTCGCGATATACGGCTGCGTCTTGGAGTGGAAGCCGCTGACCGTCACCTTGTGACCCTGCTTCAGCGAATTTCTCGTCCAGCCGTTTCGCATCAGGCCATTGGGCGGGCCGAGCTCGAAGTCCCAGACCACCGGCTTCCCGTTCTCCATCGCCTCGACCACGAGACGCGCGTGCGGGTTGGTCCACTCGAGCCGGACAACGGTGCCGCTCACCGTGAGCGGGCGGTTGGCGTCGAACTCCGCCGCGAACGAATGATGCGCGGTCACTCGAACCGTTGAGGCCAACAGCGCCAAGACCGCTGCGATTCCCAACGACACTCGTCGGTTCATGCGAGCCATAATACGCTGGTTCGCGTCAGGGAGGCTTAATGAAGCGGGCAATCCTGTGGATGTCGCTGATCGCGTGTGTGGTGACCGTTGCGCCGGCTCTTCGGGCGCAGTGGCCGGCGTATCCCTCAGGCACCGTGCCCAAGAACGCCAAGGGCGAACCGGACATGGATGCGCCAGCGCCGAGAACACCTGACGGCAAGCCCGACTTCAGTGGTTTGTGGCGCGGGGCGCCAACCGGCGGTCGCGGTCAGCCGGCGCCGGTCGCGCCTCCCGGCACGCCGCCGATTGCCATGTTTCGCGACGTCGGCCAGAACTTTCCCGGCGGTCTGCCGATCAAGCCGGAGTTCGCCGCGATCAAGAAAGAGCGGATGGACAACAACAGCAAGGACAACCCCGAAGCCCACTGCCTGCCGATGGGGCTGATGCAGTTCCACACGCAAGGGTTTCCTCGCAAGTTCATCCAGACGCCGAAGCTGCTGGTGATCCTGTATGAGGCGAGCTACGGCATCCGTCAGATCTTCCTGGATGGCCGGCCGCTGCCGAACAACGACCCGGAACCCTGGTACTACGGATACTCGACCGGCCGTTGGGAGGGCGACACGCTCGTCGTCGAGACCAGCGGATTCCGCGACGACGGCTGGCTCGACATCGTCGGGACGCCGATGACCGATCAGGCCAAGATGACCGAACGGTTCCGACGCGTGAGCTACGGTCGGATGGAGATCGACATCACGGTCGACGATCCCAAGGCGTTCAGCAAGCCGTGGACGGTCCGTCACAACCAGGTGTTCATGCCCGACCAGGAGATCATCGAGTTCATCTGCGAAGAGAACCAGCGGTTCGGCCCGCAGCCCGGACTCGGCCCTGCGTCAGGGACGCAGAAGAAGTAGTTAGAGTGTCAGCGCCGGTGGCTTGATGTCCTTCGGCTTCACGTCGGTGCGAAGTCCCGCGAACACCGGGGCCCGCAGCCTGGTGTCGTTCGTCCATTCGGCGAAGAGGACATCGCAGACGAGCACGGGCTTGACCCAGTGCGCGAGCCGCTCGGGACCTTTCAGGATCGGCGGGTCGAACGGGCACTGCCGCTGTTCGAGCGCGTCGAGCCGATGGCGCAGCTCGATCGCGAACGCCTGAGAGAAGCCAGTGCCGACGCGGCCGGCATAGACCAGTCTCGGGCCGTCGCCCTTCGACTGGCGCTCAGGGCGCCCCGAGCCTTGTCGAGGGGCGTAGTAACCAACGAGAAGCGCGCTGATTCCCTGACGAGTCCCTTGCGGATCGGTGACGCCGCCGATCACGAATGTGCCACGCTGTCTCACCTTCGACTTCCGCCAGCCATCGTGGCGGCCGGGCTGGTAGGGGAGATCGCGTCGCTTGGAGATGATGCCTTCGAGCCCGATCCGCGCGGCGTGCTCCAGCAGCTGTTCGCCGTCGCCGACGATGTGCTCGGCGTAGCGGATGCGTTCCGCCTTCGTCTTCGGCTTCCGTGAGGCAGGGCTGACCAGTGCGCGGAGGCGCGTCTTCCGCTCCTCGAGCGGCAGTCGATCGAGGCGTTCGCCGTCGAGACGGATCAGATCGAACACGAAATAGACGAGAGACGCCTGCGAGGCGGTGCCGGCGGCAGCCTTCTGAAGCGCGGCGAAGCTTGTGCGGCCGTCGGGCCGCAGCATTGCGACCTCGCCATCAATGAGCGCATCGTCAGTCGGAAGCTTCCTGGCGGCCTCGGCGATCGAGGGAAAGACGTGCGTCCAGTCATTGCCATTGCGGCTGATCAGACGAACGCGGTCCTTGCTGATCACGCAGCCAATGCGATAGCCGTCGTATTTGATCTCGTGGACCCAGCGGTCACCGCTGGGCGGAGACTTCACGATCGTGGCGAGTTGAGGGTCGTACTCGAGGCGGGCCATCCGCGGCCCATTGTGACATTTTTGATTTGGTGATCTTTGATTAGCGATTCGTTTGTGATTGCTGATTGCCGATTGTTGATTGGTCGTGAAAGCGACGTGCCCTGCTTTCGATCCCCAATCAACGATCAACAATCAACAAAGAATCGCCAATCAAAGATCATTCGAATCGACAATGCTCAGTAGTTCCTCCGCAGATCCATTCCAGCGTAGAGATGCTGCACCTGATCGGCGTAGCCGTTGAAGGGCAGCGTGCGTGTCGTCTTGAACAGCGATGGCAGCCGCGCCTCGCGGGCCTGGCTCCAGTTGGGATGATCGACGGCTGGGTTCACGTTGGCGTAGAACCCGTAGGCCTGCGGATACTCCCGCTGCCACGTGTTGATTGGCTGCCGTTCAACGAAGCGCATCTTGACGATCGACTTGATGCTCTTGAAGCCGTACTTCCACGGCACCACCAGACGAATCGGTGCGCCGTTCTGGTTTGGCAGGACCTCGCCGTAGAGACCAACCGCCAGGATCGTGAGCGGATGCATCGCCTCGTCGAGGCGCAGGCCCTCGACATATGGCCATTCGAGGACGTCGGTGCGCTGCTGCGGAAACTGGCCAACGTCGTGTAGCGTGTAGAACTCGACGAAGCGTGCGTTCGAGGACGGCTCGACCCGCTTGATCACGTCGGCGAGGGGGATCCCAATCCACGGAATCACCAGCGACCACGCCTCAACACAGCGAAATCGATAGATGCGTTCCTCGAGCAGGTGTGGCTTGATGAAGTCCTCGAGCGCGTACGAGGCGGGCTTGGCGACCTGGCCTTCGATGGCGATCTTCCACGGACTCGGGCGGAATCGTCCGGCCAGCTTCTTCGGACCGTCGCCTGCACCTGAGGCGAACTCGTAGAAGTTGTTGAAGCTGGTGATGTGGTCGTAGGAGTTCGGGGCTTCGGTGGTGCTGGTGAGCGGGCTCTTGCGCACGCCTTCGAGCTTGCGCAGGCCTTGCGCACTCACGGTCATGGGCCACCTAAAGGTGGCCCCTACGACACCGGCCCCTACGGCGGCGGCCCCTACGGCGCCGATGGCCGATACCTTCATGAACGCGCGCCGATCGAGATAGACGTGCTTCGGCGTGATCTCCGAGCTGCGAATCCTAGCCATGGAACCTCACTTCGGCGTTCATGCGCACTTTGATCGGCCGGCCGTCTTTCAGCGCCGGACTGAATCGCCACTGCTCGAACGTCCGCACGGCCATCTCGTCGGCGTCGGCGCCGAGCGAACGAAGGATGCGAACGATCCGCGGTGTGCCGTCTTCGAGGAGCACGATGTCAAGCACCACCGCACCTGTTGTACTGCGGCCGAGCGGGCGCGCCTTCGCCACCTTGACGGCCTGTGGCGGCGTCACGCCAGGCCCGACGAGCGACACCATGTCATTGGCGATCTGCGCGTTGATCGACTCGTTGCGTAGTGTGAACCCGATCTCGATCTCGACATCCATCGGCGTCGCGCCGCCGCCGCGTGTGCCTGGGCGGAAGCGCCATTGACGCAACGCGACGAGCGCGTTCTCGTCGAGTCCGAACCCAAGTCCTCGGACCACGCGCGCAGTGCTGACGCGACCGCTCGCGTCGATGTGTGCCTGGGCCACGACCACTCCCTCAACGCCGCCGCGTCGTGCATCGTCGGAGTAGAGCGGCGGTGTGGTGTACTCGGCGATCGACGGCGCAACGTCCAGTTCCGTGGCCCGGTTGACCAGGCGAATCTCGCGCACTGGTTCGCTGCCATCGCTGGCGAGCTCACGAACGATGCTGTCGTCGATGGGCGGCAGGTTCGACGTCCGGATTTCGATCGTCGAACCGCGAGCACTCAGCGAGGCAAGTGGAGCAGTCAGGAGGCACGCCCCGGCGAGGATCGCGATCGCCCAGGTCCGCGATAGCCGCGTGCGATTTACCACCGCGTTGACGAGCGCGGCGACGCGCCGCTCGAAACCCGATTCGCGGCCTGCGCGGCCAAAGCGCGTCGCGCGAAGGCTGGCCATCCCGACGGTCGGCGCCAGGTTCAGTTCCGGGCGCGCCCCGCGCAGGATCTCGATCAGGTGTGACGCGTAGTCGGTGCCGCTCGCGCCGAGGCCGATCACGACATCGTCCGCGGCTCGCTCGCTCTCACGGCCCAGGCGGTTTCTGGCCATCCAGAACAGCGGATTGAACCAGTAGATGCGGCAGGCGACCTCGGCCAGCAGATGCACGATCCAATCGCCGCGCGAAATGTGCGCCAGTTCATGCGCGCACACTGCCCACACACGGTCGTCAGGCCAGGCCTGCGATGCCGAAGGAAGCAGGATCCGCGCACGTCTCACACCCCCGGCGAGCGGAATGCTGATGCGTGGGTTGTGCGTGAGCCGAGGTGTCGGGAGACCGAGCGCATCGGCGACGTGCTGGCCGATCGCGGCGGACCGTGTGCCCGCTGGCATTCCAGACGATGTCAGCCGCTTCACCTGCAGTGCCTGCATCGTCAGCTTGAGGAGCAGCAACACGCTGACGGCCGTCCACAGCATCGGTGCGAGGCTGGCGATCGTCCATCGACTCGATTCGATGCCCGTTGCGCGGACGACGATGTCGCCGGCATTGAACGTCGGCGACGAGGTGCCGAACGCCGCCGGCCAGGTGTCGGCGGCGCGCTGCGCCCACGCCGGTTCCCACGACGGCAGCAACCACGTGAGCACGGGAAGCGCCGCCGCGATCGCCAGAGCCGCGGTCCACAACGCATGTCGCTCCGCAGCGGACCGCCGATGCAGCCACGGGATCACCAGGTGTGCGGCAAGCAGGACGATTGTGGCCTTGATCATCGGCGTCGGGTTTCGCGCTTCGCGCGCTCGACGAGATCGGCAATGCGATCGAGCTCCTCGCGAGAGATGCCGGAGCCGTCCTTGCCGAGCAGCGCTTCGACGACCTGCTCTGGTGAGCCCTGAAAGAACGTGTCGACGAGGTGCTTGAGAGCGGAACGGCTGGCGACGCGATGCGACTGCGCCGGCAGATACACGTAGCGCAGCTGCTCCTCTTCGTGCCGGATGTGGCCCTTCTCCTCGAGGACGCGCAGCTGGGCGCGGACGGTGGAATAGGCGGGCTCGCCGGAGAGCTCGCTCATCACCTCGGCGACGGTGGCCCGCCCGCGCCGGTGCAGGATGTCCATGATCTGCCGCTCGCGGCGGCTGAGATGCGCCGACGACATGCTTAAGTTTCTAGCACACTGCTAGAGAATCAGGCAAGCAAATTTCGCTGCGCTGCGCAGAATGGCTGCGAAGCGCCGCGCTCTGCATCCTCTGTCGATCTGATACGGCAGTGCCGAGATCCGGAATGAGGAGACGAGAGAGCCATGTATCGATCCCGGTCGCGGGGGTTCGTGCTGTCAGTGGCGTGTGTGCTGGCTTCGATCGCAACGGCCTGGGCACAAGGCGTCGTTCCGCCGGGTCGTGTCGCCACGTTCGATGGTCAAGGTGCCAATGCCTGGTCTGGCAATATCCGCGCGTCGGACGACGAACTGGTCGCGCTGCTCGAGGATGGGATCAAGCGATCGCCGACGTTCAAGGGCCTGGTCGATCGGTTGGCGAAGTCCGACGTCATCCTCTATGTGCGCCCGGATGTCACGGCCAAGACCAACTCCATGCGGCTGACCTTCCTTGCTGCAAAAGGGGGTTACCGCTATCTGGTGATTCGCGTTGGCGCGGGCCGCTCGAAGGACCAGCAGTTGGCGACACTCGGTCACGAGATGCAGCATGCCGTCATCATTGCCGATGCTTCGTCGGTCGTGGATTCGGCGAGCCTGCGCCGCGAGTTCGAGCGCGTCGGCAAGCTGACGCAAGCGCCGGTCGGCGACGACTTCTTCTTCGAAAGCCCTGGCGCCGAGGAAGTGCGGCGGCGCATCCTGGCCGAGATCGGTCAAAAACCGTAGGGACGCGTCAACTCCCAACGTCCAACTCCCAAGTCCCAACCACTACCAACTCCCAGCCGCCAAACTCCCAAGCGCAACTAGCAAGAGGCTCTTTGGGAATTGGGAATTGGGAGTGGTTGGCCGTTGGGAGTTGGCAGTTGGGAATTGCACAGACTGGTGGAAGTACAGTGGTCCCCATGACCACCGTCCCAACCGAAGCCTGGCAGCGGGGACCCGTCCCTGGGTTCGAGCCGCTGCTGATGCCCGTTGTGCACGCCCTGATTCAGGCACGCGAGGATCTCGAGCGCCTGATCACCACGGTCCCTCCCGACCATGTCTGGCGTCGTCCCGGCGGCGCCGCCTCGATCGGTTTTCACGTGCGTCACGCCGGCGGCGCACTCGATCGCCTTTTTACATATGCGCGCGGAGAGTCATTGTCGGACGCGCAGCGTTCCGCATCGAAGGCCGAAGGGGAGCCAGGTGAACCGCCCGCGACGCTGACGGTCCTCGTCGCCGGCGTCGATCGAATTATCGACACGGCACTGACGCAATTACGTGCAACGTCGCGCGATACGCTCCTCGAGGACCGTAAGGTTGGCCGAGCGGGTCTTCCGGCCACCGTGCTCGGCCTGCTGTTCCACGCCGCCGAACACACGACGCGCCACGTCGGCCAGGCGCTGACCACGGCACTCGTGCAGAGATGAGCGGCGCCGCGTCGAGGCGGCGCCACGTCGCTCTGATGACTGCGCCATTTCGTATGACGAAATCTCTTTTCGCGAGACGAGTGTATTCTTCGCTGCAGTATGCCCCGCATTCCCGGAGGCGCCTGAAACTCGTGGTGATCTATGCGCGCTCGGGGCCGACGGTTCGCGAGCTGTTTCTCGATTTGCCGCGTCCCGGCTAAGACGCCGAACCATGGTGGAATGGCTACTCGACCGGCCATTGGGAAGGCGATACGCTCGTGGTGGAAACGACCTGACACCGGAAAGCCGGAGAAAAAATGACGACGACTGATCCGAGAGACATCATCGCCCGTGCGCCGATGAGCACCTTGCAGGTGACCGTTGTCGCGCTGACCATCGCACTCAATGCACTGGACGGGTTCGACGTGCTCTCGATCAGCTTCGCGTCGCCCGGTATCGCCCAGGAGTGGGGCATCGGCCGGGACGCGCTGGGCATCGTGCTGTCGATGGAACTCATCGGCATGGCGCTCGGCTCGGTGTTCCTTGGTGGCGTCGCCGACAAGATCGGCCGCCGCCCGACGATCCTCGGCTGTCTCGTTGTGATGGCCTTCGGCATGATCATGGCGACGACCGTTCGCGGTCTCGTCGATCTCTCGGTCTGGCGCATCGTCACGGGTCTGGGTATTGGCGGCATGCTCGCGGCGATTAACGCCGTGTCCGCGGAATTCTCGAACGCCCAGCGCCGCAATCTCAGCGTCTCGATGATGTCGATCGGATATCCCGTAGGGGCCGTGCTCGGCGGCATCGTCGCGGCACAACTCCTGCGCGGCAATGATTGGCGCTCGGTCTTCTACTTCGGTGCCGCCGTCACCGCGGTGCTGATTCCTGTCGTGTACTTCGTCATTCCGGAATCGGTGCACTGGCTGGCGCGCAAGCAGCCCGCGGGTGCGCTCGAGAAGATCAATGCCGCGCTGCGGCGGATGGGCCACGCCACGGTGAACGCGCTGCCTGAGATCCCGGCGGCGGCGCGCACACGATCGGTTGCGGAGATCTTCCAGCCCGCTCTAATAGCCACCACGACGATCGTCACGCTCGCGTATTTCTTTCACATCACGACCTTCTACTTCATTGTGAAGTGGATCCCGAAAATCGTCGTTGACCTTGGATTCCCGGCCTCGAGCGCGGCGAACGTGCTGGTGTGGACCAATGTCGGTGGTGCGACGGGCGGGGCCGTGTTCGGGCTGCTCACGCAGCGCTTCGGCTTGAAGTCCCTGACGATTACGCTGCTGGTGTTGTCCACCGTGACGGTCGCGCTGTTCGGCCGCAGTCCGGCCGACCTGGATCGCCTGTCCATGATCTGCGCGATGGCCGGCTTCTGCACCAACGCCGGAATCGTCGGACTCTACGCCATCATCGCACAGGTGTTTCCAACGCAAGTGCGCGCGTTTGGCACCGGCTTCACTGTGGGCGTGGGACGTGGGGGATCTGTGCTCGCGCCGATCATCGCCGGATTCCTGTTCGTGGCCGGATATCCCTTGCCGACCGTCGCGCTGACGATGGCCACGGGATCGCTCCTCGCCGCCGCCGTGCTGATCATGCTGAAGCTCGGGGATCGCCCCGCCGTTCCCGGTCAGGATCGCCCGATCCGGACGACGCCCCTTCCCGATCCTCGCCCCGCCCGATGAAACGCAGTGGCAGCCGCATTCTCACGACACACGTCGGCAGTCTGATTCGACCTGACGATCTGCTCGAACGTTCGAGGACGGCGAAGGAGCGCCCGCAGGAGCAGGCCCGGTACGAGCAGACGCTGCGTGATGCCACCGTTGACGTGGTCGAGCAGCAGATCAAGGCAGGCATCGACATCGTCAACGACGGCGAATTCGCCAAGTCGAGCTGGTCCAACTACGTGCTCGCGCGGTTGACGGGGTTCGAACTCCGGCCTGACTCGAACTATGAGCCGGTGTGGCTCGGCCGCGATCGCATCCGCTTTCGGGAGTTCATGGAAGCCGAATTTCCTCGGGGCGCGACGGGCGTGCCGGGCCACGTCTGCGTCGCACCGATTCGCTATCGGGGCCACGACGCGATCCGCCGCAACATCGCCCTGTTGAAAGCCGCGCTTGCCGCTGCCAGCGTCGACGAGGGCTTTCTCACTGCCGTGGCGCCGGGTAGCACCGGCTACGACTCGTCGAACGAGTACTACGCAGACGAGCGCGACTACGTGTTCGCGATTGCCGATGCGCTGCGCGAGGAGTACCTGGAGATCATCAACGCGGGATTGATCCTGCAGGTTGACGATGCCGTGCTGGCGAACATGTACGATGAGCTCGTGCAGCACGGCCAGACGCGATACAGACAGTGGGCCGAGCTGCGCATCGAGGCGCTGAATCATGCGCTGCGCGGAATTCCGGAGGATCGCGTCCGTTACCACGTCTGCTTCGGCAGCTGGCACGTGCCGCACATGGCGGATGCTCCGCTCGACGCGATCGCGCCGCTCATTCTGAAAGTGCGCGCCGGCGCGTACGCAATTGAAGCGGCCAACGTGCGGCATGAGCACGAGTGGCGCCTCTGGCAGACGACGAAACTCCCGGCTGGCAAGATCCTGATTCCGGGTGTGGTCACCCACCACACGACGACGGTCGAGCACCCACGCCTGGTGGCGGATCGCATCGTTCAATTCGCGAAGTTGGTCGGACGCGAGAACGTGATCGCCGGGACCGACTGCGGCTTCGCGCAACTCGAAACGTTTCAACGTGTGCACCCACAGGTGATGTGGGCGAAGCTGAGCGCGCTGAGCGAGGGTGCGCGGATCGCATCGCAGGAACTGTGGGGTTTGAGGCTTTCTCGTAGCGGTGGGTCTTAGGACGCGCCGCTACATTCTGAGGAGTGTAATGAGTAAGAAGAGTCTAGAGGACGTGCTACAGGCGGCAGGCAACCCGGTCACGCTGTTGCGGAATCAGCAGACGGGACCGAACGTGTATCCCGGTGTGCCGCCGGAATACACTAACTGGCGCGATGAGACGCAGGCATGGCAGAAGACCTGTGTGCTCTTCAACCAGTCCTACCACATGGCCGATCTGCTGGTGGAAGGACCGGACGCCCTGAAGCTGCTCACGCGCCTGGGGGTCAACAGCTTTACCGGCTTCGCGGTCGAGAAGGCCAAGCAGTTCGTGCCCGTCAACTACGACGGCGACGTGATCGGCGACGTGATCCTGTTCTATCTCGCCCCGAATCAGTTCAACCTTGTGGGCCGCATTCCAGTCCTCAACTGGATCCAGTTCCATGCGGCGAGCGGCGGCTACGACGTCACGGTCACGCTCGATGAGCGATCCGCAGCGCGGCCCGACCCGTTCAACCGCAAGGCGTATCGCTTCCAGCTCCAGGGTCCGAACGCGATGAAGGTGCTCGAGAAAGTGATCGGCGGCAAGGCGCCTGAGCTCAAGTTCTTCAACATGGGCCACGTCACCATCGCCGGCAGGCCGGTGCGCGCCCTTCGCCACGGGATGGCGGGTCAGCCCGGGTACGAATTGTTCGGACCGTATGCCGAGCACGATCTGATTCGCGACGCGATCTTCAAGGCGGGCGAGGAATTCGGGCTGCGACTCGTCGGCGGCCGCGCCTATTCGGCCAATACGCTGGAGGCGGGCTGGATCCCGTCGCCGCTTCCGGCCGTATACGCCGGCGAGAAGATGAAGTCGTACCGCCAGTGGCTGTCAGCCGACTCGTACGAGGCCAGGGCATCGATTGGCGGCAGCTTCGTCTCGTCGAACATCGAGGACTACTACCTGACGCCGTGGGACCTCGGCTACGGGCCACACGTCAAGTTCGATCACGACTTCATCGGCCGCGAGGCGCTCGAGCAGCGCGCCAAGGGGCCGCACCGCACGAAAGTCACGCTCGCCCTGAACACCGATGATGTGATGCGCGTCATCGGCAGCCAGTTCCAGCGCGACCACCGGGCGAAGTTCATGGAGTTCCCATCCGCCGTCTACTCGATGCATCCGTACGACAAGGTCACCAAGAACGGCAAGACGGTCGGGGTCTCGACGTGGGTGGGCTACAGCGCCAACGAAGGCCAGATGCTGACGCTCGCGATTCTCGACCCTGGGTCCGCGACCATCGGTAATGAGGTGACCTTTGTCTGGGGCGAGGAGAACGGCGGCACGTCGAAGCCGACCGTCGAGCGCCACGAGCAGGTGGAAATCCGGGCGACCGTCAGTCCGGTGCCATACAGCGAGGTGGCGCGCAGCGAATACACCGCCGGTGGTTGGCGCACGGCGGCCACAAGGTAGATTGCCGAATTCTGGATCTTTGATTGTCGATTGAATTGTTGATTGGTGATTTGCGATTGATGATTGAAAACGCCACCAGCTGCCATGCGGCCGTCAATCAATAACCGACAATCCCCAATCAACAACGATTCAACAATCAACGATCTTTCAATCAACAATCAGAAGTAAAACTGCACGGACAGGCGAGCGAAGCGTGGGGGGATGATGTTGAACGGATTGCCCCACGTGTTCTCGTTCTCCGGTGTCGCCGGGTTGTCGCGCGTGTAGGTGTCGACGTAGTCCTGAATCGCATCGGAGTTGAACAGATTGTAGATGTCGACGCCGATGGCGACTCGCTTGTTGCCGAAGCGGACGTTCTTCGCCAGCTTGAGGTCGAACGTGGTCACCCGCTCACCGTAGAGCTCGTTCGTGTTGAGCAGATTCACCATCACCGTCTGGGCGTTGTTGTCATTACCGGCACATCCGACGCCGTTCGCCGGCGTCGCGCACGGCCGCGTTGTGCGGCTCGCGCTCTCGGGGTTCCACAGGATCTCCTCCTTGCTGTACGTGAGTGTCGCCGAGCGGGCGACACCCGGGAAGGACTGGAACACAGTGGAAACCAGCACGTCCACCTTCGGGATCGTGTACGCAGCCGTGCCGTTCACGCGGGTCTGCCAGGGCGCAAACGCTTCGCACGAGGCGACATAGTCGTTGTCGCGCCCCCTCACGTTTGGTCCATCCACTTCCGCGGAGCAGGTACTTCGCTTCGTGCGGCCGGTGCTGGTTCCACCGTTTATACGAACGCCGCCCGGGGCGCCCCAGACGAAATTGGTGTCGATGCCGTTCCACGAGTAATTCAGCTCGTCCATGTATGTGATCGCTCGCGGGTTGCCGCCAGGGACGGTGACGGCCGCTGCGTTCAGTCCAACGACTCGATAGCCGCCGCCGCTGGGAAGACGCGGATCCTGCGGCGCGAGCACGGAATAGAAGTCGTACGACGGGTTGACGAAATCCAGATAGCCCTGCATGCACGTGTCTGGGTCGGTGGCGCCGTTGTAGCGGTCGCAACCGACGCCGAGCTGGTCCCTGACCTGGAGGTTCGAGTACATCCGGCGGTTGTACGTGACCTCTCCAGACAGGCGGGGCAGGATCTCGTGTTGAATGCCGACGCCGAGTTGCCACTCCGACTGTCGCCGGCCCCAGCCGTCCAGCAGTGATTCTCCGTAGGCCGCACAGTAGGCGCGAACGGATTCGGGTATTCCTTGCTCCTGACGGCCGCACTGCGTCTCTGCCAGGCCGACGGCCAGACCAGACGCGTCGAGACTGAATGGGTCGCGACCGTAGCGAACCGGGTCGTTGAAGAACGTCGGGAATGTCGTGCACTCACCGTTGGGCGCGCTCGCCAACGGGTCGCAATCGACCACGCGATCGCGATCGGTGTCGTCCCAGTTGCGCGTCAACGAGTTGACCGTGCGCCGCGCCGGATTGGCTCCCGAGTAGATGCCGGTGAGGCCAGCCGCGTTGAGGTACTTGCCCATGTTCCACTTGAGAGACGTGCGGCCGTTCCCAAAGAGATCGTACGTGAGACCCCACCGTGGAGTGATGTCGTGGTAGTTGACGCCGTCGGTCTTCGGCGTGCAGTAGCGCCTCTGACCAGCGTACTCACCGCCAATTTGCGCAGGCATCCATGGCTCGTTGCCCTCGCCGCCAACGCAGGTCGGGTTGTAGGAACTGGTCGCGTGGTCGTAACGAAGCGCCCCGCTCAGGGTCATCCGCTTCATCGTCCACTGATCCTGAGCGTAGAACGCCACGTAGGTGACTGACTCGTCGAGGGTGGCTTCTCCGGTGTTGAGCACCACACTCGATGGCCGGGGCCGGCGAGCGAGGTTGTTCGGGTCGTTGGGGAACTGGGCCACTCCGGTGAACGGATTGATGGCCGTGTTGCCGCACGTCAGCGTGGTGACGCATGCCGCGTTCGGCTGGGTGTAGTTGTAACCCATCCGGAGATCGTTTGCGTTGTTCGTCTGCTTTCTCCTGTAGTGTCCGCCGTCGTAGCCGATCTTCGCGTTGTGTGTACCGGTCACGTACGAGGCCGACGCGCGAGACCGGTAGTTGTCCATCTTGCGCAGCTCCGAGCCGCCTGCGACACCCGAGTTCAACGAGCCGGATGTGAGCGCGGCGAATGTCCCGCCGGCGAATGAATTCACGCGTGTCGCGACCTCATCGCCCCCTGCCGTGTCACCGGTCTCGGAAATCGCCGGGATCTCTTGGGGATTGCGGTACTCGCGATGATGCGTCGTGTCATAGTTCTGCGACGTGATCGATATCCCCGCCTCGAAGAGCAGTCTGTTGGTGAACGGGCTGGTCCACGACACCTGCTGCAGCCGGTTCGGATAGGTAGCCACCGACCACCACGATTCGGGGGACGTGTAGGTCGACACGACACCGCCGCACGGGTCCTGGCAGAAGTCCTGTTCATCCCAGAAGATGTTGAACTTGTGTCTCCGTGAGGCCTGCCAGGTGATGCGTGTATTGACGTTCTTGTACTCGTTCGTATAGGTCACGCTGGGTTGCGTGCGATCGGGTTGGTAGTTGAAGCCCCACTCGCCCTCCCACTTGTTCGGAAAGAACTCGCCGCCGAACGGGAAGGCCTTCTTGCCTTGCGTGCGTGCCAGCGAATAGAACCACAAGTGGTCGCGCTTGATCGGACCGCCAAACGCGCCTGAAACGTCATAATCGTGGAGCACCTGGTTGGGCAACGACGAGCCCGGATAACTCTTGTCATTGCGATCGAACCACGACTGTCGCGTGTAGGTCGTGTGGTAGTTACCCGCGAAACGGTTGCCGCCGGTGCGCGGAATGATGTTGATCGAGGCGCCGCCTGTTTCCGATTCGCCCAGTGCGCCGGACACTTGAATGTTGATCTCCTGCGCGTTGGCGATGTCGGCGACGAAGCCCCCCGTCAAGCCGCCGATTGGCACTGAACTGCCGGCGTTGATGACCGCGCCATCGATCATGACGCGCCCCTGGTTGAGGTTTGTGGCGCTGCTGTCGCATCCCGACGTCGCGCCACCTGGCGTGGTGCAGTTCAAGTTGAAGGGGTTGTTCGTCCGTCCGGAATCCTGATCACCGACGTTGAAACCGGGAACCCCTGGGTTGCAGAAGACGCCGACGCCGCCGATGCAGATCCCCGAAATGGTGCCGGGTGCGTACGTGCTGGTGATTCCCGGCGTCAGCGCCAGCAGGCTACTGACGTTGCGCGGAGTCGGAAGCTCCCGGATCTCGTCGCCCTGGAACACAATCGCCTGCCGAGCGTTCGACACATCGACGGTGGGCGTGGTGCCAGTGACGACGACCGTTTCGCTGCGCTGACCGACGGTCATCGTGCCGTCGACGGTCGCCGCGAAACCGCTCGTCAGCACGATGTCGTTCCGCTGTTGCCGTTGGAAACCATCGAGCGCGAAGGAGACTGAGTAGGTGCCGACAGGCAGGTTGGTGATGCGATAGCGTCCGTCGTCGCCTGAGACGGTTGAACGAACCTTTTCGATCAGCGCCGGGCTCACGACCTCCACGAGCACACCGGGCATCACCGCCCCGGAGGTGTCGCGAATGACACCGATGATCTGAGCTGTGGCTTCCGCTCCCTGCGCGAACGCTACCGCTGGCATCGACAGCAGTACCCAGAGCATCATCGCCTGTCGTGCAAATCGATCCATCACCGCGCCTCCCTGCGTTATGGATTGAAGTGGCTTACAAGCTCGATTCGAGTGCCAGAATTACGCTCGCGTCAGGAAGGTGTCAAGGCAGGATTGGCACAACTCTTCGCAATCCGAAATGTGTTGCGCTTTTTGTGTAAGCCGCCGCGCGTGCCGTACAGTCACACGTGATGGACTCAGGTGTTCACCGTAGCTCGGTGCTCGCCGCTGCTCTCGCGGTTGCACTGATTCTCGGAGCGGGCGGGTGGATGTTCGCGCGCTGGCGTGAGGCTGAAGCGCTGGCTCGTATACCGGCGCCGGCGTCTGCTGCGCAGTCGAAGGCGGTCGCCACGCACCTGGCCGCGAAGTACGACGCAGCTCGGCGCGAGCCGACTTCGGCGGCAGCGATCGGTTCGCTGTGCGTCGCGTACCACGCCGACATGTTCTTCGACGAGGCGGATCGTTGCTACGCTCTCGTCAGTGAACTGGATTCGTCGCAGTGGCGCTGGCGCTACTACCGCGCGCTCATTCAGGCGGAGCGCGGCGGCGGCGAGCCGCTCATCGAAAACCTGCGCCGCGTCGTGACACAGGCGCCGGATTTCGGTCCGGCATGGCAGCGGCTCGGAGATGCCTTGTTCAAGGCGCGGCGCTACGACGAGGCCCGCATGGCGTGGGAGAACTCGTCCACTGCCGCGGCAACCGATATCGATCAGCCGTCGCCTCGTCACGTCACCGAAGTGCCGCTGGCCGCGTACGCCAACGTCGGATTAGCGCGCATCGCGCTCGTGCAGGGCGACACCACGAAGGCGCGCGCCATCCTCGAGCGCGTCGCGATGGAGTCGCCGCAGTTCAGCTCCGCGTTCCGGCTACTCGCCGACGTGTATCGATCGCTTGGCCAGCTGGCTGACGCCGATCGCTTCGTCTATCGCGCCAACCGTCTGCAGCCGTTCGCGCCGTACCTGGATCCGATGGTCGACGATCTCGCCCGCGAATCGCGCAACAGCACGCTGCTCCTCAGGCTCTCGTCCGAGGCGAATTTGGCCGTCAACGCCGAATGGGCCGAGTATCTGACGCGGCGCGCGCTGGAATTCGATCCCGACAATCCTGAGGCCGTCGTCAAACTCGGCCGCGTGCTGCGGACGGTTGGACGCAACGAGGACGCGCTCCAGTACTTTCAGCGTTACCACCAGATGGTCCCGGGCGACTTCCTCGGTCTCGCACATATCGGCAGCTGCCTGAGCGCGATGGGACGCTACGAAGAAGCCGAGTCATATCTTCGCCGCGCAGTCGCCGGTATCGACGACCCCCAGACGCATTACAACCTCGGACTCCTGTTGTCGATCACGAACCGCGGCGGTGAAGCGATCGCCGAATACGAGAAAGCGCTGGCGCGCGATCCGATGCACGCCGATGCGCGCTTGAACATGGCGACCGCGCTGGCGCGGCAGGGAAGGATGGATCAGGCGTCGCGTGAGCTGACGCGGCTGGTCGATCAGGATCCGGACAACGCGGTGGCCCGCACCAATCTCGGCGTCGTCCTTATTCAGCAGGGGAAAGTCGAGCAGGCTCGAGCTCAGCTCGAAGCGGCGATTCGCGCCGACCCGAATCTGGGGCCGGCGCGGCAGGCGCTTCAGGCGATCGGACGCTGAGCGCGCCTCAAGTCAAAGGGCAAAAGGCAAAAGCGCCTTTGACGTTTGACCTTGGCCTTTGACCTTTGCCCTTTGACCTGACAATCAAGGAACGATATCGGTCTTCCGATCGACCTTCGTCTTGTCGCCGACCATGAGCTCGCCGGCGTAGTTCGCCTGCTGGCACACGTACTCGAAGAGCTCCTGCCCGTTCTCTCGCCGCAGGTTGAACGTCGTCGTCCACGGAGCGGTGTACGCGCCAGGGTCGTCAACCGTTACCTCGTACTTCACCTGAGCCTGATTCACGCGCGTGAATTTTTCGAGCGTGTGCAGCGCTTCGGTGTGCGGCAGCCCGCGGCGATCGAGCCAGAAGGCCTCGTTGTAGCCGATTGTGTCGACGTTGAGCGTGTCGCCTTCCCACCACCCGATCGAGTGGCCGTAGAAGCTTGGCGTCAGATCTCGCGGGTGCGCGCGCCCGTCCATGTAGACCGTCCGATAGGTGTGCGGACCGCCGACGTCGAAGATGTAGACGCGCTCCAATTCGGCAAGGTCAACGAACTCGACGCCATACGGCGTCAGGAACTGACGTGCCACGCCCGACGGCTTGCACCGCGTATGTGGCTCGAGCTCGTGCTTCTGCCGATCGTCGTAGACCGCCTTGGCCCACGGCTGAAACGGTACCTTCGCGGCTGCCAGGATCGGATCGGTGATGCCGAAGACCGGCAGCCACAGACCCTTGTCTTTGGGATTCTCACCGCCGAGGATGGCGCGTCCATTCGCGTCGCGCGGCGCGGGCTTTGGAGGAGGAGCGGCTTCGCGGCCGCCCTGACCACCCTGGCCGCCGCCGCGACCAGCGCCGCCGCCGCGGCCACCGCCACCCCCGCCTTGCGCGAAGACCGGCGATGCGACCAGGACCATGAGAAAGAGGAGTACTGAAACGCGTCCGACGTTCTGTATGAGGGCTTTCATACCATCAATTTATATCGAAATCTTGACAGCTACTAATACAAAGCGTATACACGTTGCGGCTTGAGAACAGGCTTTCGCATAGCGAAAGGTGTGTCTCGACCTCGGCCGTTTCGAACTCTGTGGTTCCGCACGGCGCGATCTCACAACGGCGGGGCACACATGGGAGGCAGCATGCGAGGTGTGGCGAGAACTCTGGGCTTGGTCGCCTTGGTTCTCTTGGTACCAGCAGCACTCTACGCACAACAGGCCACGATTTCCGGCACCGTCAAGGACGCGTCCGGCGCCGTGCTGCCTGGGGTCTCAGTCGAGGCGGCAAGCCCAGCCCTCACTGAAAAGGTCAGGTCGGTCGTGACCGACGGAACCGGGCAGTATCGCATTGTCTCGCTGCCACCGGGCACCTACACGCTGACAGTGACCCTGCAGGGATTCAACACTGTAAAGCGCGAGGGTATCGAGCTCTCCGGAACGCTCACCGCCACGATCGACGTCGACCTTCGCGTCGGTGCGCTCGAGGAAACAGTGACCGTTCTCGGCGAATCGCCCATCGTCGACGTGCAGAGTGCCCGTCGTCAGCAGGTCATCGACGGCGACGTGCTCCAGCAGATCCCGACCTCGCGCTCCTATAACAACGTGCTGCAGCTCGTTCCCGGTGTGGTCGCCGGCGATGGACAAGTCCAGCTGCGGCCCGCGATGCTGCTGTTTACAGCACACGGCGGCAACGCCGAAGACGGCCGCTTGACTGTTGACGGCATCAACACCGGCGCGTCCCGCGGCGGCGCCGGCGTCTCGGGCTACATCCCCGACATGCAGAACACCGCGGAAATCACGTTCACGATTTCCGGCAACCTCGGTGAAGCGGAGACCGGCGGCCCGTCGATGACCGTCGTGCCGAAGTCCGGCGGCAACACACTGAGCGGCTCGTTCTTCATCTCTGGCCTGAACGACTCGATGCAGGGAGATAACTTCGACGCCACGCAGCTGAGCGTGCTCGCCGCGCCGGCTAAGTCGCTCCTGCTTCGCGACTACCAGGTGTCCGTCGGTGGACCGATCAAGAAGGACCGCATGTGGTACTTCTTCAATCACCGCCGCGTCGACTTCGCCGACGCGCAGCCGGGCATCTTTGCGAACCGGAACGCCGGCGATGCGACCAAATGGAGCTACCAGCCCGACTTCTCCCAGCAGGGGCGCATCGACCAGGTGCGCAGGATCTTCGCACTGCGCTTGACGATGCAACTGACGCCCAAGAACAAGCTGTCGGTGTTCTGGGACGAGCAGCCGCAGTGCAGCGGCGCCGCATGGCCCGGCACCACGGACGACGGTTGCTTCAGCAACAAAGACGGCTGGATCTACGGCGGCAGCCAGACCAACGGATTCTTCGGCGCGGGACCGAACTCGCCCGAGACCGGCGACTACGCCTCGACGCACCAGAAGGTACAGCAGGTGAAGTACACCGCGCCTGCCACCAACAAGCTGCTGCTCGAAGCCGGCTTCGGCACGTACATCTCGCAGTGGGGCTACACCGAACGGCCGGGCAATCCGACGAAGAATCTGGTGCGCGTGCAGGAGCAGGCGCAGCAGATCTTCGACCGCAATGGAAACCGGGTCCCGACCACGTGCGGTGACTGTCTGACCGTCGCCGGCAACTTGAAGTACCGCTCGTCGAACTGGCCGACTGGTTACATCTTCGCCCATACCTGGAACGCGGCCGCCAGCTACGTGACCGGCGCGCACAACATGAAGTTCGGGTATCAGGGCGCGTTCCACCGCGACGACGACAATCTGTTCCCGACGATCAGCAACGACTACCTGACGCAGTACACGTTCAACACGCCGTGCACGACATCGCCATGTCCGACCTCGCCGATACCAACTGGCGTGACGATACAGTCCGGCGTGTTCACGCGAAAGGTGCGCACCCAGTACTACGCGTTCTACGGGCAGGAACAGTGGACCAAGGACCGCCTCACGCTGCAGGGAGCGCTGCGCTTCGACCATGCGTGGAGCAGTTTCCCCGAGCAGCAGATCGGGCCGTCCGTGACCATCCCCAACGCCATCGTCCTCCCCGCGCAGGTGGGTATCAAGGGCTACAACGATCTGAGCCCGAGAATCGGCGCGGCCTATGACCTGTTTGGCAATGGCAAGACGTCACTGACAGTCAACATAGGTAGGTATCTCCACCCAGCATCGAATCAGGGCCGCTACATCAACGCGAACCCGTCGGAACTGGTGTCGACGATTACCGGCCGGTCGTGGACCGATAACAACGGAAATTTCATTCCTGACTGCGACCTCCTGAACGGCCAGGCACAGGGCCCGACCGTCAACGGTGCAATCGACAGCTGTGGCGCATGGCAGGATGCGAACTTCGGCAGGGCCAGGCCGGGGACGCGTCTGGACGACTCGATTCTCAGCGGGTGGGGCGCGAGGCCGTACGACTGGCAGTTCGGTGTGTCGGTCCAGCAGCAATTGCTGCCGAGAGTGTCCGTCGAGGCCGGTTATTACCGCCGTTGGTGGCCCATCTTCACCACCGCGGATATCACCGACAACGTCCTGACGACCGCCGCTGACTACTCGCGATTCAGCGTCATTGCACCGACCGATTCGCGGCTGCCAGGCGGCGGCGGATATTCCGTCGACAACATCTACAACGTGACGGCCTTGGCGAATGCGCGCGGTCAGGAAAATGTCCAGAGCGCCGCGAACGACTTCGGGTCGTACACGCGGTACTGGGATGGCTTCGACGTCACGGTGCAGGCGCGTCTCCGCAACGGTTTGACGATGCAGGGCGGGACGAGTACCGGGCGTCTGTCGTTCGACCAGTGTGAGCCGCGCGAGACTGTGCCTGAAAGCGCACCAACCAACCCGTGGTGCCACCAGGTTGAGCCGTTCATGACGACGTTCAAGGGTGTGGCCAGCTACATCGTCCCGCGCGTGGATGTGAATGTGTCCGGCACGTTCTCGAGCCGTCCCGGCGTTGCGCTCAGCGCGAACGTCATCTACACCAATGCCGATATGACGAATCCGGCGAGAGCGACCCTCGGCCGCCCGCTCGTCGCGACAGCCGCGGGGAACGTCACGGTCAACGTCCTCGAGCCGAACACGATGTTCGGAGATCGGATCGATCAGCTCGATCTCCGCCTTGGGAAGATCCTTCGATTCGGAAGGACGCGGACCAACCTCAACCTCGACATCGTCAACGTCCTGAACTCGAACGACAACCTTGCGTATAGCGCGGTCTTCGGTGCGACCTGGCCGGCGCCGTCGAGCGTGCTCACCGCGCGCTTGTTCCGCTTGAGTGCTCAGTTCGATTTCTAGCTCCCCGTAGGGCGGGTCTTGCTTTGTAGACCCGCCTCGAAATGCCGGGTCCAAAAGGCAGGACCCGGCCTACCATGAGAGGGGCCGGCAACGGCCCCTCTATTTGTTTTTGAGCCGCTCTCATTTCCTCCGACTCGCCGTAGTGTCCGGCTTTAGCCGGACCATGCTCGTCGCCTTGCTACTTCTGTGGCCGGCGCACGCCTCGGCCCAGGCGAAAGACGCCTTTGTCGAAGGATTGACCCAATTGATCAACGCCGTCGATGGCACGTTTGGCGATGAGGGGCCGGCGCTCACCGCGGCCGTCGAGGCGATGGCCCGCGGCCTCGCCGATTGGGACGAGCGCATCACACGAGTCGAGTCCAGCTTCCGCGCGGATGTTTCGACAGCGGCGCCGCCGGCTGCGGCCCGCATGCGAGCCACGCTCGGCACGATCTATCTCGAGCGCGGACGGATCGATGACGCATTGGCGCAGTTCGCGACTGCGCTCGAACTGGAACCGTCACTCACCCAGGCGCATGTCCTTCGCGGATTGGCGTACGAGCGATCGAACCGATCCGTCGAGGCTGCCGCAGCCTATCGTGCGGCGTGGCAGGCCAAGCCAGACGAGGCGACCACTGCGTACCTGGTCCTGCGGGCAGAGCCCACGTCGAAAGCGGCGATCGACGCGCTGTGGGCCGCGGTGACGAGCCGCGCCGAATCTGCAGGCGCTTCGCCGGAAGGGTTCCCCGTTGCCGATCTGCTCGACGATGGGTCGGTAGCGGTTCCGCTCTTTGCGCCGGCGGCCTACGGCCGCGCGTTCTCGTTGATTCACCAGGGCAAATACGACGACGCGCTGGCCGCGCTGAAGCAGGCCGCTGACGCCGATCCGCTGGTGATCGACCCGGGACTCCGATCGGATGAGGCGAGGCGGGGCATCACCGCATTGCGGGAGCAAAACGTACGCGTCGCGGTTGGCGAACTGGAGGCTGCCTTGATGCGCACCCCGCAGTCGGCTGAAGTTCACCGCATTCTCGGAACAGCGCTGGCCGCGGGGAAACAGCACGACCAGAGTGTTGCGCGGCTGCGCGAAGCCGCTCGTCTGAATCCGCGCGACGAGCGTTCACGGATCGCGATCGCCGACGTCCTAGTGGCGTCGGGCAAGGCGAACGACGCGCGTGAGAGTCTCCGTCAGACCGTTCGCGATCTTCCCGAATCGGCCGAGGCCTACTGGCAGTTGGGCAGAGTGGAGCAGGCGCTTGGCGATGCGAGCGCCGTACAGGCCTTCGAGCACGCGGCCACGAAGCCCCTCGTCGCCGGTCGTGCGCGTCTTTACGCCATCATCGGTCAAGCCCATCATGCGCAATTCGATCTCGCGGCGGCCGCCGAGGCTTACGGGCGTCGGGTGCGGATAGCGCCCAACGATCGCGACGCGCACTTCGATCTCGGGGAGGTCTATCGCGCGCAGGACAAGCTCGATGAAGCGCTGGTCGAGTATCTCGGCGCCGCCGTGATCGACCCGGCGGCCGCGAAGACGTTCGGCATGCTCGGTCAGGTCGAAGCGTCGGCTGGCCGCGATGAACACGCAGTGGTCATGCTGCGCCGTGCCGTCGCGCTCGACGGCGGGCTCCTCGAAGCGCGATATGCCCTCAGCCGAGCGCTGCTTCGCCTCGGCCGGACCGAGGAGGCGCAGGCAGAACTGCGCGCGTACGAACAGGCGCAGGCCAAGGCCATGGACGAGCAGCGCCGTCAGTTCCGCGACAACCAGCAGAAGATCGACGACGTGCTGAAAACCAGATGAGACGTTCAGTTGCGGGCGCAGCGATGCTGCTGGCTATCGTCTCGCTGCGCGCACAGTCGAACATCACGTTCGAGAACGTCGCCAAGGCGGTTGGCGTAACCTTTACGCACGTCAACGGCGCCAGCGCCGAGAAGTATCTCGTCGAGACCATGGGGTCTGGGGCGGCGTTCCTCGACTACGACAACGACGGCTGGATCGATCTGTTCGTCGTTGACGGTGGCTCCGTCGCGCCGAAGCCGGAGGCGAAGGCGGAGCCCGCCGCGCCGAAGCCACCGGCGAAGGCGGGGCATCGGCTCTATCACAACGAAGGCAAAGGCCTCTTCAAGGACGTGACCGCGGCGTCCGGCATCGTCCATCGCGAGTACGGGATGGGCGTATGCGCCGGCGATGTGGACGGCGACGGCCGCACCGACCTCTACATCACCAACTACGGTCCGAACATCCTCTATCGAAATTCGGCGAATGGCGCGTTCACCGACATCACACGAACGGCGCGCGTTGGTCTCGGCGGATGGAGCACCAGTTGCGCATTCGTGGACGTCGATCGCGACGGCGATCTGGATCTCTTCGTCGCGAATTATCTCGATGCGCCGCGGAGCAAGAATCCGTTCTGCGGCGACCCGCAGCGACGGATTCGCGTGTATTGCCACCCCCTCAACTACACGGGTCTGCCGAGCGTGCTGTATCGCAACGACGGGAAGGGCGTGTTCACCGACGTGAGCGTCGAGGCGGGCATTGCGAAGTTTGTCGGCAACGGTCTTGGCGTCGCGGTCGGCGATTACGACGATGACGGCGTGCCGGATGTGTTTGTCGCAAACGACGCGGTGCCAAATTTTCTGTTTCACAACGACGGCAAGGGTGGTTTCAGCGAAGTCGCGCTGGCGGCTGGCGTCTCGGTCGGCCGCGATGGGAAAGCGAGAGCCGGAATGGGTACCGAGTTCGCCGACTACAACGGCGACGGCCGGCTCGATCTGATCGTGACCAACCACGAGTTCGAGACGCACAGCCTGTTTCGGAACGACGGCAAGGGATCGTTTTCCGATGCGTCGGTTGAAGCGGCGATCGCGTCGCCGACGCTGCCATTCGTCGGATTCGGAGTCGCGTTCTTCGATGCTGACAACGACGGCAATCTGGACATGGCCATCGTCAATGGCCATGTCATCGACAACACCGCCCTGTTCCGGCCGGGCTCCTCACACGCGCAGCGGCGGCTGTTGTTTCAGAGCACGAATGGACGACGCTTCGCCGAAGTGAGCCGTCAGGCGGGACCCGGGTTCGCGACGCCCACCGTCGGGCGCACGCTGATCGCCGGCGACATCGACAACGATGGCGACGTCGATCTCGTCGTCACCAACAATGGCGGCGCGCTCGAAGTGCTGCGGAACAATGCCAGCCCCGGGCGTCACGCGCTTGCCGTGCGCGTCGCCGGCGTGCGCAGCAATCGTGACGGCATGGGGGCGAGGGTGACGATCACCGCGCAGGGACGCGCTCAGATGCGCGAGGTCAAATCGGGTTCGAGCTACCTGGGACAGAACGATCTGCGGGTTCACTTCGGGCTTGGCGATGCGACGCGCGTCGAGCGTATCGACGTGCGATGGCCGGCTGGTGACGTCGAGACGATCCGCGATGTGGCGGCGGATCAGATCGTGACCGTGACCGAAAGCAAGGGAGTCACGGCACGAACTGCGTTCGTTCGCTGAATCTCGAAAAGAACCTTGATCAGGCCCGTCGCCGTTCGGCGCGCTGGGCGACCGGCTGACCGACGCGCGCGACGCCGCGCGTGCGTACGTAGTCCGAGGCCACGGACTCGACGGAGTTCACGAGCTCGGGATGCTGCGTGAGCATTCCTTCGATCCGGCGCACGGCCTGACGCAGCACCGGAAGCCGCTTCTTGATCATCGTGTCGCGATCCAGCCGGTTGGTCACGTCGGAGCAGTTGGCCGCCGCGACGATCCGTCCGTGCGGTCCAAAGATCGGCAGCGACACCGACACGATCCCGTAATCGAGCTCGTCCTGAATCGCCGCATACCCCTTCGAGCGGACGTCCTTCAGAATGCGCCGCAGGACGGCCGGGTTGGTCTCGGTGTGCTCGGTCAGCTTGCGTAGCGTCGCGCGCTCGAAGTACGCCTCGATCGCCGAGGTTGTCTGAAAGGCGAGGAGCACGCGGCCCATGGACGTCGGGTAGACCGGATACCGCGAGCCGGCGCCGGCAGTCAGCCGGATCGCGCGATTCAACGACGCGTGCGCGATATAGACGATGTCTACGTCGTCGAGGACGGTCACCGAGGAGCTGCCGCCCAACTCGTTGACCACGTCCTGGAGAAATGGCTGGAGCACGACTTCGGCATTGATCGCACTCAGATATCCGGTGCCGATGGCCAGCACTTTCGGCCGCAGCAGAAAACGCCGCCCGCTGCGTCCGATGTAGCCGAGCGACTCGAGCGTGTGCAGCGAACGCCTGGCCGTGGCTGGCGTCAGCTCCGTCAGCGTCGCCACCTCGCTCAGTGTGAGCTGCGGA
>Ga0209382_10001822_pt1 | contig 32618 bp, 27 predicted proteins | sample SoiMetdeltSBSDD5_FD_187599 | JGI IMG/M metagenome (GOLD analysis project Ga0209382, IMG submission 187599) | Bulk soil microbial communities from a Populus tree surrounding site in Tennessee, USA - Soil MetaG P. deltoides SBSDD5 (SPAdes) (version 2) | ecosystem: Environmental > Terrestrial >...
CAAGGTAGCGCAGCATGTGGTCGTCACCGACCTTGCCCGTTGTCTTGAGTACCTTGCCGGCAGGGCAGACATAGACGTTGCGCTCCCGGTCAAACGTGAAGTCACTGCGTGAGAAGGTGCCGTCCTCACGGGCGCTCTTGTCCCAGACCGGGATTTGCGGCGCGATGCCGGCGCCGACCAGCCAGCCGAGGAACTTGCCGGTGCCGTAAGCTGTATCAGCGGCGAGACGTTGCGGCTTGAGCCCCATTCGCTGTTCGGTCCGCTCGATCATCGTCCTGGCGGCGGCGACCTCGTCGTAAGTTCGCGCCGGCGTGGCCTCGACATCCACAATAACGGCGTTCTCGACGTCGATTAGATAATTGAGCCCGTAGCCGAACTGAACGCGCTTGTTGGCTTTCGCGGTCCACGCCGAGCACGGGTCGCTCAGCGAGATCACCTTCGGCGGCTTGCGGTCGGCGGTGGGGTCGTCATCGTCCAGCGCCCCCAGGAACTCGGCGACCGCGCGTGTCTGGCGCGCCGGCGCCGACCAATCCGCTTCCTCGGACGTGACCCCGTGATATCGGCTGGCATCCGCTTCCATCACGCTGGCATCGACCGCAAAGCCCTCGCCCTTCACCAGGCCCGCGTCCATGCACGCCCGCACAATAGCCTCGAACACATGGCGAAAGGCATCACTCTCGCGAAAGCGGCCGTGACGATTGACCGAGAACGTCGAATGGTCGGGGACCTTGTCGTCAAGATCGAGCCGACAGAACCAGCGATAGGCAAGGTGAAGCTCGACCTCCTCGCACAACCGGCGCTCAGAACGGATGCCGTAGCAGTAGCCCACAATCAGCATCCGGATCATGAGCTCGGGGTCGATCGAAGGTCGGCCGATCTCGCTGTAGAACGCCTCCAGCTTCTCGCGAAGGCCAGCCAGTATCCGCGTCACCGTCGGATTGATGCGGCGCAGGAGATGGTACGCCGGAATGCGCGCTTCGAGATTGAACAGATAGAACAGCTGGCTCTGATCGACCGTCTGCCGACCCATCATGACCCGCCTCCGTCGCCAAGAACCTCACGGAGACGGAATCACGATTCGCCGATGATCACGAGCGACTTTTTCAACAGCATCGGTCAACAGCGGCAATTTTCGTCAGCTTCAGACCGTTCCGGGCGGACAGCTCGGCCTTCTTGCGCAGAGCGTAGCACCCCAGCGCGGCTGGATCACCTCACGCGGGCTTTTCATGGCAGCCACAGTAAAAAGCAGAACACCGCGAACAGAATCTGCAGCAAAAAATATCCACTCACGAACCACAGGATCAGGCAGCCGATCTCGCGCCACGGATCGAACGGTCGTGGCGGCTTGATCGGCACCAACGGCGCCTCGCAATGCGCCGATCAGCCGTCCGGCTACGACCCCGAGATGCCAGCCGAGCCGAGCCGCCGCCGAACCTGCCATCGAGGACCCCAAAGCTCGCCCAATAATGCGTCTAGACGCATTGCCTTAGCCGAGGAAGCCAGCCCGAGGCTCGCGGCGGGAACAGCCGCCCAACCAGCCGGGCGACGTTGGCCGTACGCGCGAGTCCGAGGCGGGGCGCCCCCTCCCCCACAGGCCGCTACGTGGGCCGGAATTCCGCCCCAACCAGCCGCTCGACGTGCTCGCCCCATTTGGCCAGCAGCGCCCGTTTCAGGTCCATGGCGTAGCCGTGCGAATAGCCCGCCGTGACGCCAGCGCCGGAATGATTGAGCACCAGCCCGCGCTCGAATTCCGAATGCCCCTGGTTCTCCAGCCATGTCGCCACCGTGTGGCGAATGGCATGCGGGTAGAAATCGGCGGGCGCTCCCAATCGCGCCAGCTTGCGAACGAACTTCGAGCCCACGGTAATCGGGACGCCAGCCGCTCGCCCCTCGAACAGCAGATCATCATCGTCGCGCTTGGGCACCGCCGCAATGATGCGCTGCGCCAGCGGCGGCAGCGGCGTGGTATAGACCCGGCGCTTGCCGTTGCTCTGCTTCTTGCGCGATTTGGTGCGCTCGTGCGGAGTCACCCATTCTGCAGGATTGCCATCAGCGTCGAGCTCGATCTCCGAGCGCCGCATCCCGCTTAGCTCGTTCTTGCGCGGCGCCAGCAAGACCAACAGCTTCACGTAGGCGGACTCGTGCGGCGCGAGCTGATCGGCCGCGCGCCAGATGCTCTTGATCTCCTCATCGGTGAAGTGGCGGTCGCGCACGCCCTCCTCGTATTCGATCTCCACCGCATCCATGACCGGGCTGGCGATCAGGTCCTTCTTCCACGCCCACCGCCATAGGGTCTTGATCCAAGCCAGCGTGACCGCCGCCTTGCGCCCATGCCCGTCGCGCACGAACCGTTCGAGCATGATGTAGGCATCGCGCTTACTGATGCTGGCGAACGGTTTGTCGAGCCACGCGGCGCACACCCGCTTTAGGTAATACTCGGTCTGCTCCCACGTGCGCTGGCGCGGTCTGGCATATAGCTCGATGAACTGGTCGACCACGTCGGCATAGCGATCCGATGGCGTCACCCGCGGATCAATGCTCTGCGCTGCCTTGCCCCGGTATTGTCGAGTGATCTCGCGCGCATTGGCCAGACTCATCTCGCCGACCCGACCGAGCTTGACCGCGCATGGCTTGCCGTGCAGCACGAACGTGGCGCGGTAGGTCTTGGCACCACCGGGCGAGAGCAGCACCGCCAGCCCCTTGGCGTCGGAATCCCAGACCAGGTCTTGCCCGGTCTTGGGCGGCTTCAATCGCGCCAGCCCAAGCTCGGTGAAGGTCTTGCGATTGGCGCTCTGGCGCACCGGATTCGGTGATTTTGGCATTGTCTCGGCTCGTGGATTATGCAAAGAATATGCAAAGATTTTTGCGAATATAGACGCCAACGGCTGACAATCAATAACAATATATGCAAGGGGCAAGTTATTGAGCAACAAGGCTAAAAATCGGCGATTCCGGGCCTAAGTCATTGACGCCATTGACCGGGAGTATTTGAATGGCATTCAAGAGGTCGGGGGTTCGACTCCCCCTGGCTCCACCACTCCGCCGTCTGTCCGGCCCGGAGACATGGGTAACGGATCGTACCTAAGGCATGGGTGACAACCTCGGACTGAACGGGTTGTCGAGGGGTTGCAAGGTTCTCTGCTCCAAGTCGATGTAGCCGAGATCGTAGCGTATGAAGCTGACGATTGTGCGGCCCGAGTCCACCAACGCCACAAGTGTCTTTTGGGGAAGTTCCGTCGGGCAGTCGATATGACGGCCGATGTTCGGAGCCGGGCCGAAGCGGATATGCTTCGGCTAAGATGGCTCCTCGGCCAATTGCAAGGTGAAATAAAAGACTGCTCCGCCGCATCCATGAAGCCGAGCGATGGCCGTTCGGAAACACGCGTCGTCGTCCACAACATGGACGATGGGCATGGCCGCGGTCATGCGCGAACCGCGGCGCGAGGCGCGCGAAGCGCGTGCCGACGGCGCGCGTCAAGCCGCTGCCGCATGCGGCCATGCAGGCGGCGCAATCCACGCCGGCGCGTAAATCGGCTAGGCTTTGCGCTAAGCGTTGCCACGCGAACGAGGGCACGCTGTCCCCAAGGAGGCTCATGATGCACCAGGATCGCAGGACATTCTTGAAGACCACCGGGTTTGCCGGCGCTGCGACCGTCGTCGGAACGGTTGCCGCCGCGTCGTCGGCCGCCGCGCAAAGCATGGCGACCCCGCGCACCGCCGGCTCACAGCAGATGCCGACCGGCATGACCTTCGCCACTTTGATGCGCGGGACCGGCCACGGCCTCGGGGTCAAGACCGAGCGGGGCATCGTCGACGTCGCGGCCGCCGAGGCCGAGTTCAGGGAAGGCGCGCCGACCACCATCGACTTGGTGTTCCGCGGCGAAGGCGATCTCGCCGGCCTGCGGCGCGTGGTCGAAAGGGCGACCGCTGCCGGGCGCCATGCGGTGGCAATCGACAAGGCGCAGTTCGGGCCGTGCGTCACCAACCCGGAGAAGATCGTCTGCATCGGCCTCAACTACCGCAAGCATGCGGCCGAGACCGGCAATCCTGTTCCCAAGTTTCCGATTCTGTTCAACAAGTACAACACGGCGCTCAACAACCATGGCGGCACGATTGCGGTGTCCGAAGAAAAGGCGAAGCAGTTCGACTACGAGGCCGAGCTCGTGATCGTGATGGGCCGCACTGCCCGCAACGTGAGCGAGGCGGACGCCAAGAGCTACATCTTCGGCTACGCGACCGGCAACGATTTTACCGCCCGCGACCTGCAGCGCGTGTCGTCGCAATGGATGCTCGGCAAGACGCTCGATGGCGCGGCGCCGATCGGACCTTGGCTGGTGACCGCCGATCAGGTCGATGGCGACAATCTCAAGATCGAGCTCACCGTAAACGGTGAGAAGCGCCAGTCGTCGAATACCTCCGATATGGTGTTCAACTGCAGCCAGCTCGTGAGTTACATCTCCAATCACATGACGCTGAAACCCGGCGACATCATCTTCACCGGCACGCCCGAGGGCGTCATATCCGGCTATCCGAAGGAGAAGCAGGTCTGGCTCAAGCCCGGCGACAAGATCGTCACCTCGATCGAGAAGCTCGGCGATCTCGAGTTTACTTTGACTTGAGGCGATAAGCGCGGACGCGCCGTGCCGGAATTCTCCGCGCAGCGGCGCTCCGCGCGCTTCATCAACGACCCCAACAACGCCGATCGCGTCGTTACCGCGCCCTTCAAGACTCCGATCGTCGGCTTCCGCTTGCCCACAAACCTGCGTTGGTCGCTCATGCAGGTCACGCCATAGTCGATCCGCTCGACCTACGCCGGTCCGGCTGCCTCGCGAATAGCGGCTGGTGCCTCCGCGCGGGCATGGCCCGTGCGGGCCCAACAAAACTCGGCCAGTCTTAATGCCGCATCGTTCCGCCCGGGAGATGCCGGTCATGCGTCGGCCGATGGTTGACGCAGTCGTGTCCGACGTTCAAGGGTCGGACATGACTACGCTCGTCGCGACCGCACAGCGCCCGCTCTTGCCGATTATTCTCGCGCTGAGCGGGGCACACTTTCTCAACGACCTGATCTCGTCCATGATCCCGGCGACGTACCCTCTGCTCAAGGAGGCGTACCGGCTCGATTTCGTACAAGTCGGACTGATCACGGTCGCCTTCCAGGTGACCGCGTCGCTGCTGCAGCCGCTTCTCGGCTTCCTCACGGACCACAAACCGTGGCCATACGCGATGGTCGCGGGGATGGCGGCAACCCTGTCAGGGCTGCTCCTGCTTGCATCAGCTTCCAACTACGCAACGGTGCTGGTATCGGCGGCCATGATCGGGCTCGGCTCGGCCGTCTTCCATCCCGAAGCGACGCGTATGGCGCGTCATGCGGCGGCCGGCCAGCAAGGCTTTGCCCAAGGTATTTTCCAGATCGGCGGGCATGCCGGATATGCGATTGGCCCGCTGCTGGCCGCGACGATCGTGGTTGCGTACGGGCAGGCGAGCATCGCCTGGGTGTCGGTGGCGGCGCTCGTGGCGATGGTGCTGATGGCATGGACAGGCGCCCGCTATGCCGAGATGCGCAGCGCGCAGGTCACCACGACCAGGTTGCGTCCAGCAGCGACAGCCGAGCCGGTCTTGCCCCGCGGGCGCGTGCTGCTGGCAATGACCGTCCTGATCGTTCTCCTGCTGTCGAAGAGTGCATACTCTGCCGCGTTCACGTCCTACTACACCTTCTACCTGATCGAGCGGTTCGGGGTCACGGTGCAGCTTTCGCAGCTCATGTTGTTCCTCTTCCTCGTCGTCGGCGCGCTGGGCGTGATTGTCGGAGGTGTGATCGGTGACCGATTCGGTCGCCTCGGCGTGATCTGGATCTCGATCCTCGGGACGCTCCCCTTCGCACTTTTGCTGCCGCATGCGGATCTGTTCTGGACCGGGATTCTCAGCGTGGTGATCAGCCTGATTATCGCCAGCGCGTTCTCATCGATCCTCATCTATGCGATCGACATGATGCCGCATCGCGTGGGTCTGGTCGGCGGACTGTTCTACGGCTTGTCATTCGGGCTCGGGGGCCTCGCGGCCGCTGCCCTAGGCCTGCTTGCCGACCAGATCGGCATTGTCGCGGTGTTCAAGGTTTCCGCTTGGCTCCCGGCTTTGGGCTTGCTGACGATTCTGCTCCCGCGGCCGGCGCCGACGCGCGCGCCGCTGGATCATTGATCGCTGACGACCTCGGAAGGGCTCGAGCCTCGGACCAAACCGGCGTTGTTACCTGAAGCAATCAAGAACAAGTCGAATTGGGGTGCGTATGGCGCTACTCATCATCGAGCTGGACAAACATATCGGCGATGCGAAGGCATGGCGCGACACGTTCAAGCAACAGATTCCCGATCTGCCAATTCGCATCTGGCCTGACGCGGGCGAGTTGAGGGACATCGAATACCTCGCATTCATGCATCCGGATTTTGACCTGCTCCCCGCCTTCCCGAATTTGAAAGCCATGTTCAGCCGTGGGGCTGGAGTGGAGTCATTTGTCAAACATCCAAGATTGCCGAAGGTCCCGCTTGGCAAAGTGGAACCGCCCGGCGGCGATCCGATGATGACGGAATATGTCATCATGCACGTTCTGCGTCTCCATCGCGACATGCCTGCCTATCAGGCGGCCCAGGCCAATCGAGAATGGCGTAAGGCACCGATCATCCGGCCCGAGCAAAGGCGCGTCGGTTTTCTGGGCTTCGGGATGATGGCCAAAACGCCAGCGTTGATGTTGAAGTCGCTTGGCTTCAAGGTCTCTGCGTGGGTTCGCTCATCACGGCAGGCCGCAGAGGTCCCCATTTTCCACGGCCGCGATCAGCTCGAGCCGTTTCTCAATCAGACCGATATCGCCGTCTGCCTGTTGCCGCTGACCGGCGAAACCGAGGGCATCTTCTGCGCGCGCACGTTTGCCATGATGCCAAGAGGGGCCATGCTGGTGAACATTGGACGCGGCAAGCATGTGGTGGACAGGGATCTGGTCGCCGCGCTCGATTCGGGGCAGTTGTCGTACGCTGCATTGGACGCACTGTGGCCCGAGCCGCTGCCGCCGGAGAGCCCGCTTTGGCTGCATCCCAAAGTGACAGTGATGCCGCACGTGGCGCGGCGGCCGACCGTCGCCCAGCTCGTAACCGAAATGGTCGCGAACATCCGAAGTCTCGAGGCCGGGGGGCCGCTTCTGGAAGAAGTCGACGTCGCACTGGGGTACTGATCGGCCGTACAGCGGCCTCGAAGCGGGCATCCATGAAGCCGAGCGATGGCCGTTCGGAAAACACGCGTCGTCGTCCACAACATGGACGATGGGCATGGCCGCGGTCATGCGCGAACCGGCTCGGACAGCGGCAGGGTGAAGCGAAATACCGCGCCGCCGCCGGCTCGATTCTCCGCCCAGATCTTCCCGCCGTAGGTTTCCACGATGGTGCGGGCGATCGATAGGCCGAGGCCCGTCCCATATTTCTTGGTCGTGTAAAAAGTCTCGAAAACGTCCTTGAGCTTGTCGCTCGGAATACCAGCCCCGGAGTCGGCGACCGACACCTCGACTTGCGACCCATCGATCAGAGCGGTTTGAACGTCCATCATCCGCGCTTTCGCGACCGACTCGACCATCGCGTCCATCCCGTTCATGGCCAGGTTCAGGATCACTTGCTGAAGGTGAATCTGGTCGGCGCGCACCGGCACGATGCCTTGAACTCCGTTCGCGCTCAGCGAGACACCTCGCTTCATCGCTTCCGGCTCAAGGATCTGCAGCGTACCCCTGATCACTTCGTTGAGGTCGAACCTTTCGATCTCACTCTCGCTGCGCCTTTTCAGCAGGCGGCGCATGTGCACGATGATGTCCGCCGCGCGCTGATCGGCCTCGCGGATGTCGGCGAGGATATCCTTGAGCTGGTCGAGGTCCGGCGTTTTTGCTTGCAGCAGCAGCTCGGCCGCTTCGGCATTGCTCAGGATCGAACCCAGCGGCTGGTTGAGCTCATGCGCGATCGAGGCCGATAGCGCCCCTGCGGCGGCGGTGCGGTTCAAGTGAACGACTTGCAGCATGCGGCGCCGGGACTCGAGCTCCGCGATGCGGCGACGCCGACGCTCGAACAGGAGCCAGGCAATGATCGCGGCCTGGAAGAGAACCGCGAAAGTGATCGCGAGCAATTGCCAGTGGTACTGCTCCCACATGCCGGGCGGACGGAAGCGAATCTCGCTGCCGGCCGGCAGCCGCGCTTCGCTGATGTTCCAGCGCTTGAGCTCGCGCCAGTCGAAAACCGGCGGATCCAGTCGCATCGGCGGCGGCTTGATATCGGATGGCGCTTCGCCGCGCAGGATGCGAACCGCGATGGCAGCGGACTGTTGGCCGATCTTCTGCGTGGAGAGCAGCGGGCCTCCAACGATGCCATGGCCGAGGAACGTCTCGACGTAGCTGAAGATCGGGGCATTGGCTTCTGCATGGAGCCCGGAGAGCGCATGGTTCTGCACTTGCGGCACACCGTCCGCGTCCATTGCAAATATCGTATAGAGGATCGCGGATTGCGGCGGGAGCGACGCGGTGCGTCTGCGGATATCCTCGAATGACAGTTCGTTCAACCAGACGAAGCTCACCCTGTCGGCGAACCGCTGCAATTCCCGCTCCAATTCCGAGCGCCAGAACTTTTCCAAAGGCGAGTTGCCGAGCACCACCGCCACGGTGGTCGTCTCCGGCAGCACCTGCAGAATGTTGTCGACGATCGCGGGCACGTCGAGCACGATCGGAGCAACCGTATCGGTCGCGCTCAGCGTAACGGCTTCGATCACCCGTTGCTCGGTCCCCGCAATCAGCACCGGTGTGGTCGGAAAAAGCCTTGCCCGGTGCTGCTGGAAAAAGCGTGCTGCCGGCCCTCCGATGGGGACGATCAAATCCAGCTTGCGACCGTGGAAGAGCGCACGCAGGTAATCGACGAACGGTCCGTCCTCGCCGCCATCGCTGAAGCGTGCGGTCTCGAGCGAGGCCTCGTAGATATCGATCGGCTGCCCCCACTGGCGGACGAGCTGTTCACGAAACTTGATCGAGAAGTCGCTGAACGGCGCAAACTCCCGGCCGAACGAGTGCAACGTCAGCACCCGCTTGGGCTCGGCAGGCATCGCCGCGTCGAGCAAGGCCGAAAGGAGAACGGCCGCGACGGCAATGACCCAGGCAATCATAGACCGACGGTGCAGTCCTCGAACGCGATGGGCGGCAAAGGGCCGCCCACTGCGCACGCCTCCAGCGGCCCGTCGAGCCGAGCGGTCAAGCATTGCGGACATATGAGCTTTGAACCGAAGTAAGCCAGATCAGAGCGCCGCGCTCACCGCAATATCTTCGACATACGGCAAAACACGTAGGGCACCGGCGGGCCGCGCGCGCTGCCCAAAAGGACAATATCGGTCCGGGCGGCCGCGATGTCAGGCTGATCGGCACCGTCAATCCGGGGGTTGCCGCCATGACATCAGCCCGCATTCGCGCGCGTCGGATCGTTGCTACCGCCGCGACGGCCGCGGTTTTTCTTTGCCTGCCGGCCTTCGCCGACGCCGAGACAAGCTCGCCCGCGCCAGCTCATGTGCCAGTGCAAAAGACGATCGATCAGGCCGAGCCTGAGATCGCGGCGCCGGGGCGATCGGCTCCTACACGGCATGTCTGTGATGGTGTGTCTGTGATGGTCGCCATGCCTCCAAAAACCGCGTAGCGCTCACATGGGCCGCCCCTGTCAAGAACCAGCATGAGTGAAACCGTACTCGGGCTGACCACGCTTGCATGCGTTCTGGGCGGCATTCTGATGGGAGTGCTGCTGCGGAACGCCCTGCCTGACCATCACTTGAGCGGCGACACCAAGGATGTGGTGAGACTGGGCACCGGCCTGATCGGGACCTTGGCGGCCCTCGTCCTCGGTCTGCTGATCGGCAACGCCAAGAGCTCGTATGATACCCAGACCGCGCAGGTGAAACAGTTCACCGCCAACATCGTCTTGCTCGACTATCTCCTCGCCGAATACGGCGATGATGCGCGCCCGCTGCGCGAGCTGATGCGCCACGGCATCGGCGCCACGGTCGATCGCATATGGCGTCAACGGGGCTCGCGCCCCGCCGCACCGTTCGAGGCGACCCAGGAGGGTGAAGCGCTCTTTTTGGGGGTACAGCGGCTCTCCCCGAAAAACGACATGCAACGCTCGCTTCACGCGCGAGCCGTTCAGACCGTCGGCGATCTGGCGCAGACGCGCCTGGCCTTGTTCACGCAACAGTCCGACCCCATTCCGATACCGTTTTTGGCTGTGCTGTTGTTCTGGCTTACGTGCATCTTCATGAGCTTCAGCCTGTTCGCGCAGCCGAGCCCGATGGTGATCGGCGCCCTGGTGCTGTTTGCGCTCTCGGCCACCGGCGCGATCTACCTGGTGTCAGAGCTGGGCGACCCCTTCAGTGGGATCATGCAGATTTCCAGCGGGCCGTTGCGGAACGCGCTGCGGCCTCTCGGCAGCTGAGATTTTTTCGATCACTCGTTCCGATGTTCTCCGGCTCACGTCCCTCGGTGCTTCACCGCTGCCCGAAAGGACAATATCGCAGAAGGTCGTTTTTGAAGCACAGCTGCCCGGGTAAGCCTGGGAGCTTGCCCATGAAGCGCGACGCGCTCGTCGACCATCTCGATCGGCGGTTCGTTGGTCACTGCGAACCCGAAGTCGGCGCGGGGCTGAACAGGGCCTGGGTCGCGCTTTTCGCCCTGCTGCAGCACGAAATGGAGGGAACGGCCGCCACTCACGCGGCCACCCCTTGCGGCCTGCCCGCGCCCGAAATCTCGGCGCGGATGCTTCCCCAAAGGACAATATCGGCGCGGCGGTAGCGGGGCGAGAATCACCATCATGAAGAAAGCGGGCACGACCGTTACGGATCGCACTGCAATCGGAGCGGTTTACGATCGGCGACAACCACGTCGTGGAAGGAGAAATCACATGAAGCGGAAAGCGGTCGGCGTGATCTCGGCGGTGATTGTCGGTTCCGGAGTTGCCCCGCGCGGGCTGCTCGCCTCACTGTTTCTGTCGTTCGCGGCAATCGGTGCTTACGCCCAACAGACGACCGGCGTTCCCGGCTCGCCCAGCGCTACGACGACGATCGACGGCAAATACCTGCCAAATCCGCCGCCAAGATTTGGCGGCACGATCAACCTGAGTGCCTCGCAGTCCAAGCCCTATTGGCCGCCGCAAGTGGTGCCGCCCAAGGGCGCACCGAATATCCTGCTGATCATGACTGACGACCAGGGCTACGGCGTGTCGGGAACTTTCGGCGGCGTCATCCCGACACCAGCGCTCGACCGGATCGCGGCCATGGGGCTGCGCTATACGCAATTCAACTCCACTGCACTTTGCTCCCCTACGCGGGCAGCTTTGATCACCGGCCGCAACCATCACTCCGTTGGCTTCGGAATCATCGCCGAACAATCGACCGGCTACCCGGGATACGACTCGGTTCTCGGCGTGGAAAACGCAACCATTGGGACAATCCTCAAGCAGAACGGCTACGCCACGTCGTGGTTCGGGAAGAACCACAACACGCCGAGCTATCAATACAGCGCCGCAGGACCTTACGACCAATGGCCGGTCGGGATGGGCTTTGACTACTTCTATGGGTTCATGGGTGGCGAAACCGACCAGTGGACACCGTATCTTTTCCAAAACACCACGCAGATTTTCCCCTGGATCGGCAAGCCCAACTACAATCTCACGACCGACCTCGCGGATGAGGCTATCAGCCACGTGCGCCGGCTGAACGCGGCCGCGCCCGATAAGCCATTCTTTGTCTATTACGTTCCGGGCGGGACACATTCGCCGCATCAGCCGACGAAGGAATGGATCGACAAGTTCAAGGGCAAGTTCGACATGGGTTGGAATGCCATGCGCGAACAGATCTTTGCGAACCAGAAGCGGCTCGGCGTGATCCCGCCGAATACGGAGCTCACCCCGTGGCCGGATGACCTGAAGAAGTGGGATGCGCTCTCGGCCGACGAGAAGAAGCTGTTCGCGCGCCAAGCTGAAGTATTTGGCGCTTACGTCGCCTATACCGATCATGAGATCGGCCGGGTGGTCCAGGCCGTCGAAGATATGGGGAAGCTGGACAACACGCTCATCATCTACATCAGCGGCGACAACGGCACGAGCGCGGAAGGCACTACGGTCGGCACGCCCAACCAGATGACCGCGTACAACGCCATCCTCGATCTTCCCGTTGCCGAACAGATGAAGGCTTACGACGCGTGGGGCTCCGCCGCGACCTACCCGCACATGTCGGTGGCGTGGTCCTGGGCGTTCGACACGCCGTTCAAGTACACCAAGCAGGTGGCGTCGCACTTCGGCGGCACGCGCCAGGGCATGGCGATCGCGTGGCCGAACCGTATCAAGGACGCGGGCGGAATCCGTAGCCAGTTCCACCACATGATCGATATCGTCCCGACGATCCTTGAGGTCGCGGGCATTCCAGCGCCGGTAATGGTCAACGGCATCGCGCAGAAGCCGATCGAAGGCGTGAGCATGGCGTACACGTGGGACAAGGCGAGCACGAACGTGCCCACGGCGCGCACCACGCAATATTTCGAGATGTTTGCCAATCGCGGAGTTTTCCATGAGGGCTGGTATGCCAATACGACACCGCCGGCGCCGCCGTGGCTGCTGGGCACGGCCGAATTGCCGGCCGATGTCGTCAATGGCTACAAATGGGAGCTGTACAATCTCGCCGAGGATTTCTCGCAGGCAAAAGACCTGGCGAGCAGGATGCCCGACAAGCTGCGGCAGATGCAGGAAGTCTTTCTGGTCGAGGCGACGAAGTACAACGTGTTTCCGTTGGACAACTCGGTCCTGCCGCGCCTGGTTGCGCCGCGGCCGAGCGCGACTGCCGGGCGAACCGATTTTACCTATTCGGGTGAGGTATCCGGCATCCCTGACAGCGATGCCCCGAGCCTCTTGAACAGGTCTTACACCATCACCGCCGAGGTCGAGGTTGCGCAGGGCGGTGAAGGCATGATTGCAACTTTGGGAGGCCGGTTCGGCGGGTACGGTCTCTACCTGCTGAAAGGCAAGCCGGTGTTCTTGTACAACTTCGTGGACCTGCAGCGGTTTCGCTGGGAAGGACAAGAAGCACTTACACCGGGTAAGCACACTATCGTGTTCGACTTCACCTACGACGGCCCCGGTTTCGGCAAGGGCGGGACGGGCGTGCTCAAGGTTGATGGCAGGGAGGTCGCCAACATGAAGGTTCCACACACGATACCGTTCATCATGGCGATCGACGAGACCTTCGACGTCGGCGTCGATACCCGCACGCCGGTAGAAGACAAGGATTATCAGGTGCCGTTCCGCTTCAATGGCAAGATCGCCAAGCTTAGCTACAAGCTGGGACCGGTGCGGCTCACAAGTGACGAGCACAAAGTCATTCAGCACGCCCTCGCTGGTGCTAGAGACTATCGCTGATTGACCGCCGGCGAGCCGCCCAACGCGTTCCCGGTCTGCGGTCTCAGGCTGCTGACCGCGTGGCCGGGAATGCGCTTCCGGTATTCGATCGGATTGTTCCTGGCTTGCTCGCCGCGACCGTGCAGGGCATCGATCGCGGCCAGCCATTGCCATGCAAAGCCGTTTTTGCGGACGGCTGATCGTCGCCTGGCGCGTGTGCGCGTAGGTCGCCTCGTCATGATGCAGGGGTCGGATCTAACCTGATCACGACCCGACGGAGCCCCGGGCTGCCGGTGGTTCTCCGCTCGAGTTCAGCTCCAGAGGATTTTGAGGAGCGCGGGGCGGAACTCCTCGATGAGCTATTTTTCTGATGGCGCCACGCCCCATACCTCCAGCACCTGCGGCATCACCTTCGGTTCGGGCTCCCTGCGTTCGAGCGCGCGCAGGCGCGGAGCAATTCGCTCGGTGTATACCCCGATGGGAATGTGGCGCGCCATTCGACGCTGCTCTTCGGGCGTGACGCTCTTCCACGGGAATGGTCGTTCGCCCGTCATCGCCACTGGCCACTGCATGTTTCGGCGCAAGAGCGCGAGACCCGATGCCACGATGCCGAACCGGCGATCCTGCCCATCGCCATTAAGTCCTTCAAGCCAGTCGAGGTGGAACTCCGCAGCGGCTGCTGAGACCAATCCGGTAAAGCAACGCACGGCCTCATTCGTTTCGAAATTCGTCAAGCGGTCGCGGAGCGGGGCGAGAAGGGCGCAGACCCGCGGGTCTCCCAGGTGGAGCAGACCGCCGAACACCGCTCCCACGTTCTCGGCCCGGTGGCGAACGATCATTTCGATCATTTCCTTTATTCGGCTCATGGGATCGCCGTGGGTCAGCTCTGCGCTGCTGACCCAATCGATGACCGCGCCGGCGCACACCCCAAAGTCCGGGTCCTTGTCTATGAACGGCAGATAGACTTCGATCGGAAGGTTGGCTTCATCCTGAAATCCGCGCGCATGCAGCAAGATCTCGCGGCGAACCTCGACCGGCATCCCGCCGCGGAGGAATACGTCATAGACGTCGCTCACCTCGGCGGCTGAGACCGCGTCGCGGCGTACCGCGAACCGCATGATCTCTCCCAGCAGAATGTCGGGCCCGGTGCGGTATCGCTTCATGCGCACGGCGCGATCATCAGCCATGAACACGTTCGCCCAGGCCTTTGGGCCATCGTGAAACTGAGGCACCCAGCTCGTCGCCGAATGCATCCTGCGGTCCGGATCAGGCCGTGGCTCTGGGCCCACATGCGCCTCCTTGGTCGGCGTCAGGGCATCACCAATCGCGGCATCAATGCTTCCAGGCGCCTGTTTCCTCGCGCCCCAATGGCGCCACGCCCCAGAACGCCAGCACGTCTGGCATCACCTTGAGATCGGGATCCACCTTCGAAACGGGTTCCATCCATGCGAGCGTACGCAGGCGCGGCGCAATCCGTTCGGTGTACTCCTCGACGGAGACTTTGCGCGCCATGCGGTCCTGCCCTTCCGCGCTGACGCTGGTGATCGGGAATGCACGTTCACCAGTCGATACGAAGGGCTCGCGCATGGTTTTGCGTAAAAGCCCGAGGCCGGCTGCCACCGGAGCAAACAGGGTGTCCCGCTGATCGGCCTGCATGTCCTCCAGCCAGCCGAGCAGGAACTCCACACTGCTTGCGTGCAGCAAACCTGTACAACACAGCGTGGCGTCGAGGATTTCCGCGCGAGTCAAGCGGTCGCGCAGCGGCAATAGAAGGCTGCAGACGCGCGCATCGCCGACGTAGAGCAGGCCACCGAACACACCGCCGCGGTTCTCGACGTCGCCGTCGGCCATGAACCCGATCATCTCCTTCACTCTGCTCAGTGGATCGCCGTCGAACGGGGCCGCGGTGCTGACGTAGTCGACCACCGCCTTTGCGGAGATCTGGCGGTCGGGGTCCCACCATGCGAATGGCATGAAAGCAACCGGATGGATGAGACCCTCTCGCTGGAACGCGGCCACATGTCCGTAGACGTCGCGCCGCAGGGCAACACCCAGGCCGCCTGCAATCAATCGGCCGTACAGAGGCTTCAGCACGGCGAGATCACCGTAGGTACCGAACCGGATGATCTCTCCGAACAGCATGTCCGCCTGGGTGTGATAGCCGTCAGAGCGGTCCGAGAACTCGTCCGTTCCCACGGTCAATTTTGCCCATGCCTCCTGGTCGCTCTCAAACTGTGGAACCCAGCTCTCGGACGCGCCTCGGCCGCCCGAATCCGTTGAGCGGGCAGGATCGGGGCCCGGCCCTGGCTCCACGCGCGCCTGCGTCGGTGGCCGCGCGACCTCGTTCGGGCTCGTCTGTGCCGGTGCGAAAATCGCCGATGCTTTCGAGATAAGGTCCCACAATTTCGATTGGCCGGGACGGGATTCCTTGGCCCTCGGCTCCTGATTTCCTGCTGGCGTCAGGCCCCAGATCTCCAGGACCTCTGGCATCACTTCCGTCCCAGCCTCCCTGCGCGCGAGCGCGCGCAGGCGGAGAGCAATCTTGGCCGTGTATTCCTTGATCGAGACCTGCCGCGCCATGCGGCGCAGCTCCTCCGGTGTGACGCCCGTGGCGGGAAACGGTCGCTCGCCGGTCCGCACGACGGGTTCTTGCATGCCCTTGCGCACGCGCCCCAGGCCGGTTGCGACAATCGGAAACAGCCGCTCCTCTACATTAGGGTCCATTCCTTCAAGCCAGTCGAGCAGAAACTCGACGCTGCTTGCGTGCGGGAAGCCTGTGCAGCAAGCCATGGCCTCACGCACCTCCTCCAACCTTAAATCGTCGCGTAGGGGCAAAAGAAGGTCGCAGACCCGCTGGTCACCGAGATAGAGCAGGCCGCCGAACGCCGCGCCACGGTTCTCTGGATCCCGATGCGCGATCATCGCGGTGATGTCCTTGACGCGACTCATCGGATCGCCATCGACCAAGTCTCCCATGCTGACGTAGTCGATGACCGCCGTAGCGCACACGGCACCGTCGGGGTCGCTGAATACGAACGGCAGCAATGCAACCGCCTCAATGGCGCGATCCTCCGCGAGCGCGGCCACGTGTCGGTAGATCTCGCGGCGGATGGCAACCTGCGGCTCGGACGAAAGGAACTTGCCGTAGAGGGAAATCAACCCGACAATCACATCCCGATCGCCGCCGAGCAAACCATAGCGCATGATTTCGCCGAGCAGCATGTCAGGCAACGCTTGGTAGCCGGCATGCCGCTGCGCGTGATCGGTCGTCGCGATCAAGTCTGCAAAGGCTTTTCCGTCCTTCTGATACTGCGGCACCCAGCTGGTCTCGCCGGTCTGGCGGCTGGATGGACTTTCGGTATCGCGGCCTGGCTGTTGCTCCACGGACGCCCCCGTCTTGGCGGGCCAAGCGGTCGCAGTGCCGTATCGTGATGCCCGCCTAGGTTTTATTCACGGCCTGAAAAACGGCTCAACAATGGAGAAATAGCCGCAGGAAAACGACTTTGCCGTGTAGTTATTGGGTCCAACCTGCTCAGGGAGCGACAGACCGACCGCAACCCTTCGGTTGTATGCCCGCGGCCGGCATCCAGAGGGGATTTCGAGCAAAGAAGCACTGCTTCAACGCACGCGACGATCAAGCCCGTATCGGCACGGCCTCCGGGCTGACCGCGAAAAGCTGCCGCCAGGGACGCTCGACCGCTTCATCGCCAATCCGGATCAGATGGTGCCGGGCCACTCGACGCAGCCCTACGGCGGCGACGCGCCGCCCAAACGCGCAAGCATCATCGACTATCTCGAAGAGAGCGTCAGGAACCGATCGCGGCGGTCGCCCAACGGCGTCGCCGCGCTGCCCGCTCGATCGTATTGTCATCCCGATATTTCGTAGTTACATTTAATCATGCGGATCACCTTCGATCCGACCAAGCGGGCCTTGACGCCGCAGGATCGAGGGCTCGATTTCAAGGATGCCCGTCTGGTGTTCGGCGGCCCGTCGTTGGACGTGCCGGATATCCGTCACGACTACGGAGAAGCGCGCGTCCGCACCGTGGGGTATCTCGGCGGCCGCATGGTGACGGTGGTCTGGACGCCGCGCGGTAAGGCGCGCCGAGTCATATCGATGAGGCTCTGCAATGACCGAGAGCAAGCGCGTTACGAGAGCGCAATCCAGCGGCATGATGCGCGATAACGACGGCTGGCTTGTGCATGGCAAGACCGGCGCATTGATCGGTCCCGATCCGGAGATGGAGCGCGAGCTGGCTGGCGCGGAACTTGAGCGCGCCTGGAAATTTGACGGCGATCGCGTGATCAAGCGCGGCGCGGGCAAGAATCCGCGAGGCCGGCCACCAAAGGCGCCCGAGGATCGCAAGCAAAGCACCACCATGCGCCTGTCGAAAGAGGTGATCGAGTACTATAAGGCGGGCGGCTCCGGCTGGCAGACGCGGATCAACGAAGCGCTGCAGGGTATCGTAATGCGCGCCGGCCGCATGCCCGCTGCTGCAATGCATGCGGCGAAATCCGCCACTCGTGCGGCTCGCGCCACGCGAAAGCCGAGCAGGTCACGCCCGACGTCGCGATCGTCTCAACGGCCGCGCCCGGTGTCGCGCCCACCTCGACAGCCGCGTTGACCATCCGACCGGTAGACGACCGCTCACCCCGTTTTCGTGAGCCGCTCGGCCCCCGCGCTGTTGCACCACGCGCCGGCCAATTCGGTTACAACGCTCGGTCGGGATATTGCATCAGTCGCTCAGTTGTGCGGAGCAGCCTCCCAGTCTCATATCCCCCAGCGGCCCGATGTGATCTCGGCCATCGTCTTGTCTTCCAATCCTGGAAACCGCTTTCGACGCACCCACCTGACCCGCTCCAATGACCAAACTGCGAGAGGTGCTACCAGCCCAGGCATAAAAAACGCATTTGGAACGAAGCAATTGTGAGCCCAATGAGCGTCTTCTTCCGTCATCGCATGAGGGTGCCAGCAACCCAGCTGCGGGAAGTCTGTCCACATGATTGATTCCAAATAATTCAAGCCTGCTGTTTCGACACAAGCTTCATAGTAGTTCTGAGAAAAGCGGATCTGAGTATATATGAGCAAGCCACTGCCGAGTTGCGGGTGCTGGTGGTCTGTTCTGAAGCTTATGAGCGCGGAATCGTCGCCAAATGGTGTCTCCAAGCTCATGCCTTTGTCATCGTCGAAGCCGAAACAGACTTCACCCCCCGCGTACTGGTCGGCAAATTGCCGAAATTCCTCAGAGCCGATCCATCTGCTATCTTTCTGCCCGTCCGGAATCAAAACGTCTCGAGCTATGAAAAGTATGCCGCTGACGCGATCTTTTTTCTCACCATGCGCGTAAGCGGGTTCCCCGCCGCCAAATACCTTTGGCGCCACCGTTGACTGAAGCTCGGCGTTTGTTGGTTGCATTATCGCCATCCGAGCGAGAAATTTTGCCAACCATCCGACCGTACTCTGGTCTACGTATGCGGACGAGAACAGGGTCAGATCTGCGGGGTGGTTGTCGAAATATTTCCTCCAGATGTCGGGCGGTGGATACACTACGGAAGAACCGGCGCATAGGAAGCTGGACGCGAGCGCAGCGTTGCGAACGAAATCAACGCTTTCAACAGGCACCGATCGCAAGTAGTCAGTCGTGATCCCAATGCGGATCCGCTTAGGCCTTTCCACGTGGCGAGCAACGCGGACGTCAACGGCGTGACTGCCCGGCAGCCACTCGAACCCGTTTTCGAGCTCCCGCAGCTCCGCATCCTCTGCCGACCATAGTTGAGTGATCTCCCCGACTATTTCGGCTATGCCGGGGTCCGGGTCACGGCCTGGATCTTCCCCCACGTGCTCCCCCCCGTAGAGGCGCATCAACACGGCTTCAAGGCCACATTGCCCGCCTAGGTTTTATTGATAGCTGCGAAAACGGCCCAAAAATGGAGAAATCGGCGCGAGAAAACGACTTTGCAGGGTAGTTATCGGGTCTAACCTGATCACGACCCGATACAGCGGCAGGCGTCCTGTGGTTGTCTGCTCGCCTTCAACATCCAGACCGGTCAAGAAAAAGAAAGGCGGCCCCAATGCATCTTGACGATGAAGCCCACCTGGGCACGGCGTTGGTGCTGGCGGCGAAAAGCTACCGCGAGGGGCTGCCTGGTCGGCGGCATCCTGGTCGACAACGCCACCGGCAGGTTTCTGGGTAAGGTGCGGATGCCCTGGTGCAGGTGGGAACCCGATCAGCCATGATGGACATTGCCCTGGCCGTTCAGTTCTACACGACCGCCTCCGGTCTTATGTCTCTGCCTTGCGACTCGATATAATCTCAAGCATCGTCTTGTCTTCTAATTCTGGAAACCGCGTTCGACGCACCCACCTGACCCGCTCCAATGACCAAACAGCGAGATGTGCTACCAGCCCAGGCAAGAACAATGCATTCGGAATGAAGCAACCGTGAACCCAATCAGCTTCGTTTTCCGCGGTCTTGTAAGGGTTCCAGCATCCGAGCTGCGGGAAGTCTGTCCAAGATCTTGACTCGAAGAAGTTCAAGCCTGCCGTTTCGGCACAAGCTTCATCAAAGGTTTGATGGGAGCGGATGTGGGTCGTTACGAGCAATCCACTGCCGAATTGCGGATGCTGCTGGTCTGTTCTAAAGCGTATGAACGCGACGTCGGCGCCGAATGGTGTCTTTAGAGTCATGGCTTTGTCAGTGCCGGCGCCGAGACAAGAGTTACTCCATCCGTACTCGTCGGCAAATTGCCGAAACTCCTCGGATCCGATCCATCTACTATCCTCCTGTCCTTCCTGAGCCAGAACGGTTTCAGCTGCGAAAAGCATGGCGCTGATGCGATCTTTTTTCTCACCACACGCGTAAGCGGGCTCTCCGCCTCCAAATGTCTCCAGTGCCACCGTCGACAGATTCTCGGCGTTTATTGGTTGCATTGTCGCTATCCGAGCAAGAAATCCTGGAAGCCATCCGGCAGTATGCCGGTCCACGTATGCGGACGAGAAGAGATGCAGTTCCGCTGGCTCGTTGTCGACATATGTCCTCCAGATGTCGAGCGGTGGATACACCAGGGAATAACCGCAGCATTGGAATCTGGATTCGACGCCAACGCGGCGAACGAAATCAGCCTTTTCAATAGGTACCGACCGAATGCAGTCAGTCGTGATCCAAATGCGGATCCGGTCAGGTCGCTCCACGTGGCGAGCAACGCGGACGTTAACGGCGTGACTGCCCGGCAACCATTCAAACCCGTTTTCGTGCTTTCGCAGCTCCGAATCCTCGACAGACCATAGTCGAGTGATCTCCTCGATGATGTCGGCTATGCCGGGGTCCGGGTCGGGACCTGGATCTTCCTCCAAGTGCTCCCCCTGTCGACGGCGCATGAACACGGTCTCAAGGGCCGCATTGCCCGCCTAGGTTTTATTGATGGCTGCGAAAACGGCCCAAAAATGGAGAAATCGGCGCGAGAAAACGTCTTTGCAAGGTAGTTGCGTCTAACCTGCCCTTCGGCCAGAGACGGGCGAATGTCGCTGTGGTTGTCTACTCGCGTTCGACACCCAGGCCGGTGCAAGAAAAGAAGGTCCGCTCCAATGCATCTCGACGACAAGGCCCATATGCGCCGCCTTCGAGCTGGCGCTGAAGGCTACCGCGAAGGCGGCTGCCCGATCGGCGGCGTGCTGGTCGACAACACCAGCGGAAAAATCCTCGGCACGGGGCACAACGCGCTGGTGCAGGAGGGAAACCCGATCGTCCACGGCGAAATGGCGGCGATGTGCGACGCCGGCCCGCGAAGGCCCGCAGGCAAGCCTACTCGTCGCGGTCAACCCTTGCGGCCCTGACAATGAGCTCAATCATTCTCTCGCGAACAATCCGATCGTCAAATATGCCGGGGCACTTCTTTGGCCCACGGGTCGGTGTCCGGCATTCTCGCATTGTCGGCGGTGGCCGAAAAATTCCGGTCGGGGTCATCGAGCTCTGCCATTCGGGGCCCCGCTGCTTTGTCCCCTCGGTCAGCCAATACCCGGCTGACGGCGATGTTCCATGCTCTCGGTTGCAAGACTCAGTCGGTCTCACCAACAATCATAGCAACAGACATCAACGGTCAGGATGGGTCTTTTGCTCCTCCCCAGGGCCCTTCCCACGGCGTAGCTTTACTCCCGTTACCCCGTTTGTCAGAGGCGTATCGCCGCGGGTAACGTCGGTCCGTTCGATCACGTCCCATCATTCAATCCGGACACGCTCCAGATCATGGGCGTCGCGCTCGACTGCTCCGCGGCTTTGAGGCCGACCGGGCGAATGAAGGTGGCGCGTCAGTTGTAGCAGGAGTTGATCCAGCGGCCGCTGTATCGGTCATACACGAGGCACTGGCCGTAACTGTAGGCGTCGTAACCGTAGTCGTCGTAGCCGTAGGGAGAGGCAAAGAACGGACCGACACGGGCGTGACGATGTCCAGCATTCCCGCCGCGTCCGAAGCCCGAGCCCGCCACGGGAGCGCCACCGAAGCGGCCGGCGCCGAATCCACCGCCGATGCCGCCCATATGACCGCCAAAGCCTCCCATTTGGGTTCCGCCCATGCCGCCGCCCATGTGACCTCCGCCAAAGCCGCCCCCGCCGCCGCCGAAGTGTCCCCCACCCCCACCTCCGCCGCCGCCCCCGCGCGCCTGCGCGTCACCTAGAGCCAAGCCGCCGGCGAGTAGCGCGGCGGCCAGAGCCATCGTCATCCACCTGAGCATTGGAATTCTCCTTCGTGGTTGCGGCCGAGCGGCCGCGCCGTTCGCTTCCATCGCGAGGCCTCAGGGAAGACCGCCGCGATCAGGCCGTGATGCAGACATGGTGCGCCGTCTCGCCGGCGCTTGTTCGATCTTGTCGCGGGTGATCCGTTCTTGTCGCAATGAGGATCGCGCGGCGACCGGTCTGCCTGCCGGGCCGATCGCAGCAATCCCGAGACAAAGTCGGCGAAATCAAGCAAGCGGCAAGACAGCGGACCGCCACCTTGGACGTGAGCGACCGGTTGCGGGCGGAGCGCCGGCCAGGCTACGCCGACTCGCTGCCCGCCGAATGACGGCGAGGGCGTTTCACCGCGCGCCGGCGAGCAAGCGAAAGCCTTCCGCGCCGCTGGAGCCAAGCGCGGTACAAGCGCCCGCAAACACCAAACAAACCCAGCAATCCCGGCGCAGCGGTTTGTAATCGCGACGACCATTTGCCGCTGTGGAAGACCTGCGGGCCGCTCAGACGGGAGCTCGATCAACCCCTCTCGAAAGGAGCATCCAATGAACCGTTGCAGCCATTTACGTGCCGGCGCCCTCGCCATGGGCCTGCTGGCCGCGACACCCGCCGCTCGGGCTCAAACGGACCAACCGTGGTGCGCAGCCGAGCACCCGATGGCAGCGTCCGAATGCGTATACCGGACGCTGCAGGAATGCACACAGTTCATGCGTCCTGACGGCGGATACTGCACGCGCAATCCGAACAGCCATTCGACCGGCGCGCCGTCAAGCTCGTGACGCGCGCAGGAAACACCTTCGATGACAAGGGCATCGGCTGTCCGCCGCCGCCAGGCGGGGCGCTGCGAGCGAGCCTCCTCTCCTCGGCGCCGGTCGCCTTCCCGCCGTCGATGCACCGCCGATGCAAGGAGGCGAGGCCGCGTCGCGACGAATGCCACCGTACCGGATGGCGCAAGTTCGCAGCAAATGCCGCAAAGGCTGCCAAGCAAAGCGGCGCGCGGTCGCCCATCTGTGAGGCGCAGCGGCCGATGCCGCTCGTCAGCGCGCGTTGGTGCTGAAAATCACAAAATGGAGAGCAAGATGAGAACGCTTCTCGCCGCACTGGTCGTGACCACGGCTTTCGCCTTCCCGGCTTCCGCGCAACGGGCTCTGAGCGCGGATCCCGATTCGCAGATCTACACCCGGGGCTCGGTCTATGTCGGCGGCGAATATCGCGGCACGGATCCCGATCCCGACGTACGGCTCGAGCTCCGTCGCGAATCTCCGCACGGCGGCGACTGATCGTCCCCACGCCATGAATTGTTCGATCCGCAGGCGGACATCGCCACAGCCTCGGCCCGCGGGCCGGGGCTCTGCATTTCAAGCGTTCGCCTCTCGGCACGAGAAACGCTTTCGCGTTTTCGCAAGCGGCACACGTCGCCACGCGGCAAGATCGATGTGCACCGCGCGCCGAACCAGCGCACGAGCAGGTAAAACACCGGCGTGAACAGCAATCCGAACAGCGTGACACCGAGCATGCCGAAGAACGCCGCCGTGCCGAGGGCCTGACGCATCTCGGCACCAGCCCCCCGTCGCCAGCCTGGACCTCGAGCCGCCGGGCGAACTCGACGATCAGGATGGGTTCTTGGCCGCCAGACCCACGAGGCGCGGCTCTATGGCGACATCGAGGGGTCAACGGGCGTCGGAACGATGATCAGCGGGCTCAGGCCAGCTCCGCCGGCTTCCGCGGCGGCGGTCGGAATCGTGGCGTCGCTGTACGCCGGTCCGGTGATGGTGGCCAGACCAGGTATCGGCGAAACCGCGGTCGCGGTTCCCGAGGCTTCGATGGCGGCCTGAGCGCTTGCCGTTGGGTCGCAGGTGCCGCTCATGACCGACGTGCCGAAGGAGGAAGTGGCTAGTGGCGTCGCGCCCGGAAGAGGCTGCGGGGACAGCATCCCGGTCGTCCCCACCGCGCTGCTTGCATCGAACGTGGTGCTCGGCGCCGCAGTGGCGATCCCGGCTGTCGGACATGTCGTGATCGTGCCCACGGCACTGCCCGAGGTCGGGCCCAAGGCTCCCAGGTTGAGCTGGGTCGAGCCCAGAGCGGTTCCGGCGCTGGCTCCAACCGTCGGAATTGTACCGGGCACGGCCGCCGGCGATGTCATGCGCATCGCCGGCGCATTGCGCGCCGACGTGGATCTTACCTGCTGGGCGAAGGCAGAGCTGCAGCCGAACAAAAGCATGGCTGCTGCCATGAGAGCCAAGCTTCGCATCGGAGCCTCCTGCGCTTGACACACAAAATGGTTATCGCTGAGACACCTGCGCCGCCGCCTGCGGCTGCACCTTGCTGCCGTCGGCGAGGGTGACCGCCGGCATGAGGATCACCTCGTCGCCCGGCTTGACGCCGTCACTCACCTCAACCTCGGTTCCGAAATCGCGGGTCAGCGTCACTTTATGGAAGCGCGCAGTGCCATTGTCGGCCACGACCACCTGCACGCCGTCGCCATTGATAACCAGGGCCTCGGCGGGCACCATGATGGAGGGATTCTTGCGCGGGATGTGCAACTCGACGGTAACATACATTCCCGGGCTCAAGGCGCCGTCGGGATTGGGAATGTCGATCTCGGTGAGCAATGTCCGCGTGCCGGGCGCCAATGCATGGGCGAAGCGCGTCACCTTGCCGGGGAACGTGCGATCGGGATTCTCAGGCACGCGAACGACCGCGTCGACTCCGGCGGCCACTCCCAACGCCGCGTCCTGCGGAACATAGACCTGGGTTCGGATGACGTCGCTTTGCATCAGCGTGAACATGAACGTGGTGCCGGACTGCACGAGGCTCCCGGTGTCGATGTTCCGCTGGGTGATGATGCCATCAAACGGCGCGACCACGCGCTGATAGGCCTTCTGCTGTTCGAGCACCCGGATCAGCGCCTGCTGAGCCGCGATGTTCGATTGGGCAACCGCGACCGCCGCGTGTTGGGCCGTGAGGGTTAGGCGGTCGGTGTCGCCCTGCTGAGCGGTCACCCATCCCTTTTTGACCAAGGTGCTGTCGCGATCGTTGGTTACCTGTGCGAGATCCCTGCTAGCCTGCGTCTGCTGCAACGTCGCCTGGTTCTGGCTGAGCGTGGCCTGAGCCTGAGCGATCTGGTGATCGAGCTCAGGAGCCGTAATCTGCGCCAACAGATCGCCAGCCTTGACACGATCTCCGATATCGACTTTGCGCGTCTCGATGTAGCCGTTGGCACGCGCAAAGATGTTAGCCGAGGCGAAAGCGAGTGTCGTCGCCGGCAGGGAGACGGTCATCTCGCCGGCGGCGGCGCGCGCCTGGGCGACGCGGACGGTTGGGACAAAGTCCCGCTGCTGCTCGGTGGTTTTTATGACCTGACCATTCCGCGCGATGTGCTGCGACGCTCCGTATGCAAGACTCGCGGCGAGCGGCAGCAGCGCGCCCAATCCGAGCAGCCATAACCTGCGCGGCCGGATGGCCTTGGGACTGATCGCCGGTGACGCGCCGGCCGGCGGCTCGGCGGCGGGCGGGGACTGATCATCCCGTTCCGCCTTCGGCGGCAGATCCTGGAACTCGTTCGGTCGATTTGCATCGCTCATGCGATTTCCCCTTTGAATACGCCATCGGCTGTCTTGCCGTCATTGCCCCTTCGCAGCCGGGCGAACAGATACGGCACAATCAGCAAAGTCGTCGGAGTTGCGAACAGCAGCCCGCCGATGACGGCACGCGCCAAGGCGGCGTTCTGCTCCTCGCCAGCGCCGCCGATCGCCATCGGAATCATGCCGACGATCATGGCCGCGGCCGTCATCAGCACGGGACGGATACGGGTGTGCCCAGCGTCGATGGCAGCGTCGAAGGCGGGCTTCCCGGCCAGCTGCTGTTCGCGCGCGAACGTGACAAGCAGAATGGAGTTTGCCGAGGCGACGCCGACCGCCATGATGGCGCCCATCAGGGACGGCACGTTGAGGGTCGTGCCGGTAACGAACAGCATGGTGAGAATGCCGCATAACGTCGCCGGCAGGGCGAGTATGACGACAAATGGGTCGCCGAAGTTCTGGTAGTTCACAACCATGAGCAGGTAGACGAACACGGCGGCGAACAAGAGGCCGATACCGAGATCGCGGAAGGCGTCGTTCATGCTCTGGATCTGCCCGGCGATTTGAATCGAATTGCCCGGCGACAGTTGCGGGCGGAGGTCGGCAACGACCTTACTGATGTCGGCCGCCACGCTACCGAGATCGCGGCCCTGAACGCTGGCATAGACATCATAGATCGGTTGGATGTTGGTCTGGTTGGTGTTGGTCGGCACGGTGCTGCGCTTGACGGTCGCCACGTTGCTGAGCAATCCCGGGATCACCGCGCCCGCGGGCGATACCGTGCCGGAAACAGGCGTGTTGGAGAGGTCGTTCAAGGAAGCCACTTTGGGCTCGGGTGTCTGGACCGCGATGAAATAAGGAATCCCGGAGGTCGGATCGGTCCAGAAATTCGGCGAGACCTGCTCGGAAGAGCTCAGGCTGACATTGACGTTGGTGGCGATCGTATTGGCGTTGAGGCCGAGCTGCACTGCGCGAGCCCGATCGATGGTAGCGTAGAACGCGGGGGCGTCGACTTCTTGCTGAAGATGCGCGTCCGCGATCCCCGGAATCGCCGCGATTCGCCGTTGCAGCTGCTTGGCCACCCGGAGATTGGTCGTGCGGTCATAGCCGACGGTGCGCACATCGATCTGCGCGGGAAGCCCGAAATTGAGAATCTGGGTGACGATGTCGGCGGCCTGGAAATAGAACACGTTTTCCGGAAACGCGGCTGGCAGCGCCTCGCGCAGCCTGCGGACGTACTCCGCGGTCGGCACGTGACCCTCCTTGAGCGCGACCAGGATCGTGCCGTCATTGACGCCGATCGTCGAACCGTCGGCGAAAGCCAAATTGTATGCCCGCGCTGGCAATCCGATATTGTCGACGATCAGCGCGCGTTCGCTTGCGGGGATGATCTCGCGAATCTTGTCCTCGACCGCCTGGAAGATCTTCTCGGTGGCTTCAATCCGGGTTCCGGCCGGCGCGCGGACGTGCAGCTGAATCTGGCCGCCGTCGATGAGCGGAAAGAAATCGCGGCCGACGAACGGCAGCATCGTCGCGCCGAGCCCGAGGATCAGCGCGCCCGCGACCGGAACGACGATGCGGTGACGCAGCAGGTAGGTGAGGAGCGCAACGTAGCCTTTGCGCATGCGCTCGAAGCCGCGGTCGAATCCCGCTTGAAATCGACTCGACAGGCCGCGCCGGGAACCATCTGCAGCACCGTGGTGCTCGCCCCTGAGCAAGAGGCCGATGGTGATCGGCGTCAGCGTCCGCGATAGCCCATAGGAGGCGAGCATCGCGAACACCACTGCGAGCCCGAGCGGCGTAAAGAGGTATTTCGAAGGACCCTCGAGGAAAATCACCGAGGCGAACACGCAGCTGATGGCGAGCGTCGATACCAGGGTCGGCACCGCGATGCCGGCAGCTCCGTGGAGCGTCGCCTCGGGCAGGGGCCTGCCCTCCTCAGTGAGCAGGCGGTGGGTATTCTCGATCGTCACCGTCGAATCGTCGACCAGAATGCCGACCGCGAGCGCGAGCCCGCCGAGCGTCATAGTGTTGAGCGTCTCGCCGAGAAAATACAAGACGACCAAGGATGCGAGAATGGACAGTGGGATCGAGATCATCACGACCAGCGTCGACCGCCAGGAACCGAGGAACAGCAGGATCATCAGCGCGGTGAGCGCCGCGGCAATCGCGCCTTCGCGCACGACACCTTCCACCGACCGGGTGACGAACACCGACTGGTCGAACAGCTCAGTGATCTTGAGGCCGGCCGGCGCGGCGGCGCGGGCCGTGCGCAGCGCCTCCTTGACCCGGTTGACGACTTCGAGCGTCGAGGCGTTGCCGTTCTTGATGATGCTGAGCAGGACCGATCGCTGCCCACCTTCGCGCACGACGTTCTGCTGCACCGCCGACCCGTCGCGCACGTTAGCGACGTCCTTCACGAACACGGTGGCGCCATTCGCGAACTTGACCGGTATATTGTTGAGATCGGCGATGGTCGATGGAGTGGCGTTGGTCTGCACCACGTATTGGGTATTGCCGATCTTCGTTGTCCCTGACGGCAGCGTTAGGTTTTGAGTGTTGACCGCGTTAACGATGTCCAAAGGCGTCAGACCTCTGGCCAGCAGTTTCTCGGGCTCGATGTCGACCATGATCTGCCGGTACTTGCCTCCGGCCGGCGTCGGCAGCGTGACACCGGGAATCGGAGCCAGTTGCTGGCGCATCCGGTAGATGCCGTAGTCGTAGAGCTGCTGTTCGTTGAGGCTGCCCGAGCTGAGGTTGACCTGCAAAACCGGAACGCTCGATGCGTTGAACTGCACAACGATCGGCGGCTGGATTCCGGGCGGCATCAGCGCACGAATGGCGTTGGTCGCCGATACGATCTGCGCAATCGCGAGGTCGAGATTTACGTCGGGCTGGAAATAGATCTTTTGGACCGACAGACCGTCCAGCGTCTGCGCTTCGATGTTCTTGATGCCGTTGACGTTGGCGCTGATCGAATACTGGCTGTAGGTGCTGACGCGTTGCTCCATTTCCGGCGTGCTCAGGCCGGTGTATTGCCAGATCACGGTCACGACCGGGATTCTGATCTCCGGAAAGGTGTCCGTCGGCATTGCGCGGATGGCGGTAATGCCGAGAAAAAGAATGAGAGCCGCCAGCACGTAGAACGTATGCGGAAATCTCAGTGCAAATCGAACAATGCCCATGTCGCTATCGTGCTCTCAGCTGATGTGAGCCTGACGACGATGCCCTCTGCTAGCCGTCCCAACGGCTATTGCAGGCTGCGGCGGAAGTCGGTCGGCGTACATCCGGCAAATTTGCGGAAGGTCGCCGCAAACGCGCTGCTGCCACTGAAGCCGAGCTGCAGCCCGATTTCGGTCACCGATACGGAGAGATCCGCCAGCAAGCTCTTGGCGTGTTCGACCCGGCGGCTGACGTGATAGCGATGGGGTGGCATTCCAAACGACTGTGCGAACGCCCGCGAAAAGTGATAGGGGCTCAGTCGCGCGACCGCGGCCAGCGTTGCCAGGGGGACATCGTCGGCCAGGTGCTCGTCGATGTAATCCGTTACACGCTTCTGCTGCCACGCGGCCAACCCTCCGCGCGCGATCGGCTCAGGTGTCGCGGCACCGCCGTTGACCCGCAACAGCTCGTGCAGCATGACAAGGCTGAGTGCCTCCAGATAGTGCTGTGGTCCCCGCTCCGGCCGCTCGACCTGCACCTTTAGCTTCATCGCGGTGCCCCACAGGTCGCGGTCGAAGAAAAACATTCGCGGTTCAAATTCCGTCTCCGCAAAGTCGAGCTCGGGATCGAGCAAGGGCCCCTGCGGGTCGATGTAAAAATATGTCGCGCGGGTCAGCGCGCGCGGCTTTTGCCAGCCGTCAAATCGGAGTCCGGCGGGAACCAGGGTCAGCTTGTGGGTGAAATTGCGCAGCAGCGAAATGGCCAACCCCTCAATGCGCGTCTCGCCGTCAAAACGCTCATCGCGTTCGTAAGCGATGAGAAGATGATACGGCGCCCGAAAGCTGAACTCGAACGGCTCGTAACGGATAACTTGCACCGCGTCCGCGTGCATGCCGCACCAGGATGCGACATGGCGTCGGGTGATTTCGGATGGACCAAACTGGACGACTTGCGGAACAACAGGATCACAACGCTGCAGCATTTGCGGTCTCCACCGGGCAGATCTTCGGCTTTGATTTCTCGGCCGTTTCAACAAGGCCGCGGGACGCCGCCCGAGAGTTTTCGAGCTAGTCTCCGGAATCACTGGTCCGCGTCAGCGTTGAAGGTCCTACCAGGTGACCCGATCGATTCGACATTTAGGCATCGATCCTGAATCACGGATTTGCGATAGTCGGTATTGGTTAGTTGGATGACTAGCGATTGATGGAATCGTAATCGCGGCGCAGCTCAAGCCGCACGTTTGGGTCCGGATCCTGCCCGACGATCCTGCCCTCTTCGATGACGGCGTCCCAAGGCACCGATGCGGCCGGACCGGATTCCGCCGGATGCTCGCGCGCGCTGTGCGCGACAGCCGGCGAGACGATGAAGGCCGCAACGGCTACGGCAGCCACAAGGGTTTTCATGATGCATCTCCATGTTTGCGTCGATCAGCAAAGACCCGTGCTCTTTCCTGGCGCCGGTCGCGTGAGCCGGTCGGGCCACAGGATCCAAGCGACACCCGTGAAATGGCGACGGGCCGCGCGCGGGCCACTAAATTGCTATTTACAAAGCTCAATTCTTCGCGACCGGAGGCGATAAATGGAGCGTCCTGATCATCGTGCTGGCGCGCGATGGCCCGAAGCGCTTCAACGAGATCAAGCGGATGGTCGGCGGCATTTCACAGAGAAATGCTGACCCTCACGCTGCGAGGATTGGACCGGGACGGCCTGCTGAAGCGGACACAATTCCCGACGATTCCGCCGCGTTGGACTACCAGTCGACCCAGCTCGGGCGGGCGTTGTGGGAAGCCGTGAAACCGCTCGGCGATTGGGCGCGCGGCCACATCAAGCACATCACCAGAGCACGCGCTGCGTTCGACAAGAAAGTCAACGCTTGACCGTCACTGCGATGCTTACGGGAACGCTCGCTCACGCGTTGGGGCGAACGCCGCACGACACCGAATGCGTTCCCCCTGTCCGTTGGTCAGCACGATGACGCCGGAGCCTCGCCAAGTTCCGACCATTTCTTCCGAACATGCTGGGGCGGCGCCGCGCATGGGCAAGCACCGCCGGTAGGAGAAAGAACGACCGCCGCGGCCGCCACATTAAGCAAGCGATAAACGTGTTTCGGTGGCATATGTGTCGTCATGACCCGTCTCTTTTTGGTCTCGCGATCGAAAGGGGGTCACGGACTGGCATTCGGCATATTGCCGATCTGCGCTTGACGCAGTCTCAATTGCAGCAACGGCCTGCAATCCTCGGACTGAGCCGCCTCATTTGGCGGCTCTGCCGTTGTGACTAGACCGCTCGCCATCTCAACACGATCTCGACTTGATCGATGGCGGCCTTGCGGTCAGCCGAGGTGCCCGTCTCAGTGGGCTAGCGGAGGTGCGCTGGGATTGGGTTGGCAGTAGCCGCCTTCCCCGTTTCGGTCTTGCAGGCACTGCTCAAGGGTCGAATAGACACATTCGCCATAGGTGTATCCGCCGCTCAGGCACCAACGTGCAGGCGGTGATGCGGCGGCCTGACTGGCGGACGTCGAAGCCAGCAACCCCAGGGCGAGGACGCCGGCACGCAAATAGCTGCAACGGTTCATCGGATGTCTCCTGTCAAAACAGGTCCCCCGACTCCTGACGAACTATGCGCGCAAATTCAAAATCACTACGCCGTTATTGCTGTTTTTGCCGGGCCTTTGCGGCATTTCTGACTGGTGCCGGTGCGCGCACAATTGCTCCACCTAAATCCGAGCAGGGTGACGCAATTCATGGAGAGTCCCATGTGGAAAGCACTTGTTGTCGGCACCACCCTGCTGACGATGGTCGGCGCGACGCTCGCCTACGCCCAGCAGCCGTCTCAAGCCGAGCGGTCGCATCCGCGCCTGACGGCCGAAGACGCAGCGGCGTTCACCGATGCGCGCATCGCCGCATTCAAGACGGCGCTGAAGCTGACGCCGGCCCAGGAGAGCAACTGGCCCGCGGTCGAGCAGGCCATGCGTGACATCAGCAAGGAGCGCATTGCGCGCCGCGAGGAGCGCAATGCGCGCCGCGAGGCGCGCCGCGCCGCCGGCCAGCGTGCCGACGCGATCGAGCGCCTGCGCGGTCGTGCGGACGCGTTGGCCACCCGGGCGGCGGCGCTCAAGCGCCTGGCCGATGCCGAGCAGCCGCTCTACCAGAGCCTCGACGAGGCGCAGAAGCGCCGTTTCGGCATGGCGGTCCGATTCATCGGGCGGCGGCATGCCCACACGCACAGCGGGCGCGCGCCCGAGCACGCGGGCTGAGCGCGGCGTTGCCACCTCGCCCCATGAGCCGATGGGGCGAGGTGCAGGGTTTTTGATTCACGCTCTGCGACAGTCACGATTATCTGCGGCTGACGAAGAATCATTTCGGTAGCGGCGACCATCGCCGGCGATTACCGCGTTGGTCGCGTGCAGGAGGAGCGCGGTGGGGGCGCGAAGCTCGCGGCGCTGTTGCAATAGCGCAAGACTCCAATGAATTCCGCAAGAATGGAGCAGCAGTGGCCGGCCGCAGCGCATAAAAAGCACCACAGGACCGAGACGGCGCTCAGGCACGGGCGCCGATCGAGGTGCGCCGATGTTCACCCAAATTCTTGATCCCACGGGAAACCTTTTCACAACCTGCATCGTCGCGCTGATCCCCGTCGTGGCCCTGCTGGTCCTGCTTGCCGGGTTTCGCATGTCGGCTTGGCTTGCCACGCTGATCGGTTCGGTCATCACCTTCTCTC
>Ga0209382_10001823_pt1 | contig 32607 bp, 31 predicted proteins | sample SoiMetdeltSBSDD5_FD_187599 | JGI IMG/M metagenome (GOLD analysis project Ga0209382, IMG submission 187599) | Bulk soil microbial communities from a Populus tree surrounding site in Tennessee, USA - Soil MetaG P. deltoides SBSDD5 (SPAdes) (version 2) | ecosystem: Environmental > Terrestrial >...
GGCGGTCACCCTCGGGCTGGCGCTGCGACGAGGCTTCCCCTGGGGCAAGACGCTCCCCTATATGGGGGCCCAGGTCGTCGGGGCGTTCCTGGCCGCGCTGGTGGTCCGCTGGAACTTCTACGAGGCGTTCAACAAGTTCGACCCGGCCAAGGGCTTCAAGAGCCAGGTCGTGTTCAACACCTTTCCGAACAACGCCGCCGACTACGCCAACGTCTCCCAGCTCGGCGCCCTCCGCGACCAGATCATCGGCACCGCCATGCTGCTGATCCTGATCCTGGCCATCACCGACGCCCGCAACACCGCGCCGGGGGCCAACATGGCCCCGTTCATCATCGGGCTGGCCGTGGTCGCCATCGGCATGGCCATCGGCGCCGCCGCCGGCTACGCCATCAACCCGGCCCGCGACCTGGGGCCGCGCCTGGCGGCCTGGGTGTGCGGCTGGAGCACCCCGTTCAACGACCAGCGCGGCGACTTCTACGCCTGGGTGCCGATCATCGGGCCGTTCATCGGCGGGGCGATCGGGGTCTATATCTACGACTTCATGATCGGGAGATACCTCCCCGAAGCCGAGGGGGAGATTGGCGAGGTCGTCGAAGACCCTAGTGCCGGCCGGCCGGTGACCTAGCCACCGAAGTGTCCGTGAGGCGGCGTCGTTCGCCGGCGCCGTCTCACCCGGTCGCTCCCACCCGAACGCGGACAGGAGGCCAGGATGGCGAAGGAGTACGTCCTCGCGATCGACCAAGGCACGACCTCGAGCCGGGCCATGCTCTTCAACCACGACGGCACGGTGGCCGGCGTGGCCCAGCAGGAGCACGAGCAGATCTACCCCCAGGCCGGCTGGGTCGAGCACGACCCCAAGGAGATCTGGGACAAGACCCAGCAGGTGACCGCCCAGGTGCTGCGGGACAACAACCTGGGCGCCGACAACGTCGCCGCGGTCGGGATCACCAACCAGCGTGAGACCACCGTGGTCTGGGACAAGAACACCGGCGAGCCGGTCTACAACGCCATCGTCTGGCAGGACACCCGCACCCAGCCGATCGTGTCCCAGTGGAAGGAGGAGGGCTACGAGGACGAGATCAAGCCCAAGACGGGCCTGGTCATCGCCACCTACTTCTCGGGCACCAAGATCGCCTGGATCCTGGAGAACGTGGAGGGAGCAAGGGAGCGGGCCGAGCGGGGAGACCTCCTGTTCGGCAACACCGACACCTGGGTGATCTGGAACCTGACCGGCGGGGTCAACGGCGGCCGCCACATCACCGACTACACCAACGCCTCCCGCACCATGCTGTTCAACCTGGCCGACACCGACTGGGACGACGGCATCCTGGAGAAGCTGAACATCCCCAAGTCGATGCTGCCCGAGCTGCGGCCGTCCTCGGACCGCGAGACCTACGGCAGCACGCTGGCCGATGGCCCGTTCGGCGGCCAGGTCCCGATCGCCGGCGACGCCGGCGACCAGCAGGCGGCCCTGTTCGGCCAGACCTGCTTCGACGTCGGCCAGGCCAAGAACACCTACGGCACCGGCAACTTCCTGCTCCAGAACACCGGCCAGGAGGTCGTGCCGTCCAAGTCGGGGCTGCTGACCACCGGCTTCTACGCGCTCGAGAAGGGCAACAGCTTCTATGCCCTGGAGGGCTCGATCGCCATCACCGGCGCGGCCGTGCAGTGGCTGCGCGACAACCTCAAGATGATCAACAACGCCAACGAGACCGAGGAGATCGCCCAGTCGGTCGAGGACTCCGGCGGGGCCTACTTCGTGCCCGCGTTCTCGGGCCTGTTCGCCCCCTACTGGGACGAGCGCGCCCGCGGGGCCATCGTCGGCCTGACCCGCTATGTCAACCGGGCCCACCTGGTCCGGGCCACGCTCGAGTCCGAGTGCTACCAGACCCGCGACGTCGCCGAGGCGGTGGAGCAGGACTCCGGCAAGCGCCTGGAGGACATGCGGGTGGACGGCGGCTCGGTCAAGAACAACTTCCTCATGCAGCTCCAGTCCGACATCCTCGGGATCCCGGTGATCCGGCCCCAGGTCCAGGAGACGACCGCGCTTGGCGCGGCCTACCTGGCCGGGCTGGCCACCGGCTACTGGTCCTCGCTGGATGAGATGCGCGAGAACTGGCAGGTGGACCGGACCTTCGAGCCGCAGTGGTCCGAGGACCAGCGCGAGAGCGGCTACGCGGAGTGGAAGAAGGCGATCGAGCGGACCCGGGGATGGGTCGACTAGGTTCGCCGGGGTAGGCCCGGGCGGAGGCCCCCGCCTCCCTCCGAGAACTCCAGTCGGTCGGACGGGGACCTCCGCCCGGGCCATTCCAACGACCCCCGCGCAGGGCTCGATGAAAGGAAACCCTGGGAGGCCGGTATGAAGAAACTGATCAATTCGGTCGACGACTTCGTCAAGGAGTCCCTCGAGGGCATGAAGGCGGCTCACGGTGACCTGATTGACGTCAACTACGACCCGTTCGTGGTGTACCGGGCCGACGCTCCGGTGCAGGGGAAGGTCGGGGTCGTCTCGGGGGGCGGGTCGGGGCACGAGCCGATGCACGGGGGGTTCGTGGGCATGGGCATGCTGGACGCGGCCTGTCCGGGGGAGGTGTTCACCTCGCCGACGCCCGACCAGATGGAGTGGGCGACCACCAAGGTGGACGGCGGGGCCGGGGTGCTCCACATCGTCAAGAACTACTCGGGCGACATCATGAACTTCGAGATGGCGGCCGACCTGGGGCGGGAGTCCGGGGTCGAGGTCGAGAGCGTGGTCGTGGACGACGACGTGGCCGTCAAGGACTCGCTGTACACCCAGGGGCGGCGTGGGGTCGGCGGGACCGTGCTGATGGAGAAGATCGTGGGGGCCAAGGCCGAGGAGGGCGCCGACCTCGTCGCCGTGGCCGACCTGGCCCGTGACGTCAACGCCAACGTGCGGTCGATGGGGCTGGCCCTGACCTCGTGCACGGTCCCGGCGGCGGGGTCGCCGACCTTCGAGCTGGGCGACGACGAGGTCGAGATCGGCATCGGCATCCACGGCGAGCCGGGGCGCGAGCGGATCAAGATGGAGAGCGCCGACCAGCTCACCGACCGGCTGGCCCGGCCGGTGATCGAGGACCTGAAGCTCAACTCGGGCGAGCAGGTGCTGCTGTTCGTCAACTCCATGGGCGGCACGCCCCTGGCCGAGCTGTACGTCGTCTACCGGCGGGTCGTCCAGCTGCTGGACGAGGGCGGGGTGCAGGTGGCCCGGCACCTGGTCGGGCCGTTCATCACCTCGCTGGAGATGCAGGGCGCCTCGGTCACCATCCTGCGCCTGGACGACGAGAAGACCCGGCTGTGGGACGCCCCGGTGCTCACCCCGGCGCTGCGCTGGGGGGTGTAGCCGGTGTTCTCGGTGGCCCAGGCGGTGGCCTGGGTCAGGGCCACCGCGGCCGTGGTCGAGGAGCACGCGGCCGAGCTGACCAAGCTGGACTCGGCCATCGGCGACGGCGACCACGGCACCAACATGAACCGGGGGTTCAAGGCCGCCGTCCAGCGCCTGGACGGGCTGGAGGGCGACCAGGACTTCGGGAGCGTGTTCAAGGCGGTCGGGATGGCCCTCATCGGCAAGGTCGGCGGGGCCTCGGGCCCGCTGTACGGGTCGCTGTTCCTGGGCATGGGCAAGGAGCTGGGCGACGCCGCCGAGGTCGGGGACGAGCGGCTGGCGGCGGCCCTGCGGGCCGGCTACGACAGCGTGGTCGCCAGGGGCAAGGCCCAGCTCGAGGACAAGACCATGCTGGACGCCTGGCACCCGGCGCTGGAGGCCCTCGACGCCGCCCTGGCCGAGGGCAAGGAGCTGGGACCGGCCCTGGACGAGGCGGCCGCGGCCGCCGAGACCGGCATGAAGGCCACCATCCCGATGATCGCCCGCAAGGGGCGGGCCAGCTACCTCGGCGAGCGTTCCCGCGACCACCAGGACCCGGGCGCCACCTCGACCCACCTGATCCTCCAGACCCTGGCCGACGTCGTCAACGGTCGCTGATCGAACGATCACCCGCAATCTGGTAGCTTCCGGACACACCGCCAAGCTCGGGGAGGGAGCCTGGTGCGGGAGCTCACCGCGGACCTGCTGGTCGGTCGGCTGGTCGACTGGGGGGTCGACACCGTCTTCGGCCTGCCGGCCGACAGCGCCGACGGGGTGGTCGAGGCGTTCGCGCGCCGCGGCGGCCGGATCCGGCTGGTGCTGGTCCACCACGAGGAGGCGGCCGCCCTCATGGCCGCCGGGTACGCCAAGGCCACCGGCCGGGTCGGGGTCTGCCTGGCCACCTCCGGCCCCGGGGCGCTGCGCCTGCTCGGCGGCCTGTACGACGCCAAGCTCGACCACCAGCCCGTCCTGGCCGTCACCGAGAGCCAGGAGATCCGGCTGCTCGGGACCAGTTTCCGGCAGGAGCTGGCCCTGGAGACCGTGTTCGACGACGTGGCCGACTACAACGTGCGGGTCAACGTGCCCGTGCAGATCCCGGCCGTGGTCGACATCGGGATCGGCCACGCCCTGGCCAGGGGCACGGTGTCCCACATCACCTTCCCGCCGGGCCTGGAGGAGACCGCGGTCGAGACCAGCCCGTGGATGCTGACCAGCCCGGCGGGCTCCGCGCCGACGGCGCCGCTGTTCACCGCCGGGCCCGGCGTGCCCCCGGACGCCGAGCTGCGGCGGGCCGCCGAGGTGCTGAACGAGGGCACCAGGGTCGCCCTGGTGGTCGGGGCGGGCGGCCTGGAGGCCAGGGAGGAGCTGCTGGCGGTGGCCGACGCGGTGGCCGGGCCGGTGGTCAAGTCCCTGCCGGGAAAGGCGGCCGTGCCCGACGACCACCCGTTCACCACCGGCTGCATCGGCGTGCTCGGGACCCGCCCGTCCGAGGAGGCCCTGGAGGGTGCCGACACCCTGCTGCTGGTGGGGACCAGCTTCCCTTGGGCGGACAACGTGCCCGACCCGGGCAAGGTCAGGGCCGTCCAGGTGGAGACCGACCCGGCCAGGTTCGGCGGCTCCGGCGCCACCGAGGTCACCCTGCTCGGGGACGCGGCCGAGACCCTGGGGGCGCTGCTGCCGCTGCTGTCGCGCAAGGCCGACCGCGGGTTCCTGGAGCAGGCCCAGGCGGGCATGGCCGGCTGGCGGCGGCGCCTGGACGAGCTCGAGGACCAGACCCGCGACCCGATCCAGCCCCAGTACCTGATGCGGGTCGTCGACCGCTGCGCCGCCCCCGACGCCATCCTGGCCTCCGACTCGGGCACGGTCGCGACCTGGACGGCCCGCCACTTCGACGTCCGCGGGGACCGCCAGTACCTCCTCTCGGCCAACCTGGCCACGATCGCCGCCGGCGTGCCCTACGCGATCGCCGCCCAGTGGGCCCACCCCGGCCGGGGCTGCATCGCCGTCACCGGCTCGGACGGCTTCGCCAAGGTCATGGGCGAGCTGCTCACCGCCATCCAGTACCGCCTGCCGGTGAAGGTCGTGGTCAGCAACGTCTCCTCCCTCGGCCGCCGCCTCCGCAGCGGCGGGACCGTCACCGCCGAGAACGGCGTCCCCGGCGACGCCGCCAACTTCGCCACCTGGGCCACCGCCAACGGCGCCCTCGGCCTCCGGGTCGAGCACGCCGCCGAGGTCGAGCCCGCCGTCCGCCGCGCCTTCACCACCCCCGGCCCCGCCCTGGTCGACGTCATCGTCAACCCCGAAGAACACCCCCGCCCCGCCATGGCCGGCGGCGCCTGATCAGGGCGAGAGGGATGCCGCACGCCCCATGGAACCCAGCTTGACCGACGAGCTCCGGCCGCTGTTCGCCGGGCGGTGCGCTGAACGCCGCGACGCGCCCCCCATCCTCGGGGGGCGCGTCGCGGGACCGAGGTGCCGTCGGCTAGAGGGCCCGGCGCCTGCCTCGGCCAATCACCAGCCGGTAGATGAGCAGGAGGATGATGGCGCCGATGATGGCGGTCAGCCAGGTGCTGATGTCGAAGAACTCATCCACCGTGTTGTTGTTGAACAGCACCTGGGCCAGGAACCCGCCGAGGATGGCGCCGACGATCCCGATGATCATTGTCACGATGATGCCGCCCGGGTCGTCGCCGGGCAGGATCGCCTTGGCGATGGCCCCCGCGAGCAGGCCGAGGACGATCCAACCGATGATGCCCATGCCACGTCCTTTCGTCGCTTCGACGGCCGGTGGCCGTCCTGACAGCACTGGATGAGCGACACGACCCCGGTTCAAACCTCCGGTCGGCGCCCCACCATGAGCGCCTCGTCACGGTAGGTCACGACCTTCTCGAGGGTGACGATCGTGCCCGCTTCGGGGCGGGCGGTGAAGTCGACCCGGTCGACCAGGGCCTGCATCACCCCCAGGCCCCGTCCCCGCTCGTCCTCGGGCAGGGTGCCCCCGGCCTGCAGCCTGGCCGAGTCGAAGCCGCGGCCGACGTCGATCACCCGGATCAGGCCGAGGCGGTCCTCCAGGTCGAGGCGGACGACGTACCGGTCGCCGGGCCCGGAGTGGACGAGCACGTTGGTGCAGGCCTCGCTCAGGGCCAGCTCGAGGTCATCGACGCAGGTCTCCTCCACACCGACCTGCTCCATGGCGTTGCGGATGATGTGTCGGGCCAGCGGGACCGTCTGCTCGTCCCGTGGCAGGGTCAGGGCCAGCGAGAATTCCATGCCGGTGTGGTTCCCGCGCAGGCGGGCGCCGACACCTCAGGCGGTGGCGTAGGCCCGGTCGAGCACCTGGACCGGATGGTAGACGGGCAGGCCGGTCGACTTGGCGATGTGCCAGCGGCAGGTCTCGGAGTCGCAGACGATGAAGTCGGGGCGTGACGCCGCGACCTGGTCGAACAGGGTCTGGCCGACGTCCATGGCGATCTGGTACTTCTCCACCTTGACGCCGTAGGTGCCGGCGGTGCCGCAGCACCCGGCCCGCGACCGCTCCACCTCCAGCCCCGGCACCAGGGCGAGCAGGTCGAGTGCGGGCAGGCCGACACCGTGGGCCATCAGCTGGCAGGGCGGGTGGTACAGGGCCCGCGCCCGGATGGGGGCGAAGGAGCGGTTGAGCGACCCGTCGTCGTCCAGTCCGACCAGGTACTCGCAGATGTCGTAGACGGCCTGGGAGACCGCCCTGGTGTCGGCGTCGTCGAGCCCGAGCAGCTCGCGGTACTTGGCCTTGAGGGTCATGCCGCACGAGGTCGAGCTGGCCACGATCACCCCGGGGTCGTCGGCCGAGCCGCGCAGCGCCCTGACCAGCCGGGTGGCGTAGCTGCGGCCGGCGTCGAAGTCGCCGTTGGACACCAGCGGCAGCCCGCAGCAGCCCTGCTTGGGGAAGGTCACCCGGGCGCCGTTGCGCTCCAGGACCCGGACCACGGCCGCCCCGACCTCGGGCTCGAACTCCTGGGCGGCGCAGCCGTGGAAGTAGGCGACGGTGCGGGTGGTGCCGGCCGGGTCGCGGTGGGAGCGGGCCCAGGAGCGCAGGGTCATGGCCGAGAACTTCGGCATGGCCGCCCCCCGGTGGACGCCCATGGCCTTCTCCACCAGCACCCGGACCGGCTTGGCGGCCATCACGGCGTTGGCCACGGGCGCCACCGGCCTGGCCATCAGGCCCATCAGCGACGGCCGGCTGATGATCTGGTCGCGCAGCCTGAGGCCGCCACGGTCGCCGACCAGGCGGCTGCGGGCGATCTGGTTGATCTCGGCCACCATCACGCCCTCGGGGCAGGCCTGGGTGCAGAGCCCGCAGGCCGAGCAGTAGTCGAGGGACTTGTCGGGCGAGTCACCGGTGTCGATGCCGGCCCGGAACCGCTGGCCCTGCGGGCCCTCGTACTTGGGGCCGGGGAACAGGTCGGTCACCGCCGAGACCGGGCAGACCGTGTTGCACACGTTGCACTTGATGCAGTGGTCGGCGGTCTGTTCCACGTGCAGCACGGCAGCCTCCGGATCAGCGGGCAGGGGTGGCGGTGAGCAGGGCGGCGACCCGGGCGGCGGTGGCCAGGGCGACCCCCTCGCGGGAGCCCTCGACGGTCGGGTCGTGGCCGGCGAGCAGGCCCCCGACGCAGCGGACGTTGGCCAGCAGCGGCGCGCCCGAGGCGTCCATCGGCCGCAGCTCGCCGTCGACCCGGACCCCGGCCGCGGCCAACGGCTGGTCGCCGAGGAAGCGGGTCCCCAGGAAGCCCAGGCGGTCGCCGAACCCGTCCACGGGCAGCCCGGCGACCCGCTCGGTGAGGGTGCCGTCGCGGTTGGCCTCGATGCCGTTGCCGGCGACCCCGCCGGTGGCCAGGACCAGCTCCTGGCAGCGGGTGGCCAGCACCCGGGAGGCGCCCTCGCTGCGGACGGCGGTGACCCGGTCGCCGTCGCGCTCCACCCCGACCGCCGGGAAGCCGAACTGCCAGCGCACGCCGAGCTGCTCCAGCCGGGCCCGGTAGGCGGCGAACAGGCGCAGGCCGGGGATCGAGGGCGGGGCAATCGCCGCCTCGACCAGCGGCGTCCCGACCAGGGACTGGAGGTCGGCCCAGGGCTCGTGGCCGCGCCCGACCCCGAGCACCGCCGGGACCACCGCCACGTCGGCCCCGGCGGCCGCCCTGGCCAGGCCGGGGGCGAGGCGGCGGCGGAAGCCGGCGTCGTCGATGGCCCTGGCCAGCTCGACCCCGGTGAAGTAGCGGTCGTGGTCCCAGGCCGGCAGGGGGGCGCTCGCCGGGGTGGCGTCGATGCCGGCCCGGCGCAGCCGCTGGGCGCACAGGGCCGACGAGAAGTCGCGGAACCCGGCGAAGTTGACCACCGCCACCCGGCCGCTGAGCTCGCCCGCCGCCGGCTCCTGGACCAGGCAGGTCGGGCGCAGGGTGCCGAAGGCGGTGACCTGGCCGCGGTTGCGCTCCAGGTCGCCGCGGTGGGCGAGGCCGGCGGCGGCGGTGAAGCGGGAGAACCAGTCGAGGCCGTCGCGGACCGCGGCCTGACCGATCAGGTGGTACGGGTGGCCCTCGGGGAGGCGGTCGAGCGCCTCCAGGGGCCGCTCGACCGGCTCGCCGCCGACCCGGCCGAGCACGTCCACCGACCCGGCGCCCCAGTGGGTGAAGCCGTTGCCGCGGGCCAGCAGCAGTACCTGGCGGCCCGCCTCGGCCAGGCGGGTGGCGGTGGCCAGCCCGGCCGGGCCAGCCCCGACCACGACGACGTCGGCCCGCATCAGGCGCCCTCCTCCGGGCTCACGGCCGCCGCCTCGTCGGGGACACCGTCGCCCCGGAGGTCGAAGATGCCCCGGTAGATGGCGTGGTTGAGAAGGGCCTGGCGGGCCTGGTCGCCCCAGATGGTCGACTGCTGCCCGCGCCAGCGCTCCTCCAGGAACCGTTCCAGCCCGGCAACGGGGTCACCCTCCTCGGACCCCTCGGCCAGCATCCCGGCCGCCCGCCAGGCGCAGAAGGCGGCCTGGCAGGGGCCGTAGCCGAGCCGGACCTTGCGGCGCAGGTCCTCGAGCTCGGTCAGCCCGGAGGCGACCGCCTCGCGGACCTGGCCCCGGGTGACCAGCTCGCACTCGCAGATCAGCTCACCGTAGGCCTGGTCCCGCTCCACCCGGGCCAGCGGCGCGGCCACCTGGTGGTGGCCGTGGTCGGCGCCGGGGAGGACCTCGGTGGCGGTGCGGCACGGCTCGGTGACCCCCATCCGCTCGGCCAGCCGGTCGACCACCGCCTCGGCCATCTGCCGGCAGGTGGTCAGCTTGCCGCCGACGATGCTGAACATGTTGTCCAGCCCATCGCGGCTGGCGTGGTCGAGTACGGTGAAGGTCCGGCTGACCTCCCGGGTGTCGCCCCCGGCCCCCCCGCCGGCCGGTGCCTCCGGCTTGTAGAGCGGCCGCGACCCGGCGAAGGCCCGCAGCACCCGGCCGGAGGCGATCGCCGGGACCATCTGGGCGCACATGTCGATCATGCGGTCCACGTCGGCCGGCGGGACCGAGATGTCGTCGGCGCTCGACACCTGCTCGGAGGTGGTGCCGAGGATGGCCACCTCGTGCTGGGGGACGATGATGTCGCCGTCGGCCGGCTTGCGGCAGGCGTTGACCACCCCGCGCACGTACCGGCTGGCCATCACCACCATCACACCCTTGCCGGCGATCATGGTCAGGGGCACGCCGGCCATGCGGCCGACGTCGCCGGCCCAGGCCCCGGCGGCGTTGACCACCCACTGGCAGCCGATCGTTCGGTCCTGGCCGGCGACGGCGTCGTGCACCCGGACGGCGGTGATGCGGTCGCCGGTGCGCTCGACCCCGACGATCGGGTGGCGGACCAGCACCTGGCAGCCGCGGGCCTCGACGTCGGCGGCCATCGAACGCAGCAGCGCCCAGGAGTCGATGCCGCCGTCGGGGACGGCGAAGGCCAGCCGGACGTCGGGGGCGAGCAGTGGCTCGCGCCGGTGGGCGGCCGCCGTCGACAGCTCCTCGGTGGGGATGCCCGAGGCCCGGCAGCCCTCCACGAACTGGGCCGCGTAGGCCTCGTCGTCGGGGGGCAGCAGCACGAACAGCCCGCCGATGTCCTCGATGGTGTGGGGGGCGATCCGGCGCAGGGTGGTGTTCTCCTCGATGCACTCCCGGGCCGACTCCTGGTCCCGGACCGCGTAGCGGGCCCCCGAGTGGAGCAGGCCGTGCCAGCGGCCCGAGGTCCCGGTGCCGAGGTCGAAGCGCTCGACCAGGATCGCGTGCACGCCCCGCAGGGCCAGGTCGCGCAGGACGGCCACGCCGGTCACCCCGCCGCCGACCACCACCACGTCGGTCTCAAGTGTGGTGGTCATGGGCTCGGCTCCCGCTCGCGCCCGGACGGGGGCTCGAACAGGGAGCCGGCCGGCTCCGACGGCTGCTCGGCGCCCTCCTGGCGGTCGCCGGGGATCCGGGGCAGCGGGCGCAGCACCAGGCCCTGGTGCACGTACCAGCGGACGGTGGCCTCCAGGGCCTGACGCAGCGGGGTGTAGCGCAGGCCGAGGTCGCGGGTGGCCCGCGAGCCGTCATACAGGTGGGGGTGGCCGAGGGTGCGGACCGACTCGCGGCACAGCCTGGGCTGGCGGCCGCGGACCCGGGCCAAGGCCTCGGCGACGCCGGCCGCGCCCATGGCCAACGGGAGCGGCAGGGTGCGGGGCCGGTCGGCCAGGCCGGCGATGACGGCGATCAGGTCGATGGCCTCGGAGTTGGTCAGGGTGGCGGTGTTGAGCACGTAGCGCTGGCCGGGCCGGCCCTTGGCCTCGGCCAGCAGGTGGCCGTTGACGCAGTCCAGGGTGTAGCAGAGCCCGAAGCGGGCCGGCAGGTCGAACGGCAGCCGGCCGTTGAGGTAGCCGATGAACACCGAGGCCGTCCCCGTGGTCCGGCCCGGCCCCTGCACCGAGCTGGGGTTGACCACCACCACCTCGACCGCGTCGCAGGCCAGGGCGACCTGCTCGCCCTCGAACTTGGAGCGGGCGTAGTGGGAGGTGAACTCCGACGGCGGGCCGGACGTCTCGTCCATGAACGAGCTGCCGTCCCCGCCCAGGGTGGCCGCCGAGCTGGTGTGGACCACCCGCCGCACCCCGGCCCGGCGGGCCGCCTCCAGCATCCGCCGGGTGCCCTCGACGTTGACCCGGTACAGGGGGGCCGGGTCGGCCAGGCAGAGCTGGTTCACGCCGGCCACGTGGTAGACGACCTCGCACCCGTCGGCCGCCCGGACCAGCGACTCCTCGTCGTCGAGGTGGCCGACGGCCAGCTCGACCCTGGGATCGGGCAGCCGCTCGCGGTCGCCCAGGTTGCGGACCAGGGCTCGCACGGGGCGGCCCTCGGCCACCAGCCGGGCCGCCAGCAGCCCGCCCACGAACCCGGTCGCGCCGGTGATCAAGGTTCTCTCGGTCATCGTCCCGCCCGTATCAGATCGCCGAAGCGCGCGAAGTAGTCGACGGCCGAGGCGGCGCTGACCACGGCCACCGCCAGCATGGCCCATTCGTCCAGCCAGAGCGAGCCGAGCCGGACCTGCGGACGCAGGATGGCCAGGGTGATGCCGACCACCTGGACGTTGAACTTGAGCTTGCCCCAGATGCTGGCCGAGATGACCACGTTGGAGGCGGCCGCGATGGCCCGCAGGCCGAGCACGGCGATCTCGCGGGCGATCACCACGAACGCCACCCACACGTTGCACCGGCCCACCGCCATCAGGCCCAGCAGGGCGCCCACCACCAGCAGCTTGTCGGCGGTGGTGTCGAGGAAGTTGCCGAGCATGGTGGTCTGCTGCCAGCGCCTGGCCAGGTAGCCGTCGACGAAGTCGGTGAACGACGCCAACAGGAACACGATCGCGGCCAGGACGGCGGCGTGCTCGACCCGACCCTCGGCGACCAGCAGCCACAGCAGCACCGGGATGAGCGCGATGCGCAGCAGGGTGATGCGGGTGGAGAGCGTCAGCATCCCCATCGATCCCCCTCGGCGCGGTCAGGAGGTCCGGTTCCCCCTTATCCTACGGGCTCTCATCCCGTCTTCCCAGGTCGGCCGCGATCGAGCAGCGCGAACAGGCCGGCCCACTGGGCGGCGTCCAGGTCGGCCGGGCCGGCGTCCAGGGGAAAGGCCCAGGTCGTGGGCCAGGCGGCGCAGCCCCTGGAGGACCAGGTCGGCCCCCCGGACACGGAAGACCACCATCGTCGTCATGTCCCAAGCGAACCGCGCCGAGGCCCTCCCGGCAAGCGAATCGGTCGGGGCGGGGTACGGGGTCGAGCTCGGCGTCAGTCCCCGGCCGGCCGCTGGGCGGTCGCCGCGGCGATGAGCGTGCCGAGGGCCTCCTTGAGCCGCTCGGCGTCGGCGTCGCCGAGCGGCGCGAGGAAGCGGCGCTCCGCGTCCAGGCTTGCCCACGTGGCGCGCGGGCGATGTCGCGGCCCGCGGCGGTCAGCTCGACCGTGTTCTTGCGGCGGTCGGCGGGGTGTGGGTTGCGCTTCACCAGACCCTTCCGCTCCAGGGCGTCGACCATGGCGACCATCGTGGTGCGGTCGATCCCGAGCGCGCGGGCGACCTCCTGCTGCGACGGCGATGCATTGTCCGCGATGGCGTTGAGCACCGCCAGCTCGCGGCCGTCGATCCCGTACGGCGCCAACGCCGGCCCGATCAGCTCGGTGAGCTGCAGCTGCGCGGGCCCGTGACCGCGCCCCTCCACGAGGGGTGGACGCTGCTGGCGGCGCTGGCGGCGCAGACCGAGCGGCTGCGGCTGGGCCTGCTGGTGAGCAGCAACCGCACCCGCCCGCCGGCGGTCTGGCCAAGATGGCGGCGACCACCGACCTGATCGCGCACGGGCGGCTGATCTTCGGGATCGGCGTGGGTGGCACCCGCGTCCGGGGCGACTTCCGGCACTGGGGCGGGCAGAACCCCGCCATCCGGGAATTCGAGGCCTACGGTGTGCCGCTGGTGGCGCCGGTGGAGGGCATCGCGGCGCTGGCGGAGTCGTGCACCATCATCCGGCGCATGTGGACCGAGGCGAGCCCGTTCGATTTCGACGGGCGCTTCTACCAGCTCAAGGGCGCCATCTGCGAGCCCAAGCCGCGGCAGCGGCCGCACCCGCCGATCCTGATCGGCGGCTACGGCGAGCGGACGCTCCGGGTGATCGCGGAGCACGCGGACATCTGGAACATCCCCGGCCCGCCCTTCCTCAGCGTCGAGGACTTCCGCCGCAAGCGCGCCGTCCTCGACGAGCACTGCGCCGCCATGGGGCGCGACCCGGGGGAGATCACCCGCTCGGTGCAGATCTTCCTCTCCGGCGACGACCCCGCCGCCACCCGCGCGCTGGCCGCGGAGCTGATCGACGCCGGTGTGCAGCAGGTGATCCTGGCGCTGCAGCCGCCCGTCCGGCCCGCGCAGTGGGTGGCCGACGAGGTCATCGAGCCCCTGCGCGCCGCCGTGCCGACCGGCTGACCCTCGGCTGATCGCCAGGGGGCGGAACGGCCCGGGCCCTGGGGGCCCGGGCCGTCCGTGCGCCGTGAGGCTACTGGGGCTGCTGGGTGTCCTCGAAGGTCTGGTACTCGTCGCCGGTGTAGGCGCCGGCGTCCACGTCGACCAGCTCGCCGTCGGCTTCGGTGTCGCCATCGACCGGGACCTGGTAGGCGGTGCCGTCCTCTGCGTAGTAGACGTCGTCGCCGTAGGTCTCGTAGGTGTCACCGAAGGCGTCGACCCCGTAGGCGCCCGTGGGGATCTCGGTCAGCACCGGGGTGACGCTGCGGTAGCGCACCATGCCGGTCCCGGCCGGGATCAGCTTGCCGATGATGACGTTCTCCTTGAGCCCGATCAGCGAGTCGCTCTTGCCCTCGATGGCCGCCTCGGTCAGCACCCTGGTGGTCTCCTGGAAGGAGGCCGCCGACAGCCACGACTCGGTGGCCAGCGACGCCTTGGTGATGCCGAGCAGCTCGGGACGGCCGTTGGCCGGCGTGTTGCCCGCCTCCAGGGCCTCCCGGTTGGCCCGCTCGAACGTCGAGCGCTCGATCAGCTCGCCGGGGAGCAGCTCGGTGTCGCCGCCCTCGAGCACGGTCACCCGCTTGAGCATCTGGCGGACGATCAGCTCGATGTGCTTGTCGTGGATGGTCACACCCTGGGAGGTGTAGACCTGCTGGACCTGCTCGACCAGGTGCCGCTGGGTGGCCCGGATGCCGAGCACCCGCAGCATCTCCTTGGGGTTGGGGATGCCGTCGATGATCGGCTGGCCGACCTCGACCTCCTGGCCGTCCTCGACCCGGAGCCGGGCCCGCCGGGGCACGATCGCCACCCACTCCTCACCCTCGTCCGAGGTCACGGTGACCTGCACGCCCTTCTCGACCTGCTCGATCGACACCCGGCCGGAGAACTCGGCGATCGGCGTCATGCCCTTGGGGGTGCGGGCCTCGAACAGCTCCTGCACCCGGGGCAGGCCGTGGGTGATGTCCTCGCCGGCGATGCCGCCGGTGTGGAAGGTCCGCATGGTCAGCTGCGTGCCCGGCTCGCCGATCGACTGGGCGGCGATGATGCCGACCGCCTCGCCGATGTCGACCAGCCGGTTGTTGGCCAGGCTGCGGCCGTAGCAGAGCTGGCACACCCCGACCTTGGAGTCGCAGGTCAGCACCGAGCGGCACAGCACCTCGTCGACGCCGCGCTCGACCAGCAGGTCGATCACCTCTTCGCCGATCTCGGTGCCGGCCTCGAGCAGGACCTGCTTGCCCTTGGCGGCCGGGTCCAGCACGTCCTCGGCCAGGATCCGGGACAGGGCCTGGCTCTCGACCGCGCGCGGCCGGACCCACTCGAACTCGCCCTTCTTGCCCGGGATCGGCCGCTGCACGGCCACGGTCACGGGGATGCCCCGCTCGGTGCCGCAGTCGCTCTCGCGGACGATCACGTCCTGGGTGACGTCGACCAGCCGCCTGGTCAGGTAGCCGGAGTCGGCCGTGCGCAGGGCGGTGTCGGCCAGGCCCTTACGGGCGCCGTGGGTCGAGATGAAGTACTCGAGCACCGACAGGCCCTCGCGGAAGTTGGCCTTGATGGGCCGCGGGATGATGTCGCCCTTGGGGTTGGCCACCAGCCCGCGCATGCCGGCGATCTGGCGCACCTGGGTCATGTTCCCTCGGGCCCCGGAGGTGGCCATCATGTAGATGGGGTTGAACGGCTCCTGGCGGAACCGGTCCTCCATGTCCTCGCGGACCCGCTCGGTGGCCTCGGTCCAGATCTCGATGAGCTCCTGGCGGCGCTCGTCGTCGGTGATGATGCCCCGGCGGAACTGGGTCTCGACCTTCTCGGCGCGCTTCTCGAACTCGTCGAGGATCTGCTGCTTGCGCGGCGGCTTGAGCACGTCCTGGATGGACACGGTCACCCCGGCCCGCGACGCCCAGTGGAAGCCGAGGGTCTTGAGCTTGTTCAGCACCTCGGCGGTCTCGGTCTGGTCGTAGCGGTCGGCGACCCGCGAGACCAGGCTGGTCAGCTCGCGGCTCTGCAGGGTCTCGTTGATGTAGGGGAAGTCCTCGGGCAGGGCCTCGTTGAACAGCAGCCGCCCGACGGTGGTCTCGACCTTGCTGGCGCCGTTCTCGGCCAGCTCCGTCTTGGCCTCGGGCAGCCGGACGATGATCGGGTCCTGGAGGCCGATCGACTTGAAGTCGTGGGCCATGACCGCCTCGGCCACCGACGCGAAGATGGGCAGGTGCGGCCGGTCGCCGTTGCCCTTGGCCTTGCTCTTGGCCTTGGCCTGCTCCGGCTTGGCCTCCTCCTTGTAGGTGAGGAAGTAGATGCCCAGGACCATCTCGTGGGTCGGGATGGCGATGGGGCGGCCGTTGGCCGGCGACAGGATGTTGTTGACCGACAGCATCAGCACCCGCGCCTCGGCCTGGGCCTCGGACGACAGCGGCACGTGCACGGCCATCTGGTCGCCGTCGAAGTCGGCGTTGAACGCCTTGCAGACCAGCGGGTGGATCTGGATGGCCTTGCCCTCGACCAGGACCGGCTCGAAGGCCTGGATGCCCAGGCGGTGCAGGGTCGGGGCCCGGTTGAGCAGCACCGGGTGCTCGCGGATGACCTCCTCGAGCACGTCCCAGACCTGGGGCCGGGACCGCTCGACCATGCGCTTGGCCGACTTGATGTTCTGGGCGTAGGACAGGTCGACCAGCCGCTTCATCACGAACGGCTTGAACAGCTCCAGGGCCATCTGCTTGGGCAGCCCGCACTGGTGCAGCCTCAGCTCGGGACCGACCACGATGACCGAGCGGCCCGAGTAGTCGACCCGCTTGCCGAGCAGATTCTGGCGGAAGCGGCCCTGCTTGCCCTTGAGCATGTCGGACAGGCTCTTGAGGGGGCGGTTGCCCGGACCGGTGACCGGCCGGCCGCGGCGGCCGTTGTCGAACAGCGCGTCGACGGCCTCCTGGAGCATGCGCTTCTCGTTGTTGACGATGATCTCGGGCGCGCCCAGGTCCAGCAGCCGCTTGAGGCGGTTGTTGCGGTTGATGACCCGCCGGTACAGGTCGTTGAGGTCGCTGGTGGCGAACCGGCCGCCGTCCAGCTGCACCATCGGGCGCAGGTCGGGCGGGATCACCGGCACGCAGTCGAGCACCATGCCCAGCGGCGAGTTGCGCCGGCCGATGAAGGCCGAGACGACCCGCAGCCGCTTGATGGCCCGCTGCTGCTTCTGGCCCTTGGCGGTGGCGATGACCTCGCGCAGGCGGGCCTGCTCCTCCTCGACCCCCTCGCGCAGCAGGAGGTCCTTGATGGCGTCGGCGCCCATGCCGGCCGAGAAGTACTCGCCGAAGCGGTCGCGCAGCTCGCGGTAGTACTGGTCGTCGGCCAGCAGCTGCTTGGGGGCCATGTTCTTGAACACGTCCAGGATCCGCTCGAGCAGCTCGATCCTGGTCGCGGCCTTCTCACGCACGTCCTTGAACGCCCGCTCGGCCTCGTTACGGGCCTTGCGGCGCTGATCGGACTTGGCGCCCTGGGCCTCCAGCTCGGCCAGGTTGGCCTCCAGCTGGGCCTTGATCTCCTCCTCGCGCTTCTGCTTGTCGACCTCGACCTGCTCGCGCTCGTGCCCGATCTCGGTCTCGATCCGCGGCAGGTCGTCGTGCCGGCGGTCCTCGTCGACCCAGGTCACCACGTTGGCCGCGAAGTAGATGATCTTCTCGAGGTCCTTGGGGGCCATGTCGAGCAGGTAGCCGAGCCGGCTGGGCACGCCCTTGACGTACCAGATGTGGGTGACCGGCGCGGCCAGCTCGATGTGGCCCATGCGCTCGCGCCGCACCTTGGCCCGGGTGACCTCGACACCGCAGCGCTCACAGATGATGCCCTTGAAGCGGACGCGCTTGTACTTGCCGCAGTAGCACTCCCAGTCCCGCGTCGGCCCGAAGATCTTCTCGCAGAACAGGCCGTCCTTCTCGGGCTTGAGGGTCCGGTAGTTGATCGTCTCCGGCTTGCGGACCTCGCCGTTTGACCACATGCGGATCTGCTCGGCCGTGGCCAGGCCGATCCGCAGCTCATCGAAGTAGTTGACGTCGAGCACTTAGACCTCCTCGACCGAAGAGGGCTCCCGCCGGGAGAGGTCGATCCCCAACTCCTCGGCGGCTCTGAACACGTCCTCGTCGGTCTCCCGCATCTCGATCTCCTGGCCCTCGGCCGAGAGCACCTCGACGTTCAGGCAGAGCGACTGCATCTCCTTGATCAGCACCTTGAACGACTCGGGGATACCGGGCTCGGGGATGTTCTCGCCCTTGACGATCGCCTCGTAGACCTTGACCCGTCCCAGGACGTCGTCGGACTTGATGGTGAGCAGCTCCTGCAGGGCGTAGGCGGCGCCGTAGGCCTCCAGGGCCCAGACCTCCATCTCGCCGAAGCGCTGGCCGCCGAACTGCGCCTTCCCGCCCAGCGGCTGCTGGGTGATCATCGAGTAGGGACCGGTGGAGCGGGCGTGGATCTTGTCGTCCACCAGGTGCAGCAGCTTCATGATGTAGATGTAGCCGACGGTCACCGGGGTCGGGTACGGCTCGCCGCTGCGGCCGTCGAACAGGACGGCCTTGCCCTCGGCGTCGACCAGCTTCTGGACCTCGCCGGAGGCCGGGTCCTCATAGGTGCCGAGGGTGGCCGTGAGCAGGTCCTCGATGGCCTCCTCGTTGGCGCCGTCGAACACCGGGGTGCCGAGCGGCAGGGTCTCGTCCTGGCGGCCCTGCTCCTTGGACCAGCCGGTCTCCTTGGCCCAGTCGGGCAGGGTGTCGAACGACCAGCCGTGGTTGGCCACCCAGCCCAGGTGCGTCTCCAGCACCTGGCCGATGTTCATCCGGCTGGGCACGCCCAGCGGGTTGAGGATGACGTCGATCGGGGTGCCGTCGGCCAGGAAGGGCATGTCCTCCTCGGGGAGGATCTTGGAGATGACGCCCTTGTTGCCGTGGCGGCCGGCCAGCTTGTCGCCGTCGGAGATCTTCCGCTTCTGGGCGACGTAGACCCGGACCAGCTGGTTCACGCCGGGGTTGAGGTCGTCGCCGGCCTCGCGGGAGAAGACCCGGACGCCGATGACCTTGCCGGTCTCGCCGTGGGGGACCTTCAGGGAGGTGTCACGGACCTCGCGGGCCTTCTCCCCGAAGATGGCCCGCAGCAGGCGCTCCTCGGGGGTCAGCTCGGTCTCGCCCTTGGGGGTGACCTTGCCGACCAGGACGTCGCCGGGGTCGACCTCGGCCCCGATGCGGATGATGCCCCGCTCGTCCAGGTCCTTGAGCACGTCCTCGGACACATTGGGGATGTCGCGGGTGATCTCCTCGGCCCCGAGCTTGGTGTCGCGGGCGTCGACCTCGTGCTCCTCGATATGGATCGAGGTGAGGACGTCGTCCTTGACCAGGCGCTCGGAGAGGATGATGGCGTCCTCGTAGTTGTGGCCCTCCCAGGGCATGAACGCCACCAGGAGGTTCTTGCCCAGGGCCAGCTCGCCGGTGTCGGTGCAGGGCCCGTCGGCCAGCACGTCGCCGGCGGCCACCTTGGTGCCCTCGACCACGATCGGCTTCTGGTTGATGCAGGTGCCCTGGTTGGAGCGCTCGAACTTGCGCATCCGGTAGACCCTGGCCGAGCCGTCGGCGTGGCGGACGGTGACCTGGTCGGCGGTGATGTCCTCGACCGTTCCCGGGGTGTCGGCGACGACCACCCCGCCGGCGTCGACCGCCACCCGCCGCTCCATCCCGGTGCCGACCAACGGCGCCTCGGAGCGGAGCAGGGGCACGGCCTGGCGCTGCATGTTGGCCCCCATGAGGGCCCGGTTGGCGTCGTCGTGCTCCAGGAACGGGATCAGGGCGGTGGCCACCGACACCATCTGCCGGGGGCTGACGTCCATGTAGTCGACCTCGTCGGGCGGCACGTTGGCCACCTCGCCGGTGACGCCGGCGCCCTGGCCGGTGCCGAAGTCGGCCCGGCTGACCGAGCGCTGGCTGGACACGCCGGCCGAGCGGCTGCCCTGGCGGACCAGGACGCGGTCGGTGACGAAGTTGCCCTTGGCGTCCACGGCCGCGTTGGCCTGGGCGATCACGTGCAGGTCCTCGTCGTCGGCGGTCAGGTAGTCGACCTGGTCGGTGACCCGGCCGTTGACCACCTTGCGGTAGGGCGTCTCGACGAAGCCGTACTCGTTGATGCGGGCGTAGGTCGACAGGTTGCCGATGAGGCCGATGTTCGGGCCCTCGGGGGTCTCGATCGGGCACATGCGTCCGTAGTGGGACGGGTGGACGTCGCGGACCTCGAACCCGGCCCGCTCGCGCGACAGCCCGCCCGGGCCGAGCGCCGACAGGCGCCGCCGGTGCGTCAGCGCCGCCAGCGGGTTGGTCTGGTCCATGAACTGGCTGAGCTGCGAGGTGCCGAAGAACTCCTTGATCGCGGCCACCACCGGACGGATGTTGATCAGCGTCTGGGGGGTGATCGCCTCGGCGTCCTGAGTGGTCATGCGCTCGCGCACGACCCGCTCCATCCGCGACAGGCCGATGCGGACCTGGTTCTGGATCAGCTCGCCGACCGAGCGCAGCCGCCGGTTGCCGAAGTGGTCCTGGTCGTCGGTGCTGGTCGAGGGGTCGCCCTCGTGCAGCCGGACCAGGTAGTCCACGGTGGCCACGACGTCGTCGGTGGTGAGGGTCAGGGCGGTGTGCTGCTCGGGGTCGAGGCCCAGCTTCTTGTTGATCTTGTAGCGGCCGACCTTGGCCAGGTCGTAGCGCTTGGGCTGGAAGAACAGCCCGTGCAGGAGCTGGCGGCCGGACTCGGCGCTGGGCGGCTCGCCCGGGCGCAGACGCCGGTAGATCTCGACCAGCGCGTCCTCTTCGGTCTTGGTGTGGTCCTTCTCGAGCGTGCCCATCATGGTCTCGGACTCGCCGAAGCGCTCGCGGATCTGCTCGTCGCCCATGCCGAGGCCGCGCAGCAGCACGGTCACCGGCAGGCGGCGCTTGCGGTCGAGGCGCACGCCGACGGTGTCCTTCTTGTCGACGTCGAACTCGAGCCACGCGCCCCTGGCCGGGATGACCCGGCAGGAGGTGAGCAGCTTGTCGAGGGTCTTGTCGGGCTCCTGCTCGAAGATGACGCCGGGCGAGCGGACCAGCTGGGAGGTCACGACGCGCTCGGTGCCGTTGATGATGAAGGTGCCCTGGTCGGTCATGACCGGGAAGTCGCCCATGAAGACCGACTGGGACTTGATCTCACCGGTGGTGCGGTTCTGGAACTCGGCCTGGACGTGGAGCTTGCGAGAGTAGGTGTTGTCTCGCTCCCGGCACTCCTCGACAGAGTGCTCGGGCTCCTCGAAGCGGTGCTCCCCGAAGGTGAGCGCCATCTGCCCGGTGAAGTCCTCGATGGGGCTGATCTCATCGAAGGTCTCGCGGAGACCGTCGGTGATCAGCCACTCGAAGGACTGGCGCTGGATGGCGATCAGGTCGGGGATGGGGAGGATCTCGGGGATCTTGCCGAAGGAGAGTCGTAGGGAGGCCGAGGTACGCGGGTCGCTCAACAGGCGTCCCTCCCCTTTCGCGGGAAGCAGGTGTGGAGGCGGGTGGTGCGATGGCTGGGCACGCCGAAACCCGGGGTCGGTTGGTCGAAGGCGCGCGAAGACATGCGAAGGAGCAGTGTAGCGCTTTCCTACACTGCCGTCAACGTCGAACTGAGGAGGGTCTGCGTGGGCACCTCACTTCGTCTTGTGCGACCGAGTTTGCCGCCCACTCCCCATGGTGTCAAGGGAGAACTACGGAGAGTGGGCGGGACAAACGCGTCGCGTGACGGCGCTACTTCAGCTCCACGCTGGCCCCGGCGCCCTCGAGCTGGGCCTTGGCCTTGTCGGCCTGGTCCTTGGGGACGCGCTCCAGCACCGGCTTGGGCGCGGAGTCGACCAGGTCCTTGGCCTCCTTCAGCCCCAGGCTGGTCAGGGCGCGGACCTCCTTGATGACCTGGATCTTCTTCTCGCCGGTACCGGTCAGGATGACGTCGAACTCGGTCTGCTCCTCGGCCTCCTCGGCGGCGGCGGCGCCGGCGCCGGCGCCGGCCGGGCCGGCGGCGACGGCCACCGGGGCCGCGGCGGACACGTTGAAGGTCTCCTCGAACTGCTTCACGAACTCCGACAGCTCGAGGAGGGTCATCTCCTTGAAGGCGTCCAGGAGGTCGTCGGTGGACAGCTTCGCCATTGGTGGTTCTCCTTATTCGCTCGGGACCGGGGCGGTCTCGGGGCCCTCGTCCTTCTGGTCGCGGAGGGCTGCGGTCATGGTCGCCACCTGCCGGAGCGGGGCGGCGAGCAGGTTCACGGTCTGCTGCGCGGAGGCCTGGAGCAGCCCGGCCAGCCGGGCCAGCAGGACCTCGCGGGACTCCAGGGTGGCCAGCCGGCGGACCTCGTCGGCGGCGAGGACCTTGCCGTCCATCACCCCGCCCTTGACGATCAGGGCCGGGTGGTTGCGGGCGAACTCGGCCAGGTCCTTGGCCGCCTGGACCGGGTCGCCGTGGACGAAGGCGACCGCGGTCGGGCCCTGGAGCAGCGACACCAGCTCCTCATAGCCCGCCTCGCGCACGGCGATGCTGGTCAGGGTGTTCTTCAGCACCCGGTACTCGGTCGACGACCCGCGCAGCGACGCGCGCAGCTCGCCCAGCTCCGCGACCTTGAGGCCCCGGTACTCGGTGAGCAGCGCGGCCACCGAGCCTTCCAGGCGTCCCTTGATGGCCTCGACCTCGGCGACGTTGCTCGCGTTCGGCACGGCCTCACCTCCACAGACGAAAAGTCGGACGGTCCCGGACCGTCCGACTGGCGCATGCCACGCGTGGAGGCACCTCGCGGTGCTCGCCTGCGCCGGCGCCCTGCTCGGGCCTTCGTGCCATGCGGCAACCGGACGGTCTCTGGCAACGAGGCACTGTAGCACAAGGGGGGCTGTGGATAACTTCGGGCAGCCGGACGGACGTGCCGCTATGTTGCTGCCAGGCGCCTGCTGTCATCGGTCACGAAGCATCCGAAGGGGGAGGAGATGGCCACGCCGGTCATCATCAGCCTGCTCGTCGGCCTCGTCGCCGGCGGAGCGTTCATGGCCATGTGGGCCGCCCACCGCATCGAGGAGGAGGGCGTCAGGCAGTTCGACCGCGGGTTCGAGCGCGGCCGCTGGCTGACCGACCTCAGCGCCGCCACGGCGATCGAGGACCGGGACCGCACCCGCCGGGTCGGCCTGCTCGTGGCCGGGGCCCGCCAGCCCGGCGGCCCGTCCACCACCCGGCCACCCGGTCAGGAGCCCCCTCCGTCGTTGCTCGTCCTCCCCTGGTGAGGCGGCCCCCGGCCGTCACCTCGCACCCCGACCTGGTCGAGGTCGGCTAGAGCGCGGCCCCGGCGAGGACGGGGTCGGTGACCCGGACCGTCGTGACGGCGGAGGCGGGTGGGGTGAGGAGCCCGCGGGCGGCCAGGCGGTCGAGGGCCTCGTCGACGGCCAGGGTGTAGGCCCAGGCCAGGAAGGCTCCCTCGTCGTCGGCGCCCGGAACGCGGCGGCGGACCGGGTCCAGGGCCGGGAGGGCGTCCTCGACCAGGCGGACGACCGACCACCCGAGCCCCTCGCAGAGCTCGCGCAGGGCCGGTTCGAGGGCCGCCGGCAGGGCCGGGGCGGCCTCGGGGTCGGCGGCGGCCAGCTGGAAGGCGGGCGCGCCCGGGTGGCCGAAGCGGATCAGGCTGCCCCGGCCGGGCAGGCCGGTGACCCGCGCGAACCATCCGCCGGCGGCGCCCTCGCCCTCGGCCAGCCACACGAAGGCGCTGCCGAAGGGCGGCGCGGCCAGGCCCTGGCGGCGCAGCAGGCGGCGCACCCCCAGGTCGAGCAGCAGCCCGCCGACGACCAGGAAGGCCGCCGCCCCGGGAGCCGACAGCCCCGGGGAGGAGACGGTCCAGGGCGGCCCGGCCTCGACCCCGGCCGGCTCGGCCCCGGTCGGGGCGGGCGTGGCCATGGCGGCGTGGACCAGCTCGTACTCGACCTCGAGCCGGCTCCACTCGCCGGCGACCAGGCGGGCCATGGCCCGTCCGAGGTCGCCCGCGGTCTCGGCGACCGCCTTGGCCTCCGCGGCCCGGGCGACCGGGAAGCGGGGCCGTCCGTCGGCGGTGGCCAGGCCGGCCGCCTTCAGCGACTCGAGCCGGTGCTGGCCCAGCCGGTCCAGCGGCGCCCCGTCGGCCACCGCCGACAGGAGGTCGCCGTGGACCCCCGGCTCGACCAGCTCATCGGGCTCCAGCGCCGGCGGCACCGGCGCCCACCAGCCCAGCTCCCAGGTTCCCCGGGTCACCGGCGGAGCCTCCCTCGTCCTCGCTAGGCGCTCGCGGTCGGGGACAGGTTGCGGGTGGCGCCGGCGTCGACCCTGATGCCGGGGCCCATCGAGGTGGCGACGGTGATGCCCTTGATGTAGCGGCCCTTGGCCGCGGCCGGCTTGGCCCGCAGGACCTCGTCCAGGACGGCCTGGTAGTTCTCGACCAGGGCCCGGGCCGGGAACGAGGTCTTGCCAAGGATCAGGTGGAGGTTGCCGTGGCGGTCGACCCGGTACTCGACCTTGCCGCCCTTGATGTCGGAGACGGCCCTGGCCACGTCCGGGGTGACGGTGCCGGCACGCGGGTTGGGCATCAGGCCGCGGGGGCCGAGGATGCGGCCGAGGCGACCGACCTGGCCCATCATCTCGGGCACGGCCACGGCGGCGTCGAAGTCGAGGAAGCCGCCCTGGACCCGCTCGACCAGGTCCTTGCCGCCGACCACGTCGGCCCCGGCCTCCTCGGCCAGGCGGGCCGCCTCGCCCTCGGCGAACACGGCGACCCGGACGGTCTTGCCGGTGCCGTTGGGCAGCGAGACGGTGCCCCGGACCATCTGGTCGGCCCGGCGGGGGTCGATCCCGAGCCGGAAGGCGACCTCGACGGTGGCGTCGAACTTGGTCGGGTTGGTCTCCCTGGCCAGCTCCAGGGCCTCGGCCGGGTGGTAGAGCCGGGTGCGGTCGACCTTGGCCGCCGCCTCGGCGAGCTTCTTGCCTGCCATGTCGGTTGTCCTCCTGTGGTCCGCGGACCGCCTGAGGCGGCCCTCCCACGAACGAAAGAGATCGGCGCCGCTACGAGGCGACGGTGATGCCCATGGAGCGGGCGGTGCCCTCGACGATCTTCATGGCGCCTTCGATGTCGATGGCGTTGAGGTCGGGCATCTTGGTCTCGGCGATCTCGCGGACCTGGGCGCGGGTGACGCTGCCGACCTTCTCGCGGTGCGGCTCGGCCGAGCCCTTCTCGACCCCGGCGGCCTTGCGCAGCAGCACCGCGGCCGGGGGTGTCTTCAGCACGAAGGAGAAGCTGCGGTCCTCGTAGATGGTGATCTCGACCGGGACCACGTTGCCGGCCTGGGCCTGGGTGGCCGCGTTGTACTGCTTGCAGAAGTCCATGATGTTCACGGCGTGGGGGCCGAGGGCCGTTCCCACCGGCGGCGCCGGGGTGGCCTGGCCGGCCGTGAGCTCGATCTTGAGGACGGCCGCCACGCGGCGGCGACGACCTGCTTGGGGTGGCATGTGGTTGCTGCTCCTTGACGGGTTAGAGCTTCTGGACCTGGTCGAAGGCGAGCTCGACCGGGGTCTCGCGGCCGAAGATCGAGACCAGGACCTTGAGCTTCTGCTGGTCGGCGTTGATCTCGGCGATCGAGCCGGGCAGCTGGGCGAACGGGCCGGAGGTGACGGTGACCGACTCGCCGACCTGCCACTCGACCTGGGGCTTGAGCTTCTCGACCGGCTTGGTCTCGAGGATCTTGGCCACTTCCTTCTCGGACAGCGGGGTCGGCTTGGCCCCGGAGCCGACGAAGCCGGTCACGCCGGGCGTGTTGCGGACCACGTACCAGGAGTCGTCGTCCAGGTACATGCGGACCAGCAGGTAGCCCGGGAAGACCTTGCGGGAGACGACCTGCTTCTTGCCGCCCTTGATCTCCATGACGTCTTCCATGGGGATCACGACCTCGAAGATCCGCTCCTCCATGTTCATCGAGGAGATGCGGCTCTGGAGGTTGGCCTTGACCTTGTTCTCGTAGCCGGCGTAGGTGTGGACGACGTACCAGTCCCCCAGGCTGTAGCCGGGACCGGTGGTGCCGGTTGCGGTATCGGTGCTCATTGCGCTCCTGTCAGTCGCCGAAGACGGCGAACACGGCCTTCCCGAACAGCGTGTCCAGCCCGAAGATGACCGCGGTGATGACGCTGACGGCCACCAGCACGACCACCGTGTAGCCGGCCACCGTCCGGCGGTCGGGCCAGTTCACCTTCCTGAGCTCGGCCACGACCTCGCCGCCGAACGAGCCGATGCCGCGCAGCCGTGAACGGCGGGCGCCCTGCTGGCCGTCCCGCGTGGTCCGCTGGCGCTCCAGCTGCTGCTTGCGCAGCTGCTGCAGCCGCTGCGGGTCCGCCGTCTTCTGCTGGCGGGCCATCGCCCGCTTCGTTTCCCTGTTCATTGCGAAGCTTGCTCCTCACGCCGAGGCGCTGGTCGATCGTCGAGGGGTGTGGCAGGCCAGGAGGGACTCGAACCCCCAACCACCGGTTTTGGAGACCGGCACTCTACCAATTGAGCTACTGGCCTTGGGAGTGGACGCCCCGAGCCTGAGCCCAAAGCCCAACGAGTATACAACGGTCCAGCCGGCAGCTGGTCCGGTCCATCGCCGATCGGCGGGCGCGAGGCGAGGAATATACCGTGACCGAGCCGCGGCAGGCGGGCTTCGACCCGCGGCCGGCCTTGCTCAGCTGAGCTGGCCCGGATAGAGCAGGGCCAGCTCGTGTGGCCAGGTGGCGAGCAGGCGTAGCTCGTCGTCGGTGAGGGGGCGGCCGGTGGCGGCGTTGGTGAGCTGGACGAGCCTGAAGGCCAGCTCCTCGTCGGCGGGGGCGAGGTCGATGTCGAGGCCGTCGAGGACGTGGCGGAAGCCGGCCTTGCCGCCGTACTCGCCGGTCAGCACCACCCGGCCCTGGCGGGCGGCCCAGTCGTGCGGGAACGGCCCGAGGGTCTCGTCGTCGTACAGCTCGTAGTTGTGCCGGTCCTTGAGGGCGCCGTCGGCGTGGATGCCGGACTCGTGGGCGAAGGCGTTGGCGCCCACCCCTGGGTGGCCCAGCGGCAGCGGCTGGCCGAAGGCGTAGGCCGCCCACAGCGCGAAGCGCCGCGCCCAGGTCAGGTCGAGGTCGCCCAGGTCGACCCGGCCGGCCAGGTCGAAGCCGTGGCGGAAGGCCAGGACGCAGGAGAGCAGGTCGGCGTTGCCGGCCCGCTCGCCGATGCCGTTGACGCAGGTGTTGACCCAGGCGTCCTGGCCGGCGTCCAGGTCGCCGAGGGCGCCGGCGACCGAGTTGGCCACGGCCATGCCGAGGTCGTTGTGGCAGTGGGTCTCGACCGGCATGCCGACGGCGGTGGCCAGGTCGGCGAACCGCTCGCGGATGCGCCAGGGGGTGTCGCCGCCGACGGTGTCGCAGTAGCGGACCCGGTCGGCCCCGGCCTCCCTGGCCGCGGTGGCGAACTCGGCCAGGTAGCCGGCGTCGGTGCGCGAGCCGTCCTCGGCGTTGACCCCGACGGTGGCCACCCCGGCCGCCTTGGCCAAGCGGGTGGCGGCGGCCATCTGCTCGATGACCGCGGCCCGGTCCAGGCGGCCCCGGAACTTGTTGACGATCATCTGGTCGGAGGTGGAGATCGACAGGTTGAGGTGCTCCAGGCCGAGGGGCAGGGAGGCCTCGACGTCGCCGGGGACCGCCCGGGTCCAGCCGGACAGGCGCAGGTCGCCGAACGCCCCCGCCTTGGCCAGGGCCAGGTTGGCCCGCAGGTAGGGCACCTCGTGGAACAGGAAGGGGAAGCCGGCCTCGGACTGGGTGACGCCGAGCTTGCCCAGGTAGAAGTTGACCATCGTCTTGCCGAACTTCGACAGGTTGATCCTGGCCGTCTGGACGCCGTCGCGGTTGGTCACGTCGAGGATGTGGATCCGTGGCATGGGCTGGCCTCTCGTCACGCTGCTGCTTCCCCCTCAGCTTGACAGTCGTTTGGATAATTATCAATATTGATCAATATGGAGAGCGGCGGAGGCGAGCGGCGGCTGAGCACGGCCGAGGCGGCCGCCCGGCTGGGCGTGAAGCCGGCCACCCTGTACGCCTACGTGAGCCGGGGGATGCTCGGCCGCGAGCGCTCGGCCGACGGGCGGACCAGCACCTTCGATCCGGTCGAGATCGACCGGCTGGCCCGCCCGGGCCGGACCCGGCGGGGCCGCCGGCCGTCGGCCGAGCTGGTGGTGCCGTCGGCCCTGACCGCCATCGAGCATGGCCTGCCCTGGTACCGCGGCCTGGCCGTGCCCGAGCTGGCCGGGACACGCGGCTTCGAGGAGGTGGCCGAGTGGCTCTGGACCGGCCGGTTCCCCGACCCGGTCCCCGCCTGGCGGGCGAGCCGGGCGGCGGCGGACGCGGGCCGTCGGGCCCAGGCCGCCCTCCCCCGCGCCGCCCTGCCCCTGGAGCGCATCCGGGTGATCGCCGCCGCCCTGGCCGCCGGCGACGAGCTGCGCCTGGAGCTCCGCCCGGCGGCCGTCACCGCCGCCGGCCGGTCCCTCGTGGCCGGCCTGGTCGACTGCCTCCCCGGCCTCGGCCCTCGGCCGCCGGGCCCGGCGCCTGGCCGGGGGCGTCGAGGCCGGGAGGCCTCCGGCCCGGGGCCGCCGGGCCCGGCCTCGATCGCGACCCGCCTCTGGGCCGGGCTCTCGCCCCGCGACCCGGAGCCGGGGCTGGTCGGGGCCGTCGACGCCGCGCTGGTGCTGCTGGCCGACCACGAGCTGGCCGCCTCGACGGTGGCGGCCCGGGTGGCCGCCTCGGTCAGGGCCGACCCGTACGCGGTGGCCTCGGCGGGGCTGGCCGTGGTCAGCGGGACCCTGCACGGTGGGGCGTCGCTGGGGATCGAGGTCCTGCTGGACGAGATCGACCGGGCCGACCAGGCGGCGAGCGTGGTCGGGGCGCGGCTGCGCCGGGGCGAGCGCCTGCGGGGCTTCGGCCACCGCCTCTACCCGGACGGCGACCCCCGGGCCGCGGTCCTGCTGGCCCGGCTGCGGACCGCCGCCGGCGCCTCGCCGCGCATGGCGGTGGTGGACTCGCTGCTGGAGGCGGCCGCCCGCCGCGGCCTCCCCGGCCCCAACGTCGACCTCGCCCTGGCCGCCCTGGCCCACGTCGCCGGCATGACCCGCGGCGCCGCCGAGGCCATCTTCGCCACCGCCCGTACCGCCGGCTGGATCGCCCACGCCCTCGAGGAGTACGACCGCAACACCCCGATCCGCCTCCGCGCCCGCTACACCGGCCCGACCCCCGGGTCCTGACGCAGAACTCCTCGATCGGGCCGGCGTCCAGGGCCAGCAGGCGGGGGTCGGCCGTGGCGGTCCTACTTGGCCCGGGCCAGGGCCGGGGCGGGGACCGGGAGGTTGGGGAGGCGCAGGCGGCGCGGCAGCGTCATGTGGCGGGCCGCGGGGCGGGTCTGGCGGCGGTTGCGGACGGCGCGGGCGACCACCACGGTGGCGACCAGGGCGCCGGCGGAGCCGGCGGCGGCCAGGACGCGCGGGTCGGTGACGGCGGTCCGTCGCCGGCCGATGGCGACCAGGACCCGCTCGAGGGTGCCGTCGACCGGGTCGACCTCCAGGTGGGCCATGACGGCCAGGGCGTGCCCGAGACGGCTGTAGGCGGCCGACTCGGTGGCGCAGCGGGCGCAGCCGGCGACGTGCTCGGCCCGGCTGCGGGCCTCGAACAGGGTCAGCTCCTCGGCCCGGGCCGGCAGCAGCGGGCGGATGCTGTGGCAGCTCGTCATGACCGCCGCCCGCTCGCCCGCCGGCGCCCGGCCAGGGCGACCACCTGGCCCCCCTCGGTCGCCTCCAGCTCTGCCTTGAGCCGCTCGCGCGCCCGGAACAGGCGCACCTTGACCGCCCCCGGCGTCAGCCCCATCGCGTTCGCCACCTCTTCGGTCGACTGGCCGTAGATGTCGCGGAGCACGAGCACCTGCCGCTGCCCCTCGGGCAGCTCGCCGACCAGCCGCTCCAGGCGGCGGGCGAGGGCGACCGCCTCGGCCCGCTCGGCCGGCTCGGGCGCGGGGTCGCGGGTGTCGGCGGGCACCGCCGCCCCCTCGACCGCGAACCGCCGCGTCCGCCGCTTCAGTGTGCTCATGGCCACGTTCGTCGTCACCCGGTTGAGCCAGGTGGAGAAGGAGGCTTCGTGCCGGAAGCCGCCCAACTTACGCACCACCCGGAGATAGACGTCCTGGGTGACGTCGGCGGCGTCGTCCGGGTTGCCGACCAGCCGGAGCGCGCAGGTGTACACGCTGCGGTGCGTGCGGCGCACGAGCTCCTCGAGCGCCCAGCGGTCACCGGCCTGGGCGGCCTCGACGAGCTCCCGGTCGACCTCCACCTCGGTCCCCTTCCAACGTTCCCTTAGACCTCGAACTCCCTCCTCCGGTTACCGGTGCCGGTGGTAGCCCCGGAACCCGCGGGTCAGGAGATCGGTGCGGCGCTTCCAACGCCCGAGGAAGCGATCGTAGTTCTTTCTGGACGCGCGGTCCCGTTCCCGGGGGTCGGTGTCGTGAAACCCCCGGTGCCGGTGGCGGGTTGCGGGCACCTCCACCCGCGTCGCCCGGTACCCGAGGGCGCGGACGGCGAAGGAGTAGTCGAGGTCGGCGTTGCGGTAGTAGCGGTCCTTGGGGTCGACCCCGACCTGGGCGGCCAGGGCTCGCGGCACGGCCAGCAGGTAGCCCTCGATGGCGTCGACCTCCGGGCCGTCGTCGGCCTCGAACTCGAGCATCGTGGTGGTGGTCACTCCCCAGCCGCCGGCCAGCCCGGCGCCCGGCTGGGCCAGGGCGGCCTGCAGGGGGTCGAGCAGGTCGCCGGTGGCCTCGACGTGCGGGTCGAGCCAGACCAGCACGCGGCCAAGGGCCTGGCCCATGGCGAGGTTCATGGCCGCGCCGAAGCCGATCGCCGGGTCGAGGTGCAGGACCCGGACGTGCGGGTCGTCGCGGGCCAGGTCCTCGAGGGCGCGGCCGGTCGCCTCCCCGGCCCCGTCCTCCACCAGCAGCACCTCGTAGCCGAGGTGGCGGTGGTGGGCCGCCAGGGCCCGGGTCGCCCTGGCCACGTCCTCGGGCCAGCCGGCGACGTGGACGACCACCGAGACCTCGTAGCGGTCGGGCTCGTCCCACCGGGCCGCGGCGGCCGCCGGGTCGAGGGTCTCGTACGGCGGCGCCGGGTCCAGCTGGGGCCCGTCCGGGGTGTCCCTGACCAGCCAGCCGGCCTGGCGGAGCTGGTCCCGGATGGCGTCGGCGGTGGCGAAGTCCCGCCGCTCCCTGGCCGCCTGGCGCAGGGCGAGGAGGCGGGTGGGGTCCGGTGGCGGGTCGGGCTGGGACGGGTTGGGCCGAGGCTGGTCGGGCGGGGTCGTCGACCGCCTGTCCGGTCCGCCTCCCGACCCGTTCCCCATCGGCTACAGCTCCAGCTCGGCCTCGCCCTTGCTCAGGACCTTCTCGCCCTTCTCGTCCTCGGCGTGGAAGCGGACCAGGACCCGGCGGCCGTCCACCTCGGCCACCTCGCCCTTGGCGGTGAGGGTCTGGCCGGGTTCGATCATGGCCGAGAACCTGACCTTCAGCCGCTTGATGGCGGCCGGGTCGCCGACCCAGCCGGTGACCATCCGGGTGGCCACGGCCATGGAGTACATGCCGTGGGCGATCACCCCGGGCAGCCCGACCGCCCTGGCGACCTCGTCGCTCCAGTGGATCGGGTTGAAGTCGCCGGAGGCGCCGGCGTAGCGGACCAGGTCAAGGCGCTCGATGGTCTCGGCGACCTCGGGGAGGGCGTCGCCGGGCCGCACCTCGGCCGGGTCGACCCGCGGGCTCATGCCCCGCTCCCGCGCGGCGGCGCCGTGCCCCGCGACAGCAGGGTCGCCCTGACGGTGCAGACGGGCTCGCCGGCCTCGGTGGTGATCTCGGTCTCGAGGGTGAGCAGCTCGTGGCGGCCCCTGGCCGCGGCGGCGGCCACCTTGCCGCTGGCCAGCAGCCGGTCGCCGGCCCGGATGGGCCGCTGGTAGACGAACTCCTGCTCGCCGTGGACGACCCTCGAGTAGTCCAGCCCCAGGTCCGGGTCGCCGTAGACCACCTGGCCGGCCCGGAGCGACAGCACGACCGCGAAGGTCGGCACCGCCGGCAGGTCGGGGTGGCCGGCCGCCCTGGCCGCGGCCTCGTCGTGGTAGATCGGGTCGGTCTCGCCGACCGCGACCGCGAACTCGCGCAGCTTCTCCCGGCCGACCTCGTAGCTGACGGCCGGGTACGCCTTGCCCACCAGGGCCTGGTTCAGCGCCATCGCGGCGTCAGCGGGTCTCCCGGTGGGCGGTGTGCCGGCCGCACCAGCGGCAGTACTTCTTCAGCTCGACGCGGTCCGGGTCGTTCCGCCTGTTCTTCCTGGTGGTGTAGTTGCGGTGCTTGCAGACGGTACAGGCCAGGGTGATGGTGGGCCGGAGGTCGGTGGTGGCCATGGAGGTTCCTTCCTGCGATGCGATCCACGGGATCGCATCATATGAATTTCAGCATTCATGGAGAGCTTGATTCATCTGGTGCGGGTCACTTGAGGATTTTGATGACGCGGCCGGCGCCGACGGTGCGGCCGCCTTCGCGGATGGCGAAGCGGAGCCCCTCGGTCATGGCGATGGGCTGGATCAGCTTGACCGTCATCTCGGTGTTGTCCCC
>Ga0209382_10001824_pt1 | contig 32574 bp, 10 predicted proteins | sample SoiMetdeltSBSDD5_FD_187599 | JGI IMG/M metagenome (GOLD analysis project Ga0209382, IMG submission 187599) | Bulk soil microbial communities from a Populus tree surrounding site in Tennessee, USA - Soil MetaG P. deltoides SBSDD5 (SPAdes) (version 2) | ecosystem: Environmental > Terrestrial >...
CGTCGATAATATAGTTCAATCGTTCTACTGGATATGCCGGATCGATGGGTACATATCCGGCGCCGGTTTTGAGAATGCCGAGTAATGAGACGATCATCTCCGGCGAACGGCTCATGTGCACGGTAACCAGCGCCTCAGGGCCGCAACCTAGTTTCATCAAGTAATGCGCCACCTTATTTGCGCGAATATTCAATTCCCGATAAGTTAAATGCTTATCCTCAAATACCAGGGCGATTCGCTCGGGTGTCCGATTAACCTGCGCTTCAACCAGTTTATGTAATCTCACCTCCGGATCGAATGTATGGTCCGTGTCGTTGAATGAAACCAGTATCCGCTCACGTTCAGGACCAGACATGATCTGTAACCTGGCGAGTTCAATCCGCGGATTCTCGGTTGCGTTTTCGAGTAAAACATTGAATTGTTCCGCCAACCGCTCTATATCCTCGACGTTAAAGCATAACGAGTCATAGTAGAACTCCGTCGTCAATCTCCCTTGCTCTTCGAGGCAGGAGAGCAGCACTTTGAATTTATCCAGGCAGGCATAATGCTTGACTATGGAGAAAGCCACCTTATCGCCACGGCGCTCGGCCGCCGACTCCCGGTAATCAAAACAAAACGGAAAATATGGCCGGTCGCTTGCGACGCCCTGCGAATCAACAACTTTGTCCCAGACGAAACATTCCTGCCATTCGTAGTTTTCCTGCAGACGTTTATCGAGGCCTGAGATGACGTCGGCAAAGCAGGCGTGTTCATTAAAGATTGATATTACCGGCAGATATTTTTCGAGTAGCAACACTACTCTTTCCAATTCTTCGTCGGTCCGCCCGTCATAAGATACTCCGACAGTGATCTGACGCTTGCCGCTCAGCCGCCACAACAAGACCTGCCAACAGGCCAGTAAGATGGTAGAGATCGGAGTCTGATTTTCGTCGCTTAACTTTTTGATCTCGGCAACCAACTTCGGTTCGACTGGTTTGCTTATCAGCAGAGGTCTGAATCCGGATGTTTCCAAACGATAACGCTCACCCGGGAGACGAACGGCTCTGAGATTTGAGAGATCCATGCGGCGCCAATACTGTCGTCCTATTTCCGCTTCGTCCGCGTCCAGAAACTCGTTCAGCCAGGAAAGGACCACAATTGAACGGATCGCTTGATCGCCCTCCGGTTCGTCATTCGGAAAGGTTTCATAACAATGATACAGATCTACAACCAGGCGGTCCAGACTGACCTTATCGGCGGCGAGAGCCGGCATCCCCAGCAGCAAGACATGCCGCGATGAAGATAATGTGATCAGCGATACGTTGATCAATCTTCCACGCTCTAAATCGAATGGTTGTTGAAGAGCCTCAGCAAATAAAGATTCGAGTCGGAGATTCTGTTCCGCAGGCGGCGACTCTGTTAAATGACGATCTGCTTTCAAGGAGATCTCATCGGCCTCTGCTATCACCAGCAACGGCAGTGTCATCTCCGGAATGGATTTGAAGGCGGCATGGAGCATTTCGTGCCGCGCAATCGTGCGTCGTAATGCCGATGTCAACTTTTCGATATCGATGACGCCTTCGATCAGCACGGCGCAATGCACACGGTACGGCATTACCTGGTTATTGCGGTCCAACAGCCATAAATGTTTTTGTTGAGGTGAGAGTTGAAAACCCGAGATCGCATCTCTCTGCATCTGAACGCCTCCGAAGTCTCAGCGGGTAAGTTACGGATTGGTTGTTTAGGCGCGACTGTACGGTTCCCCCATTGCCGTCAAGATCACTCGTCGGCCTTCATAGGGGAAGCGGCCATGCGCCGTCAACATATTATCCAACATCAAGAAGTCCCCTCGTTCCCAAAGAAAGGAAGTTGATTCCAGCCGATAAGCTTCCCGAACCTCCGCGATCACCTCATCTTCAATAACACTCCCGTTTCCATAATAGGTATTGAAAGGCAGCCCCTCTTCACCATAACTTTCTAGCAGCATGTTTCGAAGTTCGGGTTCCAAGCTAGAGACGTGCCAGAATGCGGCATGATTAAACCAGACTGACTCCCCGGTTGTTGGATGAGTGGAAACGCACGGTCGAACCTGCCGGGTTTTCAGATGATCATCCGCTTTCCATTCGTACTCGATACAAGCCTGACGAAAATATGCTTCCAGTTCGGATTTCTCGTTGATCCTGAAAGACCTTTGCCAGGGAAGACCCATTCGGTGGCCAAAATTTCTCACAAGCGCCCACCCTTTATCCATAAACCGATTTTTGATTCGCGAGTCCAAGCGGTTAAAAACCCGGCGAACGTCGGTGATCGGCGTCTGCCCTCCTTTTGCCGCCGGCACGACACAGTAAAACCAGATCTTCATCGGCCAAGTCATGACATAACATAATTCGTTGTGCGGCGCGATATGTTGTTCTGGCGGAAATTCCGTCGACGTATAGACCTTATTCCCTAATTCGGTGCGTGGAGTTGCTCCTTCCATATAATGCATCAAGTCGACCGGGATGCAGCTCAAGACTTCTTTAAAATCATCGTCGCTCGTTAAACCAAATCCACGAAATAATATCCCGCCGAACTTCAATAAATAGCTCTGCACTAAATCATAATTATGACCGATCCAAGCGGATAGCTTAATGCCGTCAACACGAGGTCTAATGACGAGCGGCAATGTCGCGTCGGAATGTAATTGGTCGACCTCGACCATTTCCTCCGGTCGGAGGTTGTAAGATTTTGGCTGGATGGTGTTGCGCTTAGACGCCCATAATTGCCTTCGGGGCGAACCTTCGAGTTTATTGTTTTTCATAGCATAGCTTACCTAGAACGATTTTTCATTAGAGTGAGAAGACATGGCCGCTAAGTACCTGACAAAAGTTTGATAACTCTTTACCATGCAACATGGTCAAAATCGTCGGAATTTGTCAGGATACGGCGCAAGTGATCGAATCAGCTAAGAGTTCGGCTAAAATGCGGACGTCAGGTTCTTGTCCGATAGTCTCATGAGTTCCTGGGACAAAATGCACTTTCACCGGCTCGGTTGCCATGCTGCTCCAACCATAAGTGGGTTCAGTCGGGTCCCAACCGGCATTTTCCAGATCTTGAACACTGATTGGATCTTCTTCAGCAGCCCGGAACAACACAAGTGGACCGGGATAGGTTCTTGGAAGGTAGTTTCTTACTGCGGCCAATCTAGCCCGATATCCTTCAAGAAAGCGCTTAACATAGGATACGCCGACATCAATCGGGAAATCATAGCCCAGCAAACCGGCGGCTCTTACCTCTTCCAGGAATAACATCAATTGCCGCTCTGAATCAAATTTGCGCAATTCATTCGGTTGCAGCAACAGAGTTTTTCGATTGCTGCGGGCAACCGTCCTGGCAATCAATGAAAGCAACATTGCATCATCGTACTGATGAGGAAGTTTTTGGAAGATGAGGGGTGACCAGGAATCCAAAAGCGCGACTAACGCCACTTGCAGATTTCGCTTTCGCAATTGGACTGCCATCTCATAAGCCACCAATCCCCCAAAGGATAGGCCTCCGATCAGATAAGGCCCGTAGGGTTGAATCGAGCGGATGGCGTCGATATATTCGGCCGACATATTTTCAATAGTCGTATGGATGCTTCCGATGTCGGCCGGTCCGGGAGCCTGCAAGCCGTAAAAGGGTTGTTCGGGCCCCAGATTTCGCGCCAAATCATAATATCCAAAAACCTGCCCTCCGATTGGGTGAACACAGAAGAACGGTATTTTTCGACCTTTTGGTTGAATCGGCACCAGGGGTGACCAATACGAAGGCTCTATTTTCCGCTCCAGTCGAGCAGCCAGACGCGCAATATCTCCGTTCTCGAAGAGGGTCGAAAGAGGTAGGCTGTGACCTAACTGCTTTTGGATTTGCATGGCCAGTCGGACGGCTAAGATTGAGTGACCGCCCAGGTCAAAAAAGTTGTCGGTTACTCCGATCGGGCTCGTCCCTAATACATCTTCCCAGATTCGAACCAATTGTCTTTCAAGCGCGTTACGAGGGGCGAGGTATTTTGCGGACCGGTGGCCGGTAGTTATGTCAGGGGGAGGGAGCGCGCGACGATCGACTTTCGAATTCGGCGTCAGCGGCAACTGATCAAGGACGACGAATGCCGAGGGTACCATATACTCAGGCAATTTCATTCTGATCAACTCGCGTAACTCATCGATCAATGAAGCGTTTTCTGAACGAACGACAAGATAAGCGACCAATCTTTTTTCTTCCGGCGTATCTGCTCTCAAAACTACAACGACCGATGTTACAAGCGGATGTTGTGCGATGACGGCTTCGATCTCTCCCAATTCGATTCGAAACCCTCTTAACTTCACTTGATGATCGATTCGTCCGATGAATTCCAGATTACCGTCCGAGTGGAGGCGGGCCAGATCACCGGTTCCGTAAAGTCGATTTCCAGGCTGCAGGCTGAAAGGATTCGGGAGAAATTTTTCGGCGGTCAATTCCGATCGATTCAAATATCCGCGCGCCAGGTTTACTCCCCCAATATACAATTCACCCGGAACCCCGATCGGAACCGGTTTCATCCTGTTATCCAACAAATATATTTGAGTATTGTCCAGCGGGCGACCGATCAAAGGCAGGGTTCCAAACGGTGACTCCGCAGGGACGATCGCCCAGGTCACGATGACGGTCGCCTCCGTCGGGCCATAAACATTGATGTATTTGAAAGGAGTCGAATCGGACGGATGCCGAACAGCCTTATCCGACCCGGTTAACAAAATTCGAAATGCCAAATTTTCTGGCCACGTTTCATAAAGAATACTTTCCGCCAGAATCGGAGGTAAAAACCCCAGAGTTATCTGTTTGCTTACGATCCAATCAGATAATTTCCTCCGATCCAGGGCGGTTTCCTCATCCAACAGGTGAACGGTGGCCCCTTTCGTGAGGTAAGGCCATAACTCCCACATCGCGGCGTCAAATCCCATCCGCGCAACCTGTGTTGCCTGATCGAAGCGAGACACTTGTAGTGTCCGTTGATGCCAGAAAACCAGATTTAATAATGACCCATGGTCGGTGACGACAGCTTTCGGCCTCCCCGTCGAACCTGAGGTGTAAACCACATAGGCCGAATTGTCCGCCGCTACCGAAGGCTGCATGGGGGGCAAGCTCCCTCTGGCTTCAAAGGAGATTACATCCCATTGCGAATCCACGCAGATAATATTCGTCTGGTTGTCGGTGAAAATCGGTAATAAATGCCGTTGGGTAAGTAAAATCGGAACCTGCGCATCTTTTATCATGAAAGCCAGCCGCTCGCTCGGGTATGCCGGATCCAAAGACACCATCGCGCCTCCGGATTTGACGACGGCGAGCAAACTGATGATCCAGTCTAAAGAGCGAGAAAGGCATATTCCAACTAGGGTTTCCGGCCCGACTCCAAAACTTCTCAGATACCCAGCCAACTGATCGGCCCGACTATTTGCCTCTCCATAACTAAGGTAAAAATCTTTATCCTCGATCGCGACGGCATCGGGATAGGATCCGGCTTGGACTTCAAACAGCTCTCCGACACATTGCGATTTGGAATAATTTCTCTCGGTTTGATTCCAAACTGTGATTACTTGTTGCGCTTCCGCAGTAGTCAAAAACGATAGTTCCGCGATCCGCTTCTGTGGATTAACGATAAATGATTGGAGCAGGGTTCGAAGATGACCCAGCAATCGGATCATCGGGCCCTCGCTAAAGCGGCGGCCATCATACCAAACGCTCAAACTCAAGTTTCTATCCGGCGACGCCACAATTGTCACCGGGTAGTTCGCCTGTTCCTTGATACGAAGGTAGTTGACCGTCAATTCAGTTTCATCCCCGGATCGAGGCGAGTTTCCAAACTGATAGTTTTCAAAAATCAAGATACTTTCAAACAGCCCCTCACCTCTGGGGACATTGCTGCAACCATGAATTCGAACTAAAGGGGTGTAATCATAAAGGCGAGCCTCCGCTTGCTGAACCTGCAACTCGTTCAACCACGAGACTAATTTACTTTCCGGCGCAAGGTAGATGCGTGTGGGCAAAGTGTTGACGAAGAGGCCGACAATCGACTCGATCCCTTCGAGTTCCGCCGGGCGACCTGAAACGACTGCCCCGAAGACCACATCGTCTTCGCCACTATAGCGGTTTAAAATTAAAGCCCAAGCCCCCTGAACAATTGTGTTCAATGTCAGACGATGTCTTCGGGCGAAAGCATGCAGTTCGGCGGTCGATGTTTCATCCAAGGCCAGATGCCGGTCCGTGTATTTTTCCGGCGCGGAGGTGGAAATTCCGATCTGCCGATCGATTCCCAGTGTCGTCGGTCTCTCATAGCCTTTCAATTTCCTCCGCCAAAAAGCCTCGGCCTGGGGTATGTCTCGGTTCTGCAGCCAGTCGATATAACGTCTATATTCCGGAGGTTCAGGGAGGGCCGGCGGTAGGTTATGAGTGACGGCATGGTATAGCGCAAATAGTTCCTTGAGGACTATCGATGCGGACCATCCGTCGATAATAATATGATGTCTGGTCCAGACGAGTATAAATTCATTGTCGGCCGTTCGAAACAACGCCAAACGAATCAACGGTGGTTGTGAAAGGTCGAACCCGCGAGATCGGTCCTGTTGCAAGTAAGCCTCTAATCGGCTTTCCCGATCGGCTGAAGGATAATGACGCCAGTCAAACTCATCCCAAGGCAAGCTCGCTCGGCGACAAACATGTTGCATGGGACGATCGGCGTCTTCCCAAACGATAAATGTCCGTAAAACGGAATGCCGCCGAATCACTTGTTCCCAAGCGCATTTCAGCGCCACGGGATCCAGGTTGCCAGATAAACCGGCCGTTACTTGCCCAACGTAAACGCCCGATCCGGGAGAATAAAGATGGTGGAATAACATCCCTGCCTGCATTGGAGAGAGGGGATAGCTATCCTCTGAAACCACCTGCTCATTCGGGTTAATTTGTGTCATTCGCACTATCCGTGGCTAAAACTACTCACCCTTGAGTTAACCGCTGTAAGCTGTGGCGGCAATGGATATCTCGATCGGACTCAAGGCAGATGCCAGATCGGCCAGAGTAGAATACTGGAACAATTGCAAAGGAGATACTTGAAGACCCATTTGATTGGCTTTAGCAGCGACTCGGATACCCAGGATCGAGTCTCCACCCAGTTCGAAAAAATTATCGTATGGTCCGACATACTCGAGGCCGAGAACATCCGCCCAGATCTTCGCCAGCATTTTTTCCATCTCGGGGCGAGAGCCATCTTCATAGCTTCTCTCCTGACGCCGATCCGATTTATGCGCCCCCTGATACAGTGATTGACGATCAATCTTTCCGCCGGGAGTCAACGGTAAGGCATCGAGCGTAGTAAAAGTTGCCGGGATCATATATTCTGGCAGTGTTTTTTTGAGGTAATTGCGAAGCGTCGCTCCGTCGAGATAGTTCCGCTTTTCGACAGTTTTCTTGACGGAATTGAGTCGAACCAGCCCTTCCATCACCGACTCAAAGTCGACCCCAAAATCTATCAAGCATGCGATCTCATCAACGCCGATAGCCTGCAGGCGGTCTACCATCTCCAGGCATTTCCCTGGCGTCCCGATCAATGAGGCCGTTTGGTAATATCGTTCAAAGGCCAGAGCGGTAATATCATCGACGCTGCTTTCGATATTCGGATCGATCTTCACATTGAGGCTCCGAAACATACTCTCAAAGAGTCCGAGGTGCGCTTTGATGTAATTCCGGAACGGCCCCCGAGTCTGAGCCGTTACACTCTCTGTCGTCTCACCGACAAAGGTATGCATCATCATAGTTACCCGTCCGGCTTCCGGACCATGGCCATGAGCTTCAAGGGTCTGGCGATAAAGTTTGATCTTCTCGGCAACTTCGGTAATGGTCTGATTCAATAAAGCCGTCAGAACGTTGACGCCGAGTTCACCAGCTCTGATGAACATCGCCGGATCGCTGGTGCAAGTCAGCCATATCGGTAAATCGGTCTGGACGGGTTCGGGGAAGATCTTTAGCGGAAACTCGTTACCGACACCGTCTCTAGCCTTAATCGCCTCACCTCGCCATAATTTCCGGACGTCATTGATACCCTGGAACATGATCTCTCTTTTGTCGGCGAAGTGTTCGGGAAAAAATGCAAAATCTTTGGGAACCCAACCTGAAGTAAATGAAATTCCGACTCGCCCACCCGACAAATTGTCCACGACCGACCACTCCTCGGCGACTCTCACCGGATGGTGATGCGGCAATACCACACTTCCCGCTCGCAAGGCGACTCGTTGAGTTATTGTCGCCAGCGCCGCGCTCAAGACCGACGGATTAGGGTAAATTCCGGCTACCTCATGGAAATGGCGCTCCGGCGTCCAGACAGCCTCGAATCCATTTTGATCGGCGAATTTTGCCCCCTCCAAGTAGAGGCGATATTTAGTATCCTTGGAATTTGACTCATCTTCAGCAAAATAAAAAAGGCTGAAGCGTGTCCTTCGATGATCCTGATATCTATCGTTGGGAACGACATAGGCAGCCAGTTGTTTTTCGCCCCCATCTCCTTCCAACATCATCAGTGCGGCTTCCCGAACTCCCGGATGCCCGTTTAAAGCGGATTCTATTTCCCCTAACTCAATTCGATAACCTTTGATTTTAACCTGGTGATCGGTGCGACCTATAAATTCGAGATTCCCGTCTGGGAGGTAACGAGCCAAGTCCCCTGTCCGATAGACGCGTTCACCTAATTTTCCCTGAAAAGGATCGGCCAAAAACTTTTCAGCCGTTAAATCTGCGTGATTCAAATAGCCTCGCGCTAACCCGGCCCCACCGACATAGATCTCCCCTTCAGTTTCGATCGGGACCGGTTGTCGATACGAGTCGAGCAAGTATATTTGCAGATTATCAATCGGTCGCCCGATCGGCGCATTTCCGCCAGTCGCCGTCTCTCGGATTTCAATGAATGTCGCATCCGCCGATACTTCCGAAGACCCATATAGGTTGAGCAAAATACATTGCGGCGCCTGCTCTCTGAAACTGGCACATAGTTCCGTCGAAACGGCTTCCCCGCTGGTCACGCAATATTTCAATTTACCGAGCCGATTAATCCGAACCTGACCGGCGTCCAATAGATTCCTCAGCAAGGTGGGTACAACAACCAGACGGGTTATTTCATGAAGCTCCAGATGGTCGATCAATTGAAACGGATCCTTGACTACCTCATCTGGAAGTATCACTGTTCTACAACCTTGCAATAGAGGCCCGAAAATCTCCCAGATGGAGTCTACAAAACTGATACTGGTCTTCTGACAACAAACTTCATCCTCTTCAAAGGGGAAGACATCCCACATCCATTTAAATCGATTCATTGCGGCGCGATGAGTTTGCAGAACCCCTTTCGGCCTTCCGGTCGATCCCGAAGTAAAGATAAGGTAAGCGAGGTTTTCCGGCGTCACCGGGCAGATCGGAGTTTCCGAGTAATAGCGCTCGGCCTCCGCCAAGTCTCGGCTCGGAAGGAAAACAGTTTCCTTGAACGATCTGAGTTGACTCACATATTTCTCTTCGGTCAATAAGACCTCGGATCCGGCCTCTTCCAGCATGAAAGAAATTCGCTCATCTGGGTAACCCGGATCGACCTGCAAAAAGGCCGCCCCCGATTTGAGAATTCCCAGCAACCCGATCACCGCCTCGATCGATCGATCAAGACAGATCCCAACAATATCCTCTCGGCCGACCCCCACTTGCCGCAGATAACTTGCAATTTGATTCGATCGGTTGTCGATTTCCCAGTATGAAATCTGCTCATCTAGTTGCTGATAGGCAATTCGGTCCGGGATAAGATCGACTTGGTCTTGAAATACCGCATGAATACAACCGTCACCAATCCGCTCCGATTGAGTCCTATTCCACTCATTCAATATCAGATTTTCTTCTTCGCGTGCGATGAACGACAGTTCGGCGATTCGCCGATCCGGATCGGCCGTGATGCTTTCCCACAACGCCTCGAAATGTTTTGCCCAGCGTTTAATCGTTTCAAGATCAAATAGATCGGGATTGTAATTCCATCGTAATAACAACTCGTGCTCTCTCTCCCCCAGGTCCAAATACAAGTCGAGTAGCGGATTACTAGTCGGATAAGCGGTCCATTCCACCGTAAGACCGGCAAAATGTATGGCTGATATTGATTCGATTCCATAATTTAGGCCTACCGAAACCGGTAACAGTCTGCCCGCGCTCCGAAAAGATTTCCGAAGTTTACCTATTCTATCGAGTGAGACTGCTTGATGCTCATATGCTTCCAACACGTCTCGCTTGACGGAACGACAATACTCGGAGAACCTTTGTTCGCCGACGACTTGTCCGGGCAACGCCAACGGCAGGACACGATACCCCACCAGGTTTCGATAATCTAAGGAGGCGCTATCGGCCGTATTAATCATTACGACAACTTCCGTCTGTCCAGTCACCCGGTGCAAAAAAACTTTAAACGCAGCCAAAAGCCCCATAAACATCGTCAGCCCCATCCTGGCTTTGAACGCCCTGATCCGGTCGACCAGCGACGCGCCGAATGATTGAAGATAGAGAGCGCTTCGAAATGTCTGCATCGGAGGGCGCATGCGATCGACAGGTAATTCAAGCATGGTGGTCGAATCACCAAATTGTCTTAACCAAAAAGCTTCCGATTCGGCCGACTCTTCACTTTGATTCCGATTTAATTGGCGCTGGAGGTAATTACGATATCGACTCGGCGGAACTTCCGTGTAAGGCTCACCATGACATAGCGAAACATAAATGTTACTCAGCTCGGTCGTCAAAATTGGAATGGATTCGCCGTCAACAATTATATGATGATTAGTCCAATGCAGCAGATGATCATGATCATCCAGTTTTGTTATTTGAATCCGGAATAACGGTCCTCGGACAAAATCGAATACTCGTCTCGTTGCGGACTTGAGCAGAGTGTCCGTCGCGGCCCTCCGTTCAGGCTCTGATTGCCCCGATAAGTCAATGACGGGAATATTTATCTCGAGTTCCCGATTAAACCGCTGATAATCCCCTTCAGGACTGAAAGTTATACTGAGCGCTTCATGGCGGGCAACCAGCATTCTGACGGACATCAGCATGGCCGGCAAATTCAGAGGGCCTCTCAAATGCAGCACAATCGATTCATTATAAGCGGAAGAGATCTCTTCACTCATTTGGCACAATGACCAGAACTGTCTTTGCGCATCCGTCAACGGCGCAAAATCCGCACTGGAGGATTGCTCCCGGCCCTCTGCAGCCGAATCATTTTTTGACGGCTGCTGCGGGTGGGTCGGAGATTCATAGCCTCTGATGGCGATCGATGTCCCGTCCCCATTACTCGACACTGTTAAACATTCGATGACCTCATTCTGATCAAGTGTGTGCGGCATGTCGTTGCCGGTCTCCTCATATGACCGTCTTAACTCATTCAGATGATATAACCCATCCAGAACCGTTCCCTTATCAAGTCCAAAATCTATCAGGCAGCAGATTTCATTAACTCCGGCAGCGATCAATCGATCGGTGATCGGACGACACGACTCCGGCGTTCCAAACAGAACGCCTCTCTGAAGGTACTGATCATAGCCCTTCTGCAATATAAAATTTCGATCATCGATCGAGAGGTTCTCGACATCTATCTTCTGATCCTTGCTCTTTGCTTTATTACCCACAAGTTTGAGGGATGCCGCAAGGTAATTCATGAAAGGCATGTGAATGGTATTTTTGACGATTTCCGAATCCTTCCCTAGAAAAGTGTGAAGTTGAATCGTCACGTGGCCGCGATTCGGGTCGAACCCATTTCCCGCTAAGGAGTTACGATAGGCTTTGATTTTATCGGTAACTTCATCGATCCCATGGTCCATAAAATTCGTCAAGAAGCCTGCGCCCATTTCACCGGCCTTGATCGCCGTATTTTTACTAGCCACAGTCAACCAGATCGGAAGTTCACTTTGCATCGGTAATGGAGCAATACCGACTTCGATCTCGTTGCCTTCACCATCTTTTAATCGGATCGATTCACCACGCCAGAGTCGGCGCACAACGTCTATTTGCCTATACATTACTTCTCGACGAGAATGATATGACTCCGGGGCAAAGACGAAGTCATTAGGATGCCAACCTGACGCAAATGAGATTCCAACCCTTCCCTTAGATAAGTTGTCGATTACCGCCCAGTCTTCGGCTACCCGTACGGAGTTATGGAGCGGCAAGACGATGCTGCCCGCCCGTAAGCTTATTTGTTCGGTTTCCCGAGCCAGCGCCGCCGCCAAGACCGCCGGGTTGGGAGAAAATCCGCCGAAAGAGCCAAAATGACGCTCAGGAAGCCAAATGGAGGTAAACCCCAAATGGTCGGCAAGTTTTGCGCTTTCCAGGATCAGATCATATTTCTCTGCTTGATACTCTCGATGATAATCGCCGAAATAATAGATACTAAATTGCAGTCGTTGATTCTTCGATTGAGGTTTATCTTCTCTTAACCTCGGCGAACTAACTGAAATCACGGATCCGGCTCCATCATCTGCAGAAGATCGGGCGAATGAGGTATCGCTGAGGCTCAGCGCAACCGTCTGTGCGCCGTCAAACGACAAGGTCGTTGCTGTCTCTTCCGTTGATGGCTTTTCCTGACGGCCATCATCCGGATGCCGCAACGGGGATGAAGGAAAGAATCCACATTCTCTCAATTCTTCCACCGATTCGATGATCTTGCCGATCAAGGATTCAATGTCCTGATCGCTATGCGCGGTGCTCAGAAAATAGTTTCCTCCTTCCCAGGCGTGGATGCCTTTTTCCAACAAATGAAACATCAACAACTCGGGATATTTCATCTCGGATGGAAGAACAAACCGAAAGAGTGAGGAAAAATGGACCACTCGAACGGGTAGATCGTGTCGATAAAAATAAGTGTTGAGCCGATCCGCCATCCGTGTAGTCCGCCGGTTTAAATCTTCCTGCATCTCAGGGCCGGTGGCTTTCATAAATTCGAGGACGGCCGTCGAGGCAGCCATTGCGAGCGGATGTTTGAAATAACAACCAGCCATTAATGTCTTTTCCGCCCGCGGGAAAGAATTGTCTCCGAACTCCCACGTCCCCCCGTCAAAGGTGTCCATAAATTCCGATTTGCCCGCTACTACTCCGATCGGCAGCCCCCCCCCGATCACTTTGCCGTAAGTAACCAAATCAGCTTCGATTCCGTATAATTCCTGAACTCCCCCCGGGTGGCTGCGAAAACCTGTGATCATCTCATCGAAGATTAAAATGACTCCTAATTTTTTCGTCAACTCCCGCAGTTCAGACAAGAATTCAACCGGTTGAAAATCCGGGCGGCGACTTTGCACCGGTTCGACCAACACGGCCGCCAATTCATCGGCATGTTCTTTGATAATTTCAAGCGTTCGAGGGTGACCGTATTCCAATACCATCAAATCTTCAGCCGCTTTCGGCGAGACGCCGGGCGCGCCGGGAATTGCCCGCAAACGGTCATTGAAGGGAACCGGTCTGACCAGAGTGTTATCGGACCAACCATGATAGGCGCCAGCGAAGAGAGCTATTTTCGAACGATTTCTGACGGTTCGAGCTACTCTCATGACTCCCATGAGCGCTTCGGTACCGGAATTGCAGAAATTGACTCGCTCAACATTCGTCAACTCACAGATCAATTTAGCGGCAATTCCGGCAAGTTCGGTTTGAGGGCCGAGCGCCCAGCCATCTTTAAGCCGTTCGGACAAGGCGTCTGTGATGAAAGTCGGAGAATGCCCGAAGAGATGGACTCCAAACCCCATGGTAATATCGATATATTCATTGCCGTCGAGATCCCAAAGCTTGGATCCTTGGGACCGCTCGGCGACAATCGGATAAGCCATTTCTTTCCAGAGCGGGCGAAAAGAGGCTGAAACCCGATTATCGGCCAGGTACGGTCGATAAGTCTGGATCATTCGCTTAGATTTCTGTGTCCGTCGCGTATAACGTAAGACTAAATCATTCAAGTGCCGCTGCTGGCGGGCGGGCAAATTCCATGGCGCGCTGAGATCGATCGGTTTATATGGTATATACGGAGCCGATTGAGCTGGACGGGGGGATGATTCAATCGCCGGCGGAGGTCCGGTTTTGGGCCCCCGTTCTTCCGTGAGGACTCCGACCGTAGCTTTAAGAGTAGGAGGGGCCGAGTCGGAGTGATTGCCGGTTGACATTGAATCTACATGAAGGCTCGAAGATTTCAGCAAGTCCAGTTGCTTTATCATCAGATTTGATATGACATCGACCTGATGCTTCAGGAAGCCTTCCAACTTATGATCGACGGTGATCTGCGATTCATCTCCATTCAGCTGAGCAGATTCGATCGGCGCTGATCCGGGAATTGAAGATTGACGAATCTCTGGCTCCTGTTTGCGCCCTTCGCTCACAAGGTCGTTCAATACCTCGGGCCGGACCACTGCGGGTTGCGGAAATTCCGCAGCCTCAACCGATTGAAAAGTTTTGCTGCTTTCCGTACCGTTTGACTCAGACGCGGCTATTGCCTGCGGCGATACAATTTCAAACTTATCGGAAGGAAGAATCTGATCCAAATGCTCGGCCAGCGCATTGATGGTCGACAGCTCTTCAAATAACTTGGCGAAAGGTATTTTAACCCCGAACCTCAATTGCATGGCATGGCCCGCTTGGATCAGCAAAAGCGAATCAATCCCCATTTCGAAGTAACTAACATAAAGATCTTTCTCTTCGGGATACACCCCGATCAAGTCATGCACTATTTCCTTGAGCGTGAATAGGATCTTATCTTGGCGCGACATTCCGATCCTCGGATCCGCGGTTGAATCAAGCATGATCGCCCTCATTTTCTCTTTGTGGAACGGGAGTTTGTGGAAACATCAGCCGTTATTTGACGGATGAGTAGATGTACCTTACCGGTGATTGATCCAGTAACGTTTTCGTTCGAAAGGGTAAGTAGTCAGGGGAATACGATAAAGCTGTTCATCTAGATGAAATCCCGCCCAATCTACGGGCGCTCCTTCAAGCCAGAATCTTCCCAGTGTATTCAAGAGGTGGCGCATTTCCGATCTGTTTTCCTGTGGGCTGGGGAGTGTTAAAAGAAATATTTGATTCGTCGATTTATTCAATTGTCTCTGTTTGGCTAAAGTGGTCAGGGCTTTGCCCGGCCCCACCTCAAGAAAGATTGCATCTGGATCTTTCAATAATCGCTCAAGACCGTCGGCAAAGCGCACGGTTTGTCGTAGATGTTTGACCCAATAATTATGGTCCGTCGCTTCAGAGGCGGTAATATAATCCCCGGTCACGTTGGAAATATATGGGATGGATGGTTCATTCAGCCGAACTTTTTTAACCGACTCCAAAAACGGTTCCAAGACGGGTTCCATCATCTTCGAATGATACGCATGGGAGGTCTGCAATTTAAGGCAATTAATTCCTTTGCTGACGAGTAGCTTACGACACTCCTCGATTTCATCGAGAGGCCCGGAAACAACACATTGGCCTGGCGCATTTATGGCCGCCAACGAGAGTTCATCGCCGACCAGACCGCTTATTTCTGCTTCTCGCAGAGAGACTGCCAGCATTGCGCCCTGCGGCATGCTCTGCATCAAGCGGCCGCGGATCGCCACCAACCTCAGCGCATCTTCCAACGAGAAAACACCGGCCAGGCAGGCTGCGACGTATTCGCCGATGCTGTGGCCCATCATGGCGCCGGCTCCGATTCCCCATTTCATCCAGAGTTTTGCCAGGGCATATTCGACGACAAAAATTGCCGGTTGAGTAATGTATGTCTGATTGAGCTTCTTCGCGCTGTCCGTTTTATCGGCCTCTCCGGGATAAAGCAGGTCTCGGAGGTCCAAATTAAGATAGGGTTTCAATAACTCGGAACAGTGGTCAACGGTGAAGGTAAAACTGCGCTCCGTCAGGTATATCTCCCGAGTCATATTTACAAACTGCGCCCCCTGACCGGGAAATAAAAATACAATCTGCTTTTCTTTCGAATGAATAAGCTGAGTGCCGACCTCATTTGAGGGCTCCGGCTCAAGGTTTTTCAAGATCTCGTCACAATTGTGATAGACCAACATTCGACGATAAGCAAAAGGTTTTCTTCCAACCTGGAGTGTATAAGCCAAATCCGCCGGATCGACATCGGGGTGTGACTTTAAAAATGCCGTTAGGTCGGCAGTTGATCGATCCAGGGCAGTTTGTTTTTTTGCGGACAACACCAGTAGGCGCCATGGTCTTGAAACCTCCGATCGAGGTCGCGGGGGAGCCTCTTCGAGAATGACATGAGCATTGGTTCCTCCAATCCCGAAGGAACTGATCCCGGCGCGGAGCGGCGTTTTCCCGGGCCGCAATTCAAGTTGTTTGGCGGCTACGAAAAATGGACTGTTCTCGAAATCGATCTTCGGGTTGGGTTTCTCGAAATTGACGCTGGGCGGAAGCCGGCGGCGCTTAAGGGATATGGCCGCTTTGATCAATCCCGCGACGCCCGCAGCAATATCTAAATGTCCGATATTCGCTTTCACGGAACCGAGCGCGCAAAAATGTTTCTTACTCGTCCATTCACGGAACACTTGATGTAGGGCGGAAATTTCGATCGGGTCACCCAAAACCGTCCCCGTCCCATGTGCTTCAATAAAATTGATGGTCTCCGGGGAAACACCGGCAACCGAGAGAGCATCGGCGATGACTTGCGCCTGCCCATTGATGCTCGGCGCGGTAAAACCGACCTTGGAAGACCCGTCATTATTTACTGCCGACCCTTTGATTACCGCGATGATCGAATCTCGATCGGCGACGGCATCGGCCAACCGTTTTAGAATCACGACCCCGACGCCGTTCCCGGCCACGGTCCCCATGGCGCCGGCGTCAAAGGGGCGGCAAGTTCCGTCCGGAGCATGAATTCCTCCTTCCCGATAATAATATCCCGTTTTGTGTGGGACGCCGACGGCAACGCCGCCGGCCAACGCCATATCACACTCGCCGCTGATCAAGCTTTGACATGCCATGTGCACTGCAACCAGCGAAGTAGAACAAGCCGTTTGCACCGAGACACTTGGGCCTTTCAAATTCAATTTATAAGCTACCCATGCCGGCAAGAAATCTTTCTCGTTGCCCAATAAGATCCGGTAATCCCCAATCGCCCTTACCAATTCCGGTTGCGAATAGATCCGGAACAAATATGAGCTCATACTGGACCCTGCGAATACCGCGATGCGCCCTGGATATGCCTCAGGATGATAGCCGGCCAATTCGAATGCCTCCCAGGCGCATTCTAAAAAGAGGCGGTGTTGTGGATCGGTAATTTCGGCTTCTCGTGACGTGAAGCCGAAGAAACCGGCGTCAAACGACTCAATGTCGCTGATCACCCCTTTGGCTCTGATATACTGAGGATCTTTAATCACATCCTCGCCGATACCCGATGAAAGCAATTCTTCTTCAGTAAAGAAAGAGATCGATACTCTACCGTCGATCAAATTGCTCCAGAACTGACCGACATTATCGGCTCCCGGGAAGCGTCCGCTCATCCCGATGATCCCAACAGCTTGCGCCTGTTCCGATAAATCTGAGACCTCCATGATAATTTCCTCCCCCGATAGCCGTTAACTCATGGATTGGCGAGTTTCAAAATAAAGTAACAAAAATACAAAGGACTTCAGTGATTTCCGGCTCAAAACTCCCTGTCCCTTTGTTCCACTGTTTCTTCATGATGAAAAAAAGGTTTTTCGGCTTTCCCACGATAACCGATCGATTTTCGACGGATTTCAGCTCTGTGTCGGCTGTCTTGTAGATCTAGATCCGATTCTTCCTTGCCTCTCAGGAAATCGGACAATGAACGGATGGTAGGATATTTAAACATTTCTGTGATTGTTATTTTCGCCTCGAAGATTGTCTGTAACTTATGATGAACTCGTGCGATAAGAAGTGAATGGCCGCCCAAATCGAAAAAGTTGTCATGCACCCCCACACTCTCCAGGCCGAGCGCTTCTGCCCAGATTTCCGCCAACCTTTGCTCCATGTTGTCACGCGGCGCGGAATATTCGGTCTTTAAGTTCGGTCGCATCCCGTCCGGCGAGGGTAATGATTTACGATCTACTTTTCCATTGGAGGATAAAGGCAAAGCATCCAGTTTTATAAATACCGCCGGGATCATAAATTCGGGCAGTTTTTCTCTCAAAAACTTTTTTAGATCTTCTATTTCAATATTTTCTCCGGCTTCTCCGACAAAATAACATATCAGCTCTCGAGAGCCGTGGGTGCGGTCGGAGACGATCGTCACACAATCACGAATCTTCGAATAATCTCTCACTCGGCTGTCCACTTCTCCTAATTCAATCCGGTACCCTCTGACCTTTACCTGGCTGTCAATCCGTCCCAGATAATCCAATCTTCCGTCCGTTCTATATTTCACGATATCCCCAGTTCGGTAGATTCTGGACCCGGCGGAATTCGCGAATCGATCGGGCAGAAATCTTTCAGCCGTTGTATCGGCGCGATTTAAGTATCCTCTGGCCAATCCATCACCCGCGAGATACAACTCTCCTTGAACGCCCAAGACAGTCGCCTCCAGACCTCGGTCCAACACGTGCGCCCGGGAATTCGCGATCGGGCGTCCGATAGTCGGGGGCTCGGTCGCGGCTTCCAATACTTCCTCAAGCGTTGAGTAAGTCGTGTCTTCAGTCGGACCATATAGATTGAGCACTCGCTTAACACAACTGCAATTGTAAAGTTGATCAACCACTCCCCGATGCAACGCTTCGCCCGCAAGATTCACCGTAGTTACACTCTGAGGTATCGCATTCATGCGCATCAATTCAGTAATCGCGGAAGGTACGGTATTAATTAACGTAACCTTGCCTTGTAATAAAAGGTCCGAAGCCAATAAGACATTGTCAACAAGCATGACATGTCCGCCCAGGCCTAACGGCACAAACAATTCAAAAATGGAAAGGTCAAAACAGACTGAAGTGGATGCCAGTACTCCGCTCAATTCATGAGCGGAAAATTGAGCGCCGGCCCAATGGATAAGAGCCGTCGCGCTTCGGTGTTCGATCGAAACTCCTTTCGGGACACCTGTTGACCCCGAGGTATAAATGACATACGCAATATTATCAGAACTTACCCCAGTCTCAGGGTTTTGATCGTTCTGCCGCTCTTCCGGATTCGTTAAGGCGTCCATGAGAATCGTTCGCGCGCCGACCGGCGGAAGAGAATTTATCAAGCTCTCTTGAGTCAGGATGATCTTGACTTCAGCATCACGCAAAATAAAACTAACCCGTTCCTGAGGATAACGCGGATCTATGGGAACATAAGCGCCTCCGGCTTTGAGAACCGCCAGCAGACCGATGACCAACTCGATGGATCGCTCTAAAAATATCCCGACTTTTATTTCCGGACCGACATCGAGGGCCGACAAATAATACGCATAATGATTTGCCCGACGGTTCAATTCCTGATAAGTCATTTCCTGTTCGCCAAAACTCAGCGCCGTTTTATCCGGCGCGCTCTTGGCTTGTCTTTCAAATAATCGGTGAATGCAGAGATTATGCGGATAGGCGACTGTGGTTTCATTCCATTCGCTTAAAAGTTGCTTCTGTTCAGTTCGGGTCAAGATCGGCAATTCGGAAATCGGCCGGTCCGGATTTTCGACGGCCGCCTCCGACAATTGCCGATAATGTCGCACTATTCTTTCGATCGTCGTGTCTGCGAAGATATCGGTATTGTATTCCAGGGAACCGATGAGATGACGATTGATTTCAACGAACTGGAACGTAAGATCGAACTTGGCGGTATTCTGTTGGAAACCTTTCGCGCTCATGACCACCCCGGGGAGTCGCACGTCTTCGACCGGGGCATTTTGAAGGACCAACAACACTTGAAAGATAGGCGAGTGACTTAAGTTACGTTCGGGCTGAAGCTCTTCGACCAGCTTTTCAAACGGTAAGTCCTGGTTTGCGAACGCATCTATTGCTGTCTGACGTACTGCCTTCAACACTTGACGAAAATTCGACCGGCCGGAGAGTTTTACCCGCATGGCCAGGGTATTAACAAAGAATCCTATCAACCCTTCGATCTCCGGCCGATTACGATTGGCCACGGGAGTTCCCACCACGATATCATCTTGATCGGTATATCGATGCAAGATGACGTTACAGACAGCCAGCAAGAACATATAGAGCGTGACATTTTCCAGCCGGCAAATATGCTTAATTGATTCAGTCACATCGGCGGAGATCTCGAAAGGAATCGCCGCGCCTCGATAAGAGAATAATGCCGGTCTCGGTCTATCGATCGGCAGTTGGAGCAGCGGCAACCCGCCGCCCAGTCGCCCTTTCCAAAAAGCGGATCGTCGGTCCAGCGTTTCACCCCGGAGCCATTGCCGTTGCCAGACTGCATAATCTGCGTATTGGACCGGCAGTTGAGGAAGCGGGGATGGAGTTCCATCGACATATGCTTGATACAATTCGGTTATTTCCTCGGCCAGCACTCCCATCGACCATCCGTCACCGACTATATGATGCATCATGAAAAATACCGTCGAACGATCTGCGGTCTGCCGCAAAATCGCGACTCTCAACAATTGCCCTTGGGACAAATCGAAGGGACGATGTATCTCTTCGGTCGAGTAACGTTGGATGGTGGCCTCGGCAGTCTCCTCGGACAATTCGCTGAGATCTAAGAGTGGTAAGGTAAGACGCAAAAACGGGGAGATAACTTGGACCGGTTCACCGTCTATCATAGCAAAAACAGTGCGTAACGATTCATGCCTCCCGACAATTTCCCCGATCACCGCTTCCAAAACCGGCAGGTTGAGTCTTCCATTCATACTTAGGACTAGAGGAATGTGATAGGCGCTCGAGGCGGGATTCATCAGATGGAGAAACCAGAGCCTCTGCTGGGCGAAAGAAAGAGGCATGGGAGAGTCTCTTGAAATCGGAATGATCGGGGGGACCGAATTATCTTTGGTCACTACCGATTCTATCCGTTTTGCCAATCCGGCAATTGTCGGAGTTTCGAAAATTTCCTCTACAGGGAGATTTATTTCGAAAGCGGATTGGATACGTGAGAGCACCTGCAATGCTCTGAGTGAGTGGCCTCCCAGGTGAAAAAAATTATCATTTACGCCGATCCCGTTGATACCAAGAACCTGAGAGTAAATTCCGATCAAGATTTCCTCAATCTGGTTACGAGGCGGAACAAATTTCGTCTCATGACCTGTTCGATCTTTCCCTAAAGCAGGTAAGGCGCGACGATCAATTTTTCCGCTGATGGTTCTTGGCAAGGTGTCTAAGATGATGAAAGCGGACGGCACCATATAATCCGGGAGCAATGCGGCAAGATAGTTTCTCAGTTCGGCAGGTTCGACAGGGTGATTAACAGTCAAGTAAGCAGAGAGAAACTTGATCCCGTCGGTATCATCCTGATCAATAACCGCCGCCTCCGTAATCATTTGATGATTCCGCAATAATTGCTCGACTTCATCCAACTCAACTCGCATACCCCTGATTTTAACTTGTTGATCGGCTCTTCCGATAAACTCATAATTCCCATCATTGAGCAGCCGTCCCAAATCTCCGGTTTTATAGATCAGGTCGTCGGGATCACGACTGAAGGGATTCCTGATAAAAACTTCCTTCGTCAAATCCGGGCGGCCGTAGTAACCGAGCGAGCGATAAGGAGTTCGAATATAAATTTCACCGACTACTCCGGGAGGACAAGGATTCCTTTGCTCATCGAGTAGCAAGGCCCTGGCGCCTGCTATTGGCTTACCGATCGGGATAGAGCGGCGATCTTGATCGTCCGATTTCACAAAATATGCGAACTTCGCCATCGTCGTCTCGGACGTTCCGTAAAGATTCACCAATTGAATCCTCTCGCCGAAAATACTCATCCACCTCCCGACATCGGAGGCGGTTAACGGCTCGCCGGCCATGAGGATATATTTCAGCGATGCAAAATTCTTCGGGCTCAGGTCCTGAATAAGAATTGAGCGAAATTGGGAGGGGACACAGTGAATAATATTGATCTGCATCCGCTCGATCCAATCAATAAGTCTTCCGGCGTCAAAAACCCGTTTTTGATTGTCGGGAATGCACATTACTCCTCCGCTGCAAAGCGGAACGAACAAATCTCTCAATGAACCGTCAAATGAGGGTGAAAGCAACCGGCTGACTCTCACCCCAGGGCGGATTCCCAGAGTGTTGATTTCCCACCGGATAAAATGAGCTATTCCTTTAAGTCGTCCGGCTATTCCTTTAGGTATTCCCGTCGATCCGGAAGTAAAATACACATAACATAAATCGTCGGGCTCGTACGAAAGTGGAGGATTCGCGCGTCGGCACGCCCCTTCGGAAATCTGCTCCTGGTCGCCTCGATTATTATCCGACCATTCTTCATCATCGACTCGGATCACCCGGGAAACGGCATCTCCGTTCAGACGATTAATTATCGGGATGAATGTTGCATCGGTAATCAACTTTCCGGGGCAAACCGTTGCCAACATAACTTTGAGCCGCTCTTCGGGGATCCCTGGGTCGAGTGGAACAAAAGCACATCTGGCCTTGAGGGCCCCAATAATGGCAGTGGTCAGGTCAAGGGGGTTTTCCACTAAGATCGCGATTATGGTTCCTGGTCTCTCCTCCGATTGAAGGAGACTATGAGCAAGCAGATTCGTTCTATCGTTCAACTCACCATAGGTTATTCGCCTGTTGCCATACGCAATCGCCACATCGGATCTATAGGTTTCAGCCGTACGGATGAATAATTCTTGTATGCTCTCTTGTTCCGGACTTGTTTGGCTTTTTTCGTGTTGATCCGTGCCCAGCCGTTTGTGTTCATTCACGGCTAACTCCTTTCCTCAGCGAGATCCCATAACGAGATGAGCGTATCAACAGATGAGGTCCCCCGCCATTTATCGATCCGCTGATTTTCTTAGCTGGCGAATAATGACGCCCATCAATTTTAATTTCAGAATCGACCTGATCATCAGGGGCATATGCCTCCAGATTGACCCCCACTGCCTCGGCGAGATAGACCGTCACGGCGCCATTTGTTGCCGCCAGGCGACCGGCGGCATGGGGTTGACGAGAAATCCGGACGATTATCGATCCCCCCCCAGTTTCGGCTTCAACGGCATCTCTCCCGTCCTGAACCATGATATTGCCGCCTAAGGTGGTTGCCTTAACCTGACCACCGGCCTTGAGAATCTCGATTGAGCCGCCCAAGGTTTTTGCCGTGAGGTTGTCGGTCACCTCACCGACACGAATGTGTCCGCCGTTCGTTCTCAGCTCCGCGCCGGCTCCTCCCCATTTAAGGTCAATTCCGCCGGCATAGGTTACAGCCCGAATTTGACCGTCGATTTCTCCCAGCTTTATAGCGCCGGTCGAGGTCCAGACATCGACACTGCCCTTTAGGTTGCCGACGTCGATCCGACCACAACGAGTTTTCAGATTCACATTGAATCGACGTGGAAGTGAAATCAGAAAATGATGCTCCGCCAATTTGTCGAAGTAAGTGAGGTAGCAACCGTCCTTATGTAGACCCAGGATGTTACCCGGGTTATTCAGCGGGCGCCAGCCGTCTTTAAATCCAGCTTCAACACGTATTATGTTGTCGATTTGCCTGCACTCCATCCGGAAGTCGTTAAAGATATCTTCCGCCTCTCTCCGGTTTGAAGTCCTGACCTTCCGCAAAATTTCAAGCTCAACGGCGCTTCTCTCCGTCGGCAATAATTCAATTGCGCCGAATTCAAGCTCCACCGAGAGAGATCCTTTTTCTTCCGCTCGAAACGATTGACGGACGAATTGATGGAAATTACCGGATGGGTCGATCCCGATCATTCAGTAGAATTATTCCGGTTAGCGTTCTGTCAACCACTCTCCCTAAATGTTAGCGCGTTGCAGGTGGAGCATGTCCCTGTGCTGCGCCGCTTTTGCGGGCGACCGCTCCGAAACCATAGGCGCGCTGCCCATCGCCCTCGCTCTGGTATTCAGAGCGCTGCTATAGTCGGCGTGGCTTTCAAACCAAGTGGAGCAGTCGAATTGGGAACTGGCCCGATCCGGGCTGAAACGACTTGACTGTGAAGCGTAATGAGCGAATCCTTTTTATTGCCTTTCTCAACTTATAACTACGTCAAGCCGAAACAGCGCCCATTGTAAATATGTTTGTCGACGATTTGAGATAATCGCTTGACACCTTCTTCGATCAAAGGCGGAGGGGAGTTGGAGAAACTCAATCGAAAGCTATGTGACGCCGCGCCCTCATTGGACACACTAAAAAAATGACCAGGAATAAACGCCACTTGCATGCGCTCAATGGACGCCTTCAACAAACTCTCCGTATTTGTCTCCGGCGGAAGGCTGACCCACACAAAAAAACCGCTTTCAGGTATTCCCCACGCGGCCCCATGGGGAAAATATTTCGCCAAAGCCGATAACATCATGTCGCGCCGCAAACCGTATTCCCACCGCAGCCTGGTAATATGCGCTGCAATATCATTCATTCCCAGATACGCGGAGATCGTTCGCTGGGTAAACGATCCGGTGTCAATGTCAATCGATTCTTTAACAACAGATAATTTAGCGCTCAATTTATGGGGGGAGATAATCCAGCCGACTCGCAAACCCGGAGCTAGTATTTTTGAGAAGGTTCCGATGTAAAAGACCCATTGATCGTTCAGAGCTCTGATCGGAGGCAGCGGTTCATCATGATAATTAAGAAACCCATACGCGTCATCTTCAATTATCGGGACACCGTATCGGCCGGCCAACTCGGCGAGCAACCGTCGTTTATCCTGACTGAGTGTGACGCCTAGCGGATTGTGACCGTCCGGAATTGTGTATATGAATGCGATCTGGTCTCCGCTTTCGGCCAGGACCGAGGAAACAGCTTCTACATCGATCCCGGTATCGGCATCGGTCGGAACCGTAATGATTTCCGGTTGAAACGGTTCAATTACTTGTTGGAAACCGCTATAAATCGTTTCTTCACAGATTACTTTACTACCCCGATTCAAGAGCAACCGGGCGGCCAGAGCCATCCCCTGTTGAGCGCCGGTCGTGAGGGAAACCTGATCTTCATCACATTTGACACCACGTCCGGCCATTAAATTAACAATCTGAGTCTTCAGTTGACGGATAGGCACTCCGTATTGCAAGGCGTGTTCGTCGGTCAGAAGAACATGTTCCGCCGCTTGTTGATAGGCGCGGAGCGGGAAGAGGTCGGCTGCCGGCAACCCTAAAGCAAACGAAATTACTCCAGGCCGCGCAGCCAGCGATAGCAACTCAACAATCGGATTGTCTTCTTTTTTTCGTGTCCAGTCAGCAAGTACAATCCTCTTCGATAAAGGGTCGGTTGAATTAATCATGCAAGGCATGGTCACAGTTAAAAGCTCTACTGTAAGCGGTTTACCGAGGAGGCAACCTTATATTACAGCCTCAAAGAATATCGTGCGATCGTCTTTATCCGAACACTGACGATGGCAAAAGGTCACGCTAAGGCATAGAAGCGCTGTTACGGAATGTTTAACCTGTGAATAACAGGCTGGCGGCGCATTTACGGCCAAACCTCAATCATGTCATGATCTTAAAATAACGTGAATTCATCTTTGAATTATCTACTGCTGTCCGCTTGTCGTTCAGCGGCAAGTAGAACCTGCAACTCCTCATTCGATAATTGTTTTATCTCCACGATAGCTTGAGCAACCAGGTCGCGCTCTAGTTGTTCGGCCTGCCTGCCGACTATATTCACAACCAACTCGGCGACTGTCGGCCCAGCAAACAGCTGTTCCAACGATAAATTCAGGTCAAAGTGTTCATTGAGGCGGGCAATTAATTGAGCGGCCAGCAAGGAATCGCCTCCGAGGTCAAAGTAGTTGTCATAAACTCCCACTTGTTCAAGCCAGAGAACCTCTTGCCATATTTCCGCAACCTTGATTTCCAATTCATTATTGGGAGCAGCATATTGAGTGGCAAGATTAGGACGTGGGTGTTTCTTGTTCTCCAGCGATTTCACTTCCAACAAGTCCGCGCGCCCTGAATCAATCACGGCGTCGAGCCGTCGGAATTTCTCCGGGCGGGATTCAATCCAGTACGGCTTTTTCTCAAACGGGTATGTAGGTAACGGAACGCGGTGTCGATTCTCTCTAGAATAATAACCTGACCAACTCACCTGGCCCCCTGCCAACCATAACTTTCCGAGTGTTCCCAATAAATATTCAAGTATGGATTCGGGTTCGACGGAATGATCAGGTGACGGCAGGATCAAGTACTCGATCGGATTGTTTTTATCGGCCTGATTTTTCAGGACGAAATCAGACAAAGTCCGATCCGATCCGATTTCAAGCAGAATTTGACCGGGGGTTTTCAACAATCTATCGATACCGGCGTCGAAGCGGAAGGGCTGACACAACTGTTCCGCCCAATAGCTCGGATTTGTCGCTTGAGTATGAGTGATCCATGTTCCCGTCGTCCCCGAAATGAATGGGATCTTTGGCGCGCTCAATTTAACGGAACTGAATAGATCGGTGATACCGGATTTTGCCGAGGTCATGAATTTTGAATGATCGGCAGGATTTCGGGTTAATGACGCTCCCTGTGCGATCATCATCAAAGCTTTTTCCAACGACAAGACGCCGGATAAACATGCCGCCACCATCTCACCGATCCCGTAGCCGATCATGGCCTGTGGCTTAACTCCCCACTTAATCCATAATTGAGCCAGCGCATATTGGAGGATAAATAGCGCCGGTCCGGCGTCAATTGATTCGCATAACCTCTCGAAGAGACGCGGATTGACGACTACCGAGTTCCCATTGGTATCTCGATTACGACGAGGATCAAAATAATCTCGCAGGTCCGATTTCGTATATGGAAAGAGCAATTCAAAACACCGATCCATTTGATCACGAAACTCGGGTTCTATCCGATATAACTCTTTCCCAAGCACAAAGTCAGGCTCTCCCCAACCAGAAAACATTAAAGTTACCGATCGCCCGCTGATCTGACGAATTCCGGTCCAGACCCTATCGGAATCCGACTTCTCCAATGCCGTAACCGCATCTTGAGAGTCTCGACAAAGCAGAACGCGCCGATGATCGAATCCCTTTCTCCCGACCTGAAGCGTGAAAACAATATCCGCAAAATTCTGTTTAGGATTTTTTTTCAAATAGGCGATCAGATTATCTGTCGCCGTCTTCAAACCGGAGTCGGTTTTAGCCGATAGGGTCAGAAGGTGTAACGGTCTCCCGGGTCCGGACTTCGCTTTTTCCGGCGCCTCTTCGACAACGACATGAGCGTTCACCCCTCCGATGGCGAAGGAACTGACTCCGGCCCGGCGCGGGATTTGGTCCGTTTCCCACTCCGATAATTCGGAATTGACGTAGAACGGGCTATCGGCAAAATCTATCGCCGGGTTAGGTTGTTTGAAATGGAGACTTGGCGGCAGTCGTTTATGTTTCAGGGCCAGGATCGTCTTGATCAAGCCCGCAACCCCGGCCGCCGCATCGAGGTGACCGATATTGGTTTTGACCGAACCGATACCGCAAAAATGCTTCTTTCCCGTTGCCGCGCGAAAGACCCGGGTCAACGCTGCGATTTCAATCGGATCTCCTAAGGGTGTGGCAGTGCCATGGGCTTCAATATAAGTGATGGTTTCAGGATCGACCCCGGCCAGACCTTGCGCGAGTGCGATAACTTCCGATTGACCGTCAACGCTGGGAGCAGTGTATCCGACTTTCACGGCCCCATCGTTATTGATGGCCGAACCTTTAATAACCGCATGAATAAAATCGCCATCGTTCACCGCATCCTCGAGCCGTTTTAAGACGATCACCCCGACGCCATTACCAGAAACCGTTCCTGTCGCCGACGAATCGAATGCCCGGCAATGCCCGTCTGAGGAAAATAACCCTTCTTGATAAAAGTAACCTCCTTTGACCGGCGATTCGATACAAACGCCTCCGGCCAGACAGAGATCACATTGATAATTCAGCAAACTTTGACATGCCATCCAGACGGCAACCAGCGAGGTGGAACAGGCTGTTTGAACGGTCAGCGCCGGGCCTTTCAAATTAAGCTTATATGCGGTCAACGAAGCCAGGAAATCTTTATCATTCAAGATTCTTAGCTGAAAAGAGCCCTCAAGTTCAATGAGATCCCTATTTGGCAAAATATTATTGAGCAAGTATTTGCTCATCCCCATCCCGCCGTAGACACCGATCACTCCGGCAAATTCTTCCGAGAAATATCCGGAATTTTCAAGCGCTTCCCATGATTTTTCCAGAAAGAACCGATATTGCGGATCCATCAGCGCAGCTATTCTGGGACTAACATCGAAAACTGATGCATCGAACATCTCGACATCGTCCAGAACACCGCCGGCTTTAACATAATTCGGAGCTGCAATAATTGCCGGATCAATCCCTGAGACCGTCAATTCATCAGCCGTAAAGAACGAAATCGACTCGACCCCATGTGACAGGTTCTCCCAGAATTCGTCCAGGTTCTTCGCCCCCGGGAAACTGCCGGCCATGCCGATCACGGCAATCTCTTGTAGATGCTCTCGGTTTTCAACATTTCTCATCTGGTTAACTCATTTTTCTCAGATTAAGAGCGTGTTTTAGAACTCCTCGGTCGGCTTTAGTAGCATATCGTGGTGAGATGCCAATTCCACCCGAATGGCCTGGCCGACCGACGGCCGGCACGCAAGCCCGCGACGGCGCTGAAGAGGTTTTAGAAGCCTTGGCGAACCGATTTACCAAACTGAGAAAGATTTGTGCCGACTGCGCCTATAACGGCGGGATCGCCGAATGGGTCGGGAACCTACGCCAACGCAATTCCGTCGGCTTGGAAATCGTCAAATGCCCTGAAGGCGTTAAAAGCTTTCGGGCGGCAGCGAAATGTCGTGTGGTGGAACGAACCTTCACGTGGCTCAGTTTTCATCGCCGGATGGCCAAGAACTACGAGTACTTGTCGTAGACGAGTGAAGCGTTGATACGGATCGCGATGATCTGATTGAGGCTCACTAGACTAACTTGAGACCACTTTTAAAACGCGCTCCGAGGAGTTACCCGTGAATGAACACGAAGGGGCGGAGGCCAATTAACACGAAGATAAATCTGGTTTGTCTTTTCGTGATAATCCGCGTCTGCCTATTCGAGTTCGTTCATGGTTATCCCTAACCGAGGTCTTCATCATGCTTCGACCGTCGGCTCTGGAGGATTTGTTCGGCTTCACGGTTTGATAATCTGCTCACTTCGGTAAGCAGGTGCTCCAGATTTTTATTTCCGCGACGGCGCGCTTGAATGGTCATGCCGGTGTGGGCCGGCGCCTTCTTCTCCAGATCCACGAGAAACGACAACTCACTCACGGTCGGCGTTTCAAACATCCGCCTTAAGGCTAACTTCACCTGGAAAATCGACTCTATCCGCGCCATGATCCGGGTAGCTATCAATGAATGTCCGCCGAGGTCAAAGAAATTATCGTGAACCCCCACCTGTGGAACGTCCAGCACTTCCTCCCAAATTGCGGCGATCACCGATTCAGTTGAGGTCCTTGGCGCCACGAAACAGGTTTCCGGGTTGGAGCGAATTTGCCCCATTGAACTCAGCGTCCGGCGATCCACTTTACCGTTCGGCGTTAAGGGCAACTCGCCGAGCACAACAAAATCGGAGGGAATCATATAATTAGGCATTCGCCCGCCCAACATCCGGCGCAGCCGTGACAGTTCGATCTCTTCACCTTCTTCTGGAACAATATATGCGATCAATCGTGCGCGATCCGACTCGTTCGGGACAACCGCGCAATCTCGAACCTGAGCGTCACATCGCAGTTCGGCTTCGATTTCTCCAACTTCTATGCGGAATCCTCGAATCTTTATCTGATGATCGCTCCTGCCGCAATATTCGATGTTACCTTCCGACCGATAACATCCCCGGTCGCCGGTCACATACATTCGAGTTCCGGGCAGGCGACTGAACGGATTCGGGATGAACCGCAGCGCCGTCAGCTCGGGTCTTTCCAAATACCCGCGCGCCAGACCGTCGCCGGTAATATATAACTCACCAATGACTCCCACAGCCGTCGATTGCAGATGTCGGTCTAAAATATAGATTTGCGTGTTGTTGATCGGACGTCCGATCGGCGGTTCGACTTCTACCCCGGGTTGTATCAGGGCATAAGAAGAATAGGTCGTATCTTCGGAAGGCCCATAGAGATTCCAAACCTGGGTCGCATTTGACTCTAGATAAATTTGTTGAACGAGTGAGTTCGGTAATGGCTCGCCCGCTAAATTGACCGTTTGGACAGAAGCTGGAATGCCCGTCATTAGCAATTCAGTTATTGCCGACGGAACGGTATTAAGAAGTGTGACCTCCGGCGCGGCCGGCGAGGTCGGCAAATCGAGAAGGTTTTCTACCAGTATGACAGCGCCGCCTTGTGTCAGCGGCACGAACAATTCAAAAGCGGATAAGTCAAAGCAGATCGAGGTCGAAGCCAAAGTTCCGGCAAGCTGCTCACCGTTGAATAGACCGGCAGCCCAATGGATCAAGGCCACAGCATTACGATGAGTTATGGACACGCCTTTCGGCTTGCCCGTAGATCCTGAAGTGTAAATGAGGTATGCGAGATTATCCTTTTCAACAGCGTTCACCATTTGCTCGGCGCTCGATTCGACGATCGCCGGCCAGTCGCGATCAAGACACAATACCACGCCGGTCGCAGGCAGGCGATCAAGTTGGTTCTGGTGCGTCAATAAGACCTTGATCTTTGCATCGGCCAGCATAAAAGCGAGCCGCTCGCGAGGGTAGGCCGGATCAAGGCCGACATAGGCGCCGCCGGCTTTGAGTGTCCCGAATATAGCGATGATCATTTCGAGATTTCGTTCGGCGCAGATGCCGACCAGTCTCTCCGGCCCCACTTCGAATTGCCCCAAGTATCGCGCCAGTTGATCGGCTCGCCTGTTCAATTCACGATAACTCAGCGCCGCCTCACCGCAGATTACGGCCACCTTTTCCGGCGTTCGCCGCGCCTGCGCTTCAAAGAGCAGCTGTATTGTCTGATCGTCAGGGTAAACATGTTCCGTTTCGTTCCAGCTTATCAGTTCTTCGAGTTCCGCCTTGCTCAAGAGCGGTAACTCCGACAGCCTCCGCTGCGGGTCTGCTGTCGCGGCCTCCAATAACCGGTTGAAATGACCCTGGATCCGTTCAATTGTCGTTGGATCGAATCTCTCACTGCTATATTCCAGTCCGGCTTCCATTCCTACTGCCGTGGGGGTCACCGCCAATACCAACTCGAACTTCGCCGTGCCTGTCTCCACCGGATAAACCGCGCTTTCGACCCCCTTCAGATCGATCTTGATTTCAGGTCCGCTCTGCCAAGCGATCATCACCTGGAACAATGGCGTGTGGCTGAGACTCCTCTCCGGCTGGATGGCTTCCACAACCATTTCGAATGGAACATCCTGGCGCAAGTAGGCGCCAAGCGTCACTTCTCTAACGCGACGAGCTAATTCTGCAAACGTCGGGTCTCCTCCCAGTTTTGTCCTCAGCGCCAAGGTATTGGCGAAAAATCCGATCAAAGGTTGGATCTCAGCGCGATTACGGCCGGCTGTCGGGGAGCCGATAATTATCTCGTCGTGTCCGCTATATCTATGTAGTAGCGCATTGAATGCCGCCAGCACAATCATAAAGGGAGTTGCCCCTTCTCGACTCCCAACCGTCCTGACTCGATCCGTCAATTCGTGTGAGATCTTCCAATATTTCACATTCCCACTGAAGCTCTGGATCGCCTTTCGCGATCGGTCCGCGGGAAGGTCCAGCGCCGGCAACTCGCCTTGCAAAGTGTCCCGCCAGTACTCCAATTGGGCTTCCAGAACCGGCCCCCGGAGCCACTCTCGTTGCCAGCAAGCATAGTCTGCGTACTGCAACGACAACTCCTCCAACGGACAGTCTCTCCCCACAACAAACGAGTTATAAATGGCCTCGATCTCTTTGCACAACACCCCCAACGACCAACCGTCGCCGATAATATGGTGCATGGTCAGCAACAAAATGTGCTCGTCATCGCTCAGCTTCAACAACTTCACCCGCAGTAGAGGTCCTTCCGCCAAATCGAATCTTCTTTGCGCTTCTTGTTGAGACAGAGTGCGGGCGATTTCCTCTTTTTTCTCCGGCGGTTCATCGTTAATATCGGTCAGCTCAATTCTGATCCCTTGCGGCTTATTCACGACCTGCATCGGTTGCCCATCCGTCGCAACCAGCGTCGTTCTCAATGATTCATGCCTCCGCTCGATCTCATTCAAAGTCCGCTCAAGCGCATCAATTTCCAATGCGCCTCGCACCTTCATCCCGCCGGCTATGTGGTAAGCGACGGTCTGTTCCAACTGGTCCAGGAACCATAGTCGGTGTTGAGCAAACGATAGCGGCAGATTGTTATGACGCAAAACCGGTTTTATCGGCGGCAGAGAAATCCGGGTCGAGTTGCGATTCCTGAGGTGTTCGGCCAGACGCGCCACGGTCGGCTCCTCGAACACAGTTCTCACTTCAAGCTCTACTCCGAAAACCTCTCGGACTTGCGAGGTCAATTCCGTGGCCAG
>Ga0209382_10001826_pt1 | contig 32562 bp, 30 predicted proteins | sample SoiMetdeltSBSDD5_FD_187599 | JGI IMG/M metagenome (GOLD analysis project Ga0209382, IMG submission 187599) | Bulk soil microbial communities from a Populus tree surrounding site in Tennessee, USA - Soil MetaG P. deltoides SBSDD5 (SPAdes) (version 2) | ecosystem: Environmental > Terrestrial >...
CGTAATGCGATCGCGGAACGCCAGCGGGTTGGCGATCCGCCAGTGGACGTCGATGGTGTGGCCGACGCCGCTGGGATCGACCTTCCAATACTGCTGCTGGCCGACGGCGACGTCACCAGTGACTTGCGGCACGAGTTCGTACCCACGATGGCGAAGGCATCGATCGAGAGCCTCGCGGTCGTCGCGTTTCACCAGCATGTCGACATCCACATGCGGCCGTCGATCCGGAGAGGGATAGATCGCAAACGCCAGATGAGCGCCCTTGAACACGAACGGACGGACGCCATGAGCCGCGAGGGCATCGATAACCTCGCGCAACTCAATCTCGCGCGCCATGGACGTTGCGGCGTGCGCCGCAAGGGACGGGCGCAGTATCGCGATTAGCGTTGAATCCCACGCCGCCGCGATCCCCGCTCCAGTAAATAGCGGCAGGATGCCGTGCGCCTCGGCAGATTCCAGCAGCGACGACCAATCGCGCGCGTCAGGTTGCGCGACATGTGGGCCGCGAAGTGCCGCCGCCAGCAGCTCGATCGTCATCGCTTCCTGCATACGAACCACACCTGGCTGTTCAACAACGGCCCGAATACCGGGAGCGGCGAGAACAGTCGCCGCTCGATCGCGAATCTGCGCTCGACCATGCGCTGCAGTGCCCGCCAGTTGAACCCCTTATGGCCCATGTAGCGAACGGCGCGCCCATCAGTCGAGGTGCCGGTCACTTCTTCGCGGGGAAACGCGGTGTTCGCACCGGCCAGCAGCATACGCGCCATTTCGGCAGGACGGTAGCGTTCGCGAGTTGAATACTCGCCGAAGCCGCGCATCGCCAGCAGCCCTCTGGCGCACTGCTTCGCCACGAGCGGTGGCCCAATCTCGATCGGGACACTAATCACCAGCGTGCCACTCTTGGCCGTCACGCTCGCAATTCGCTCCAGCACGTCCCGCTGCACATCGTCTGGCAGTGTTCCAGCACTTCCATGCACGTGACAACGGTATACGCGTCCTGATGCTCAGGATCCACGAGCCGATCGGTTGGAAGGAAGTGAATGCCGTCGCAACCAGCGAAACGGCGTTCGCAGTCAGCGATCTGTTCGCGGTCGACATCGGCGCCAAGCGCGCCAGGAAACAGATCTTTCACGAGGTCGAGGAAGGTGCCATCGCCGCAACCGTAATCCAGCAAACGGCCGCCCGCGAACGGCGCGACCAGCTCGCGCGCCAGCCGGAACCGGCTGCCGTGGCTGAACCGCACCAACCCGCTGCGGCTGAACAGCTGCTTCTCGGCGTAATGGCCTGGTTGGATGCTCACGGTGGTCGACTGCGTCAGCCCCAAATCGACGTCAGAACAATCTTCCTGAACTCAGCGTGGCTGAGAAGCGCGCGAGCGGCGCTCCGGTGCCAGTTGAAGTCTGCCGTCTGCTTCAGGAGGGGCACGATACCGTCGACTCGTGCCAGTTCCATCAACCGGTCCACGGCAGCGTCGTTCAGCCGAGAAGCGACGGCGCGAAACGCGAGGCCGGCGCGGATCTCGGGACCAAGTCGCTTGCGCCACCGGCGCTCGTATTCCTTCAGGCGTTCACCAACCAGTTGGTCGGCGCCGAGCGCACTGGAAAGGACGTCCGCCGCAAGATGGCCTGTCAGCAGCCCGTAATAGATCCCCCCACCGGTAGTTGGTTTGACGATCCCTGCCGCATCCCCCACGGCGACGATGCGATCGGACCAGGTGCGGGCGACCGGTGCGAGCGGAAGAGCCTTGAGCCGCGGCAACGGCCATGACTCCGACAATCCGTGCCTCGCGCGAATCAGGTCGGCAAACGATCGGAACGCGCCGGCAGCATCGCGTTCGCAGAGCAGGCCGATTCGCGCGAAGGAGACGTCATGCCGCGTGAACGGTACTACCCACGCGAATCCGCCAGGGGCAATGCCCCGGCCAAAATGCACCTGCACATCCGACAACACCGGGAAGGGCACCTCGACCTGGGCACTGTGGGCCAATACTCCCGGGACGCCGAGGCCGAGCGCACGGTTGAAGCGATAGCTTGCGCCGCACGCCAGTATCGCGGCGCGAGCAGTCACGTGTCCAGTGTTGGTAGCGATCGAAACCGCTGATGCCGTCCGTTCCAGCGACACCACACGCGCACTCGTGCGAATGGTTGCGCCCGCAGCGACTGCCGCTGACGCCAACTCGCTATCGAAGCGCGCGCGGTCGATTACGGCGGCGCGCACGCGCTCGGCGTCGACGACGACGGAACTGCCGTTCGGAGAAATGAAGCGCGCCGATTGCGCCTTGCCGACGATAGCGCGCCGTGGGAGGTCCAACTCGTCGAACGCCTCGAGGCCAAGGACGCCCGTGCAGTGAACCGGCGCGCCGATCACGTCGTGTTCTTCGAGGACGGTGACACGGAACGCGCGCGTCGCAAGTTGCCGCGCCGCTATCAAGCCCGCGGGACCGCCGCCAACCACCACCACGTCACAATCCGGAGCCCGTCGATCGGTGGTCAGTACTTGCGGCCGCGCAGCTCCCATGTGCCTCGAAAACTAATCCAAAACGAAAGCAGAATCAAACGAAGATCCAGCGTCATCGACTGCCGGCGCACGTAGAGACGGTCGTAGCGAAACTTCTGACGACGGGCTACGTCGCGCGGCGCATAGATCTGCGCGATGCCCGTCAGCCCAGGACGGACCGCAATGCGGGCAGCGTAGCCAGGAATGGCATCCATGCTGACGATCGCACCGCCCTCAGCTTCTCCCGGCCGCAGCGCCCGCGGCCCAACGAAACTCATATCACCACGAAAGATGTTCCAGAGTTGCGGCAGTTCGTCCATCGCCGTCGCGCGCAGCAACCGGCCAACCCGCGTCACGCGCGGATCGTTTTCGACGGCCTGAATTGCCCCGACGCCCGCCTCGGCATCCGGTCGCATCGATCGAAACTTCAGCGCCGTGAAGCTGCGGCCTCCGAGTCCGACGCGCTCCTGGGTGTAGAAGACCGAACCGCCGTCTTCAATCTTTATGGCCGCGCTGAAAAGAAGCCACAACGGTGCCGAGATGACGAGGCCCGTTCCCGCCAGCGCCGCGTCAAACGCCCGCTTCACGCGGCACCCTCATGGCACTCGCGATCCGCGATCGATTCGCACGCCGCCACAAACCGATCACCCATCTGCTTCAACGAGAACTCGGTCCGGGCCCGCACCTGCCCCGCGGCGCCGAGTTTCCGCGCGAGGGCTGGATCTGCCACGAGAGCAGCGATCGCATTTCGCAGCGACGCAGCATCGCCCGGCGGCACGACCAGTCCTGTCTGATTCACCCACGGCACTCCGGTCGGGACCGACGTACTGATCACAGGCGTCGCGCAGGCCATCGCCTCGAGCTGCACGAATCCGAACGTTTCAGCCCTCGTCACCGACGGCAGCACCAGCATCCGCGCCGCCACCAAGTGCGCGCGCATCTCGTCATCGTCAACTTCGCCACGAAAGACAAACCGTGCGGGTCCCCGCTGTTGTGCGGCAAGCCTCGTCCACTCCGCGCGCATGGGACCATCACCGAGGATGGCGACGGTGACATCGAAGGGTGCCGCCGCTTCGATCAGCACCGGAACGCCCTTGTATGAAACGTGACGGCCTGCAAACACAAGCAGCGCCTGGCCAGCAAGCGCTCGAATCTCCGCGGCTCGTTGTTGAATTGCCGGCGTCGGTCGCCAACGATCGGCGTCGATGCCAAACGGAACCACCGTCACGCGATCGCGGTAGGGCTGCAACGCCGCGGCCTGGGCCAGTGTGGGCGACGACACGAGAAAGCGACGCGCTTGCCGGTACGCGGGCCTTGCAATCGGCGCGTAGAACAAGTCGTACTGCAACTTCGGACGGACGACGTCGCTGTGAAACCAGATCGCCAGCGGCGGCCTCGGTCTTGCGACGGCAAATGAAAGAAGCGCCCATGGATTCGGCTCGTGAAGGATCATCAGGTCCGCTTGCGCCTGCTGCACATGACGTGCGAACGATGGCGCGATCGAGACCGATCCGGCAGAGCCCCAGTTGCCGACACGCGTGACCGAGATTCCGTCGACCACTTCGTGGATGGTGCGCGAAGAAATATTGAACGCCAGCACGCTGCTCTCGAGCCGGCCTTTCGCGACCGCGCACAACGACTGCACCACGCGTTCGATGCCGCCCGGGACTGGCGGATAGAACTTCCCCACGTGGAGTACTTTCAACATGTGTGGGTGGCCACGGACAAGACGGATCTTTTAGCCATGGAGAACACGGATCTTTCTAGCCACGGACAACACGGAACACACCGAATTATTGCGTGGCCCGCGGCCTCACGCGGCCGTAAATCGAGACGACGTCAGTCGCATAGCGCGACCAGCTGAACGCGGCAGCGCGGCGAATGCCTGCTTCGCGGCGCAGCGTCCACTGCGCCGGATTGTTCGCGCGTTCGTCGAGCAGGCGGCCGACCGTCCGCTGCCAGGCCTCGATATCGTCAACAGGACAGTAGGTGACCGCATATCCGCCAACCTCGCGCATGGCATCGAGGTCGGTGGCGACGACCGGTGTACCGCAAGCCAGAGCCTCGAGCACAGGGAGTCCGAACCCTTCGCGTTCGGATGGCATCAGCACAACCGCGCTGCGGCGATAGACAGCGGCCAGCGTTGAGCGGTCGAGCACGGGCAGTACCTGGATGGCCTCCACGACCTTCAGTTCACGTGCGAGCGCCTGCTGGGCGGCTGTGAACGGGCCTCCCACGCGCACCAAACGCACGGTGGGTCGGGTCGCCCGCAGCGCATGAAACACACGCAGCAGCACGTCGATCCGTTTCCGCGAGATCGTGCTGCCGACATGGAGGACGTCTATGTGCCCCGGGCGCGGGCCGAGCAAACGGGCGGCATCGAGATCCGCGGATGCTTCGGCATTCGGCGTGCAGCTCGGATGCGGGCCGTTTGGCACGACGCTGGTACGCTCTGCGTCAACCCCAGCGCGAGCGACCAGCGCGTCGCGCGTGGCGTGACTGTCGCACGCGACGTGGCCGGCCTTGCGCAGCCCGGCGAGAATATGTCGCGTCATCGCGCGGAACGGCGCCGAGCGCGGCTCCTTCTCGGGCTCGAGCACGCTGCGGAACGTATCGAGATCGTGACACGTCACGATCGTTCGCTCCGGCGGCAATCGGTGGACGAGCTGCGCGTAACTGTGATCGACGATGTGGAAGATGTCGTATCGGCCGTCGAATCCGGACACGATGCGCGGGTAATCCCACAGTCGATTTGCCACACGATCCACGCCGGACAGCCACGGAAGGCGGTTCCCGGCCAGCAACCGCCCGGCACGCCGCCTCAGTACCGGCCTGACCAACGATGCCTCGATCGCGGCCGAGTGCTCGCGCTGCAGCCGATCGAACAGCATGTCGGCGACGAGATCCATGCTCGGCCACCCTTCCTCGAGATAGTCTGCAAGGATCGCGACGCGAAGCCTTGCCATTAGAGCAACTCCTCGAAGAAGGCGAGGTGGGCCCGCGCGACGATCGGCCACGCGAATCGCTCCCGTGCTCTCGTCAGCCCCTTGCTCGCCAGCTCACGCCGCCTGCCGGGATCGCCGAGCAGAGAGTCGATCGCCTGCGTCAAACCCGCGATATCCCGCTCCTCAATCAGCACGCCCGCATCCGACAGAACGTGCGGAATTTCTCCGCTCCGGCTGGCAATCACCGGCACACCGCATGCCATCGCTTCGATCAGCATCCTTCCAAACTGCTCACGCCACTGGCTCGTCGTCTCGCTCGGCGCACACAACACGTCCATCGCGTTGAGATATGCCGGCACCTCGTCATGGGTCACACCCGTCAGCACCTTGACGCGATCGGGATGCGACTGGCTGAAATCGGTCAGCTCGCTCAACATCGGGCCGCCGCCGACGACGAGCGCTTTCCAGGGCTGCGCGGCGTGCTCCAACGCTCGCATCAGCGTTCCCAGCCCCTTCTCCGGCACGAATCGCCCGAGATAGCCGACGACCGGCGTGTCGCCGCGCCAGCCAAATTTGTCCCGAATCGCCGTTCGAGATCGTTCATCAGGTGTGAATCGGTCAACGTCGACGCCGGGAGGAATCACGCGCGACGGCTTTGCCGCATACATTGGCTTGCCTCGCTGCGCTTCGTGCACGGTCTCACCAAACGCTATCCACGCCGCGGCTCGGCGGACCACGCTGCCTTCAAACACGTTGAACGGGGGTGGATAGCGCTTGACGATGTTCTGAAACGTTGCCGGCACGAGGCGCGCCCGCGCCGGAGCGAGTGCCGCAATCTGGGCTCCCGATGCAACGTAGGGTTCCTCCCAGACGTGGACGACGTCCCAGCCGGCGTCGAGGACTCGCTTCAGTCCGCGATAAAAACGGCAGTGCGGGATCGATCCAATCGCAATGGGCAGGGCTCGCACGGCGCACGCCTCGCCAGCAATCGGTTCCAGCCTTGCGTCGCGCAAGTCCGCTCGCAGGCGCTCGGGCGCGATAGCCGTGACCTCCCATCGCCCGCGGCCTTGCAGCGCCATCTCGTGTGCCAGCCGCCGATTGTTGGCGATGACGTACGAGTGTCCGATGGTGAGCAGTCGCGCGATGGTGCGAGGCACTAGCGTTCCCGTACAGGCGTTTTGTACAGCTCAGGCGCCAGTCGCAACTGCTTCCACAGCCGCACCGTGTCGCGCGAGACCGGCCGCCGATCGCGCAGGATCGCGGGAGCGTTTGCCGTCAGCTCACGAGCGATCCACGCCCATCCCCATCGATCGTCGACCTGCCACGCACGACGCATCCGGAAGAACAACGCCAGCCGCGCCGGCAGTAGCCAGATCAGTCGGCGCAACGGCTCGTTGTAGAGAGCATTGAGGCAGTCGTTCCGCGTGACGTAGCGCAGGTAACGCTGCTTGCTGCGGCCGGACGCGTCCGGAGCGTGGACGACGAGCGCGTCGGGCAGATAGACGATGCGATACCCAGCATCGATGAGTCGAAGACAGAACTCTTTTTCTTCTCCGTAGAACTCGAACGATTCACGATAGCCGCCGATCTCGGAAAAGCTGCGGCGGCGCAGCAGGTGCGCGAAACCAATGAACGACGGGACGTAGCAGGATTCGGCACTGCGGCTGGCCTGCATGGTTGCGTCCCATGGATCGCCGTTCGGGTCGGCCTGTGCGAAAGCGACTGCGGCGACTCGCTCGTCAGCTTCCATCACCGCCAGAGCCCGATCGACCGCGCCGTTCTCGAGCAGCGCCGCGTCGTCGTCCAACAGCAACACGTAAGGTGCGGACGCCTGCGCAACGAGACGATTTCGTCCCGCAATGTAGCCGGGCGCCTGCTCGTCACGAATCACACGTAGCTGATTCGCGAACGGTTGACCTGCCAGCTGAGTCACGACTGGAATCGCGGACTTATCATCGAACACCAGGATCTCGGGCTGCAGATGAGCGACAGCGCTGATCGAGTTCAAGCACCGGATCAACGCGTCGCGACGATCTCGCGTGGTGATGCCGATCGATAGTCTCGGAGCTGTCACGACGGTGCCACCGCAGGGACGGCAACGCCGCGCAGAACTTCCAACGTGTGGCTCAGGGCAAATCGCTGGCGGTACGTCGTCTCACCGCGGCGGGCCAGCGCATTTCGTTCGGTCGCGTCGTTCAGCAGGCGGCGAGCCGCTGCGATCAACGCATCGTCTTCGCCTGCAGGTGTCATTGCAACCGCTCCGGTTTCTGCCCACACAGGTTCGGTGAGATGACCGGTGGTGGTGAGCACGGGCTTCGCATTCGCCAGCCCCGCCATCGTGGACGTTCGCCTTGTCGTCACGCCGTCGCGGTAGGGCTGAACGAGAAGGTCGCAGCCGGCCAAGGCCGTCGCGACCGCCGTAGCATCGGCCCAACCCGTTGCGTGGAGCTGCCGGCTCAATTGCGGTTCAGTCGCGAGCAGCGATCGCACGAACTCGGTGCTACCGGCCCCAATGCACAGCGCGTGGAGAGCGGAGTGCTGGTTAAGCAGATGTGGGAGGACGCCTTGAAGCATCGGCGCAATGTGCGAACCGTACGTGCCGAAGTGTCCAATCACCAGCGCAGCGTCTGATCCCATCAGCCTGTCTCGCCGATCTCGGGCAAACTGCGGCCGATCGCATCTGGGGATCGCCGACGGGATGGGCAGCGTCACGAATTCAGTTTCCGGGCGTGAGTACGGTTGCAGGTAGCGCCGCCACGCGTCGGTCGAGAGATACGTCTGCGTGCTGGCCCGCAAGAGGGTCCGGGCCATGAGTCGCTGGGCAATTGACAGCGGACTCTGATGGACAGGTGTCCATCCAAACTCAAAATACGGTTCATGGAACATGACCCGCACGTCGTCGCCGTGCCGGCGCGATCGAGCGAGCAGCCAGCGGCAGAACGGAATATTCGCCCCACCCATGCCAAACGCAGTTGGCACGTACTGGACGAGCAGCGTCGTTCGTCGCGTGACGAGATGTCGATCGAGCGCCGCACGACCGGTGCTGCCGTAGACGTCGTCGAGAACGATCAGCTCGACGCCTGGTGGAGTCACTGGTCGTGCCGTGAGCGGAGGACACACCACCGTGACGGCATCCCCAGCATCAACGAGAGCTGCGGCAAGCTGCGCGGTGTAGTCGCCCACGCCTCCACAAGCTGGCGGAAACTCACATGTGAGAATCGTCCACGCACGCATCAGGCGGCTGCCTTGGTTTGCAGCAACGCTTCGAGACGATCGACGTGCGCAGCAACGCTGAACTGTCGTGCGATGCGCAGGGATTCGCAGCCCATGCGCGCACGCTCGTCCCGATTGCCGAGCAATCGAACGATCGCTTCCGCAAGCCCTTGCTCTCCAGAAGCAGCCGCGACCAAGACGCCGTTTGCACCGTCCTTCAACCACTCGCGGATGCCGCCGACGTCGAACGCGACAGCAGGCTTGCCGAGCGCGCCGGCGTCGAGTCCAATCAGACCGAACGGCTCCGGCCACAGGCTAGGCACTGCAACGATGGTGGCGCGGGCGTAGGCGCGCGCCCTGTCCTCTGGTCGAATCCATCCTGTGAAGTCTGCGGGGACGTCGAGCGACGAGGCGAGCTGGCGCCAGTGCTCTTTTTGTGGACCCTCTCCGGCCATCAGCAGACGAACCGGCCGACCGAGAACACGGCTGGCCCGTGCCGCTGCGGCGATCAACACCTGCCCGCCTTTCAGCGTGGTCATGCGGCCGCCGAACAAAACCGTATCGTCGCCGTTTGCGCTGATGGCGGCGTCAATCGGAACCGTCGAGAAAAGAGGGAGCGCGTTCACGCGTTCCGCACCGACGCCATGCCGGACGATCTCCTCCCGCATGAAGCTGCTCGCGACGACGAGCGCTGAGTATCGGGAGAAAAGGGCCTGCTGGTCGCACGCCCATCGATAGCCGCGAACCATTGCGAGCGGAGATAGCTGGCCGCACCTTCGCGGAACGTACATCGCCAAGCACGAGGCGCCGAAATCTCGATGACACACCTCGGTGCTTGGAAACGCGTGCATCTTCAAGCCGCTGACACAGGTCCCGAAGAACCCATGGAGCATTTTCACAACGGGCCACTCGTCGATCAGGATCCGGTCGATCTCGAGCGGCTCCATGTTGTGCGAAAAGCAGATGTCGGGTCCCCACGTACGCAGCTCGCTCAGCACATCGTCCAGGCCGCGTTCCTCGATACCTAGTGCGAACTCGGCTGCACCACGCAAGTTCGTTCGACCACTCGTTCGACGGCAATAGAGGAGCGCCACCTGGTGGCCCCGCGCGCGCAGCTCAGCGATAGTGGAGAGGAGATAGGTCTCGACGCCACCGCCGGTATCGATCGAATCTTGAGCGATGAGAATCTTCATCTGCGTCGTCTGAGCCTCAGGCAGACGCCATGAGTTGTCCAGAGATCGTCACGACAGCCGTTGAGACGTTCTGGCACGAGCCCTTGCTGCTCACACTCTCGCTGAATGTCCGCGGCGGTAACGCCAAGGCGCGGCCACAAGTCCGGGTGCATTTCGACGAACAACTGCAGTCGATCTGAGGCTCGGGCGATCGTGGCGCGAGCGCCACGAAGCGCAGCGAGCTCGGCGCCCTCGATGTCGATCTTTATGAAGTTTGGTGACTGGCCGTTCTGGTCGCAGAAGGCATCAATCGATACCGCGTCCACGTCCTGGATTCGGGTTCCGGGTTCTTCTCCGTCTGACGCAAGCCTGCTGATCCCTGACGACTCGAACAAGGCAAACCGGATCCGGGTTACTCCGTCGTTCGCGATCGCCGATGGCACCGCGGTCACTCGATCCGCAAGACCATTCAGCTGAATGTGGCGCAACAACCTCTTATGCGCGATGGGATCGGGTTCGAACGCAAACACATGACCGGTCGAGCCAACCCACTGCCCGAACAGCATGGAGTACGCGCCCACGTTCGCTCCGGCTTCGAGCACGACGTCACCTGGCCGCACAGACGCTCGGAACGCGTGATATTCCTCTGGATTCCAGGTCATGTACCTCGCCTCTGGCGAGACATCGACCACCTCTCCGCCCGGAAGGACGGAGCGAAGTCCTCCATCGGTGGCGATCCATTTCTCGAACCATGGCTTGAGCTGACGACGAAGCCTTTGCCAGGGACCTCCTGAGGGCAGCCTGCGAGCAAGCTGCTCGGCAAAGGACGGCGTCCGGAACGAGTTCGATTGACTCACTGTCTCAACGTGAGGACGGCGTGCTCGTCGCGCTCGAAGAGCTGCGCTGACGGCACGAGCGGTCTTGCCGTCAGGCCAAGCTCGTCGATCGCGCGGCGCGCCGAGCCTTCTGAAACGCGAAACGATGGCCAGCACTGCGGATGCATCTCGACAACGATTGAAAGCTGACGGCAGGCGCGAATGGTGCCGCGAGCACCGAGTAGCGCGTGGATCTCCGCGCCCTGGACGTCCATTCGAATCACGGACGGCAGAACGTTCAACTCTCTGCAGATCTCATCGATCGTCGTCATTCGCACCGCGCTCTGAGCCGCCGTGGCCGCTGTGCCTGCGTCGACGGCCGGGACAAGGCTATTCACGTACGGCATTCCATGTGCGTCGTACTGATGGAACGTAGCGCTGCCGGACCGATCGGAAACTGCTGCCTCGACGAAGTGGACGCGCGTACCTTCCGGCGTGTTCCATGCGAAATGACGGCGTGCGACGGCGGCGCTTGCCGGCGTCGGTTCGAAGGCGACGACCCGGCCCGTTGCGCCGGCCCATCTCGATTCGAGCACCGCATAGATGCCGAGAAACGCACCGACGTCCAATACGACGTCGCCTGGTTTGACCGTGCGATGAAGAAACTCGAACAACGCCGGTTCGGGATCGTGCGGCACCAGGTGACGCACCCCGGGATCGATGCGCACGGTCTCGCCGTGCACGCGCCACGGCAGTCCTCGACGCGCATACGCAGCCCGCAGAGCTTGGGCGTACACTGCGGACGCCACGGTACGAGCAGCCGACATCGCTCCGCTATGCACGTTCGAAGAGCAGGTTGGGAATCCCGCCAGCGATCTCGTCGAGCATCGACATCCGGTAGCCACGCTCGACCAACAGCCGGCAGGCGTCACTGTTCTGCCGCGTTTCACAAATGATTCGAGCCGGCGGCCGGTTCATCAGCAGGCTCGACATTCCTTTTAGGACTTGGGCTTCTGCGCCTTCCACATCGATCTTGATGAGATCGATGTCCGCCGACTTCAGTGTGGCAGGCCCTGCCGTACTCAGCCAGGTGTCAAACGTGCGTACGCCTACCGCGATCGTCGAGTCCGGCCGCAGACCTCCCTGCCTCAGGATCTCAGCACCGGGTGTCAGGGATGAGATGCCATCGTTCTCCGGAAGACAAGACACGTAGAACCGCACGTCGTTCTCATCTCGATCCGCGAGCGCAACGCCTGCCACCGAGACGCGATCGTTCACGGCGTTCAGTTCCAGTTGTTCGCGAAGCTGGCCCGCAACTGCCGGATTTGGCTCGAACGCCACGACGCGGCCGTGTGGTCCGACGCGGAGCGCCGCAAGGATCGTGAAGTAGCCGGTGTTGGCGCCGATATCGACGAACACGCCGCCCGGCTTCAGGAATCGCAGCACGGCCGCCGTCGCGCCAGGCTCGTACGGAACGTGTGCGAAGTACTGGCCCTTGACCGTAAAACTGCTGACGTCGAACACCGGCGCGACGGATCCAATCCGGACGCGGCGGCGCTGGCGCTGGGCTCGCACCAGTCGAACTGTCAAGCGGTCGGTCGTTTCTCTGAACAGGGTGTGTAACCCCGGAACACTGCGCGCGGCGTGCGCCACGTGCGCGTAAGGCGCTTCGAGCACCGGGGCGTGATAGAGGGTCCACGCCATCGCCGACGCTGCAGCGTTTCGCGCCGTCTTAGCTGGACCGAAATGCACTCGCGACCATCCCTTTCACGGTACTCGCCCAACCGCCGCCGGTCGTGCGCCGTGGCCACGTGCGGCGGTGCCGTGCGTGATCGCGATCGATCGTCGCCGACCAGCGGCTGTGAAACAGCAAGCCGTTCTTCAACACGCGCGCCTTGTAGCCGTCGCTCAACTGGCCGAGCGTGCTGCTGCCCAGGTGCTCGTAGCCGCCGAGCCTCTCGTAGCCGCACGTGCCAGTTTTCCATCCCGCCCTGCGAATGCGATACGCCAGATCGGCCTCGTCCCACTCCGTCGGCACGAATGCCTCGTCCAGAAGGCCGACCCGCTCGAGACACTCGCGGCGGACGATCCAGGGTCGAATCACCGCGTCAACTTCCTGGATGCGAAACCAGTTGGCGGGGAACGGACCGATCGTGCTCCGCAGTCTGCGCCAGTCGACTAAATCGTCCCAGGTCGTTATGGGTTCGGCGAGCGGAAAGTGATCGAGGCCGCGGCTGAGGCTCATCAATCCGAGGTCGGCGTGATCGTGAAAGGTCTGGAGAAGCTCCCGCACCAGCCAGTCGCCGAGCACGAACATGTCGTCCTGCCACGCCATGACGAGCGGCGCGCGCGCGGCCTGCATCCCTGTGTTGGTGCACCTCAGCTCGTGCGCGTCGTCCATGTGGATCCACCGTAAGTGCTCGAAACCCCAAGGCGTCTGCAATTCGGCGTCGAGGAACGCGCGAGTGCCGTCGCGGCACCCGTCCTCAATCACAATGATCTCTACGTCGTTCGAAGCGGCTGTCGTCCGCCAGCTTGCGAGGCACCTGCGCAGGACGTGCTCGTTGTTGAACGTCGGGATGACGACTGACAGGTTCGGCATGTTCAGGATCGGTGCGAAGCGCGCGCGAATGCCTGGAGATGAAGCGCCAGCGGCGAGTGAACGCCGAACGGAATCCGTCGACCGACGTGGTAGAGCGCCATTCGCCCGAGCGTTGCGCGGCGAGCGCCGGGCGGGCACTCGGGCGCGGCAATCTCGACGCTAATGTCGTCGAATCCGGCGCGCGCCAGCGCGAGCCGCAACGACTGTGGCGAAAAGTGGCTGACGTGAACGAGGTTGTCGGCAAGCGTGGCGCGGTAGCCGTTCGCCAAACGCTCTCGCCACGTTTCCTTGAGCAATTGGGCCGGACCGCATGGCACCTTCACCGAGATCCATCCGCCGGCCCCAATGATGTGACGCGCGGTCGAGAGCAGGGCAACGGGCTCGGGAATGTGCTCGAGGACATCCGTCAAGGTCACGGCGTCGAACTGCTTGCCGAGTTCCTGGATCTGCTCGGCACGCAGTCGATGCACCGGCGCGCCGGTATTCTCTGCCGCGTACGCAGCCGTTCGCGGATTGATCTCGGTTCCCTCAGCACGCCAGCCGGCTTTGCTCGCCAGGTTCAGGAATCGACCGGCGTGCGAGCCGATGTCGAGCAGGGTCCGTCCAGCGGATCGAATGCGCGTGCCGAGCGCTTCGAGAATGCGGCCAAAGATGACGTCCTTGTATGAGGAGTTGAACTCCTGCGCAACCCACTCCCTAGACCACCGCTGGTCGTACATGCGCTCGAAGTACCTGGCGAGTGCCGGCATTCGCTCCGGCTGCGCAAATCCACACGCGCGGCACCGGCGCAGCCAGATGGTCTCGCCCGTGTATGCAGCTAATTCCGGATCCTGCTCACGCCACGCATCGAACTCGAGCATCGCCAGATGCAAACGATCCAGATCTGTTTCCCCGCACACCCAACATGCACCGGTGTCGAGGTAGGCGAGTTGTCCGGTCACGCGGCGTGATCTCCGGCGAGCGATACGATCTCGCACGCCATCTGATCCCAACTTCGCGCGCGTAGTTCTCTCGCGAACGACTCAACTCGCAGCGTCAGCTCGCGATCGCCTCGCCAGGCGACCAGGCGTTCGAGTAGTTCGTCAGCACTGTCGGGATCGCCGAGCAACAACGACCTGAGTTCTAGCGGATACCGTTCTGCGACGCCCGCGCGCGACGACACCAGCGCCGGGACTCCGCGGCACAGCGCTTCATGAACGGCCAGGCCATAGGCTTCATACCGCGCCGGGTGAATCAGCAGATCGCATGCCGCCAGAACGAGCGGCATGTCGCGGCGAAATCCGAGAAACCGCACGCGGCCAGCTGGCAACATCCGGTCTGCCCGCGCCTGCCACGCCGCTAGCTCGGCGCCTATGCCTGCGACGACGAGATCAACATCCCAGTCGGTCCGGTCACATAGCCGCCGCCACGTTTCGAACAGCGTGTCAAAGCCTTTGCGGCGATCGCCGAGCGCGCCAACAAACAGAGCCTGCGGACGATCGACAGGCAATCCCAACGTATGGCGCGCCCGCTCGCGCTCGATCTCGCCAACGGGACCGAATCTCGACGCATCAGTACCGTAGTACACGACTCGAGTTCGCTCACGCGGAACGCCTGCGCTGACCACATCTTCTGCAGTCCGCCGGCTGTTGCAGATCACCACGCGCGCGCGCCCGAGCGCCTGGCGCTCCTGCGCAAGATAGCGACGATGATGCGTTTTCACCCGGATGCTGTTCCACGCGCCCCCTGCACCGGGCGTGTACGCCGCGTGAACGTAGTGCACCCAGTTCACGTCACCCGCATCCAGGTTGCCGCCGTTGGCGACAACACGAAGCGTCGAACCGTCGAGACGCTTTTGCCAACGCTGTGCAGTCAATCGCAGAAGCGGCTCCCCCAAGCGCTCGGCGCCAAACGGACGCGCCACTTCATGAACCCGCACTGACGGCCACGAGACGAGCTCGGGAGCGACCTGATGGCTGACAACGTGAACCAGATCGTCCGCTGACGTACGCCCAGATCGCCGCGCCAGGTAGCTGGCCAACGCGAAGTTCGCCATGTCCATGCCGCCATGAGCAGTGAAGTCCCCGGATACCAGTAGCCAATTGGTCATCGAGCCAGTGGCCGCGCTGCCGGCGGCGTAGCGATCGCGTGGATCGCCCCGGCCAGGAACCAGAACTGCAGGCCTATCTGCGTCACAAACGGCGTGAAGCTGAAGATCAGCGCGGCGGTTCCAAAGTTCGCCGCCAGTATGACTGCCGCACATGCGCGTACTTTGCTGTTCGGATCGCCCATGGCCACTTTCCACTGCGCAGCCAACGCGATTACCGGCGCGGCGATCCCGAGCAACAGCAGCGGAATGCCGCCGTCGATTGCCCATCCCGCAATCTGGATCTCCGCCCACAACGGCCGCTCGCCTCCGGTCCCGAAATAGCCGGCAATCATTCCCCAGCGTCCGAGCCCGGCGCCAAGTGGATATGTGGTCACGAGATCGTCGAACGTGTAGACGAGCTGTCCACCGCGCGAAGCGGTGTAGAGACTGACCGGATCCTGCGCGAACAAGGTGAACGTTCGCTCGATGATGCTCTCGCCGCCCAGGCTCACCGCAAACGTAAACGTCGCGACGATCAATCCTCCCGCAATGGCGCCAAACGTGAGCGCGCGCCGCATTCGGCTGTGGAGCGACAGCACGACGACGTACGTTGCCAGCATGACGGCGAGGACGACTAACGAAACGCGCACCTGACTGAGATAAATCGCAGCAATCCCGGCGAACGAAGCCCCGAGCGCAACCGCACGTTTGAACAGCGACATCGCGCTCGTCGCAAACACGAGTCCGAGCAGCGCCGCATACATCGCTGGTCCGGCAACTGCGCCTGGGTTGTCGAACAGTCCTGGAGGACGGACGATCAAACCGTTCGGGCCGCGGTAGGTGACCGCGCCAAGCCCGTACGCGGATTCGGTGACGAGCCGCGACATCTCTTGGGGCATCCACCGATCCGGGTCGTAAACCTGCAAGACGCCGACGAGCGCGTTGATACCGTTGCAGACGAGGAACAGCGTCATCAAGCGCGCGAGATGATCCGGGCCACGCACGATGGCCGGCGCCCAGAAAAGAGGCGCCATGACGGACACGTAGAGCACGAGCTGAGCGACACCGCCGACAATGGAGCTCGTGAACGGATGGAACACCATCGCCGCGAGGTACACGATCGACACGACGAGCCAGTTGTGCGATGGATGCAGCCGCGTCGTCTTGCTGTTGCCCACCGCCCACCACGCCAGCAGCGCCAGCGAGATCGCAAAGGAGGCGACGCGAATGTAAAAGCGGAATGGCTGCGTGCCTGGCAAGAACAGCACCGCCGGAAGCGCGGTCTGGCTGACGATGAAGAGCTCGGCGATTCCCCACGACGAGAACGCAAACGCCGACGGGGGTGACCATGACGTCGACCGTTCAACAGAAGCCCGAACCGTCATGCCACGTTCTCGTACAGATCGATCAGCTCGCGAGCCATCCGATCGGGATGAAAACGTTCGCAGGCCGCCGTCCTCGCCCGTTCGCCAAGCGCCCGACGAAGATCCGCGTCGGCTGCCATTCGAGCGATGGCTCTCGCCAAGTCATGAGCGTCACCCGGCGTGTGTATCACCGCATCGTGCTCGGGACGCACGAGCTCGGCCGCGCCGCCCGCTCCGCTCGTGATGACGGCACGGCCGCAGGCCATCGCTTCCGCGATGACGAGGCCGAACGGCTCGGGCTGCGTACTCGCATGTACGACCACATCGAGCGCCCGCATCGCCGGTGCGGACCGCAGAAAACCGGTAAATCCGACGCGATCGGTGATGCCCAGGGCCCGAGCCATTTGTTGAAGCTCGGCGAGCGAGTACTGGCTCCCGGTCGTGTCGTAGAGACCCTCCCCGATCACGTAGGCGCGGACCGGGGTCTCGGCGGAGAGGCCGGCAATAGCACGAAGGAAGACTTCGTGACCCTTCCACCGCGCAAACGTGCCGACGAGGCCGACGCGGACGACGGGCGACTGCGGCGCAGGTAAACCGGCTCGCGCGTCGAGATCCTCAGAGGGACCATCGGGGCGAAACGTTTCAAGATCGACCGCGTTGTGCAAGACGTGAACGGTGGCCTTCGGTGAAACGGCCTCCTCGATGTCACGCTTGACGCTGGCCGAGTTCGCCACGATCCTCGAGACATGTCGTTCGTGCGCGCGCAATAACTTCCGCGTCATGGGCCGGCTGCCGACATACTCATGCACGTGCCAGATGACCCTGAGCGTCGGATCCAGTCGCGCGCCCAGCACGTGAGCCTTGACGCCGTTCGTGTGAAGGATCGACGGTGAAACCGAACGCGTCACCCGCCTAAGCCTCGCGAGGTAGCCGGGCAAGACGACCGCCACGACGCTGAGGCGAGCGGCGAGTGCGAGCGTGGCAATCGCAGGCCAGCGCGCATTGACGGAGCCGAACTCGCCAAGCCGTGCCAGCGGCTGTGGCATCGGAAGAATCACGCAGTCAGCCCCCAGTTGCTCCGCGCGATCCAACAAGGGTCCGCGCCCTGGAAGGACCAAATGGAGTTTCCAGGACGGGCGGAGCCGCCGGATGCCGCCAATGATTTGCAGGAGTGCGATCTCCGATCCGCCGAGCTGATCGGAAACGCTGAGAAACATGATTGTGCGGCCGGTCCCCACGTCAGAATCCAGGATTCCTCTCCGATGGTGCCGCCCAGAGAAGATGCGGCCACGGGTCAGCGCCGAGCCTCACATGGTCGATTGGCGCGAGTAACTCCGACAGTGCGACGCTGCCTGACGCGGCGCGCCGATGCATTGCCGGCGAGTGATCGATGTGCCAGCCGCGGTACCCAGCGCGTGCGAATGGCGCCAGGCAGTCCTGCAGGCTTTTTCCCAGCGCGGCAAGTTCGGCTGGGTGGCACTCGAGCAGCGCGTAGCGGTAACGGTGCTGACTCAGCCCTCGTATCATTCCCGCGATCGCATCGGCTTCGGCACCTTCGATGTCGATCTTGACGAGATCCACGACCTCTATGCTGTGCTCGTCGAGCAGATCGTCCACCGCACGCGTGGCGCATTCGAAATCACCACGTTCCGTGTCGCGCGCGGCACGCGACACACCAAAGTTGCCACCGCGCTCGTCGAATCCCACAAACGCGCGGCTCCCTGAACCCACACCCGCGGCGACGGCGAGCGGACGAATCTGCGAGAGTCGATTCGTCGCGACGTTCTCTGCGAGCATCGACGACAGGCGTGGATGCGGTTCGAGCGCGAGCACTCGACCGGCGGAGCCCACGCAGTGGGCCGCAATGAGCGAGAAGTAGCCCCAGTTCGCGCCAACGTCGACGACGGTCATACCAGACTCGAGCAGGCCGAGCGCGAGCTGCGTCTCCTGCGGCTCGTACCTTCCCGTGAAGCACACCTCGCGCGAGATCGTGTCCTGCAGATCGCACACGAAGGAAGCACCGCCAAGATCCTGCGGCAGACGCGCCACAAATGGTCCATGCGCGAGCTTCGCGAGCGCATTGGCAAGCTGGTAACGACCGAACGGCAGCGTGCGAACCGCTGAAGCCGACAGCGACACCCAGCGCGGCGCTGACTCAGTCATGCTTCCCCGCAACCAGGAGGACGTTGTCGGACAATTGCTGCGGGAACAACCTGGCTAACGCCCCCGGATAGTGGACGTGGGTCAACGGCATGCGCCCCGACGTCGTGAAGTGCACTTCCGCTCCAGACAAGCTGCAATCGGAAGCCATCCGCAGCAAATCGATCGGCAGGAGCGCGGTGCAGTGAATCGGGTAGTACGCGTCCTGGAACGCAACGAAGCGCCCCTTGATTGCCAGTGATAGCAAGCTCAAAAGGCTTACCTGATTCGGCGTCGTCACAACCAGCCATCCGCCGGGCTTGAGAATCCTGGACAGCTCGCGAACAAACGCGCGCGGGTTCTCGAGATGCTCGATCGTTTCAATCGCAACCACTACGTCGGCTGCCCCAGAACCAAGCGGAATCGGCTCGCGATCGAGGTTCGCGCACGCGAACCTCACGTCTGACGGCAAGCCGTGATGACGAACGACGTCAATGCCTAGATAGTCCTCGATGAGATCGCCGGCGAATCCTCGAAACCGTCCAATCCCGCAACCGACATCGACGACGAGGCCCTTGGCGCCTCGCTGGCGCAACAGCGCGGCGGCAGCGGTGTAGATGGCATCCTCGCTCTCGCCGCGAGTGTGTAGTCCCCGCTCGGTCGCGTCCATCTTCATGCTCGGGCAGGCGCACCCAACGGCGCGAGCACTCGCGCGAGTGTGGGCAACACGATGCCCGGAGCGCAGCGCGCGGACGCGTGTGCGGGGCCAGCAGCGCCCAGCGTGGAGCGAAGGGGCTGATCGAGGATGAGTTGCTGCAGCGCGACCGTTAGCGCGGCAACATCGCCCGGCGGCACGAGACGGCCACAGTTCTCCGAGACGATCTCCGGCACGCCACCGACGTTCGCTGCCACGACGGGAATGCCCGAGAGCAACGCCTCGGCGAACACGATGCCGAATGGTTCGGGGCTTTCGTTGAACTGGCAAAAGATGTCTGCGGCCGTCAGGAGATTCGGGATGTCGCGGCGTTCTCCGAGGAAACTCACCCGTCCCGACAGGCCAAGCCGCGTCACCTCCCGACGCAATGTGCCTTCGTACTCGCGCTCGTGCGGCCGCTCGGCGCCTCCAGCTATCCAGAGCGTCCAGTTCGGCACAGAGGACAAGTACCCAAGCGCTCGCAGCACGTTCAGGTGTCCCTTCCACGGCTCGAGGCGGCTGGCGGACAGGATCACGACGTCATTCGCGCCTGTGTGAAGCGCGCGTCGCGTCTCTTCCCGCCCAGCACTGGGACAGTCACTCAGCATCACCGGCGGGTGAAGTACGACGAAAGGCGCGCGCGGTTGAAGCACCCGAGCCGTGCGGGACGTCCATTCGCTGTTGCAGATGACGAGATTCGCTTGAGTTCGACGGGACCATCGCTCGACAAGCGAGCGCCCGGACGCGTGGTCGTGTTGCCAGAACGCCACGTTGAGACCGCGACGCGCCGCCGTTGACGCGAACAGCGCGAAAGTCCAGGGCGCGTGGCAGACCATGAGGTCGCCCGAGCGCAATTGCAGGAACCGCCCGAGGCGCGACCGCGCTCGCACAACCGACATGGGGCGGCTGAGCCGCACGTCGCCCAACATGACAACCTCGACGCCCGATGCCCGGAGGCCCTCCTCGAGCCGTCCCGGCGCGGCAACGGCAAACGACACGTCCACGTCTGGCGTCGCGCCGCGGGAGCGCGCCATGGTGAGCAGCATCTGCTCGATGCCGCCGAACAGGCGTCCGCTCGCCACGTGCACAACACGCATGAGTTGTTGTGAGATCGCTGAAACTTACCAGAGCCTGGAGAGGACTTCGATCGAGTCGCCGGGTTGGACGGGATCTTCCAGCTTGACGTCCTTGATGACGACCTGCTTGCCGTTGACGAGCCGCGTGATGCGAATGCGGCTGCGCGAGCCTTTCTCGGTGACGCCGCCCGCCATCGAGATCGCTTTGGAGACGGTCATGGCGTCCTGATGCAGGAAAGGCCCACCGTTCTTGACGTAGCCGGTCACGAAGAACATCTCCGCTTTCGGCACGAAGATCGTGTCGCCGTCCGAGAGAAAGATGTTCTGCGCGCGGCCGCTCTGCAGCTCGACCATGCTGATGCGCTCGGGTGGCGCCGGCGTTGGACCGTCAGCACCGGCCGCTCGTGGCCGTCGGTTGATCTCGATGTACGAGCCGGCGTCCGCCGTGGGCGATCCAGCCTTCGCCAGAGCTTCGGTGAGGCTGATGTTGCCCATCAGCGTCACGGCACCCGGCACCTTCACCTGGCCCCACACGTAGACCACCTGGCTGCGATACGTCTCGACCTCGATCGACACCTGGGGATTGCGGAGGTACTTCTCCTTCAGGCGTGCCGTGATGTCCTGCTGAATCCCACGAATCGGCACGCCAGCGGCCTTCACGAGGCCGATGAACGGATAGTCGAAGCTGCCGTCAGCGCCGACCGTCACCACGCGGGTCAGGTTGGGCTCGTCGACGACCGTGATTGCCAACCGATCTTGTAGACCGACCATGTACTCCGGCGAAGTTTGCGCCGGCCGCGCTTGCGGCATCAGCGCCAGAACGAGTACCAGGAAAGCCATCGTTTCAGAACCCGTAAGCGACCGAACCCACCAACCGCGTTCGATCGTAATCGCGATCTGCACGGTCGCTGACCCGCCGCGCAAATTCAAGATCAACACCAACACGCAAATTCGGATTCACGCGATATCCGACGCCGACACTCGCAACGTCGGCTCGATCGACTCGAGATGAAGAAACCGCGGACGAACCAGCGCGGTAATCGAGACGCTCACGTCCAACACTCACACGCACATCCATCGCCTCTTGCAACTGCTGCGTGAGCGTCGCGCGAATCCCCGTCGTCAAATAGTAGGGTTCGACTACCTCGAAGGAGTACTGGACGTCTCTCGAGAGCTGGAGCTCCACGCGCGTTCTCTCGGCAATGGTGTGTCCGACCGTCCCTTTCATCACCACACCGCTATAGTCGGGCAGGGTCGGATCGACGCCGTTGAAGCGGCGATATCCGATTGCAAATGTCCCCTGGACGATCGCAGGCGCCTCCATGCGAATGGTCGGCAAGATGCGGAAGCTGTTCGAATCGCGATCCGGGGACTGCTCGAATCGATCTTGCTGATGCGACGCCAACACGCTGAACGTCGTCAATGGCGTGAGCTTCCATTCGATGCCGCCTTCGAAGACGTCGGTCGTCGAGTTGAGCGTGTGGCTCAACGGAACGCCGTCGAAGACTGCGGCCTCGTCAAACGTCAGCTTCGAATGTCTCCCGTCGACGACCAGCGTGGTGCGCGGTGAAGACTCGAATCGCGCGCCGACTCCCACGTCGTTCTGAACCCGTGGAGCGCGCAGGTCCAACTCCGCGTTGAGACGCTCGTGAGTGTCGAGGCGCGACATGAAGGCGTAGGGCTTGAACCAGCCAAAATCGAGATCCCCGCGGCCGTCGGCGGAATAGTCGACGGATCGCTCCTCACTGAACTTCTGGTAGTAGTTCATGCCCGTGGCGAGCGATCCCGAGAGGAGCACTTTCCCACTCCGCAGCCGGGCCTGCACCTTGGGCGTGGCGGTCAGCGTGAAATCGCGTTCCGGGTTGTTCGGGTCGTTGAAGACGTTGGTGTCGATCCCGAAATTCGTGATCGTCAGGGTCGGACTGACCCCGACCGGACCGAATCGGAACGGCATGGAATCAATAGGATCGACCGGGACGGGCTCCTGCGCTGACGCTTTTGGCGGGTGGATCAACAAAAGTGTAAGTACACCGATGCTCAGGAATGCACGCACTGGCAGCTTCGCCCTTTCAGTCCCAGGATGTTGCGCTCTGGGCCTGTATTTTCTGTGGTTTAGCGGCGTTAGCCGTTGCCTCCCCATCCCGAGGCGTTCCCCGTCAGCGCCAGGCAGCTGCCGGTCGAAGGATCGTGCCAAAAGGCGCGTGAAGTTTCAGGTGCCGAGCCCCTGAATCAGGCGCTCGAACGTGCCTCCGGCCGTCGCGAGCGTGTCCCAGGTGCCGCGCTCCACGATTCGACCGTCTTCCAGAACGACTAGTAGATCCGCCTCTCGGATTGTCGAAAGCCGGTGGGCAATGACGAGCGTGGTCCGTCCTCGCGCCGCGTTCTGCAGGGCCTGCTGCACGAGCCGTTCCGAGACCGGATCCAAGTGAGACGTGGCCTCGTCCAGGATGAGGATGCTAGGGTTGCGGATCACGGCGCGGGCTATCGCGATCCGCTGGCGCTGCCCTCCCGAGACCATCGCGCCTCGCTCGCCAACCAGCGTGTCCAGCCCATCAGGAAGGGTGGCGACAACGTCGGTGAGATGGGCGGCTTGCAACGCGTGGCGAAGTGCTTCGTCACCGACGGACTCGCAGCCGTAAAGAATGTTCTCGCGCAACGTGCCGTGAAACAGGAACGCGTCCTGTTCGACGAGCGCGATCGCGCGATGCCAGGTCTCGGGTGAAAACTCCCAGCAGTCACGCCCGTCGATGGTCACGCGCCCGGACGTCGGCGCGCGGAGCCGCAGCAGGATGTTCGCGAGCGTGGACTTTCCAGCGCCCGATGGTCCAACGATCGCGACTGTTTGCCCCACCTGCACGCTGAAGTCGATGTCCTCGAGCGCAGCGCGGCCATCCGGATAGCGATAGCCGACATGTTCGAATCGCAGCTCGCGCTGTATCTCCGGAAAGGCGGCCGTTCCAAACGCGCGCTCCGGGAAGTGCGGGGTTTCGAGCCAGGCCTTGACTTCGTGGATGCCTCCGGCCAGATACGCGAGGTGTCCATGCAGGCCGTATAGCTGGTTGAGCAGCGGCAGAAGCCTCAACAGGATGAAGCCGTACGCGAGCAGATAGCTGCTCAACATGAAGCCGGGACGGACCAGGAAGATGTACGCGCACGTGACGATGACCATCGCGCCGATCACCGCAAGCGTTTCAGTCATCGGAAACACGAGAGACAAGGCTTCGGCGCTGCGTTCCTCGGCGGCGGCCTGCGCCTTGTTCAACTCGTGGAACTGCTCGATCTCTCGATGCTGTGAGTTCGTCGCCCGCACGATGCGGATGCCGGAGAAGGATTGGCCGAGCGCACTGGCCATGCGATGGTTGAGATCGGTCAGCTCGACTCCGGCTGATTTCAGGCGGCCATAGATGAACGACAGCGAAGTACCGAGCGCCACTGCCAGAGCCACAACGAGGACGGTCAGCGGCCATGACAAGAAGAACAGGGCGATGACGTAGAAGAACGCGATGCTCGTGCGCTGGATGAGCGCGAGCATTGCGTCGACAGCGACCGTCGTGCGATAGGTCTCGACGAGGAAGACGTTCGCGAGATCGCCGCCAGGCAGACGATCGAACAGATCCAGATCCGCACGATGCAGGCGACGGAATAGATCGTCGCGCAGGCTGATAGCAATGCGGCGCTTCAATCGGGCAGCGAGCACGAGCGACGTGTAGAAGGCAACGTTCTTCGCTGCGATTGCCGCGACGATCGTCAGCGCAATCGTGCCGACGTAGAAGGCTGTCGAGTGTCCTGGCAGCGTCCGCTCGAGCCATTGCAACGGCCGCATTGGCGTGGCGTGCTCGCCTCCGAGCAGCAGGTTCAGTAGCGGCACCAGCAGGCCGACACCAAACCCTTCGAACAGCATCACGAAGAGCGCGCTTGCCAGAACCGCGGCAAGCATCAGCGGTTGCTGCGCGAGGTACGGACGCAAGAACCTCAGGATGTTGCGAAGCTCGAGGATCTGCTGGCGCAGCGCTCTCATGGTCAGTCGTGGCCGACCAACGTGTCGGCCCACTCACGCATCCGATCGCTCTCGCGGTAGGTCTGAGCCGTCCTGTATGCGCCCTCGCTCAAACGCCGCCGCAGGCCGGCATCCCCCATAAGGCGCTCGACAGCTGCGGCCAACGCGTCTGGATCGCGTTTCGGGATCATCAACGCGCTCTCGCCGTCGCTGAGCGCGTCGAGCGCGACGCCCACCGGTGTGGAGACGATCGGGAGCCGCGCGGCCATTGCTTCGAGCAGCGCGACACCAAAACCTTCATAGCTGCTTGGAAACACGAACGCGTCTGCACGCGCGTAGAGACTCGCGAGTTCATTGCGGTCCACTCGCGGCAGGGCTCTCACACGGCCACGCACGTCTTCCGGAAAGCAGGCGACGACGTCGGTTGCGGCAGCAAGCGTACCGGCGCATGTCAACTCGAGATCGGAATGACGACGAGCTAACGCGGTAAACGATCGTTGGAGCGTCTCGGTGCCTTTCATGGGCAGCCATTGGGCGACGAAGAGCAGCGAACGCAGCGGACGCTGCGGCCGTTCGTCGAGAAAGAACGCGTCGTTCACGCCGTGGGCCACAAGTGCAAGCCGCTTTGCGTCGGCCCATCTTTGACGCGCGAGGAACTCCATCTCGCCGCGATTCAGGCACGTGACGAGATCGGCAGTGCGGCAGGCCGTACGCAAGAACATTGGCATCAGCCGTTCCTGCAGGATGCGGTATCTCCAAGACAGATCTCCACCCGACTGCGCGAGCAGCTCCGAGTGGTATATCGGCTCGAGGCCGTGAAAAGCCACGGCGGTCCGCGCCGAATGCGTCGCGCCGGTGGCCATGGCCAACCACCCGGCGTAGCTATGGAAGACGACGAGATCGAGGTTCGAGCTCTGCCGTTTCATCCATCGACGAACGGCAATTGGGTAAGCGATCGGCGTCCAGCGTCCCGCGGAGCGCTGCGCGATGCTCTGCGGGGTGTGGATCGACACCGCATGACCGCGGCGCGTGAGCTCCTGACTCAGGGCTTGATAAGTTTGATAGACCGAAGAATGCTCGTCGTTGGGCGTTTGAAGAACGATGGCGATGCGTTGACTGGGCTCGGGCATCAAAACGCGACCAACAGCCGCGCCGCCCGCTCGATCTCTTCCTCGGACACGAGGAACGCCTTCTCCAACGGAGGCGAGTAGGGAACGGGCGTGTCGAGCGCGCCGAGCACGCGAACCGGAGCGTCCAGGAACTCGAACGCTTCTTCCTGAATGATCGCGGCAAGGCTCTCGCCGATGCCGCCTGTCCGCGAGTCCTCCTGCACGATCAGCACGCGGCTGCAATGACGCGCGCAGCCGAGGACCGCGCCGCGGTCGAGCGGCGCGAGCGAACGCAGATCCAGAACCGAGCACTGAATGTTATCGGCTGCAAGCCGTTCGGCAACCCGGAGGCTGGCGTGCACGTACGCACCATACGAAATGATGGCCAGGTCATCGCCACGTCGCCTCAGTGCGGCCTGGCCGATGGGGATTGGCTGGGGAGCCGTTTCGCTCAACACTTGCTTGATAGACGGATCACGATAGAGCGCGATGTGCTCGTAGTACAGGACCGGATCCGGATCGGCCACCGCGCTGGCCATCAACGCGCGCGCGTCGTGCGGCGTCGACGGCACGACAATCTTCAGCCCAGGCGTCCGGTAGAACCAGGGCTCCGTGTTCTGGCTGTGGTACGGGCCGGCGTGACGGAGTCCGCCCCACGGCATTCGAACCACCATCGGTACTGAACCGCCCCAGCGATAACGAATCTTTGCCGCGTTGTTGACGAGCTGATTGAACCCGGTTGCGACAAAGTCATTGAACTGCATCTCGCCGATCGGCCGCTGGCCGGCCAGTGCAGCGCCAACGCACACGCCGAGAACAGCGCCCTCCGCAAGCGGAGAGTTGATCAGGCGCTCGCCAAACTCGTCGAGCAGCGGCTTGAGCAGCAGAAAGGCGTTGCCGTAAGTGCCGCCGACGTCCTGGCCATAGACGAACACACGCTGATCGGCGCGCAGCGCGTCGCCAACACCAAGCATCACCGCCTCGAGAAACGTTGCGCCGCCGCGATCTGTGTCGGGACCAGGATCCAGCGCCGGAAGCGACGGTGCCTGGGTGCCTCGCCGCGTGGGATCCAGCACCTCGACGCGGACGCGAGGTGATTCATGAGCACACACGGCCTGCCCAACGCTCTCCGCCTCGGGCCACGGCGCAGCGATGACCTCCTTGGCAGCAGACTCGACCAGGGCTTCGCAATCCTGCTTCAACCGATCGAGCTCGTCATCATCGATGATGCCTTCGGCACGCAGCCGTTTGGCGTAGGCGGGAATCGGGTCCCGCGCCGACCAGAACTCAAACAGCTTGGGATTTGCGTAGCCCTGCGGCTGGAGCGACGGATACTCCCAGCTGGGCGGCGTGTCCTTGCCCAGATACAGCATGTCGTCGTGATGCGCGTGGCCGCACATGCGCATCGACACGACCTCGATCAGCGTGGGACCAAGGCCGGCGCGCGCGCGCTCGACGGCCCAACCGAACGCTGACGCAATCTCGTCCGGATCCGTCCCATCGATCGTGATGCCTGGAATACCGTAACCGGCTGCCTTGTCAGCGAAGACACGGACGGCGGACTGTTCGCTCACCGGAGTGGAGAGCGCGGTCTGGTTGTTCTCGACGCAGAAGATCGCTGGCAGCTTGCGGGCAGCACAGAGGTTAATGGCTTCATGCCACTCGCCCAGCGACGATCCGCCTTCGCCGATGAACGACACCGCAACTCGTCCCGTCCCCTCCCGCGCGAACGCAAAGGCGATACCGGCAATCGTCAGCGAGCCAATCGCCAACGGTGCGGCGGCTGGTAGAACGCCCCAGCCAAAGTCCCCGACGTGCAGGTCCCGGCCGTTCATCGGAGGACCTGCTTTGGCCATCTGCGCCGACAGCACGCTCTGCACCATCGCGGCGTCGGGCCGCATGCCCAACGCGGCCCCCAGGTCGCGGATGACGGGAGCAATCACGTCTCCTCGCCACTCCTCGCCATCCCGGTATGACTCACCTCGCCGCAGTCGCATCGCGGAAGCGTAGATAGCTTCCTGCCCGAGCGATCGGAACCCCTTGCCCTGAAAAGGCGCGTCGCCGTAACGAACGTCGCCGCCTGTAAAGAACGTCTTGAGCCGATTGTCGGTGGCACGCGTGAGGACCATGCCATGGAGCATCTCGCGCCGTTCGTCAGGCGTCAGCGACGCGCGAATCGCGGCACGGCGCAAAAAGCCGTCACAGGCACCAACCAGCTCCTCGACCGCCCGTTGGAATCGTTCGGCTGCCGGAACGCCGGGTGTCGTCTCGGTTTGCTCTGTCGGCGCAATGTTCGCGAGCCGGCCGCGCAGCTCTTTTTCGAACTTCTCGCGCGTACGATCCAAGGCGTCCGCTTCGAGCGCCACTATGCTCTTGCAGGCGTCGAACGAGGCTCGAACCGGCGCCACGGCAAAAGGAAAACGCTCGAGGACGAAGGTTTCAATGCGACGAGCGACTTCGGTAGCAGGATGAATCACAGGGGTGCCGGACATGGTCGGGATCGTAAACCAGATCAGGGTTCGGGATCCGGGGTTCGGGATCCGGGATCCGGGCAGCGCACACCTCGGCGATTGAGTATGAGCGAAATTGGCGCAGTGGTCTGGCCGAGGTGCGTGTTTACGAGGAGTTTCTGCCCGACTCGAGCGCGATCCAGCGTCCGTCTGGCGAGAACGTAGGCGCGTCTCACTTCGCCGCGCGAAGGAGGGCGTTGTCGACGAAGGCTTCGATGTCGCGCGCTGGCCGAGCGCCCGTTGTCCTGGCAACTTCACGCCCCTCAGCAAACACGGCCATCGTTGGAATGGAGCGGATGACGAATCGATCGCCGAGTTCCGGGAGTGCGTCGGTGTTCACTTTCACGATCAAATAGCGCCCGGCCTGGCCGGCCGCTACGCGGACGAGTTCTGGCGCAACCATCTTGCAGGGCCCGCACCACGGCGCCCAGAAGTCCACGACGACCGGAATCTTCGACGCGTTGACGACCGCGTCGAACGCCGTGACGCTGGGCACCTCGAGCGGTTCGGCAATGTCGGGCAGCATCGCTCCGCACTTCTTGCACTTCCCCCGATGCCCGAACGGCACGCGGTTACGCTGCCCGCACGACGGACACGCCACGACAATACCCCGAGCGTCCAACACGGCACTCGCCGCCATACCGTCGATCCTAGCAGGTCTGCCCGAACCGGCCGAACCTGAGGTGTAGAACCCGATGTGTAGAACCCGATGTGGAGAACCCGATGTGGAGAACCCGCGGCGTAGAACCCGCCGCGTAGAACCCGCCGTGCAGAACCCGCCGCGTAGAACCCGCCGTGTAGAACCCGATGTGTAGAGCCCGCCGTGTAGAACCCGCCGTGTAGAACCCGCCGTGTAGAACCCGCCGTGTAGAACCCGATGTGTAGAACCCGCCGCGTAGAACCCGATGTGTAGAACCCGATGTGTAGAACCCGACGTGATAAAGTGTTTCCCTTGTCCTGGCCGTTACTTCCTCCGTCTTACGAGCGTCAGCACGGGCACGCAGAACGGATCGAGCTAGCCAGCGATCGACAGCTCCGCACGCGTAACAAGATCAACTACCGGTTGGCGCACTGGCCCATCTGGATTTTTGTTTTCTTCATCGCGCCTGGACCGCTGACATTCGAACTCTTCAATAGCGGCTTCGATCGCCGGATGGTGTTGTGGATGGGGATCGTGTTGCTGGGAACCGGCATCGCCGGGTTCTTTGGAAAGCTGCCTGGAGTCGAACCGCAGCCGTACATCATCCGCTTCACGGAAGATCGACCGAATCCACTCTATCGGCGGATCTGTTACACGCTTGCGTGGAGCGAGGCGATTGCGTTCGCCGTGCTGAACATCGCCGGCCTGACGATCGCGTTGGTGACCGGTCAGTGGATGCTGCGCCAGATGTACGACGTTGGGTACTTTCCAATCGTGATCACCATCTGGCTGCTGGGCGCGATCGGCCAGTTGCCGCGCGTGAAGCCGTCGACGCAAGGCGAAGGACACGAACGGCGCTACTTCTACGGAACGGTGTGGGCCGTGGCTATCGCGCAGCCGATTCTCTGGACTCTGTGGAAGGTGCTGCCGCAGGCGCGATGGGCGGATGCGCTCAAGTTGGTGGTGTTCGTCGGCGTGCTCGCCTACGTTGGTAATCTTGCTCGTCGCGGCCTGCTGCCTCGAACGCGGCCGATTGTTCCTGGCGAGCTCGCAATATCGGATTAGAGTCGGAAGTCCGGTAGTCTGGAAGTCCGGTAGTCCGTGGTTCTAATCGTCCGAACCTCCGGTCTTCCGGACCTCCGGTCGTCCGGCCTTCCGACATTACTGCAGATCGTAGACTCTGTGGAACGTCCGCTCGCGGTCGCCAGGGATTTTCGTGCTCTGAACTTTCGACGCGATCACCAGCCGTCGTGGGTTGCCTGAAACCGTGTAGCGATCCGTCGACTTCACGCCCCCTTCGAACTTGCGCTCGACAACGAGCACCGGCCCGTCCCATTTGCTCTTCGTTTCGACCGTCAGCGCCCCCGCTTCCGAAGATGTCGTCTTGCCATCCGCCGTCAAGGTGTGTGACGTGCCGTTGGCGTCCGTGACGACGTAAGCGTTCCCCTTGCGGACGATGGTGAGCCGCTCTGGGGTGAGCATGGCCAGCCGAAGCCCTTCGCGCGCCTTCGCCAGATCCTCCGGGTCGGCTCGACCGCCGCTATATCCGCCGGCCGTTGCCGGTCCGTGACCAACGCCGCCCATGCCTGCGGGCCCGCCGCCGAGCGGCACTCGCCGATCGCCGTATGACGGCCGGTCGGTCGCCGCTCCCTGGCTCGCCGTTGTCGTCTGGTCAACATTCAGTTTCCAGACGCCCGTGAGGTCAGCGCGATCCTGAGCGGAGCTCAGCCCGAGCGTTGCTGCCGCCGCGATGACCAGCACCACGAAGTGGGTGCACATCGGGACAGTTCGTTGCCAAACCATGATCGTTCAATCTCCATCGTACTAAGACTCCGGCCGTGGCCCAATGGTCGCAGCCTTTGTGCTTTGCTTGGTCCGTAGCCGTGCGATATCGTTCGAATTCTATGGTCCGTGGCCCGGCGGCGTTTGTCATCCTCTTCTGCGTGGTATTCGCAATCCCCGCCGCGGCCCAGGAGACGCGGGAAGCCGAACTCGAGAAGCAGCGTGCCGAGCGAGCGCAATCCCTCGAAACCTACAAGCCAGGCAAGCTCGAGAAGTGGATGTTGTGGTTCGAGGATGTCGATCCCATCAACAAGATCGCGCCGCACGACGGCTTCTATCTTCAATATGGTTTCCGGTGGAAGCCGGTTGGCGGCGGCGTCGGCGTTGGCGGTGGCTGGCGCCACGATCTGTTCAATCGCAATGCGAGGGTGATCCTCGGCGGCGGCATCTCGACTCGCAATTACCAGATGCTGATGGCCGACTTCTCGCTTCCCTACCTTGCGTCGAACAAGGTTGAGCTCGGCACCTCCGTCGTCTATCGTCACAATCCGCAGGAAGACTACTGGGGCCTGGGCCAGGACTCGTTGGCAGACAATCGAGTCAGCTTCAAGGTCGACTACACGAATTTCGAGGGACGCGCAATCGTCCGCCCTCTGCACTGGCTCGAGGCAGGGACGCGCTTCGGATGGTTGGACGGCACCATCGGTCGCGGAACCGACGGACGGTTCCCATCGATCGAGGAAACGTTCACCGACGCCACGGCTCCGGGTCTCGCCGAGCAGCCTGCGTATTCCTATTTCGAGTTATTCAGCGCCGTGGACACCCGCGATCAAGACGACAACGCGCGCGACGGCGGGTTCTATTCGTTGAGTTGGCGCGAGTACTCCGATTTGGATTTCGATCGCTATAACTTTCGCGCGGTCGATGCCGTCGCCCAGCAGTTCTTTCCAATCTTCGACAAGAAGCGCGTGTTCGCCGTGCAGGCGCGGCTGCAATCGGCCGCCGTCGAGGAGGACGCCGGCCAGCAAGTGCCGTTCTATTTCAAGCCGACGATGGGCGGCAGCACGAGCCACCGGGGCTTCAACGACTACCGCTTTCGCGACGATGCGGTGGCATATTGGAACGTGGAGTATCGGTGGGAGGCGTTTTCCGGGATGGACATGGCGCTCTTCTCGGACTGGGGCACGGTTGCACCGAACATTGGCCGCCTGAAACTGGACAACGTCAAGAACGCGTATGGCATCGGATTCCGGTTCAACACGTACAAGACGGTGCTCTTCCGCGTCGATATCGGGTTCGGCGGCGGTGAAGGGGTCAAGTACTTCTTCAAGTTCAGTAAAGCCTTTTAGCGCGGATCACGCCGATCAACAGGGATAACACGGATCTACAGCATGCGCAGAAATTGGCCACGGCCGCTCGTGACGATCGCATTTCTCGTGATGGCTGCTCTGGCAGCAGCGGGCAACGGTCCTAAGTTCTACCGCGACGATCCGATCGCGCGGGATCCCGAAACACAGGATGCCTCGAAGGTTCGCGAAGCTGAAGTCAGCGAACTATACGACTTCGCAGAGAACTCGTTCTTGGGTGCGGGCGAGAAGGTCGCCAAGCGTGCCGTGAACGTGAACACGATCGATGAAGTACCCGACTCGAGCTGGTTCACCAATCGGCTCGGCCGAGAGGCGTGGACGATCGATCGCTTGACCAAAGGGCCGGACACGGGCACCGGCCCAGTCGGCAAATGGACGATCGTCTCCGGCAAGATGGAGGGCCGCTCGCCGGGATTCACCATTCGAGACGACAGCGGGCAGATCTACTTCATCAAGTTCGATCCGCCGGCGAATCCCGAGATGGCCAGCGGCGCCGAAGTCATCGCGACCAAGTTCTTTTATGCGCTCGGGTACAACGTGCCCGAGAACTACATCGCGACGATAACGGGCGAC
>Ga0209382_10001827_pt1 | contig 32540 bp, 26 predicted proteins | sample SoiMetdeltSBSDD5_FD_187599 | JGI IMG/M metagenome (GOLD analysis project Ga0209382, IMG submission 187599) | Bulk soil microbial communities from a Populus tree surrounding site in Tennessee, USA - Soil MetaG P. deltoides SBSDD5 (SPAdes) (version 2) | ecosystem: Environmental > Terrestrial >...
GCGGTTTCCGAGCTACAATTTTCGCGTTCGAAGATCCTGGCGGCACAGCTCAGGGAGCGCGCGACGATCGAGCAGCAGCGGCTTGTTGCGTTAGACGCGGCCGTCGACGCGCAACTGGACGCACGCATCACGCGGCTGCGTCAGCTCGAGCGCGCGGCCGAGGAGCGGCGCCTCGCCGCCGAATCGCTTCAAGTGCGCGCCGGCATCGAAGGTGTGGTGCAGAGCGTGCCGGTACAGGAAGGCCAGCAGCTCGCGCCGGGTGCGAATGTCGCTCGAGTCGCGAAGCCGGGCATGCTGTATGCGGAGATCAGGATCCCCGAACTCGATGCGCGTGACCTCGTGCCTGGCCTGCCCGCGGTCGTCGATATGCGTGATCGGGTCGTGCGGGCGCGCGTCGTGCGCGTCGACCCCACCGTGGTCGAAGGCGCCGTGCGCGTCGAGGTGGACTTCGAGGAGACGCTGCCGTCGCAGGCGCGTGCTGACCTTTCCGTCGACGGCACGATCGCAATCGAGACCCTGCAGCACGTTCGCTACATCGGCCGGCCCGTCGGCGCACAGTCCGATTCGACTACAACCGTTTTCCGCGCGCGTGCAGGCAACAGCTTCGCTGAGCGCGTGCCCGTCAAGTTCGGCAAGGCGTCAGTGAACCAGATCGTCGTGCTCGACGGCCTCGAGCCCGGCGACGTCGTGGCGCTCGCGGATACGACGCAGTGGTCCGGCAAGGACCGGCTGGTCATCGACTGATGCGACGACAACAAATGGAGAAGACGATGCAAGCATCACCCATGATACGGCTCGAGGGCGTGACCAAGGTGTTCTACACCGACGAGCTCGAGACGCACGCGCTCGATGGCATCAACCTCGATGTCGCGAACGGCGAGTTCCTCTCGATTGCCGGCCCTTCTGGCTGCGGCAAGTCGACCCTGCTGGCGCTGCTCGGGCTCCTCGACACGCCGACCGAGGGCCGGTACGCGCTCGACGGCCACGACGTAACTGCGCTCGCGCCGTCAGCGCGCGCCAAAGTGCGCAACGAGCGGATCGGTTTCATCTTCCAGGCCTTCAACCTGATCGGCGACCTGACCGTGCTTCAGAACGTCGAGCTGCCGCTCACGTATCGGAACACGATGGGCGGGAGCGAGCGGCGCGCGGCAGCAATGCACGCGCTGGAGCGCGTCGGCATGTCGCACCGTGTGAACCATCACCCATCGCAGCTATCGGGCGGCCAGCAGCAGCGCGTCGCTGTCGCCCGAGCGCTCGCGGGGAAGCCCTCGATCCTGCTCGCCGACGAGCCGACCGGAAACCTCGATTCGCGCAACGGTGAGGCGGTCATGGGCCTGCTACGCGAGTTGCACCGTGAAGGCTCGACCATCTGCACGGTCACGCACGATCCGCGCTACGCCGATTACGCGGACCGGAAGATCCAGCTCTTCGATGGGCGCGTCGTGGACGAAAGCACGCTCGTTGACTTGTCACAGCGTCGAGCCGCGAAGGCCTGAGGAGGAGACGCTGATGCGCACACTCATCGACGAGCTCAGAGCTGCTGCCTCGGCCCTCGCGCGAGCGCCTGCGTTCACCGCACTCGCGGTTGGCGTACTCGCGCTGGGTCTGGGAGCCGTGATCTTCATGTACGGCGTCGCCGACACGATGATGTTGAAGCCAGCGCCCTACCCAGCGGCCGACCGTCTGTACAACGTGGCGCTGTTCTCCCCGCGCGGCGATCAATACAGCGATGTGATGGCGCCGCTGGACTACCGGCAGCTCCGCGAAGCGCAGACGCAATTCGAAGCCATCGGTTCGATCTACGTCGGCACCGTCTACCTGACCGGCGACGGTCAGGCCGAGCGCTACTCCGGCGGCTTCGCGGACGGATTCATCTTCGACGTCGTGGGCGTCGCGCCGATTCTCGGCCGCGCGATCGAGCCGCGCGATACCAGCGAAGGGGCCGCGCCGGTCGTCGTCCTCAGCTACGAGCTCTGGACCGAGCGGTTCGGTGCGGATCCCGGCGCAATCGGCCGCGTCGTGCGCGTCAGCGGGCGCTCGTCGGAGATCGTGGGTGTGATGCCGGAAGGCTACAGCTTTCCATCGAGCGCACGACTCTGGCTCGCGAACCAGCAGGATCCCACGCGCTTCAAACGGCGGGACGCAGCTCTGGTCTCGGTCTACGGGCGACTGCGCGCAGACGGCAACCTCGACGTCGCGCACCGGGAATTCGCGCCGATCGCAGCGCGCATCGCCGCGGAAGATCCGCAGAAAGTCTTTGACAGCCGTTTCGAGGTCATGCCGTTGTCGTACAGCTTCCGCAAGAACGACGTGCAGCTCGTGTGGATGCTGCTGATCGCTGTGGGCTTCGTGCTGCTGGTCGCTTGTGCGAACGTCTCCAACCTTCTGCTCGCGCGCTCCGCTTACCGCGTGCGTGAGACTACTGTGCGATCGGCCCTTGGCGCATCGCGCAGCCGCCTGATCGCACACGTACTCGCTGAGAGCGTCCTCATCAGCACGCTCGCGACGCTCGTGGGACTTCTGCTCGCGTCGATCGCGCTCGATGGCTTCCGTGCCGTAGCGAGCCGTCTGTGGCTGGACAGCCCGAGCTGGTGGACCTTCGAGATCGACGCGCGCGTCGCCCTGGTCGCGGTAGCGGCGGCATTCGCTTCGACCCTCGTTGCCGGTCTGCCGGCCGCGATCCGCGCCTCGCGACCGTCGCTCGATGCACTGCTGCGCGATGGCGGCCGCACCGGCACCAGTCTTGCGATCGGGCGGATCGCGTCGGGCCTTGTCGTGTTCGAGGTCGCACTCGCATGCGTGGTGCTTGGCAGCGCCGCGCTCATGACCAAGGCCGTGCTCAATGCGACGAACCATGACATCGGCGTCCGCACCGATGACATCATGACCGCGCGTGTCGGGCTCGCGCTCGGCCCCGAGAACGAAGAGCAGATCCGTTTCTGGCAAGCGCTGCTGCGGCACATTGAAGAACAGCCGGGCGTCGATTCCGCGGCGATTGCCGGCTCGCTGCCTGCGCACCGCTCGGACCAGGCGCCGACGTCGATAGAGGGCCGCGACTATGGCGACGCGAGTACGCGGCCGGTGCTCGACCGCGTCATTGTCAGCCCGTCATTTTTCGATACGTTCCGCATCTCTGCAGCGCAGGGACGTGTGTTCGACGGCCGCGATCGCCTGGACACGATGCCGGTCGCCGTCATCAACGAGACGATGGCGCGCGAGTTCTGGCCGCGCGAATCGCCGCTCGGCGCCCGCGTCCGCTTCGAGGCCGAGGGGAACCCCAAGTGGTACACGGTGGTCGGCGTGGTTCAGGACGTCCTGCAGAACAGCGCGGCCGCGCGGGCGCGGGCGCAGAACGACGCGGATCGCTTCGATCCGACGTTCTACATTTCGTTCACACAGCGGCCGGATCGCTTCATGAGCATTGCTGTGCGCGGCTCGGGCGATCCGCGATCGCTGGCGTCGGCGGTGCGCAAGGCGCTCGCGCAGACCGATCCCGACATGGCTCTCTACTACGAGCGCACGCTCGACGAGGCGATCGTGGTCGCCACCGCGATCTATCGCATGATCGGCACGATATTCGTGGTGTTCGCGACCGTCGCGCTGTTGCTCGCAGCCGCCGGTCTCTATGGCGTGCTCTCTTTTCATGTGGGACAGCGCACGCGAGAGATCGGGGTGCGCCTGGCGCTCGGTGCAGACCACCGGCGCATTCTGCGCCTGATCGCGCGTACGAGCGGTACCCAGGTGCTGATCGGCATCGTCGTCGGAATGATCGCGCTGCCTTTCGTCGGCCGCGGATTCGGCAATCTCCTGCAGGAACAGAATCCGTACGACCCCGTGATCTATGGGTTGGTGCTCACGTTGATGGCGGTGGTCGCGATCGTGGCGACACTGCTGCCGACAGTGCGCGCGCTCAGGGTGGATCCGGCAGTGGCGCTGCGCTACGAGTAACGGCGCTTCGAGGGGGAACTTCGATGACACAGGCAATCTTGACGGCGCGCTTCGAGCTCGACGCCGCGGCCCGGGCAACGCTCGATGCGTCAGCCCGGCTTTGGTTCGTCGTCACCGCGTTGGGCCAATGGGTGTTCGCGGGCTACGTCGCGGCCTATTACGGTCCGCGGTTGCTGGCAGATGGGATCGACGGTCTGAAGGGCACGCATCTGGCGAACGGTTTCATACCGGGCGATACGGCCGGGAACTTCGCCGTCGCCGGCCATTTGCTGGCAGCCGCCTTCATCATGAGTGCCGGTCCGCTGCAACTCATCCCGCAGATCCGGGCGCGCTTTCCCGCCATGCATCGCTGGCTAGGCCGCAGCTACCTGCTCGCGACGGTTGGTAGCAGCATCGCAGGGCTCTCCTTGATCTGGACGCGTCCTCTTTTCGGGCCCTTGGTGAACAACATCGCCACCAGCCTGGACGGTATCCTGATCATCGTTTGCGCTGCCGTCGCCGTGCGTTACGCGATCGCCCGCGACATCCGCACCCACAGCCGCTGGGCTCTGCGCCTCTTCATGGTGGCAAGCAGCGTCTGGTTTCTCCGCGTGGGATTTCGGGTGTGGAACTTCCTGACCGGCGGAATCGGTATCGACGAGAAGACGTTCAGCGGACCGTTCGTTACCGTGTGGCACTTTGGCCAATACCTGCTGCCGCTCGTAGTTCTCGAGCTCTATCTGCGTGCCCGTGACGCAGGCAACGCGCAGGCCCGCCTGACGGTCGCAACCGGCCTGCTGGCGCTCGCGATATTGACGGGTCTCGGGATTTTCCTGGTGGCGACGGGATCCTGGCTGCCGCGTCTCGGGGAAGCGTGATCGAGCGTATGATCCGCCCGATGCAGCCGCGGATCCTCGTTGCGGATGATCAGGCCGACATTCTTTCGGCGCTCAAACTCCTGCTGAAGCGCGAGGGCTTCGACGTCACGACTGCCACCTCACCGGCGGGTGTGCTCGACGTCGTCGCGCGCGAACATGTGGACGTCGCACTGGTTGACCTCAACTATTCGCGTGATACCACTTCGGGCGAGGAGGGTGTCGCGCTCGTGGACGAGCTGCATCGGCGGCGTCCGGAACTCCCTGTCGTCGTGATGACTGCCTGGGCGACGGTCGAGGTCGCGGTGCGCGCGATGCGTCAGGGTGCAAATGACTTCCTCGAGAAGCCTTGGAATAACCAGCGCCTCCTGAGCGTGCTTCGCAACCAGGTGCAGCTGGCGCAGGCGCGTCAGCGCGGCCAGCGGCTGGCGGACGAGAACGCGATCCTGCGTGCGGGCGATGGCGCGCAACTCATCGCGAGCTCCCGTCCGATGCAGGAAGTCGTGCGCCTCGCGCGTCAGGTTGCCCCGTCCGATGCAAGCGTGCTGATCACCGGCGAGCCGGGCACTGGCAAGAGCCTGCTCGCGCGTCTCATCCATGATTGGTCGCAGCGCGCGGAAAGGTCGTTCATTGCCGTGAACGTCGGCGGGTTGCCCGAGGGCACGTTCGAGAGCGAGATGTTCGGACACGTGAAGGGCGCATTCACGGACGCGAAGACGGATCGCGCCGGGCGCGTCGAGCTGGCGGACGGTGGAACGTTGTTTCTCGACGAGATCGGCAATGTACCTCCGGCACAACAGGCGCGGCTGTTGCGCGCTCTGGAAACCGGAGAGTTCGAGCGAGTAGGGTCGTCGCGGACCCAGCGCGCGAACGTCCGCATCGTCTCTGCGACGAACGCGGATCTCGAAGTCATGATCCGCGAAGGACGTTTCCGCGAAGATCTGCTCTTTCGCATCAACACAGTGGAGATCCGGATGCCGCCCTTGCGCGAGCGCCGCGAGGAGATCATGCAGCTCGCGAGCGCGCAGCTCGAGCGCAAAGCCGCGCAGTATGCACGGCCAGTGAAAGGGTTCGATGCCGGCGCGCTCGCGGCGCTCCAGCAATACGCGTGGCCCGGCAATGTGCGCGAGCTCAACAGCGTCATCGAGCGCAGCCTGCTGCTCGCGAGCGGCGCCGAGATCGGCGCTGCGGACTTGCGTCTCGCCGTCACCAAAGCTCCGCCGTCGCTGGAGGAGATGAGCCTGGAAGATGCTGAGCGCGCCCTGATCCGTTCGGCGATCCGCCGCAATGGCGGGAACGTGCCCGCGGCCGCGGAGGTGCTCGGGCTGTCGCGCAGCGCGATGTACAGGCGGCTCGAAAAGCTGGGATTGAAAGCGGACGAGTTGTAGTCGAGCTCTTGTCGTGGCAATTGAAACCGAGTCACGCCGGCCGCTCCGTAGCCGACCCGTGCTACGACGCAGGGGCCTGCCCTTCCAGGCGCGCATCGTCGTCTTCGCGCTCGCTGGCGGACTGCCTGCGCTGATCGCCGCGCTTGTCCTGCTCCGCGACGCGCCGATCACGGGTTCAGTGCATCGCTTGATTGTTGTCTTGCTCCTCGGCGCCTGGATCGGTTTCGCGCTCGCAGTGCGTCGTGCGACCGTCGAACCGATGCGCTCGCTCGCAAATCTGCTCGAGGCACTGCGCGGCGGCGACTACGGCATCCGCGGCCGCCACGCCCGCAAGGGCGATGCGCTCGGCGATATCGTGCTCGAGGCGAATCGGCTCGGGGCAACGCTGCGCTCGCAGCGCTTCGAGGCGCTCGAGGCCTCGGCGCTCCTCAACAAGGTGTTGGCCGAGATCGACGTTGCGGTGCTCGCCTTCGACGGCGACGACAACATCCGCCTTGCGAACCGTGCGGCGGGCGAACTCTTGCACCGGCACCCCGAGGCGCTCATCGGTCTGTCGGCGGCCGAGACGGGCTTCGATTCGCTGCTCGAGGGGCCCAAGGTTTCGGCCGAGCCACACATCTTCCCGGAACGCGCCGGCCGTTGGCAGATCATGCGCGAGACGTTTCGCGAGGCGGGGCGGCAATTCCGGCTGCTGGTCGTGACGGATCTCAGCCAAGCGCTGCGCGAGGAGGAGCGGCGGGCCTGGCGAAGGCTGATCCGCGTCATCTGGCACGAGCTCAACAACTCGCTCGCGCCGATCAAATCCGTAATCGAGACGAGCCGCGACGCACTCGCGGCCGGTGCGCCGGATTCAGCTGAGCGCGAGGAGCTTGCACACAATCTCGCACTCGTTGCGGAGCGGGCCGAATCGCTCAGACGTTTTCTCGCGCGCTACAGCGAGCTCGCGCGTATGCCAGAGCCGACGATCTCGGACTGCGACGTTGGCGTGCTGCTGCGCCAAGTGGCTGCGGTGCAGCCGCCCGATAGAGTCCAGTTCACGGCGACGGACGACCTGAAGCTGCGCGGCGACCCGGACCAGCTCCAGCAGGCATTGATCAATCTCGTGCGCAATGCCGTGGAGGCGACACCAGCGAACGTAGCACCCGTGCGGTTACGCGCGATTAGGGGCAGGGACACAGTCATCTTCGAGGTCGAGGACAGCGGCGCCGGCGTTGCGAACCCTGACAACCTGTTCGTACCGTTCTTCACGACCAAGCCGGGCGGCAGCGGCATCGGCCTCGTACTCGCACGTCAGGTCGCGGAAGCTCATGGCGGTACGCTCTCGCTGAAGAACCGCGAGGATGCCTCCGGCTGCGTTGCCCGGCTGACGATTCCAACAGCGACACCCTAGGGATACTGCCGCCCGTGAATGACTCCTTCGATCTGCTGTTCAGCGTCGCGCTCGGCATCGGTCTGGCCGCCGCGACCGGCTTTCGAGCGTTCGTTCCGTTGCTCGTGGCTGGCTTGGCTGCACGCGCGGGCTGGCTGCCGCTCACCGAATCTTTCGCCTGGCTCCAGAGCACGCCCGCGCTGGTTGCGTTGAGCACTGCAGCCGCGCTGGAGATCCTCGCCTTCTACATCCCCGGACTGGACCACCTTCTGGATGTTCTGGCGGCTCCGCTCGCTGTGATCGCAGGCGTTCTGGCAAGCGCTTCGGTGATGGTCGACATGCCGCCCGAGGCACGGTGGCCGATCGCTGTGATAGCCGGCGGTGGTGTTGCAGCCCTCACGAAGGGAGCGACAGCGGTCGTGCGCGCGAAGAGCGCCGCGCTGACTGGCGGGTTGGGCAACCCTGTCGTAAGTACCGCGGAGACTGCGGGCGCCGCGACGGTTTCGATCCTCGCGATCGTCGCGCCGCTGTTATGCCTCGCCGGCGTGATCGCTATTGCCGTGTGGGTAGTCCGCCGGCTGCGTCGATCACGGGCTGCATAGGCCGCAAATCAACGCTGACTTTGCGATTTCAGGAATTCGATGATCTGTTTGCGCACAGCCTCATCGCCAATTCCCTTGTAGGGCTTCATATTGTTGCTCGAGACGACCTGGTCCGGATTCTCGATGAATTTGTTGAGATTCGCTTCATCCCAGGTGATCCCGGAGCTGGTGAGGCCCTGCGAATAGTTGCTGTAGCCTGCCGAAGCCCCTGCCTTCGAGCCGTAGATGTTATGAAGGGATGGGCCGAGGCGGTTGTCGCCTTCCTTGGTCGAATGACAAGTCCGGCAATGAGTGTTGAATGCCACCTGAGCTTCTTCCGCGGCAAGAACGTGCGCTGTGCCGATGAAGGTGAGCAACCCGACGGTACCCACAACGCTACGGATCGAGCGAATCATAAAATGGCTCCTTAGCTCCGAGCCGCCGCTTGGCAGCGAGCACAATTGCGCTCAGCAAGTGGAAAACGCGCGAACCTGCAAGCTGGTTGCAGTCAGTCGCTGTGCGTCAACCTGCGTCCTGTAATCGTTGCAATGCGGACAGCAGGGACTCGAGCTCAGCGGCAGTGAAGAGTGCTTTGAATCGTTCCTCGTGCTTCGCGATACGCGCCTTCGCTTTGCGCAAAGCGTTCTGGCCGGCGGGCGTCAGATACAGTTCCTGGCGGCGGCGATCGGTGCTCGATCGCTTGCGAATCACCAGGCGACGCTGCTCCAGGCGATCGACAATCGCCATCATCGTCGCGCGATCCATGCCAAGAGCGGATGCCACCGCTACCTGGGCGACGCCGGGGTTGCCGTTGATCAGCCACAACGTTGCTGCCTGCTTCTGCGTGAGATCCAGGCTGGCTACTGCAGCCATGAAATCGCGGTGCATTGCACCTTGCGCGCGCCGCAACCTGTAGCCGAGCAGGCCATCGAGTTCCTCGAACATCAGGCTCGGACCATCAAGGGGCTCGGACAGCTCCTCCAGCTTCGAATTCGAGTTGCGCGGCATCTTCTCTCCCGGGCGGAAGCGGAACGTGCACGAATCTAGCGGCTTGCCATTTAGTTTGCAACGCGAATAGTATGTGTCACATACAAATATCAACAGCTGGCTCTTGTCTTTTGGGGGACCTATGGACAAGTTCAATGTGCTTGCCGCAATCGCCGCCGCTGCATCAGTACCTGCCGCCATCCCGCGAGCGCAGGCGGCTTCTGAGCCAAATCCGCCCGCGCGTGTCGAGATACTGGAATCGATCGTCGTAACTGCGCGGCGTCGCGAAGAGCTGCTGCAGGACACTCCGATCGCCGTCACTGCCTTGAGCGCAGCCGCGCTCGAGCGCCAGCAGATCGTGTCAACGACGGATCTGGATAAGGTCGCGCCGAACCTGCAGTTCCATTCGTATGGAACGCTCACGGGCAACAACTCCGCTGCGCAGGTGTTCATTCGCGGCATCGGTCAGACGGATGCGACGCCGGCTGTGGATCCCGGCGTTGGCATCTATATAGACGAGGTGTACATGGGGCGCTCGGTCGGCGGCGCGATGGAGTTCCGCGACATCGCCAATGTACAGATCCTGCGCGGCCCGCAGGGCACGCTGTTCGGGCGCAACACGATCGGCGGCGCCGTGTTGTTGACCACCAATTCGCCGGGCGAGGATGCGGGCAGTTCCGTACGGCTGGGACTGGGAGAAGACAATCTCCATGAGCTGTTCGCAGCCATCGACCTGCCGATGAGCGACCAGTGGTCCGCCCGCTTGTCCTTCGGCGGCCGAGAACGCGACGGCTACGTGACGCGCGTTGCGGACGGCACGGACCTCGGCGACGAGAAGATGTACACGGCGCAGGCCGCGCTGCGGTGGAAACCTTCGGACGCCCTGGCGTTCACGCTGCGCGGCGATTACACGAAGGAGGATGAGCACGGCTCGCCGTTCGTGTTTCGGACGATGAACGAAGCGGCAACGTTCGTTGGCGCCGCCAGCATCGCCGCCGGCTGCCCGAACATTCTCGATCCGTTCCCGCCGCCGCTGCTCGTCGGCCCGCTCGCTGACCCTCGCTGCGGCAATGATGCACAGGCGCTCGGCTCGTTCCAGAACGGCGGCACCTATCCCGCATCCAGCGAGCTCGAGAACCGCGGCGTGTCGTTGGTGGCCAGTTGGGATGTCAACGAGACGCTCGCGTTCAAGTCCATCACGGCGGATCGTCGCCTCGACTGGTCGGGCACGCGCGATGCAGACAATACACCGTTGCTGATCCTGCACACGAACTATACGAGCGAGAGCAAACAGTTCAGCCAGGAGCTGCAGGCACTGATCGACTCGGAGCGGCTCGATGGCGTAGTCGGCTTGTACTACTTCGACGAGGACTCGCTCGACCGCGTGATCGTGCCACTCGGCAATCCGGGCACTTCGTACGATACGCAGCGCGTGTCGCTGGATGCCGAGGCTCGAGCCGCCTTCACCGAGTGGACGTTCAAGCTCACCGATGCCTTGAGCGCGACCGCAGGTGTCCGCTACACGAAAGAGACGAAAGGCTTGCAGGGCATCCTCTTCAACGTCTCGCCGGCGACGGCACCCGAACCGTCGCCGCCCACGGCGCTGTGCCCGTTCGCGGGACCGCCGCCGACGCAGACCGGCTGCCTGTTCGTTTCCACGAACCGCTTCGAGCGGGAGTTCTCCTCGACGACTGCATCGGCCAGTGTCCAGTACCGTTTCAACGAGCGCCTGATGACCTATCTGAGCTGGTCGCAGGGCTTCAAGAGCGGCGGGTTCAATCAGCGCTATAACGCCGCCCCGCCGGGCAACGCACCGATTTCCTTCCACGACGAGACGGCGGAATCCTGGGAGCTCGGCTTCAAGACCGATCCGACGGCGAGTCTGCGCGTCAACGTTGCCGTCTTCTCCACCGAATACGACGACATTCAGATGACGTACCGATTGGGCGTCGTGCCACTGCTGTTCAACGCGGGCGTGGCGTCGATCGATGGAGCAGAGCTGGAAATTGCGTTCACGCCCACCTCGGACCTGCAGGTCGACGCCAGCATCGGCTACCTGGACCCCAAGTTCGACAGCATCACCGCTCCGCCGCCATTCGGCACCGTGGCTCCGACGGCGACGGCGACGCTGGCGAGCCGGCTGCCTTTCACGCCGGAGTGGCAGGGACACGTCGGCGTCTCGTACACGTTTCACCTGAGCCCCCGGTGGTTACTGACTCCGCGCGTGGACGTGAGCTACACCGATGAGCAGTTCTTCGATGCGGGTAACTCGGTGGAAATTGCTCAGGATGATGCCGTGACCCTGCTCAACGCGGCGCTTGCGCTCGAGACGGACGATGCGAAGTGGCGCTTCGTGCTGAGTGGCAACAATCTGACCGACGAGTTGTACCCGGTCGCAGGGACGTCTTCGCTGACGACCGCTTCCGGCTACGCGGAGATCATTTACGCGCGACCTCGCACTCTGGCTTTCAACATCACCAGGAATTTCTGATATCCAATGTCTTCGATCCCCGTTGCGCGCGTGGAGCGCGAGGCCGAGCTTGCGCTGATTATCGTTCACAGTCCTCCGGTCAACACGATAGATGCCAGAGTACGCGCCGGGTTGAGCGCCGCTGTTCAGGAGATTGCCGCGGACGGCACCGTGAGCGGCGTGCTGTTGCTGTGCGAAGGGCGCACCTTCTTCTCCGGTGCGGACATGGGCGAGTTCAGCGGTCCGCCGCGAGAAGAAGAATATCGGCAACTGCTCAATGGGCTCGAGACGCTATCCGTCCCCGTCGTTGCGGCTATGCATGGCACGGTGCTGGGCGGCGGGCTTGAGATTGCGTTGGCCTGTCACTATCGCGTCGCCGATTCGGCAACGCGGCTCGGGATGCCAGAGGTGACGCTGGGCATCATTCCAGGCGCCGGCGGCACGCAGCGCCTGCCGCGACTGATTGGTGCTAAGCAGGCGCTCGAGCTCATTCTGTCCGCCCGTCCGGTCGATGCCGCAAGAGCGCATGAGCTAGGGCTGGTAGATGCGATCATTTCTGGAGACTTGCGCACCGGAGCCGCTGCCTACCTGCGCACCCTGCTCGCGGCGGGTAAATCAGTGCGTCGAACCGGCGAGATGATCGTGCCGGCGGCGACGGCTACGGCAGAGATCTTCGAGCGCGCGACAGAGCAGGCTCGCAAGCAGTATCCGAATCGGAGTGCGGGTCTGGTTGCCGTCGAGGTCGTGCGCGCAGCGACTCACATGCCGTTCGCCGCAGGGCTCGAATACGAAACGCAGCGTGTGAATGAATGCAAGCAGAGCGGCGAATCGAAGGGTGCTGTGCACGCCTTTTTCGCCGAGCGGGAAGCACGCCGCATTCCGGGGCTGCCGCAGGACGTGCAGCCAGGGCCGATCGAAGCGGCCGGCGTAGTCGGCGCAGGCACGATGGGCTGCGGCATCGCAATCTGTTTCGCCGATGCCGGCATTCCGGTGACGCTGCTCGACGCGAATGCGTCCGCGCTCGAGCGCGCTGTGGGGACGATCGATCGCACCTACCGCTCGATGGTCGATCGCGGCCGGATTGGATCCGAGGAGAAGGATCGGCGGATGCAACGCATCCGGTCATCGCTCGATTATGGCGACCTTGGGCGTGCAGACGTGATCGTCGAAGCCGTGTTCGAAGACATCGCGCTGAAGCAAGGGATCTTCCGCACGCTCGATGCTGTGGCAAAGCCCGGCGCCGTGCTGGCGACGAACACATCGACGCTGGACATCGAGCAGATCGCTGCCGCGACCGGCCGCGCGCACGACGTACTCGGCCTGCACTTTTTTTCGCCCGCGAATGTGATGCCGCTGCTCGAAGTCGTGCGCACCACGAAGACTTCGCCGGCGGTGATTCGTACCGCCATGGATCTGGCGAAGGCGCTGCGCAAAACAGCAGTGCTCGCCAGGGTCTGCTATGGCTTCATCGGCAATCGCATGATGGAAGGCTATGCCCGCGAGGCCGAGCGCATGGTGCTCGAAGGGGCAACGCCGCGCGCGATCGACAGCGCGCTCGAAGGGTGGGGCATGGCGATGGGTATTCTCGGCGTGTTCGACATGGCCGGCATCGATGTCGGCGTCAACGTGCACATCGCGAATGCTCAGCGGTTCCCGCCTGACCCGACCTACTATCAGGCCGACTTCGCGCTGCACGAGGCGGGGCGGTTGGGTCAGAAGAATGGCAAGGGCTACTATCGTTACGAGCCGGGCAGCCGCACGCGCATCGACGATCCGCAGGCTGTCGAGATCCTGCGCGCCCGTGCGCGCAGCCTCCGCGTGGCGCCGCGTGCACATTCGGAACGAGAGATCGTCGAGCGGTGCCTGTATCCCTTGCTCAACGAAGGGCTGCGCATCCTGGAGGAGGGCGTCGCGCTGCGCGCTTCCGACATCGATGTCGTCTGGACCTCCGGTTACGGCTTCCCGCGCTATCGGGGCGGGCCGATGTTCTACGCCGACACCATCGGTCTGCCGGTGCTACTCGACGGCATGCACAAGTACCGCGACATTTTCGGCCCGATGCACTGGCAACCCGCACCGCTCCTCGTGCAGTTGGTGGAGCAAGGGCGCACGATCGCGCAATGGGCAGCAGAGAGCGGAGCGGGGCGATGAAACTCGAGCAGCTGGTTGCGATTGACGTCCATACCCACGCCGAAGTGTCCTGCCGTCAGGAACCCGACGAAGCCTGGCAGCCGTTCGAGGCGGCCTCAGCGAAGTACTTCAAGGCGGGCAAGCGTCCGACCATCGCGGAGACGGTTGCGTACTACCGCGAGCGCAAGATCGGCCTGGTGATGTTCACGGTCGATTCGGAACACGAGATCGGCGCCCGGCGCATCCCCAACGAAGAAGTCGCCGATGCCGCACGCGAGAACAGCGACATGATGGTCGCCTTCGCGAGCATCGACCCGCACAAGGGCAAGATGGGTGTGCGCGAAGCGCGGCGCCTGATCGCGGACGGCGTCATTCGCGGCTTCAAGTTTCATCCCACGTTACAGGGCTTCTTTCCGAACGACCGCCTGGCCTATCCGCTGTATGAAGTCATCGCGGAACACAAGCTGCCGGCCATCTTCCACAGTGGCCACTCCGGGATGGGCACGAGCATGCGGGGCGGCGGCGGCCTGCGCCTGAAGTACTCGAACCCGATTCACCTTGACGATGTCGCGGTGGATTTTCCCGACATGACCGTCATCATCGCGCATCCGTCCTGGCCCTGGCAGGATGAAGCGCTCTCGGTGTGCTTGCACAAGCCCAACGTGTACATAGATCTGTCGGGCTGGTCGCCGAAGTACTTTCCGCCGCAGCTCGTGCAGTATGCGAACACGCAGCTGAAGACCAAGATGCTGTTCGGTTCGGATTACCCGCTCATCACGCCGGATCGCTGGATCCAGGACTTCCAGCAGGCGGGCTTCCGACCCGAAGTGCACGAGCTGATCCTGAAGCAGAATGCCATTCGAGCTTTGCGGCTGGACGAGCGTTGAAATGACAAAAGACGCGCTGGATTGGGTCGCCGATCCATTCCCCGCGCGCTTCGAACGGCGCACAGACGGTGCCCTGCTGCTGCAGCCGCAGGGCACTCTGCCCGAGCACCCTGCACGACTCATGGATTTCCTCGAGCAGTGGGCGCAGGTCGCGCCCGACCGCGTACTGGTAGCTCGACGTGCCGCTGGGGGTGAATGGCAGCGCGTCACCTATGCCGCGATGCTCGAGCGCGTGCAGCGCGTTGCTGCCGGCCTCGCGCGGCGGAACCTCTCGGAGCAGCGACCGATCCTGATTCTGTCGGGCAACAGCATCGAGCACCTCGTGCTTGGCTTTGCAGCGATGTGGGCCGGCATCCCGTACTGCCCGATGTCACCGGCCTATTCGCTCGTTTCCTCCGATTTCGGCAAGGCGCGCTATGCGGTCGAGCTGCTCACTCCGGGCATGATCGCTGCGTTTGATACTCACGCGTTTACGCGCGTGCTGACGCACCTCGAACTGCGCGATGCCGAGATCGTGGGTGATGGAGCTGTGGCAGGCCGCGAGGTCACGACGTTGCAGGCCATCGAGGCGCCGGTCACTGGCGAGCTCGAAGCACGCCACCTGAGCACAGGGTGCGACACCATCGCGAGATTTCTGCTGACGTCGGGCTCGACCGGGCAGCCAAAGGCAGTGATTACCACCAATCGCATGTGCTGCAGCAATGCAATGATGGTGCGACAGGCATTGCCGTTCCTCGCAGAGGAGCCGCCGGTGCTGGTGGACTGGCTACCGTGGAATCACACGTTCGGTGGAAGTCACAACATTGGCCTGGTGCTGTCCAGTGGCGGCACGCTGTACATCGACGATGGCAAGCCGACGCCCACCGGCATCCGCGAGACGATCCGCAACCTGCGCGAGATCTCACCGACCGTGTACTTCAATGTCCCGAAGGGATTCGAAATGCTCGCGCAGCAGTTGCCGGAGGACGATGAGTTGCGCCGCAGCTTCTATCGGCGACTACGCGCCTGCTTTTTCGCCGGTGCATCGCTGGCCCAGCACACCTGGGATGCGCTCGATGCGATGTCGCTGCGGGAGCGCGGCATGAAGACGCCCATGCTGTCCGGCCTGGGCGCTACCGAAACAGGGCCTTCAGTTACTTTCACGACGCCGGCGATGGGCCGCAGCGGTGTAATCGGTCTGCCGGCGAGAGGTTCGCTGGTGAAGCTCGTCCCCGTCGAGGAAAAGCTCGAGATGCGAGTGCGCGGGCCCGCAGTAACGCCGGGATATTGGCGGCAGCCGGAGCTCACGACGGCAGCTTTCGACGACGAAGGGTTCTATCGCCTCGGCGATGCAGTGCGCTTGATCGACGAGCGCGACCCGACGCGCGGCCTGGTGTTCGACGGTCGCATCGGCGAAGACTTCAAGCTGTCGAACGGAACCTGGGTGAGCGTGGGTCCGCTGCGCGCGGAGCTGATCGCTGCGCTCTCGCCGCTCGTGCAGGACGTGGTCATCGCTGCCCCGAATGCCGACTATGTGGCCGCGTTGATCATTCCGGACCTGACTGCGTGCGCACGCGCGCTGCATCTGTCGCATGCACCGTCTCACGACGAGATGGCGCACGATGCCAACCTCTTCAAAGAGCTCCAGGCTCGCTTGGGCGTGCATGCACGCAAGAACCCGGCAAGTACTCGCCGCATCCGGCGTGCGCTCCTGTTGCCGTCAGCGCCGTCCCTCGATCACGGCGAGATCACCGACAAGGGCTCGATCAATCAGCGCGCCGTGCTGGGGCGCCGCGCGGACTTGATAGGCGCCCTCTATGAACCCGTCTGCGGGGCTCAAATCATCGAAATCGACGCCGCCCTGGACAAGTGATGAGACTGTCGGGGCTCCGATAAATAACTCGCGCATCTACTTGACCTCAAGTCGACTTGAAGTTGCACAGTGCCGCTCTGGCTGTTGAAGCAAAGCGGGAGCGGAAATGAGATCGGCCGTGATGGCGGTCGGCGTTGCGGGTTTCGTGCTTGCCTCCTGCGCAACACTCCCGACGCCGCAGGAGGCCAACGACACGGTGCTGTTGCTGCAGAAACACGGAAGTTGGGCGTGGGCACTGGCTATGGCGCTCATCTGGGCCGATGTGGTCTTGCCAATCCCGCAGACCGCCGTGATCGCTGCGTTGGGACTCATTTATGGGACGGTGATCGGCGGGTTGCTGGGTAGCCTCGCCCTGATTACCGGCGGCCTTCTCGGGTATTGCCTGATGCTCACTTCCGCACGGCGCTTCGCGCAACGTTTCGCTGGCCGGTCTCTCCACAAGATCGAGAGCTTGTTCGACCGCGGTGGCGTTTGGGCGATCATCCTCACCCGCAGTCTTCCGTACAGCACCGCAGAAGCGGCAGTCTTCCTCGCGGGCCTTGCGGGCATGCCGATGAGAAAATTCATCGTGGCGCTGACTGTCGGCAGCGTGCCTGCGGCGTTCGCTTTCGCGGCCATAGGGGCGGGTTGGGCTGACCAGCCGATCCTGGCTCTCACTGTCAGTTATGTCCTGCCGATCTTCCTGCTACCCATCGCGCTCTACCTCATGCGGTCGCGAGCACGCTGAGATGTCAACACTGATCATTGTTCTTCGTGTGGTCTCGCTCGCGGCCTTTGCGGCGCCGATGTTGCTGAGCAATCGCGCGCGTCATGGAGAGCCCGCAGTGCGAGTACAGCAGCGCTTCATCGACCGAGCGCCGCTGGCGGCAAATCTGGCTGCTTTCGGCCTGTTCTTCCCTTCACTCCTGATTTTTTCCAGGAGCTCCGAAGGCCCCATGGCGCTGCCGCTGGCGCTGTCAGGGTGCATGCTCGCACTGACGGGCGCGATCCTCGTCCTCAGATCCCGAGCTGAGCTGGGTTCTGCGTGGAGTCTGTTGCCGAGGGCGGATCGGAACGCGGGGCTCGTCACAACCGGTCCGTATCGCCTCGTGCGTCACCCGATCTATTTGGGCCTCACAGTGCTCGCCGCTGGCAACGCGCTCTGTTTCGGCAGCGGCCTGTCTTTCCTTCTTGTGCTGTCCGGCATCGTACCGACCTTCGCATGGCGCGCGCGAGTGGAAGAGCTACAACTCAGCCGCAGATTTGGGGAGCGCTTCGCCGTCTACCGACAACAGACAAAGATGATCATCCCGCATCTTCTCTGAATTCCGTTCGAGCCATGTGCACTGCCGTGCGGTTTCTCGATAGCCGAAGAGGTCGACCGTGCCTAGCATGCGACGCGCCTGACCACCCGTCGCAGCCATCGCAGGAGTCGCCCGTGTCATCGCACGCATCCCTCAATTTCCGCCTGACCATCGGCATGGCGCCGATCGTGCTTTTGCTTGCTGCCTGTGCGAAGGAGCCAGCACCGGTCAGCATCGAAGGCACCGAGGAAGTGTCTGCCACCGTCGAGGCGATCGACGTCAACACGCGAATGGTCGTCCTGCGCGAGAGCGACGGTACGGAGTTCGCGCTGCTGGTCCCCGAGGAGGTCCGGAATCTCGCACAGGTCAAAGTGGGCGATCGCGTCGTAACCCGCTATCGCGAATCGCTGGGCGCGCAGCTTCGCAAGCGTGGTGACGGCTCGGGCGACACACAGGCACCCGCCGTGTCGACCACCGCCGCGCGCGCGGCGGACGGGGCAAAGCCGAGCCTGACGTCGAGCACGGAGACCAGCCAGACCGTGCGCATCACAAATGTGGACAAGAAGAACCACATCGTGAGCTTCTACGGATCCGACGGGCTGGCCCGCGTCCTTCCCGTCCGCACGCCGCAAGGACAGGAATTCATCGCCGGGCTCGAAGCGGGCGACGAAGTCGAGCTGACGTATACCGAAGCAGTGGCGATGAGCGTCGAGCCGGCGCAGTAGGGCGCTAGGCCCGGACCTTGCGCTCGACTATCGACAAATCGCAGGGAGTCGGGCAGGCGCGCCTGCGTCGCTCGGACAGCGGCAGTTCCGCCTGCGTACGACGGAACGTCATCGACGGACTCTCGCCGAAGAGTGCCTTGTAATCCACCGCAAACTGGCTGAGGTGCCAAAAGCCGCTATCCAATGCGATCTCGGAGATCGAGCGGTGCCTCACGGCGATAGAGCGCAGCAGCCGTCGCGCACGATGCAGGCGAGTCGTGCGGACGTACTGCATCGGCGACAATCCCACGACGTCGAGGAATCCATACTCGAGAGCGCGCGCCTCCGTGCGTGCGTGGCGACACAGGTTCGACAGTCGTATCGGCTCCGTCAGGTTGCGACGTATGTAGTCTCGCGCGCGCTCGACAGCGACACGTCGATGGAGCCGCGCGGGACGGTCCTGCCTGACAGGTAAGTCGCCAGTGCCGAGTACGTCGAGGCGCGCTAGCAGCACATCGGCCATGCTCGCCCGCACGTCAGCGCGGGCAACCATGTCGGGATGTCGCTCGACCGCCTCGAAGATCCACGTCATTGCGTCGAGGAAGGCGCGCGCCCAGGGTAATCCCGTTCTGCGCAGCATCGTGCCGCACGTGGTGAGCAGCTTGGACTCGCGGAGCCACTCGCCGCCGGTCTGCCACGCGTCGAGCCGCACCGACAGCGCAGTCGGGAACTGGATGCCCGTGCTCACAGCCTCGCCTTCCAATGCCGGGCCGCCGACGAAGCATTCATCGTCTTCGATCTCATGACCCAGATATCGGAGCGGCGCGGATCCGCGTCCGGGACGAGTCACGACCAGGCATCCGCGCGGGCCGGCGACGTGTTCCAGCAATGGTTGATCGAACTTGCCACGGCAGATCAGTGCTGGACCGAGCGAAATGAAGGTCAGCTCACCGCGGAACACCCCAGGCTGCAGCTGCGTCAGCTCGACATCCCAATCCGGGATCTGAGTCGTCAGCTCATCCGCGTCGTTGCTGCTCAAGCGCAGCACGTGGTCGCTATGCGCAATCGGAATGGCATCGGGCATCTTGCTAGCTTCCCGCTCGCGGCAGACGTGCGTCTGTTCGATATAGAACAAACGAATGCGATCGCATTAGTCGATCGCATTAGTCAGGCGAATGTGCGCCACTATCGAATATGCGCACGTCAGGGTCATGGGCAAATCGATAGCCCGCGCTCATAGTCGACGGGGCTTGCAAGATCGTAGCCCGCCGGCCCGCCCCCAACGACGAGGAGGTCGCAGGCGCGGTCCGGCGTCAATGTCAGCCCGTAGTACGCGGCTCAGTCCTGCGCGGCCAGGTCCTTCTCTTGTATCCCGAAGGCCTGTTCGACCTTGCTCAGCGAACCGTTGATGCCGTCGGCCGCGGTCTTCGCGTCGGCTGTCAGCGTACGCTCGCCGAGTGCCGTCTGGACTTTGGCAACGGCTTCGGCGAATACGACGGCTTCGCCCGATGCAGGCTTGCCTTCGTCGACGCGAGCCTTGAGCCCCTTCGCCGCTTTGGTCATCGCGTCGATGTGCCCTTCGGTCGCCTTGATGCTCTCCTTGTCTTCCTTGCCGTAGACGCTTGGCAGCGACTTGCGCAGCGTCTGCCCATTCGTCACCGCTGCGTCGCTGGCCTGCTGGATCTCCAGATCGTTCATCCGGCGCGGCGGGCTGTCAGGCTTCAGGGGAAACGTAGTGCCGTACGCGCCCGCCAGCTCGTTGAGCGATGCGGTGAAGGTGTCCCATTCGCTGCGTCCTTTCAGTGACGCAGGCTGCGAGTCGATGAACTTATCGAGACCCTCGGCGCGCTTCGTGATCATCACCAGCTCGGCGCTCGCTGCGTACTTCGGGGAGAAGCGTTCCTTCATGCGCGCGATGTCCGTCTTGAAGTCCTCCAGGAAGATGCTCACCATCACCTCGCCACTGGGGCCGCGCACGATCGCCTTCTTCAGGTTAGGGTCCAGTGCCCGGTCGAAATCTGCTTCCGCCTGCTGCGTCTGGTTGATGAGCTTCTCTACCTGGCCGTCGCTGGGCCGTGCGCTCTGCGCGAGCGCTGCGGCGCTGAACAACGTCGCCAGAGTGAGGCCGATCGCTGCGATGATCCTCATGACGGATTTACCCCGCGGTTGTGATTGCACGGATGTCGCGGGGATCGTAGGTCTGCAGCGGCCGCTCGACTATCGACAAATCGCACGATCAGCAGGCTGCACGAGTCGCAGCTCGCACGTGCTCGGGACTTGGCCGGATGCTGCAGCGCGCGCGCCGCAGTGTCATGGTCGGACTCTCACCGAACAGCGAGCGATAATCCTGCGCATACTGGCCCATGTGGGTGAAGCCCAGGCGGCGGGCGGTCGTGCTGATCGACATCGGTTGCGCGCTCGCGCGTGCCAAAGCGCTCCGCGTGCGAGTCAGCCGCTGACTCTTGATGAAGCCGATCGGGGTGGCGTCGTAGAACTGCCGGAAACCGTATTCCAGCGTGCGCACGCCGACGCCGCAGTGCTCGCACAGTTCGGCAAGGCCGAGCGGTTTACCAAGGTGCGAATCGATGAAGCGGCACGCGCGCACAACTGCAGCGGCACGCTGCGTCCGCATGCTCATTGCGGCGGTCGGTGCCGATGTTTCCAGCGCTTTGCGAATCTGCGCGACAAGATCGTCGATGGCGCATGTCGATTGGTCATGACCCTCCGTTACAGCCTGGACGCTGGCGAGCAACGCGGCAATACATTCGGGCGTCGCAGTCAGCAGCTGCAGGCGGCGCGCGGATCGACGCACGGAGGCTTCGGTGGTGATTACGCAAAGCGTGGCATCGTAGGGCAGGAACAGGTCGATGCGAGCGCGCCGGCCCGCGAGGGCGCAGCGAATAGGCTGGCCGAGCCAGCGAACCGCCGCTTCCTGCAAGGGGAGCAGCAGACACTCGTCGATCGCGGACGTTGTGCCGCGAACGACGACGGATCGCCCTGCATTGACACGAACGATGCGTCCGGACGGCAGCGCTATGCGCGATGCCCAGCCAGCTTGCCGCCGAGGACCGAGTTGAATCAACTCGACATCCCAGCCTTCGAAACAGGTCTGCAGCTGTTCCAGATCTTCATAGTTGTGCGCCACGCCCCAGTGAACGCGGTACAGCCGTCTCGCGCTATCAAAAAAACGCCTGTCGCCAATGCGCGCGAGGCTCCCCACAGCGTCGAGAGCACCAGCAGCAGCACTAACTACTTCGTTTACTGGGTTCGCAGGCGCAAGCACGCGCGCCGGCGGGCGATCACCGGCAGGAACTGCGTGATGCGCGCCTCGCGCGCCAAGGCATTCAATTCCTCTCGATAGATGCGCGCGGCCAGTTCGGCTGGCGCTGCGGTCTCACGCGCGATCGTCTCCGCGACGCGCTGCTCGAAATCAGGTCCGTGTACCGGAGCGATGGGCTGCGCAGTGTTCATCTAAGCGACCTCGACACAAACGCCACATCAATAGAGTGACTGAGGATGCCGCTGCCCTTGATCCGGGGTTCCGGAAAGTAACTGCGTACTTCTCCTGAACCGCAACGGGCTGAAGCGCTGCAGCGGCGCCGTGCCGTGCACTTGAGTAGCGGTCACGATCGGAGCCGGGCTCTTCCTTATTCAGCTCAGCCGCGCGTGCAGCCAATATGCACGCTATAGAGTCAATCAAGTAAGCGGCACGGACCCTGCGTGACTATCGGCGGCCACAGCTATCTGCTGGTTCTTGCAGTCCTCATCGTTGGTGCCGCCGGCACCTACGTGACCTTTGCCCGCGAGCTGTCACTGGCGCGCGCCCGTCTCGCCGGTCGCAGCGAGGCGATGCAGACCTCGGTCGGTACGCTGGAATATTCGGTGCTTGGAGCCGGCGAGCCGATACTGGCGATCCACGGCGCGGGCGGCGGCTTCGATCAGGCCATCGACATGACAGGCGCGCTGGCGGCACACGAGTATCGGCTCATCGCTCCGTCGCGGTTCGGCTATCTGCGTTCGAGTTTGCCGGCAGGCCTGACCGTGGCGATGCAGGCCGATGCATATGCGGAGCTTCTCGATCGGCTGGGAGTGGACAAGGCAGTTGTCGTCGGCATCTCTGCCGGCGCATGGTCATCCATGCAGTTTGCAATCCGTCATCCACGACGGTGCCGTGCCTTGGTGCTCATCGTTCCTGCCGATTACCTGCCCGCAGGGACAGCAGTTCACGGCGGAGCCTTCGTTAGTGCCACGATCAGTTCCGATTTCTTCGCGTGGACCGCATTGCGACTCATGTCGATCAGGAGTGGCGCGATGAGCGAGGCGATGCTCGGTACGCCAGCCGCTGTCGTGCGCGCGGCCGACGCCGGCGAGAAAGCGCGCGTCGATCAATTGCTGGAGCACCTGCTGCCGGTGAGTTCGCGTTACCAGGGCATGCAGTTCGACATAAGAACGGCTGCCACGCGCGCGCAGGATTCCGTCGAACAGATCGGCTGCCCCGTCCTGACGATCAGCGCGGAAGACGACCAGTTCGGCACGGCCGCCCGGGCGCGATACATCGCGAACGGCGTGGCCGATGGCAGGGCGCTCATCTTCCCCTCCGGTGGCCACGCTCTAGTCGGCCGCTATGCCGAGGCAATGCGCGAGAGCTTGGCCTTCATCGAGAGTCATTGAATCAACGTGCGATCAAGAACCTGAGCAGGGCTGACTGTCCGAACGTACGCAGTTCATTTACGTGCAGTTGCGGGAGCGTTAAGCGGTACTCACGAGGCGCGCGACGGCCCGCGCCAATATCGTGTGGGACGTCGAGTGCTGGCGCAGGAGGCCGGCCATGTTCAGTATCCTTCGTTCCACGCCGCTTGCCGTTCTTCTCGTGTTAGCGGCGGCGGCTCCCGCCTCGGGTCAATCACAAGTAGTGTCGACGACAGACATTCGGCCTGCGGCAGAAGACCTGGCGGCGGTCGGTGGGATCCACGCCCACGTGAACTTCGGCGCGGCGGTGGCACTGTCAGGCAGCACCGCCGCAATCGGCATCCCTCATGACGTCGAGGAGCAGTCCTTGCCCGGCCCCGGGCGAGTGGGCATCTACAACAAGACGAAAGCAGGCTGGATTCGCACCGCGACCTTGCTCCCCTCGAATCCGAGCGATATGAGTTTGGGCCGGGACGTGGACCTCTGCGGCAATCTGGCCGTCGTGGCTGCAGAGCGCAGCGTCTACGCATTTCAGCGTCGTGATGCGCGCTGGCACGAGGTCGAAAGAATCGCGCTGCCCTCGCCTGACGGAATACTGGGACCCATCGCGTGCAGTGAGGACTCCTTCGCGTACAGCGTCATGAGGCACGACGATCAAGGACAACTCGTTGGAAAGAGAGTACGCGTATATGGAAGAAAGGGCGGTGGTCGTTTCGAATTGGTCGCGAACCTGCGGGCCAGCGATCCCAACGACCACATCGGCCGCAGCCTCGCGATGGAGCGCGGCATTCTCGTAGCCGGGTCGGACCCCGATGCAGCATATGTCTTCGTGCGGCAAGGTCATCGTTGGATCGAACGTCAGAGGCTCCAGAGTTTTGGACCGAATGGCGCCGGCATCGGAGCAGCTGTGGCAATTCGCGATCGCATCATCATTGCGGGCGCGCCAGGTGTGGACTTGCCATTTGAGAACGCATTCTTCGGCGGCGAAGGCGACGCGTACGCGTACTTGCCGCACCGAGGCAGCTGGTTCGAGTCGCAGAGCTTGAACAATCCTCCTCTCCCATTTTTCCGTTCTTCCGGAAGCTTTGGTTCAAAAGTGGCGATGGGGCGCCGGCTCGCAGCCGTTTCCGTGCCTTTCAGTTCGGGGGATGACATCAGGCCCGAGAGCGCGATCATCGTGTTTGACCGCATCGGCGAGGAGTTCACGCACGCGCGCAGCGTCTACGGGGCGGGGCACGACGGGGACACGATCCCCGACATCGACATGTCCGGGCGTCGCCTCATCCTGAGCCGCCACGAGTCGCTTAGCTTGAACGACAGAGTCGTTGGGAGAGTCGTGATCAAGGAGTTCGAAAGGTCGCCTGACCCGGTGACGCAGACGGACAAGGAGGAGGAGGCGGACACACCCTGAGCTCCTTGATGAGGCCAGCCTCGACCCAAAGGAAAAACGATCAAGCCGAAATCGTATGACCGTCGTACGGCACGCGGGTCCGGACTGATCTGGTTACGTTCGATGGTGCGAGGGCGAGGGCAGTGTCGCGGCGCTGCCGCCGACGAGCACCTGCTGATAGAACGCCAGCATCCGGCCGAGGTTCTCGATGGAAATCCGCTCATCGATGCCGTGCGCGAGACCAACGTCGGCTGCGCCGAGCTGGAGCGGCGTGAATCGGTAGATGTCGTCCGACAGCACGCTCATGTGCCGGCTGTCCGTCGTGCCGACTATCAGCAGCGGCACCACTGGCGCATCGAACATCTTCGCTGCGAGTCCCGCGAGGAGGCGATAACCGCCCGATTGCCTGCTTGCTACCGGCGTGGGTTCCGAGCGCGGGCCAACGGAAGACACTGTTACCGGAAGATCGCCGAGCGACGCTCGCACGTGCGCGGTGACGCTATCGATGCTTTCGCCCGGCATGACTCGCAGATTGATCGTCGCTGTCGCGATCGTCGGCAAGACGTTCTGCTTTGGCGATCCTTGCAGCATGGTTGGCGCGATCGTCGTCTGCAACGTCGCAGCGCCTTGTGGAGTGGCGCTGAGCTCGCGCAGGAGGAGGGGTTCGAACAGCCAGCTGTTCGCGATCGCCATGCGCGTCACGAGCGGTGCGTGCGGCGCCATCGCCTCCAGCATGTCCCGCGTGACGCCTGCATAACGCGGCACGAAGGGATCGGCCCGGATCGCGACGATCGCTCTGGCGAGCGTATCGACTGCTGTCTGCGCACCGGGCGCATTCGAGTGGCCGCCGGCGGCTTTGACCTCGAGCTGTAGCGTCAAGTAGCCCTTCTCTGCCACGCCGATCAGCGTCAGGGGCTGATTCGTCACCGGAGCGTCACGCAGCGACAGACCGCCTTCATCCAGCACGAATTCCGCCTTGATCCCGCGGCTCGCGAGCAATTCCGCGGCCGCGCGGGCGCCTGCGCCGCCGGACTCCTCGTCGTGCCCAAACACGAAAATCACACCACGCGCCGGCGTGTGGCCGGCGGCGACCAGCGACTCCGCCGCTTCCATGATTGCAATGAGCGAGCTCTTGTCGTCGAGTGCACCGCGCCCCCAGACCGAACTCTCGGCGATCGCACCGGAAAAGGGCGGATGTCGCCAACGCTCGGGCTGCGGCACCGGCACGACATCCTGGTGTGCCATCAGAACCATGGGCAACAACGCAGCGTCGCTGCCGCTCCATTCGTAGATCAGCGTGCCGTCACCGACTACTGTGCGACGCGCGACGGAGTGAAAGCGCGGATACGTTGCGACGAGCCACGCGCGAAAACTCTCTAACGCCGCGGCGTCCGATCCATCGTCATAGCTGATCGTCTCGAACTGTAGCGCGGCACTCAGGCGCGCGGCGGCTGCGGAGATGTCGTATGCCACAACGGGATACTCAAGCTGCGGCGTGGAGTCCGCCTTGCCGGCGACGACGGTGCGCGCGACGACGACAAGAACCGCCGGTGCGAGCACGACTGCAAGCAGCGCGATGGCGCGAAGTGCGAACGAACGTTGTGTGTCTTTTCTCATCGGCATGAATACGAATCCGAGCGGCGCGTGGATGCGTAGTGGGGAAGCTTGCGAGGGCAGGGTGCCCTCGATGTCTCATCAACACGCTACTGGAGCTACGTTCAATGCATTCCCGCAACAGCTTCGTCTTGCGCTCATCCATTGCAGCGACCTTGCTCGCGGCACTCTCAGGGACAGCGGCAGCCGCCGATGCACCGGGCGACGCGGAACCGATCGAACAAATCGTCGTGACGGGTTCATATATCAGAGGTGCAGTCGAAGACGCGGCGCTTCCTGTGACCGTGCTCGATCGCGACGACATCGAGCGACAAGGGTCGCCCGCGATACTCGATGTGATTCGCTCGCTGTCGGCCTCACAGGGCACCGTGGGCGAGTCGAACCCCGGTGGTGTGCTGCTGGGAACGGGCGCCGTCGGCATCAACTTGCGCGGGTTCGACGGTGGCAGAACGCTCGTGCTGTTCAACGGCCGGCGCTTGCCGGTGTCGCCCGTCGCGCTGTTGGGTGTCGACGTCAATCTGCTGCCGCTGGGTGCGGTCGAGAGAATCGAAGTGCTGAAAGACGGTGCCGCGGCGACCTACGGGTCGGACGCGATAGCGGGCGTCGTGAACTTCATCTCGCGGCGCGGCTTCGAAGGACTGTCGGTCGACAGCTCCTACACGTCAATCGAGGACAGCGACGGCGACTATTCGACCAATCTGCTGTGGGGCCACAAGGCGGATACGTACGACGTGTTGCTCTCCGCGGGCTATCGACACCGCTCGGAGCTGCACGCGGCCGATCGCGACTTCGCCATCCCGCCGTTCGATCGGAACATGCCGGCGCAGGGCGGCTTCTCCGGGAGCGGCAGCCCCGGCGCATTCGTGATCCCGCCGCTCACCGCGATCCCGAACATCTTCATCGATCCAGCCTGCGAGGCTCTCGGCGGCGGTATCCGCGCCACCGGTGGCGTGCCGCAATGTCAATTCCGCTTCTCGCAGTATCAGAACCTGATCGATCGCCAAGAGGAGTACAGCATCTATGGTGAGCTGAACACACAACTCGGCGACATTGCTGACTTGCACGTCGAGGGCTACTACGCTGCCCACGACGTTCCCGAAGAGAACACGGCGGCGAGCTTTCCCCCGACGCAGGGTCCGGGCGCAACGACGCAGATGCGTCTGGGGTTGCCGGTGGATCCGACCAACGCACCGACGTTCATCATCCCGCTGAACAATCCGGGATTGCAGGCGCTGTTGCCCTCGCTGACGCCTGCGCAAGCGAGTGCCATCACTGCGGCGCGCGCTGTCGCCGCGAGCGGCCTTCTGTTCCGTCCACTCGGCCCGGGCGGTAATCCTCTGTTCGAGAACGAAGGCGTCCAGCGAGAGATCTTCGCAGACTCATTCCGATTCTCGGCCGGGCTCGACGGCGAGGTCGCGAACGTCGGCTGGAACGTCGCTGTGACCTACGCCGAAAGCTATCGCCGCATTCGCGCACCGGACACCCTGACCGCCAATCTGCAGCTCGCGCTCGCCGGGTTCGGCGGCGCGAACTGCACGGGCACCGTTCCTGGAGCCAATGGCTGCCTCTTCCTGAATCCTTTCTCGACGGGTGTCGCGGCGAACGTCGTGACCGGCCAGGTAAACCCGCCGCGCGGTACGGGCGGCACGTTCGATCCCGCGACCGTGAACAGTCGGGAGGTGATCGATTTCGTCTTCGGCACGCAGGGCTCGGATGACACCAGCACCGTGCTGGTGGCCGATTTCGTACTGAACGGGGACACACCGTGGCAGCTGCCCGGCGGCACCGTGCGCTGGGCGCTCGGTGCGCAGTATCGCGAAGATGAGCTCGAGCGCGAGGTGCTCGATGCAGCGAGCAACGTTGAGCTGACGCCGTGCGCGGACTCGATCCTCAATCCCGCCGTGACGTGCCTGATCCCGAACGGCCCCTTCGGCACCCTCGGCCCGCAGCGCGAGTTCGCGATCGACAGCGATGTGTACGGCGTGTTCGGTGAGCTGGAGCTGCCGATCACGGAATCGTTGCAGGCGCAGGTCGCGTTCCGTTACGAAGACTATGGCGGTCGCACCGGCTCGACGTCGAATCCGAAGCTTGCGCTGCGCTGGCAGGCGACGGATTGGCTCGCGCTGCGGGGCTCCGCGAGCAGCACGTTCCGCGGCCCGGTGCTGCTGCAGTTGCAGCCGAACGCGCTGACTACCCTGAACTTCGTGCCGCAGTTCAGCACCGTGCGGCCGGTCGACAACTTCGGCAATCCGAACCTGAAGCCGGAGGAGGCCGACAACCTGAGCGTCGGTGTGCTGATCTCGACGCCCGCCTTCTCGGCGTCGATCGACTACTTCGACATCCGCCTGGAAGGCAAGGTGATCCCGGAGAACGGCTCGGACGTGATCGGGGCGTTCATCGGCACCGGTGCGACTGCGATCAACAATTGCGGGCGAGCGGGCTTCGAAGCCCTGCAAGCGCGCTTCACGTTCCAGAACGACGTGTGTGCACCCGCGAACATCCTGCGCACGCGTGCGATGGCGGTCAACGCACCGGATGAAGAGGTGAAGGGCATCGACGTCAGCGCCGCCTACCGTTGGTTGAACGTACTGCGCGGCAACCTGGCATTCGGGCTCGATGCCACGTACAACCTGGAGTACAAGCGCGATCCGTTCTTCATCGAAGGCATCTTGATTCCGACTGCCGGCGGCCGCGACTTCATCGGCACGCGCGCCGGCTTCAATCAGCCCCTGCCGGAGCTGCGGGGCTCGCTGTTCGCGGAGTATTCGTCCGGCAGCCACACGTTGCGAGCGACGGGTCACTACGTCGACGGTGTGACGGATCTGCGCGACGCGGCACGCAACGTTGACGGGTCGCGCTACGAGATCGGCTCGTACTTCACGACCGACCTCGTGTATCGACTGCGTCTGCCGGCCGAGCTGACGCTGACGGGTGCGGTGTTCAACGTCGCCGATCGCGATCCGCCGGCCGTGCGGTTGTCCGACTACAACTACGATCCGTTCATCGGTAACCCCGCGGGTCGTGCGTTCAAGCTCGGACTCACGAAGCAATTCCGCTAGGACAGAGTGCCCCGCGCGCGCCGTGGCGCGCGGGGCCCGGCATGGGCACTCACTCGCAGGCCGCGACAGTTTCGACCAATCCCAGCTCCAATCCGCGCGCCACGGCGTGTGCGCGATTGGTCGCGCTCAGTGCACGCAACAGCGCGAACGTATGATTCTTTGCCGTGCCCTCGGCAATCTCCAGCTCGTGCGCGATCTGTTTCGATGAGAGTCCCTTGTGCAACAGCTGCAGGACCGCGAGCTGGCGCGAGGTGAGTTGCGGAACCCGAGGCTCCGGGTCGGCGAACGACGCTGGAAAAACCGGCACGCCGCGCATGATGTCGCGCACGGACCGGGAAAATTCCGCAACTGTGGAGCTCTTCGGGATGTAGCCAAGCACTCCGATGCGCCTGGCTTCGGCGACGAATCGATCGTCCCGGCTTGCTGTGACGACACAACAGCGACGTACGACCCCGAGCTTCTTGAACGCGCGCAGCAGAGACAGCCCACAAGCGCCCGGCACGCACAGGTCGACGAAGATCCGCAGCCAATCGTCCGATGCCGCCTGCTCGATGGCAGTCGTCGCCGAGTCGGCGACGACGAGACTCATGCCGGGATATTGCGAACGCAGCAGGGCGCCCGTAGCGGCCGCCATGAGTGGATGGTCTTCGACGATCAATACGCGAAGTCTCGAGTCCGGGTCGCTTGCGCTCATCAACGAAATTCTCCGTGCTCACAGGCTACGTTGCCTGCCCTGCAGCGGATTCACTTCGTCACAACCATTACCAAATGCACATTGCCCGCGCATTCGCACCGCCGACAAGCTGCTACGACCTGCCGAACGAGTGCCAATCGCATGAGTCTGTTCATCACCAAACCGTTCTCGAGCGTTCCTGCCGATCGATCGCTGCAAGGCGGTGCGAGCCTCAAACGCGTTCTGACTGCGAGACATCTGCTGCTGCTCGGCATCGGCGCTGTGATCGGAGCGGGCATTTTCGTGCTCACGGGCCAGGCCGCTGCGAATCATGCCGGGCCCGCAATCACGCTCAGCTTTGTTCTGGCCGGCATTGCAGCCGGCTTCGCTGCACTCTGCTATGCCGAGTTCGCCGCGATGCTGCCAGTTGCGGGCAGCGCCTACTCGTACGCGTATGCGACTCTCGGCGAATTCACCGCCTGGCTGATCGGCTGGATGCTGGTGCTCGAATACCTGCTCGCCGCCGCCTCGATCGCTGTGGGGTGGTCCGCATACTTCGACGGTCTGCTGCGGTCGATTGGCAGCATGGTCGGCGCCGAGATCGGGCTACCCGCCGTGCTCGCTGCGGCGCCGCTCGACGTGGTGGAAGGCAGGCTTGTTGCAACCGGATCCATCATCAACCTGCCGGCGATGGCGATCATCGCTGCGATCACCGTGCTGTGCTATCGCGGTATCTCGAGCTCTGCACTCGTCAATTCGGTCATCGTGGCGATCAAGGTGACGGTCATCCTGCTGTTCATCGCCTTCAGCCTGCAGTTCGTCGACCTGGGAAACTGGCAGCCGTACGTTCCAGCCGCGGAAGGACCGGGTCGCTTCGGCTGGGATGGGGTCGTGCGCGGGGCATCCATAGTTTTCTATGCGTATCTCGGCTTCGATGCGATCTCTACCGCCGCGCAGGAAACCAGGAACCCACAACGCGACGTTCCGCTCGGTATTCTCGGATCGCTGGCGGTCAGCGCGCTGCTGTACGTCATCGTTGCAGGCGTGCTCACAGGCATGGTGCCTTACACGCTGTTGGGTACGCCGAATCCCGTGGCGACCGCGCTCGAAGCCTATCCCGTCCTGCTCTGGTTGAAGGCGCTGGTCGAGATTGCCGCCGTTGCGGGCCTGAGCTCCGGCATCATCGTGCTGCTCATCGCCCAGCCGCGGATTTTCTACGCCATGTCGCAAGACGGTCTGATCGGCCGCATGTTCGGTCGCGTGCATGAACGGCACGGCACTCCCCACGTGAGCACCATCTTTACGGGTGTCTTGAGCTGCGTGCTTGCCGGTCTCTTGCCGATCGGGGTGCTCGGCGACCTGGTGGCAATGGGAGCACTGCTCGCGTTCGCGACGGTGTGCGTCGGGGTGCTGGTGTTACGCCGAACCAGGCCCGACTTGCCGCGTGCCTTCCGTGTACCGATGGCGCCTGTCGTCTGCGTTCTGGGTGCCGCGACCTGTCTCTGGCTGTTCGTGCGCGTCTTCGAGGATAACTGGCGCTGGATGACGGCCTGGCTCATCGTCGGTCTTCTGATTTATTTCGGCTACGGCTATCGCAATAGCGCGTTGCGCTCAAGTCCGGCGCATCCAAAGGCCCACTCGCGTCCGTAGCGACGCGAGAGCAGCTGGTCCGTTCCGGGCTGGCAGCCACACTTCTGGGAGAGGTAGTGACACCATCGATATGGAACGCCGCGGCCGTGGCAGCGGATGGCGCCCCTGAGCTGCACGAGGCAACAGCCGTGCGCAACTTGACGGCACTGGTCGAGCGGATGCGCATCGGCCAGGAGCGTGCACTCGAAGAACTGTACGACGCGACGGTCGGCAAGCTCTATGCGCTCGCCGCCGCGATTCTGCGCAGTCCCGAGGAGGCCGAGGAGATCGTCTGCGAAACGTATGCCTACGCGTGGGCGAATGCCGCGCGCTTCGACGCGACGCGCGCCAGCGCGCTCGGCTGGCTGCTGATGCTCTGTCGCAGTCGTGCACTCGACCGGTGTCGTCAACGCCGCGCGAATGGCAACGCCCTTGATGTCGTTGCGTCGAGCGAAGCCGCCGCTGGCAGCACCGATCAACCTTATGAAATTCTCTCCCTCATGCAGCAACGCACCCGCGTGCACGCAGCCCTCGCACAGCTCACCCCGGAGCGCCGCCAGCTCGTTTCGCTGGCGTTCCTGCACGGCATGTCGCATCAGGAAATCGCCCACGCAACGCGCTTGCCGCTCGGCACAGTCAAGAGCCATGTACGTCGTGCGCTGACCCAGCTGCGCGAATCACTGGAGGCCATGTGAGCCGCACGTCGATACCTGACGCATCTTCAAGTGATGGCGACCTGCCGCAGATTCTGCGGGATGCGCTCGCTGCCGCAGTACGGCCAGCAGAGCTGAGCGCAGAGCGGCGCGGGCGGCTGCGCCGTCGAGTTCTGGAACGCGCGCGCGACGAGACGCCCGAGGGAACGCGAACGTTGCGTGCGATTGAGAACCGGTGGATTGAGATTTGGCCGTTCGTGGAAGTGCGCGAGCTTCGCCGGGACGAACGGTCGGGCATGCACACCAGCCTGCTGCGCATGCGCCCCGGCGCTGTCATTCCTGCGCACCGCCATGAGCGCGAAGAGGAATGCATCGTGCTC